>Ga0316189_10002353_pt1 | contig 18667 bp, 23 predicted proteins | sample LowCovwburrow_MG_FD_204930 | JGI IMG/M metagenome (GOLD analysis project Ga0316189, IMG submission 204930) | Coastal sediment microbial communities from Maine, United States - Lowes Cove worm burrow | ecosystem: Environmental > Aquatic > Marine > Coastal > Sediment | place: USA: Maine...
TCAACGCCGCTTGCAACACTTCCGGAAAGCGGCATAATCAAACAAACACAACGAACCAGAGCCTCCAGTGAATCAAGTGCTCATGAGTCCATATTTATCTGACGACTGACGCTGCACCGTAGGCGCGAAACGCATGTTGGCGAAGGTGTTCCCCAACATAATGGCAAGCACGGCCTATATGCGCCTTACTGATACTCGATAACGGCATTGTGCCGTTACTGCTAGACCAGTCCAATACGGCCAGCACCAGAGCAACACGAACGGATAAGCCAGGAAGCTTGCCAACATGGCTTTTCATAAACCCGGTCGTTTCAGGAGCTGGTGGACGTTCGGGGCGAATGACAGCCATGTATGGGTCGGGCCACTGTCCCTCATTGTCAAAGGGAAGAATGGAACTATCGATATTCGTATTGTTCATATCACACCCCCAAGCATAAGCACATCATTCCAGTCTTGCCCATCTGGGGCTCGCATCAAGGACACCTCCCAGCCCAGCATGGTTGCCCGTGTTGCAAGAGTGGTTGCAGCTTGCTTGCCAGCTTCGTCATCATCAACACCAATAATCAGATTATGCGGCTCTTTTGGCAATTTTACACCCTTCATACCGCTGGTGGACAAGGTCGCCCATACGGCCAGGGAACGGTCTGCAAGCATCTGTAAGAGGCTTAATCCTGTTTCAATACCTTCTGTTATAACCAGCGGCCCAACGCCATGTGACAAACGGACAGAATCACCACAACACGACCCTAGCATCATCTTTGCAGACTTCGCCAAGCGTACGCCTTGCTTTGTGAAGTAGGTACGGTGTGCGCCGCCTGTTGGGGCGACATTGGCAACCATAGCACAACACCAACTGGAGGATGGGCCGTGGTAAATATCAGGCATGAACCACAAGTTATCAGGGAGTGGTGCCGTGATACCACGCCCCTGTAGATATGCCGCTGCGCGAAAAACAATAATCGAAAGTTCAGGGAGGCACGCGCTTTAAATTTACAAACTTTGTTTATGCGCGAAGCCGCCCATTCAGCGTATCGTGCATTAGCTGTCACTATGGGCTCGAAGCTACAATTGGCTGCCACATGAGCGTTAGATGGTTACAACTTTCACACAAAACGACTACTCATGTTTCAATAACCATCAACTAATCCAAAATAATTTAATTAGGTTCGAATTGCTGGTAATTTTCCTGCTACACATTTTGCCTATAAAAAAAATATATTGAAATAAATCTTCAATTACAATGTGTTAGCAATACAACCCTAGGTTGTGGCGGACAGACAGGGATTCGAACCCTGGAGACGGTCACCCGCCTATCATATTGTTTTTATTATATATTATAAATAATAATAAATTTATACCTCATGAAATTGCGATTTTTGCTATACATTTTGCTATACAATTTGCTATACATTATCTCAAACCTAGGGGGTAAATATGGCGATCAAAAAACGCGGAAAAGGGTTCTCCCTCTATAAACGAGTTCCTAAAAAATATGAGGCAATCGAACCCCGCAATGCCGTATGGGTATCATTACACACAGATAGTGAAACGGAAGCTAACCATAAAGCCGCCCCAGTATGGGCGCAACACATCGAAGCTTGGGAAGCGAAGCTTGCTGGCGACACATCAAATGCAGAACAACGGTTTGAAGCTGCGCGTGATTTAGCAAAGGCTCATGGATTCCGCTACCTGAATGCCAAACAGGTTGCTAAACTGCCCACAGAGGAACTGTTAGAGCGCATGCAGGCTGTCTCCGGGCCTGATAATAAACCAGATATAATAGAAGCGGCTGCGATACTTGGCGGGGCTACCAAGCCAGAGATTAAGGTATCACGCGCCTTAGAGCTTTATTGGGACTTATCTCGTGAAAAGACACTTGAAAAAAGTGACGATCAGATAAGGCGATGGAAAAATCCAGTCATCAAGGCTGTTAAGAATTTTATAGATGTAGTTGAAGACAAACCAATCTCACAGATTTCAGGTGATGATATGCTTGATTTTAAAGATTGGTGGTTCGATCGGATCGATATTGAAGGCTTAACCCCTAACAGCGCAAACAAAGATTTGAACCATCTAGGAAGCGTTTTGAAAACGGTTAATAAAATGAAGCGACTGGGGTTAGTGCTTCCCCTCTCCGATCTTAACTTTAAACAAGGTGAGGCTGCACAACGCCCACCATTTTCAGATAATTGGATACGCGATAAGATATTGACACCGAATGCTTTAGGTAAACTAAACAAAGAAGCGCAGTGCATTGTGTTGGCTATGATTAACACTGGTGCGCGGCCTAGCGAACTAGCTGCCCTTACAGGCGACCAGATACACCTGTCGGATAATATACCGTATATCTCAATCGAACCTGTAGGTCGGCAGCTTAAAAGTAAAAATGCGCGACGGGTCATTCCCCTATGTGGTGTCAGCCTAGAGGCCATGCGCGAGTGTCCAGATGGTTTCCCTCGTTACCGAACTAGTTCTGCAAGCCTTTCCGCGACTGTTAATAAGTATCTGCGTGGTCACGGCCTTATGGAAACGCCGGATCATACGCTATACGGGCTACGGCACAGCTTTGAAGACAGAATGTTGGCGGCTAACGTCGATGAACGGATCAGGCGTGACTTGATGGGCCATGCATTGGGTCGTGAGAGATATGGGAAGGGTGCCAGCCTTGAACGCCTACAAGAGTTACTTCAAGCCGCATCTTTATAACGGGCTACAATGGCACGAGCACGGCTTATAGCGTCTTGATCCGTTTCAAAAACCGCTATCTCATGCGCAAAGCGTTCGAAGATCGGTATGTATACCGGATCAACTTCCACAAGTGCGGCTGCCTTAAGGTAGGCAGATTGTAAGGATTTCAGATCAACGCTCATATATAAGGTATAGCAATGAGGGCTTGGGATTCTGAATGTAACTATAATAATGGGTGCGTGTGGCTGATTTGCATCATCCGGGGCTATCCAAGATAAGTGGAATATTACAGGAACTCGAATGCAATATTGGCTGTGCTGGTGCGACAAATGAAAAATATACCCTAGTAATTGCGCATTTTAAAATCTGCTATGGAAGTGAGCGTCTATTGTGTTATCAATTCATGAGGATTCATATACTTTTACGAGATTTCTTATAGGATTAAATACATGGTTATTAATAGCTTAGAAGATTTCAATAGTTGGTTTAGAGAGCAGCCATTAGATAAAAAGCTCGCAATTTCAACACGAGCCGCATTGCGCGTCTTTCCGTTAACAATTGGTGACAAAATCATTATTGAAACCCACCCAAATTTAATTGGTAAGATTGGGCGCGCCATTTTGACTGCTATTGTTGCTAGCAAATTTAAACATATGAGCTTTAAGGAACCCGCACAGCAGGCAGTTAACGCATTAGAAGAGCAATCAATACAAAATGATTCCATACTCGCGGCTACTAGGTCAGCACAAGCCGTAACCGGTTCGATAGATGCAGCCATCGCAGCTGTTACTAATGTAAATAAAGCAATATCTAAACAAGCACTCGATGCAGCATATTCAGACACCCAAATTGATGAAGGAAATTTATTTTCCGCAAAGTTATGGCACGATCAAAGTATCCCACAGTTAGTGATAAAGCACTATACGGCTTTCCAAAATATGACCGATGAAATTGGAGAATTGGAATTCTGGCGTGAGTGGTATCAGAGCATTATAGACGCAGAACCAATGGACTGGAATATGCTAAGAGAAATAGTCCTAATTCCGAACGATGACTGGATTCAGGGACCAAGATACATTTCACGTAAGATTAATTTCATTCGTTCGCATTTTATTGATTTTGGAAGAAATATAAACTTTCGCAATAACCAAAAAAAAATACCCTCGCGTGAAGATATTGAAGCTCTTCAAGATAAAGTTAACGCTATTACAAATTTAGCGAGCACACAATTTGAATATGCGGACTCCATTGAAAAAAAGATTGCGGGGTTTTCAAATGACCTGAATAAAAGAACCGCTGGTATGAATACTGCAATGGAGGGAATGACAAAACATTTAGGTGAGATTGGTAAAGAAACAAAAGAACAATTTAAAGCGCTTAGTGCAGCTTTTGCAGAAGAAAATGCTTTGTCCGCACCTGTGGGCTTATGGGAAACAAAGAGGGAAGAACATGTTATTAGTAAATGGACTTCATTTGTGCTTTTCTTAATTGGGTTGTTTTTAGTAGTTGCTACAACTTTTGTCGCTTTACGTTTCACAATAAATAATGGAGGTGCAATGAACGAGTTATTTGCTCCTATTGGTTGTAATATCCGGATTCCGGAAAACTGTGATGGGTTCAGCTTTAAAGCTCTAATTGTATCTGTCGGTGCGCTGACCATCATTACTGCGTTATTATGGTTTACACGGCTTCAAATGAAGTTGTTCTTAGCAGAGAGACACCTTGCTCTGGATGCAAGAGAACGTAAAGCATTTGCTCAGGTCTATGTCGGATTACTTAAACAACAAGACACATCGGATGATGCAAAAGAGGCGCGTGGATTAGTTTACGCCGCGTTGTTTCGTCCGACAGTGGATGGTATTATCAAGGAAGAAGGAGGTCTAGACCCATCAGTATCGTCTGTTATCTCAAAGTTATTGATGAAGCAGTAAATAAATAATTTAGCATGTATTTTAGAGCACACGAAGGTTATTAGATTAGAGCCTCCACTTATACGCCCCGCCCACTGGTGTGAATCGGCGGGGAAGTTTGAAATATCAAATTAATCAACCCTTTGGCATTTCCGCTAACAACTGCTTCGCCAACATCTCGGCATCCATGCCGCCAAGTTGAGTGCTTTTTGATTTTCCAGCATAGGTAACGGTCAGAACGCCTTTTGTTAGGATGTAAGTGCCCGAATAGGTAGTTCCACGAAGTGTGATAGAAACTTCATTCATGCTGCCGCCTCCGCATCATCCAAAACGAACTCAGGCCAGATGTTCCCAATCTCACCTAATGCCGAAACAACTTCAGTTTCTGGGTCTGTTCCATATTTTTCAAAAGGTTCGGCAACCATTTGTGTAAGTTTGGTTTTCAAGGCGTCATATATGTGATCTGGGATGTAAATTGATTGTTCTTCAATGGATTTAGGCATTCGATATTTCCTTTTTTACTCGATTTGTAGATGCAGACTCGCACAACAAGAATCCAGAGATCAAGAGGAAATATGTGTAAGATGTTGTTTTTATTATTAAATAAATAAGTAGTGACTTACATTTTGTGGGTTAGCCCCTGCATCGGGTGACTTAAATCCTTGCAGGGGCTAGAGAAACAGCGATGCATATCGCTTGTATGTTATATTATAACACATTACATCTAATTGCTAGAGCTTTTAGTAAGGCGTTTTGCCTGTCTCTTAGCCATTCCAGCGGTGATTTGTTCATCAGACCAGCCGTTTCGCTTCATACGATTTATCCATGCATTTTCGGCTTTTTGTGCTTTACGATGGTTTTCTTTTTGCTCTGCAGTCATTTTTGTAAGCTGCTTATTTGGGGTATGACGTTTGCGCCGACTAGCATTGTATTCTTCGCGACCATTGCCGGAGCGGTGCACATCAATTGCGCGGCGTTTGCGCCACCCATCATCGCTGCCGCGGTAAACCTCAGTCTTTAGAGTCCGTTTTGCATTGCCCAGCTCACGCATGGCTGCATGATATTCTTCTGTTCCGAGTTCAAGTTCATCTAGTTGCGCCTTACACGCTGCAACATCCAAACGAGCTTTGTCATAGGGCGTTAATTGCGGCTCGGCATAAATTTTTTCGTATTCTACTTCTTCATCAAAACTAAAACATGGTGCTTTCTCCGGAACGGTGTTTGATACCTTCTCCAAATCATCGCCAATTGAATCTATTAGAAGGCTTAACTCATCTAATTTTGATGTTTTACGGCGTTCTGTCTCAGCTATGGATACACCACAATCAAGATCCTCATGGATGTGGTTACTGGTTACGCCAGAATAGAAAGCAGCCAAGTTAGACTTGAAGCGATCTTCATGCATCGCTTCAAATTCATGCTCAGTATGTATTCCGAAATCCAACACTGACTAGGCCGCATCTGCCAGTATGTTTGCAAGGTCGCGAGCAAGGTCACGCGGGAATGATTTGGTAACTTTACCAGTAAATGGAATAGTCAACTTCACACCATTTCCTTTACGTTCAATCTCAAAGTTATGCTTCATATTAACGAGCTTTTGTGCACGTTTCCCAGCTTCTGTGAATTCGAGCAGATTTTCTGAAAGTTCTGAAACGCCAGAAAGGGTGAACATAACTGGTGGTTGATCATCAAAAGCAATGGTCACGGCATCACCAGTCGATTTGACCGTAACACCCTTGATACCAGCGGGGATGGTGCCTTTAGCAATTTCAGAATTAACCATATGCGCAACTGTTTCAACAATCGACAAGTCAAGGGCGACCCCGATTGCTTTGATTTGTTCGTGGCGTTCTGGGGAGAGCTTAATAGCGGGTTTGGACATGGGTTTTACCTTTGAATTTATCATACCGCACACTAACAGTTAACCCTTTGCGTAGCAAGGTCATAATTACATAAATTTGATCCGAGGAAATATTGTTAGTTCGTTATGCCGTGGTTCCTTCACCTATCCGGAAGGGTATTTTGAGGAATGTAGACATTTTGCCCGTCATATTTATTATTTAAGAATATAAGAAATACATAAATACTAATAAACAGTTATATATACGTGCGAAATGTCCACATTTTCTAAACCCTGCGGATTAGCTCTAAAACCTGCCCGGGTGGGCATAATGTCCACATTTTAAACTCATTACTACGGATAGCGAAACGAAGCGGGCTAGATGTCATATAACTACTTGGAGCCCATTTAAGACGTTAATATAACCCCACAAAAATACCAACTTAAATTCTTAAGAACTGGTTACTGCTTTATGCTAGCAGACGTGTTGCGGGGTCATAATAAAATTGCATGTAAAAGCTCAAAGAAGCTTAGAGTTACTAACCTTTACCGATATCATTTAAAACCTTGTGTCCTCTATCCGCCATGCAACGATCTACTACTCTGCGGGGGCCATATTTCACCAAATCATAAGTATAATCATTCGCTGCGGCTCCAGCCACGCCACCTATCGCCGCGCCTGCGGCAATACTTTGGCTATTATCACCAATAGCTGCACCCGCAATAACACCAATTAAGATCCCTGTTATAAGATTTTGGGCTAATTGTTCCCCTTGTCTTTTTTTGTAGTCCGCCTCGACCCTAAGTGCCACGTCGCGACATTCATTTAGGTCTTTTTCAAAACGAACCATATTAGTTCGTTTTGTATCAACAACGGGCCGATACTCAGTCAGGGGTTCCAATTCTGCACAGCCAACTAATGTAGTTGCTATTACAAGTATAGGTAATATTATTTTAGTCATAATTTTAACTTTCACAATTAATTTTGAATCTAATTAAAATATTAGTAGTAGGTTGTATACATCGCCGCAATCTAAAACCTTTTAAAAACAATAATTTTCGCAACTCTATGTTAGGAAGATATCTAGGGGACGGTCGATGTTACTATTCCTCTCACATAAAAGGTTCTGCACGAATATCAGCTTTACCCGCATAGCGGTTGTTCAATGCTTCGCCATCTCCGATTGCATCATATTGCCAGGCCTCATTGAAGAGAGTTAAACCTCGGCAGAGAAATTCTGTTCCAGGCTTGCATCGAAACGCCAAGGCGAGCTGTCGCTACCCGACCACTCCTTACAGGTCCATTTCATAGGCGCAGCCCGACCACACAGCTGATAGTAGAATGGTCTGTAACCGCCGCGATCCTCAAAGAATGTTCTAATCTCGATCATCTGTGCTTCGGTTAGGCCGTCCTATTTCAGATTAACGGTTTCACGAATGTGATTTAGACCATTTGGCGCAGCCTGAGTGTATCCATCTACCTCCGATTGTTCATTAGGTTCCCGGGTCTCATAGATTTTCTAATCTCATCCACAACAACACCGCGCATTGCGCCTTCCATCTGCCGCGCCATTTTCTTAGCCAAATCATTATTTTGCTCTGGCGTTCCGGATGAACCATTCACGGTAATGGGTGCATTAATATTGATCGCGCCCAGTGACTCAGAACGCGCCGCTGGGCGGGATCTAAGGGGTGCTGCGCCACCGACATAGCCGCCAGCTGCAAAGCCGCTCTTGGCGGCCCTGTGAAGAGTTTCAAGATTGCCAACACCAATGCTTTTTGTTGCCGCTTTGCTCATCACAAATTCGCCACGGTGAACCACCCCGGCTGGCTGGTATTTACCACCGTTACCAGTGTAGCCACCCTCTGCGTAACCACCACCAATTACACCAAAGATGTTACCTAGAAACCCATCAGCATTCTCTGCCATTTTTAGTAGACGTTTCTTAAGTGAAAGTTTGATAACTTCCAGTATCAACTTCCCTACGGCCTCTTTTGCTGTAAGCGCACCTGTAGCCATTCCTTCAAAAACCGATGTGATTGATTCAGCACCACGTTGCGATGCCGCTTGCACATCTGCAATTTTGTCTGCGGCCAGTTCTGCGGCTTGACCGGCTTCGTTATACTCGGTTGCAAGTTGATCAATCTGGCTGCGCAATGCTGGGGTATCGGCCAAGCCGGAACGTAATGCGGATGCAAGTAGTTCTGCTTTAGTCCTGGCTAAATCCATTGCGTTACCATGATCGATCTGTGCGCCCCTAGCTTTAGCCAATTCTTGTGCTTCAATGCGGAGTATTTCGATTTCCTCAGCAATAGATGTAACTTCGCGTTCAAAGTCAGATTGTTGTGATGCGCGGCCACTACCCCGATTATCTAATTCAGTTTTGCGGCGTAAAGCATCCGCTGCAACTTTTGCCTTAGCTGTTTCTTCGGCTTGTGCATTGGTTAGGGTAATACCTGCCTCTTTAGCCCGTTTCCGCACTTGCAAGATTTCACGTTCAATATTTAGGCGTTCTTTAGATTTGGCGTTTTGTTCGGTCTCTGATTGTAGAAATCCATCTAATTGCTTTTTCTTTAAAAAGGCTTCCCTATCGGCTTCTGCTTCTGCGTTATGCTCTGCATCCTTTGGGGATATTGCGGAACCTACACTAGCGGCTTCTTTAAGCTTGGATTTCAGAGAGTTTGCTAGCCCAATAACAGTTTGTATTACACCGCCTAACCGTGACACTTCTGAAATTGCGATACTAAAATCAACTTTGTCTGCTTCGCCTAACTTACCGAACGCTTTATCTGCCGATTGCTGAATGCCGTTTAATTTGTCTGCAAATTCCTCTCCGGTAATAGAACCATCTTGGAACTGGCTTGATAAACCGCTCATATCAGTAGCGGCTTGGGCTAGATCATCGGCAACCTCATCATATCCGTAGCTACGGGCTAGATTGGACGCTTGTAATAATTGCGCCGAAGTGGTGCGCACCGAGTTGCCAACTTGATCATAAGACTTTCTTAGCGTTCCTAAATCGCGAATTTCATCATCTACAATATCACGATTTTTAGAAAGCGCGTCAAAAAGCTCATCGCCAAGAACTGCGCGGCCTTGTTTCTCATCCTTAAAAATCTCATCCAGCTTGGCGCGTAAATCTGCAATTTCGGTAACACCGTCTGCGAGCGCAACAGCCACCCGTTTCCCAAATGTGGAAATACGCGTGGTTAATTCATCAAACTTACGACTAACCTCATCGGCCTTGGTAACCACATCTTTGCCTAGAACCAAACCTAATTCATTTGCGCGATCTACTGTGCGGCGCAATCCATCTTCGCCTTGATCAATTAATTCAACAAAACGCTCACCAGCGGTGCCGCCGAATAATTCATCTGTAACGCGGATACGTGCAGATGTATTAAGGCGTTTCATACGGCCAATAATCTCAAGTAACAATTCAGATGGATTTTTCAGCTTCTCTTTCAGTTCATCGGCACTAAAGCCCAACCGTGTAAAAGCTTCGGCACCAGAACCTTTGCCGGTGATTACAAATTCATCTGCGCGGATGTTCAATTCTTTCAGGCCATCCACCATTTGATCAATGCCAATACGGTTCTGTTCTGCTACAAACTTCCATTCCTGAAAGTCTTTAAGTGGCACCCCTGCCCGTTTGGCTTCATCGCCTAACCGCGCAACGCCTTTTGTGGTTTCGGCTATTGCACGTCCTGCGGCAACGGACGCCAAAGGCAAAAGCATTTTCTTAAACCCTGCGCCAATACCATCACCCATTTTGCTATAGGTTGCGCCGATGCGATCAGCCGATTTCCTTGCCCGGCGTTCCATGCTTTGGGACGAACGTCTTTGAATACGGTTTGCACGGGCAAAACCTTTTTCAAATTTATCGATACGGGCTTCAAGTTGGACGAGTAAACCTAATGTTTCTGTTGTCATTTTATCTTTCCTTATTCGATAATGAAAATTTTGGCGTCTTCGCCGGTATATTGGGATTTATTTGTTTCGCCTGTAACGGCTCGGTGAACGGCCATTGCGGTTGCAACTGCACCGTCAATACGGTCTGTTTTCTTGCCTTTGTGCATCCGCACCAAGCCTGTGTCGTTCCGTGACGCCACAACACTGTCAAAGTGGTGGCGTAAGACTGGATGCCCATCATGGCGGATTGAGTTGCCATTTACGGTGCGTTCCAGATCACCAATAGCAACCCCCATAGACAGGGGTGCTTGGCGCAATTCGACCACAGGTAAACCTTCATCATGTAAGTGTTGCATGATCTGGCGTGCCAAATGCGGATCAAAGGCCATTTCTTGCACATCATGGCGTGCACATAGTTCGCGCAAATGATCCTCTACAATCTCAGGATCAATGATCGGGCCGGGTGTAGCCGTGATAAACTCTTCATCGCGCCATTGCTCGTATGGCACCCCGTCTTGTTCTGATCTTTGGCGTAGGTCATCACCCGGAACAAAGAAGTGCGGTTTTATGCTTACCTGATTATCAGGGTGCCGCCATGCGGCCACCACTGCGGCGGTGTCGCCATTTTTAGCCATATCAACACCAATCCAACACGGTAGTGCTTCTAAATCGGTTTCATCATCATCAAAGCACCGGGCGTCATAGGTTGCCATATTGAATAGCGGATCACGGCTGTTTGCCTGCCAGCGGTTCAAATTGAATTGCTCAAATGCAGCCCGATCCGCTGGACGGTGTTCTGCTTCGGTTGCAAGGGCTTGTAAGCCACGCATTGACGGGAAACCGTGTTTTAAGCCGGGGTTTGCACGGTGCCAAGTTTCCTCATCTTTCCAGTCATCGTCTGGCCCGGCTTGGAACAATATAGGTAGGAACTCAGGGTTAACGACTTCACCTTTCGCCACTTGCACCGCGTAATTGTATAGATCGGCGGCAAGGTTCTCACTACCACGCCCAGCAGTAGTGGCGATGATCATCAATGTGTCATCCACTTTTGCCATGCCGCTTTTAATAGCTTCCCAAAGGTCGCGGCCTTTCCATGCGTGTATCTCATCCACCAATATAAAAGTAGGTGTAAGGCCGTGTGCTGCACCGCCGTCTGCTGACAGTGCGGTTAAAGTCGATGCTTTTGCTTTATATGTAATCTGCTTTTTAGAGTTGAAAGCATCGCGGATCGTGTTTGCAGCAACAAGCCGGTTGTCTTCACGGATGATCCCAACGGCCTCTTTAAATCCGATACTGGCTTGCTCACGATCACAAGCAGTAAACAAACACTGACCAGCGGGGCGATGTTCTGGGCCGAACAAGTGTAGCAGTGACAATGCCGCCGATAATGAGGTTTTCCGATTGCCACGCGGCAGCAGCATGAACACTGTTTTTACGATCCGGGTGCCGTCTGGATGCCGTGGGCCATAGATGCGCCTGACAATACGTTCTTGAAAAGGTTCGAGTTGGAATGTGCGTTTGGGTGAACTACTAGCTGGGTGTCGCAGCTTTGAAAGGAACTTAACGGCCCTTTCACCATACCCAAATGGATCGGCGATATCGCTACCGTCGAATATCCAATTCGGATGAGTGCTGGCGGTATTCATAATTACACCGCTAACGGATTATCGGCGTTATCATCATCAGGGATAGCAGCCCCAATACGTGCGCGGCTTGTAGGTGTCAGGCCATATTCGGCGGCAAGTTGGCGTGCTGTTTGCATGTAGCGAATTTGAAGCCCGCCAAGTTTCAGATCAGGCAATCCACCAGTTGTCATGGTTTCTGCGATTTGACGGGCGGCACCAACCGCCAAACAATACGCTTCCACACCAGCCAAATCTGCCTTAGTGATTATCCGCCGCCCAATCAGTTGCGGCATGATCCGCCGCCATTCGGCCTTGGCATGGATTGCCAGGTATTTCGGCACGGGTGGTGCTTTAATAAGAGCGTCTAAGTCTATGGAAAGTTGCGGTTTTACGCCGCGCGAATGCATACTCATGCGGCTATCACCGTGCGCAATTCAAGTGCGCGGTGCCTTCCCAATTCTGTAATCTCGTTAATGTCATAGACTGCACCGTCATAGCCCACACGGTCGGCAGTGGTGATGCCATCCATATAACGGATGCGGAACACTGCACCGCCCTTATCCTCTTCACCGAAACCCGAAAGAAACTCTTCGGCACTTTGTTGCACCAGCTCTGCCCGAACAGTAGCAATAACGGGCCAATCTTTCGACACGGCACCACTCGCGGCAACAGTTTCAGTTTGGCGTTTAATTGTGATCTGGCGATCAAGTTTACCGGAGCGTAACATATTAAACCCTCCACCTAATAGCAGCTTCAACAGTGCCTACGCCGTGGCAATAAGCACGTTCCGGATCAGGGTCGCGAATATAGGTAAAGCTGGGGCGCGTATATTCATCGATCCCTACTTCATCTGTATGGGGTGCATCCCAAAGGGCCACCGACATCGCGCCGCCAATCTGCCGGGCCATGTCTGCACCGTCTTCCAATGCCCAGATATGTATATCCAGATAAACGCGCGTCATATATCCACCACCGCTGGTGCGGCCTAAGTGGATCGTTTGTGGGTTTGCCATAATAATGCTTGGCAGATTGTCCGGGCGCGTCGATCCGGCCCGAATATGATCGGCTGGCACTAATGCCACCACCGCAGGGTCAGCTAATAAGCCAGCCCTGATAGCTGTTTGAAATGCGATACTAGGTTCAATCATGCCTTACCCTCCGCGGCTTTTTTGATAGCCTGCCCCATTGCGCGTGTAATACGGCGTTGGGCGCGTGGTTTTGCCAACCGAAAGGCTGGCAACATAAACGGTTGTGCCTCTTGATTTACCGTTCCGAATTCCTGCAAGTGACCGTGGCGGACTTTTTCATTTCCGACAGTCACCAACGCCTGATTTTCGGCTGCGGTGCGTTTGCCGCCACCTTCGGCATAAGCTGGTGTTGTTTGGCCCGGCTTGGTTACAGTGATTGATTGATCAAGATCACCTTCATCTTTCGGAACAAGCAAATGCATGGCGGCGGCAATTTCTTCGGCACCTTTGATCAGAGCCGGTTGCACATCTTCAAGAACTGCGGCGGGTATAGCTTTAAGCCTAGCTGCAAGCTTCTGTGATTGCTTAGATAATGACATGGCCGGTCACCTGTTCGCAGTAAGAACTTAATAGATCACGCACACCAAATGGCACTGGTGCCGTGTTCATGCCGAAAGATGCAGCCTCGCGTTGTTCATACCAGTATGCTGCAAGCTGCAATGCCGCCTCGGTCAGTGCCGCGTCATTCGCGACAAAAGGTATTCCTGTATGCTTACCAATCCAGATTTCGGCAGCATCTAGCTTGTGTGCAAGCAAGACGTCATCAAGATCATGGTCAATATTGAGCTGCGATTTAAGCAGAGTGATTGGGGTTAGCGCAGCCATTAGCTCGCCTTTCTATTTGAAAAGTTATTTTCGGTGATCTCTTGTGCGGACCTTCCCACGCCGGTCCCTAAAGACACGCACAAGTTGGAGACCACCCCCGGTTGTATATGGGTTGCAAGATTCGCAAAAACGGTATTACTGGAGCTATCTAAACCCTTGTTTATTAATTGGATTCCATACATGTATAAAAAGACCTGCAAAACTGCCGTATTTAGTATAATTTGTTCTTTAGGACTAACCTTTGCTGGAACAGCCAGCGCACAGTCAAAAGAAGAGAAGTATAAAGAATGTCTCGTGGATAGTGTTAGTAAAGCATACGCTTCAGGTGCTATAGTATTTGACTCGTATCTTGATGTGGAAACCTTAGTAAAATTAGTTGCACCAAGCTGTTCAATACAGCTCAATTTTGCTGCGATGGAATATATCTCAGACATGTTTGGCGCCGAAAAAATTAACGACGTAAATATGAAGACGATTTCTGTTGGAATAAAAGATTTTGCCATTTTAGATGTCTCTGTTGCAATTCACCAAAGTCTTCAGTAGCAGCCACTTATGGGCTTCCTGCCGTTGCTTGTGGCGATTGTGGCAGGCTGCGCATAGTGGTTGCCAGTTACTACGATCCCAGAACAAGCGATCATCGCCACGGTGTGCGATGATGTGATCAACTACGGTTGCTAATGCACCACAACCGGGCCATGCACAGCGATCATTGATCTTTAGGAAAGCATCACGGGCTTTGCGCCATGCGTGGTTGTATCCGCGTGCAGATGCAGACGGGCGGCGTGCATCATGGCGTTTGTTACGCGCACGTGTAGATGCGATCTGACAGGCACAGCGGGTGCCATGTGCTACGACCTTGCCGCAAGTGCAGATATGAGGTGGGCGCGGCATTAGAGTGTTCCCATGCCGTTAAGAGCGTGCAGCCCACCACGATCAAACTCTGGGTCAAAACCTTGCTCTACAATCTTTTGGTGTTCTGTTTTGCTATGTGGCTTTGCTTCGCCTTCATCATCTGCACTGCCGTGAATAGCTTTAAGCTTTGTTACATGGGCAGCGAAAGCGTCTGTGATTTCTTGGGGTGTAGCATTCCACGCCGCTTCGGGTGCCCAGCCTAGCCAGCCAGTCGCAAGGCCAAATAGATCATTAAAGACTTCGGCCCACGGCATAGGCTTGCCTGTAGTAGGTGCTACCTTGTCATCTGTGGTTTCCGGTGCATTAGGTAGTAGTGCGGTTACAAGGTCAAACAAAGGTGATTGCGCAGCTTGCACAAATCCTAACAACGGTTGTTTGGCCGCATGATTTAGTAGCCGTTCCGCGTCTTGTTTATCCGCCGTGTAGGTGATGATTGCTTTAATTGTGCGCGTATCGAATTCTTCGATTTTGTGCAACAATGCCGGAAAACCATCATGCAGGCGTTCAAGGCATGTTGCTGCCCGCAAAGAGGGGCGCAAGAAAACAGTGTTACCACCGTATTCCATTGCGATCTCTTGATATGCGAACAGCTTATTCATGTGTGATTAAGCGGCTAGAGATAGTTTAGATAGGGCTTCACCCATTACGATACGACCACCGACACGGCGGCGTGCAATAAGTTTAACCATGCCATTTGCGGCGCCTGTTATCTCATCACGAACGATTTCAAAGCCAATGCGATCCGCAATTGCGTAACCTTCGGCAAAATCACCAAATACGATTGGTGTATTCCCAGCCGTTGGGTCTGGCATATCAACTGCTTCATAAACAGGGCGTCCAAGCAATGTAGCAGGTTGACCAGCTGCAAGCGCACTTTGCCATAAATACTGACCATCTAGGTCTTTAAGCTTACGCACTACCGCCATTGTTTTGCGGTTCATCATCCATACGCCATTAGCTGCATAGTTGGTTTTAACGGAATAGAAGTGATCAATTAAATCATCAGCAGTGATTGCTGCAACTTCGTTATTTGGCACTTCGGTAGATATTAGAATACCTTCGGCTTGTGTTGTGCCGTTACCATTCACGAACCATGTAGCTTCTTTTTGACCGAAGCGGCGAGCAATATGATTACCTAAGTATGCTGAAAGATCGATATGGGCATCTTCCAAAAGCACTTTAGTTACGGGAACGATAACACCCATTTCAAAAGGTTTTAGATCGATTTGCTCGAACGCTGGCTCGCTTTCATCTTTAGCTACACCTTCGGCAACCTCACCAACGTTTACATCTGTAAGAAGACGTGGAAGCTGCAATAGAGGGCCATTCATCTGGATTACTTGAGCAACACTGCGAACGGGTGAGAACTCAGCTACCTTTTCAAGAATGGTTTTACTTACGGTTTCTGGTGCAAGAATACCGCCTGTGCCTGCACCGTAAGATAAAGACTTCACTTCGGTTTTATCACCAGTGCGTAGATAACCAGTAAATGCCTTTTGCTCAATTTCACCAGTAGCAACACCAGTAACGTGAACACCTTGTGGGCGAGCTGACTTAACTTCTAAGCGATCAAGCCGTGATTTAACCTTATTAAAGGTCTTCACATCGATTTGCATCGTATCATTTGCAGGGAGTTGTTCTGGTAATACAGTCTTCGTTTCCAGTTCATCATTTTTGACTTCTAGTTCTTCATTCTCCATCGGGGGGGTCTCCTTATGAGGGTTAGATTTAATGGATGTAATTTGTGCGTCGGGGTGACATGGGAATGTCACCACTGAAACTTCATGCAGCTGGGCGGTTGTTATTGTGCGCCCTTTAGCGTGGCGTTTTTGGCCTTTGGCTATAAAACCAATAGAAAGCCCTGTTACGGCTTTGTTGCGGATCAAGGCGTGAACCTCACTGGCACGTTCTACGTCACCTACGAGCAAACGGCCTTTAACCATTAGGCCTTCATTGGTTTCTTCAATTTGATCCCAAACGCCAATCGGTTGTTTTCCGTCATGTGCAAACAGCATTGGTAGCTTATCGGGTGCATAAAATGCCCCCTTTTGGATTGCATCACCAACGCTATCTGGTGAACCAAAAGGCCATGCAATGCCTGTGATTTCACCTTCTTCGGTTACAGTAAATGACGCTTTGACTTCTAACCGTTCGGTCATTTTGCATCACCCCAACGGGCATCCAAAATATCCAATGCTAACGGGAATAATTCATCTACTAGGCGGTTACGCCCGTAGGTGTCTGTAAGCGTCATGGCTTGCTCTGGTGATAGACCACCGCCAATTAATCCAAGCCGTATCGTTTCAACTAGATCGGCTAATTTGAACTGACCTAAAGCTGCACGTTGATACAATGCGCCAATGCCTAGATCAGTGATCCGTTCTAATTCTGTGATCATATCGTCTGTAAGGGCAAAGGTGTGTTCACCATCGCCAAAGAATGCCGTGTGGTTCATGCGGCTTTATCCTTATTTGAGGTTGTGTAGGGGTTTTCGAGGGTGTCCCCGCCTTCGAGTGGTGGAAGGTTTGACTTTCTACGCACTTCATTGGCGGTCATTACCCCCATGCTGCGATATTGCCCGAGAGCATTTGCACGGGCGGCTGTATCTGTAGCAAGAAAGTCATCAGTTACAAATTCAATATATAAATCTGCACGTTCTTCTGGTGTCAGTAAGACGCATGCGTAAGCCCATGCCCAATCCGTTAGCCAAGGCTTTAACGTAAACATGTGAAACTGGCGGGACATTTCTTCGGTGTTAGACCACGTGCCACGTGTTAGCTCATAAAGCATAGTTGGGGGAATTCGTAACACGCGCCCTATTTCACGGATTTGCTCGACACGCCCTTCCTGAAATTGCGCATCCACCAGGGTCATGGAAATTGGCAAATAATCCATACCTTCTTCCAACAGCGCGGTATCGCCTTTGTTTCCGCCGTGGGTATTGAACCAACTGGCAATAAGATTTTTCTTATCTTCCGCACCCATTTTCTTGGGGCTTTTCAGCACCCCAGACGGACGACCACCATTCTTAACAACATTGCCAATATGTCTTTCGAAACTCAGAGCCAGTGCAATCGCTTCACGGCCTAATGTGATAGGTGAAACGCCACCAAGTGCCTCAATGCGTAAAACATCACGGTAGGTTTTATGCACCTGCCCTGAATCAGTTGAAATAATATAATAAGGTTCACCGTCAGGAGCACGAAGCTGTTGCACCTTACTCGGATCAAGGCGTTGTAGCTCAAGTGGCGTGCCGTCCTGTGAACGTATAACAAGCCCATGTCCTGCACCGTGTAAATGAGCATCTAGCGTAAGGTCTCTGCGAAACTGTGTGGCACCTGTCCATTCGTTCGCTTGATCATGTATTAAACGATATGCAGGATGACCATCCAATGTAGCCTTAGAACTACGATCATAAAGCTTGGCGGGTAATGAACCCACTGCCTCAGATATATGTGCTACTCCACAAGCAAACGCTGGGACACGCATAGCACTGTTTGGGCTTATTGATATGCCCGAAGATGTGGGGGTTACACCGAATAAGCTAAATGTTTCAGGATCGTTTAGACTTAAAGATTTCTCTTCTACACCAAAACCTAGGGCTTTTTTAATCGTCGATTTTAATTCCATATGATCCACATTCTGCTAAGTGTTGCATATATAACACACTTAACAGACCATGTGAATCCCGAAAATTCTTACGCATAAGATTTGCTATACATTTTGCTATACAAAATGCATTACACGATAAATATTTTATCGTTTATTTTCATATAGTTAGTATATTTCTAAGGAGTATTTGGCGGACAGACAGGGATTCGAACCCTGGAGACGGTCACCCGCCTACACACTTTCCAGGCGTGCGCCTTCGACCACTCGGCCACCTGTCCAATAATGGCTTGCTTACACAATGAAAATTGGGCAAG
>Ga0316189_10002354_pt1 | contig 18665 bp, 19 predicted proteins | sample LowCovwburrow_MG_FD_204930 | JGI IMG/M metagenome (GOLD analysis project Ga0316189, IMG submission 204930) | Coastal sediment microbial communities from Maine, United States - Lowes Cove worm burrow | ecosystem: Environmental > Aquatic > Marine > Coastal > Sediment | place: USA: Maine...
CAGCGCATCAGTCGCTGACGGGCTCCGACGGCGAGACCGCGGCGCTGCCGTTTGACTACGGTGCCGGGCACATCGTGCCGAACGATTCGGTCGATCCTGGCCTCGTCTATGATGTCAGTGCCGACGATTACGATGCCTTTGCCTGCGGTATCGCCTCGGCTGGCGTCACACAGGAGCGATGCGACGAGTTGAGCGCGGCGGGCTATTCTTTCGCGGGCGCCGACCTGAACCAGCCCTCCATTGCCGTTGAGCGGCTCACCAATGAACGCACGGTGCGCCGCAGCGTCACGAACGTCAGCGATCAGTCGGCAAGCTACGTCGCGACCGTCGTTGCCCCGGCAGGCATTGGGGTCAACGTGGTGCCCGCAAGCATCACTGTGGGTCCCGGGCAGACCGCGACGTTTGACGTCACGTTCAGCTTCGAGTCCGGTCCGCTGGATTTATGGCGCTTCGGTTCATTGACATGGAATGACGGTGCTCATTCGGTCTATAGCACGATAGCAATACGCCCGGTTTCCGTCACGGCTCCTGTCCAGGTGACGGAGTTCGGGGCAGACGGTACGTTGAGCTTTCCTGTCGAATTCGGCTATACGGGCGCATACAGCGCCGGCATACACGGCCTGCGCCTGCCGCTAATCCTCGATGGCTTCGTCGACAACGACCCGACCAAGACGTTTTCTTTCAGGTCCGGCAATGGCGTTACGATGCATCTGATAGATGTGCCGGTCGACGAGGCCTACCTGCGCTTCGCGTTGTTCGACACACTGACAGACGGTAACGACGACCTTGATATGTACGTCTATTACTGCCCGGACAACATCAACTGCACGAAGCTTGGTGACAGCGGTGAGGCAAGCTCGCAGGAAGAATTCAATGTGCTGTTACCAGCAGCGGGGCGCTACGCCGTACTTGTCCACGGCTTCGAGACTGACCAGGTTTCTGGTGGGCCCGGCGCAAACTATTCGCTGCTGAGCTGGTCGTTTGGCCTTGTCGATGACCAGGGCAACATGACGGCGAGCGGACCCGCGTTCGTCAACCCAGGAACCGTAGAAAACATCACGGTTAACTGGACCGGCCTGCTGCCCGACACGATCTATCTGGGCGGTATTTCACACAACACGCCGCAGGGCCTGTCGGCGATTACCGTAATTCGTATCGGCAACTAGCCCGTGTTGATCAGGTAAGCAGGCGTTTTTGCTTCGCACCGCGTGAGTACACCAGCAAGGCAATCGCAACAACAAGAACGAACGCCGGCAGATAAATACCATCGGTGCCCCATACTTCAAGCCCGTTGCCGATGACGAAGGCATGCAGATCCTGCACAACAATACCAATCAGGGACAAGAGGAAAAGAGGCACGGCCCAGGCCTTGCGCAAAAGCAGAAACAGGCTGGCGAGTACGCCGGCTGTAACAGCGACTGCGTACGCGGACGTTGCCCAGGCGGGGGTTGAGCTAAAGAATGCCTGCTGCGCCTCGGTGAAGCCTTCGAGCGCCTCTGGCGTCATGGAAACGTGGCTGTAGTAAAAAACCAGACCGATGAGATTCCACACAAGTGCGAAAGCACCAATGATCCAAAATGATAATTCCGGTTTGTCGTCCAACAGGTCAGACATAGCGGGCCCCCTTTCTTCTGTTTCGGTGTTAACGGGATGGCCCGATAATCCACCGGCATCAGGCCAAATGCAAGTGGCCCAAATTGACAGCTAGCGCCGGGATTTCGCTTTTGCGGCGCACGGCTTGTGGCGGAAGCAGCCAACAACATGATCGTTAACCATGCCGGTTGCCTGCATGTGCGCATAAATTATTGTGCTGCCAACGAACTTGAATCCGCGCTTTTTCAGGTCCTTGCTCAGAGCGTCTGACTCCGGCGACGTCGCCGGAATGTCGCTGTCCTTTTTGAACTTGTTTTGTAATGGCTTGCCACCGACAAACCCCCAGATGTAATCGCTGAAGCTGCCGAACTCTTTTTGCACAGCAAGAAACGCCCCGGCATTGGTGACGGCTGATGTCACCTTCAGGCGATTACGAACGATTGACGGATCAAGCAGCAGTTTCTCAACACGTTTTGCGGTAAACCGTGCGACCTTCACAGGATCAAAGCCCGCAAATGCTTTCCTATAGCCTTCGCGCTTATTAAGAATTGTTGACCAACTCAGGCCCGCCTGCGCGCCTTCCAGTATCAGGAATTCGAATTGCACCTGATCGTCGAATACCGGCACGCCCCATTCTTCGTCGTGGTATTGAATGTAGTCGAGGCTGACGCCCTCTGCCCACTTGCAACGCGTTACTGCCTTGGCCATAAAGCTTCCGATAATTGAGGTGTGAAGGCCGAATCTATCACTTGTCGATTTAGGGGTTAAGCCGGAAAATTGGGCGAAGCATAAAAAAAGCCCGCGCAATGCGCGGGCCCTTGTTTTGCATGCTGCTGTGAAACGGCGTTATGCGCCCGTGTCTGCGCCGCAGCTGCCTTCACCGCAAGAGCCTTCAGCTTCTTCCTTATCGCCACCACAGGAAGCTTCGCCTTCCTTGTCAGCGCCACAGGTAGCCTCGCCTTCCTTATCGCCACCACAGGAAGCTTCGCCTTCCTTGTCAGCGCCACAGGTAGCCTCGCCTTCCTTGTCGCCACCACAGGTAGCTTCGCCTTCTTTAGCGCCCTTGTCGCCGCCACAAGTACCTTCGCCAGCGCTGAGCATGTAGCCCGCGGTCAGCGTTGACATGGCAAACGGGCTTTCAACGGTCTCTGCGCTTGCAATGCTGCTCGACAGAGCGAACGAACCCGCAAGTGCTGCGCCAACGGCCAGCGCGATTGGTTTTGCTATTTTCTTCTCGGACATATTTTTTTCTCCTACTGAGGTTGTTTGCCCAGGCTGGGCATATGGATTGGCGGGCAGTGCACTAAGTGCTCCACGTCACCGATTTCAATACTCTTTCTTCAATTAAATCGAGGCGCTCTTCCCGAACACCGATGATGGCGATGCTACCGCTGCCAACGGGCAGGATTACGCCGTGTACCGTGTCACCTTCCAATGGCAACGCGTTCGGTATTTTCTCTTCCGGCATCAATAAGATCGTTACCGGACCATGCTCGCCCTGAATGACGAGATGTGGCACATCCCGGCCATTGATCTCGCAGCTCTGCGCGTAAGTTATCAGACCAGCCCTGCGATCCATACTGGCAATGCTCGCGGGCACGACCGACCGGAACCGCGCATCGCTAATTTCCACATCCGTAACAACCAGCGCTTGCGGCTCATGATCGAGGTGTGCAAGTACCTCGTCGGCCAGCGTTTGATGGTCAACACCAACAAAACGAATGCCTATTAGTGCTGCAACGACGACCGTGGCCGCCATCGCAAACCAGGTGGGGGGTGAAAATCGTCGGCGCGCACTCAGTGATACAACGTTACTGGTTACGATGTCCGGTAACTCCGGCATGTTGAGCTCGGGGACATTCAGCGACAGGGCGCGCAAAATCTGATCGTCAAGCGCCTTCATCTCCAGGCGATACGCCTGGCAAGAGCTGCACTCGCTCAAATGTCCAGCGCCTCCATCAAAAGACGGATCGCCCGATATTGCTTCTCTGTACTGCTCGCAATTCATGCTGTCACCATCTGCTCTCTAAGTTTGGCGCGTGCGCGATGCAGCCTTGTTAGCACTGCACCTTGCTTGAGCCCCATCTGTTCTCCGATCTCGTTCGTGCTAAAGCCCATCAGGACTTGCAGTACGAGCGGTTCGCGGTAGTCGTCATCAAGCTCGTAGATTGCTTGTCGCATATCGTCGAGCTCATCGTCCGGTTCCTCTGCCAACAGCGCCGCCTGCGACGCCGTTAAGTTGTCTATGTCCACGGTCTCCAGCCTCTTGCGTTCGAAGTATCGTGCGTTTTCCCGCCTCACAATCGTCAGCAGCCATGGTTTTGCTGCCGCGTCGTCGCGCAATGATTCCAGCGACTTCCATGCTCGCAGCAGCGCTTCCTGTACGACATCTTCGGCTATCGCCTTGTCCCGACTCAGCCAGGCGGCGTAGCGATACATATCCCGATGAAATACACCCACGATTTGATCAAACCTCTGACGCCGTGAGGCGGCGGTTTTGCTGCTATGCATAATCAGTTGACCCGTACCTTTGTAAATTTATTACTGAATCATCAAAGAAACTGCGGTTCAGACGTGGAATCCCTGTCTAAATACAGGGAAAATGGACAGTTATTGTGTTTATATCCACTAGCTATGAGTACATCAAATATAGGTCAGTTCCCTCAGGTTCGTCTCCGGCGCAGCCGGCGGACCGCCGCATTGCGAAACCTGGTCGCAGAAACCGAGCTCGGGCCCTCGGATTTAATTTACCCCGTATTCGTTCTTGATGGCGAGAAACGCACCCAGCCGGTGCCCTCTATGCCCGGAATTGAGCGCAAGAGCGTCGACGTCCTGCTCAAAGAGCTCGAACGCGTGTCGGAGCTCGGAATACCCGCAATAGCACTTTTCCCCGTGATCGAAGCCGACAAGAAAAGCCTGGATGGTGCCGAGTGTGCCAACCCGGACGGGCTCGTCCAAACCACAGTGCGCGCGATAAAGGCCGAATTTCCAGACCTCGCCGTGATGACGGATGTCGCTCTGGATCCCTACACGACCCACGGCCAGGACGGCATTATCGATGACGCTGGCTACGTGCTTAACGACGTGACGGTTGCGATGCTCGTGCGCCAGGCGGTGTCCCATGCAGAGGCGGGCGCTGACGTTGTCGCGCCATCAGACATGATGGATGGACGCATCGGCGCCATTCGCAAAGAACTCGAAGCCCAGAGCCACAGCAACACGATAATTCTGGCCTACGCCGCGAAATACGCATCCTGCTATTACGGGCCTTTCCGCGATGCGGTGGGATCTACACTGAATCTCGGTGGTGGTGACAAATCAACGTATCAGGTTGCGCCCGCCAACAGCGATGAGGCGTTGCGGGAGGTCGGTCTCGATCTGCAAGAGGGTGCTGATATTGTCATGGTCAAACCGGCGATGCCGTATCTCGATATCATCCGGCGCGTCAAAGAAACCTATGGCGTACCAACATTCGCCTACCAGGTTAGCGGTGAGTACGCGATGCTAAGAGCGGCAGCCGACAACGGCTGGCTCGATGAGCGTGCTGCCGTGCTGGAAGCTTTGCTCTGTATCAAGCGAGCCGGCGCCAACGCCATCTTGTCGTATTATTCGATGGCTGCGGCGACGTGGCTGGCTGAATGAGCGAAACAACCACTATCGATCGCTATGGAGTAATGGGCTACCCGGTGTCTCACAGCCGTTCGCCCGTAATTCACCGCTTGTTTGCGTTACAAACCGGGCAGGACATGCAATATGAGCTGTTGCAGGTCACACCGGAGAATCTCGAGACCGCCGTTCGCCAGTTTCAACGCACGGGCGGCAAGGGTCTAAACATCACGGTGCCGCACAAAAGCGCTGTAGCCCGCCTCGTCGACAAGACCAGTGAGCGCGCCGCAACAGCTGGTGCCGTTAATACGCTTTCGTTCAGGGACGGCGAGATCCACGGTGATAACACCGACGGCATCGGCCTTCTGCGAGACCTGTCCGTCAATCTTGGCGTTAACCTTGAGGGCGCGAACATACTTGTTCTGGGCGCCGGTGGCGCGACTCGTGGCATCGTCGGCCCGCTACTCGAAATGAGCCCCGCCTCGCTGCGAATCGCTAACCGGACTCTCGGCAAGGCACAGGCAATCGCTGAACATTTCGCACGGTTTGGGCCGGTGACCGCCTGCGGCTTCAACGTCGTGCCGGTATCAGAGCCCTACGACCTGATTATCAACGCCACATTTGCCGGTCTGCAGGGCGCCGCACCACCGTATCCTGCGGCCGCGGTCACAGAGCAAACCTACTGTTACGACCTGTCTTATGGCCTCACTGCCACGCCGTTTAGCGTCTGGGCTCGCGACAATGGCGCGGCTCACTCAGTTATGGGCTGGGGGATGCTTGTCGAGCAAGCGGCCGAATCGTTTCATGTCTGGCGAGGCATTCGACCCAATACAGCGCCCGTCCTCAAACAGATGCACATCAACGCATAGTAACGAGCTCTTCAGCGTTTGACGGGTGAATCGCGACCGTATCGTCGAAATCTGCCTTGGTAGCACCCATGCGCAGCGCAACCGCGAAGCCCTGCATCATTTCATCGGCACCCTCACCGATGACGTGACAACCCAGCACGCGTTCATCGTCTCCGGCAACCACGAGTTTCATGACGGAGCGTTGCTTCTTGTCGCCCAGCGCGTAATACATCGGCGTAAAACCTGACGAGTAAACTTTCACAGCATCGCCGTACTCGGCCCGCGCTGCGTCCTCTGTCATGCCAACAGTCGCTATCGGCGGATGGCTGAAAACGACCGTCGGAATCAGCTTGTAGTCGAGGTGACGGCCGTCCATTCCGCCGTACAGCCGATCAGCGAGTCGCCGACCCGCCGCGATCGCCACGGGCGTCAGCGCCGCGCGGCCTGTCACATCGCCCAGGGCGAAAATGTTCTCAACGTTGGTTTGTTGAAATTCGTCGGTTGGAATGAAGCCGCTGTCGTCCGATAGCACACCCGCACTACCAAGCTCGAGGCTCGCCACATTCGGTGAACGGCCGATGGCCCACAAGAGGCAATCGACGGGCCCAAATGTGCGACCGTCTTCTGCGTGAAGCACGAGCCCATCCTCTGTCTGCTCTACCGACGCGGGGATCACGCGCGTATCGATGCTGACACCGTCCTTTCGCATCGCCTCCATCAGCTGCTCGCCGAGCATCGAGTCGAATTCCCGAATGATGCTGTCTTTGCGAACGACCAGCTGCGTCTCGCTTCCCAGGCCGTTGAAAACACCGGCAAGCTCGACCGCGATGTAGCCGCTGCCGGCAACCAGAACGCGGCGTGGTCGCTCCTCCAACTCGAAAAAATTATCCGACGTAATGCCCAGCTCGGCGCCCGGAATATCGGGCACTATTGGCTGCCCGCCGGTCGCTACGACAATCCGGTCTGCCTGGTAGTGCTGTTCTTCAACCGTCACGGTATGCGCATCAACGAAGCGGGCGGTACCCGTAATCGTTGTAACGCCGCTCTTATCGAGATTGTTTTCGTAAATTCCATTGAGCCGATGCACGTAACTGTCGCGACGGGACTTGAGCGCCGCCCAGTCGTGCCCGTTGACTGAAACATCGAAGCCGTAGTCCGCCGCATGCTCAAAGTGGTGTGCATGACTCGCCGTGTACCACATAACTTTCTTTGGCACGCAGCCGACATTGACACAAGTGCCGCCAAGCGGCCCATATTCAATTACAGCAACGGTCGCGCCGTACTCTGCCGCTCGCCGCGCATGCGCGATTCCACCGCTGCCGCCGCCAATAACAAGCAGATCAAATCGATTAAGCACTTACTTTCTCCATGAAAACCAATCAATAGCGTGTGCTAATATTCTGCGCCTTACTGGAACATCAGCCACTCGCATGCCCAACCCTTTACTCGACACCGCGTCGCTGCCGCGATTTGGTGACATTTTGCCGAAACACGTTGCGCCAGCGCTCAGCGAGCTTATCGCAGCGCATCGAGAAAAGCTCAACGAGCTTCTCGACAAAGCCGATGACCCGACATTCGAATCGCTTGTTGCGCCGCTCGAGGAAATGGATCACGAGCTCTCGCGAGTCTGGTCGCCGGTCAGCCACCTGCAGGGCGTGCTTGGATCTCGCGAATGGCGCGATGCTTACAACAAGGCCCTGCCCTTACTGACCGAGTACGGCACCGAATTATCACAGAACTCACGTTTGCAGAAAGCCTACGCGGCCGTTGCGAAAGGTCTCGAAGGCAATGTCAGCTCGGCAAAGAAGAGCGTTGTCGCGCACGCCTTGCGCGACTTTCATCTTGCCGGTGTCGACTTACCCGAAGCCGATAAGGCGAGATTCAAGGCCATAATGCAACAGCTGGCCAAGACGCAGGCAGCTTTCGAACACAACATCCAGGATGCGTCAGACGCCTGGAGCCTGCACATCGATGACGAAAGCGATCTCGAGGGACTGCCCGAACATGCGTTGCAGCGCGCCGCTGCCGAAGCTCGCAAACGGGATCGTCAGGGCTGGCTGCTGACGCTTGACTACCCGACCTACGACGCGATCATGCGGCTCGCCGAGAAGCGCTCGCTGCGAGAGACAATGTACAAGGCCTGGGTAACGCGAGCATCGGACAAGGGCGCCGATCCGGCCTGGAACAATAGCGACAATATTGAGGAGATCCTGTCGCTGCGCCACGAAGCGGCGAACATTGTCGGCTTTAGTAATTATGCCGACTACTCTCTCGCAACGAAGATGGCCAGCACACCGGCCGAGGTAATCGACTTCCTTCGGGAACTCGCGTCACGCTCCCGGCACCCCGCCGAGAAAGAGCTGGTCGAACTCACCGAGTTTGCGGGTCGGACGCTTGCACCCTGGGACGCTGCTTTCTGGCTCGAAAAGCTGAAGCAGAAGAAATACTCGATATCCAATGAGGAGCTACGACAGTTCTTCCCGGCACAAGCGGTGATTGATGGCCTGTTCAATCTTGCCGAGCGCCTCTACGGCGTGACGCTAAAACGCGAGCAAGGAATTCCGACGTGGCAAGAAGACGTTCACTACTACAGCATTAATGATGAGCACTCAGTTCTGATCGGCGGCTTTTACACCGACCTGTTCGCTCGCAGCGGCAAGCGTAATGGCGCCTGGGTCGATGAGTGCATTAATCGCAAGAATCTCAATGGGCATACAATTTTGCCTGTCGGTTACCTCGTGTGTAATTTCCCGCCGCCAGACAGCAGCAATGACAAGCGCTCGCTGTTAACCCACGAAGATGTCGTAACGCTGTTTCATGAATTCGGTCACATGCTGCATCACTTGCTGACCCGAATTGACTACCCGAGCGTCGCCGGGATAAATGGCGTCCCGTGGGATGCTGTGGAACTGCCAAGCCAGTTCATGGAAAACTTCGCCTGGAACTACGAGGTACTGAAGCAGTGTTCTGCGCATGCTGAAACAGGCGAGCCACTACCGCAGCATTTGTTCAGAAAGCTGGAAGAAAGCCGGCACGCCGGTGCGGCAATCGCAATGATGCGACAACTCGAGTTCGGCCTCTTCGACTTTCGGCTGCACGCTGAATACGATCCGTTAGCGGGCAAGACGGCCCTCGACGTCCTCGCCGAGGTTCGCGATGAGGTTGCACTTATACCGTCCCCCGATTACAACCGTTTGCCGCATGGCTTTTCGCACATTTTTGCGGGTGGCTATGCCGCCGGCTACTACAGCTACAAGTGGGCCGAGGTGCTGGCTGCGGATGCGTTTGGCGCCTTCGAAGAAGCTGGCGTGTTTGACGCGGATACCGCACGGCGTTTCCGCCGCGAAATCCTCGAGGTTGGCGGCAGTTGTGACATCATGCAGGCGTATATCGCTTTTCGTGGCCGAAAGCCTGGCATCGACGCTCTGCTCCGGCAATGTGGGATAACTACTGAATGAAAATCGCGACCTGGAATGTTAACTCCATGAATGTTCGGCTGCCGCACGTGCTCGAGTGGTTGGCTGCCAACGACCCGGACGTACTCGTCTTGCAGGAGATCAAGCAGCTTACGGAGGCCTTCCCTGTCGACGCGCTGCGAGAGGCAGGCTACGAGTCTGTCGCCAGCGGTCAGAAGACCTATAACGGCGTTGCAGTTATCAGCAAATCCGTACCGACAGATCCGGTTACCGACTTTCCCGGCTTCGAAGACCCACAACGCAGAGTGCTGGCAAGCACCGTGAATGGCGTGCGCATCGTCGACCTTTACGTCCCCAACGGGCAGTCCGTTGGCTCGGACAAATTTGAGTACAAGCTCGGCTGGCTCGAGGCGTTGCACAGCTTTCTTGAGCAAGAGCTGGCTCGGCACGACAAGCTTGTTGTGCTCGGCGACTTCAATATCGCACCAGCCGATGAAGATGTGTACGACGCCGAAAAGTGGGGGGGAGACGTGCTCTGTAGCCCGCAGGAGCGCGATGCCCTGCGCAAGCTTCTCGATCTTGGCCTGACGGATGTATTTCGCAAGTTTGAACAGCCCGAAAAAAGCTTCAGCTGGTGGGACTATCGCGCGGCAGGTTTCCGTCGAAACGCCGGACTTCGAATTGACTTAATCCTGACAAGTGCACCGATGGCCGCAATTTGCGTCGGTAGCCATGTCGACAAAGAACCCCGCGCCTGGGAGCGCCCTTCCGACCACGCCCCGGTGGTTGCTGAGTTTGATATTTGATTGGCCGGCCGACATCTTCGATTGCCGACAATGACATGACATATTGCCGGTTTTCGCGCTGCCCGGAACGGGCTGCCCGTGTATCATCCGGGTGAATAATAACAAGAAAAAAATCATGTCTCAGGATCGCCGTAACGACTACGACGTCACCAATACCGTGCAGGTCAGCAACCCTGCCATGGTTCGTAATGCTGTTTACGAGCTCTACAGTGCTGTCTTTCCTGGCGCATCTTTCGATAAACTCTGGCTGGCCTTTTACGATTTCGAGCGTTTGTTTAGCGGCCGATTTCCGGGTTACAAAGGCTGCGACACGACCTACCACGATGTTCAGCATACGCTGGACATGACACTCGCAGTTGCACGGCTCGTCGCCGGTTACGAGCGCAGCGTAGAGCCCCGAGATCGCCTGGGCGCACGACGTGCCCAGATGGCTATCGTTACCGCACTGTTTCACGATGCCGGTTATATTCGCCACGAAGAGCGCGATTCGGAGTTTGCGAATGGCGCCGAATTTACGCTTCAGCATGTATCGCGCAGCGCCGACTTTCTGCGTCGCTACCTGCCCGAACTTGGCATGGCCAGAGACGTTGCTGTCAGCAGCATGATCGTCCACTTTACGGGCTATGAAATCGACCTCGATGACATCGAACTCGACGATCCACGCGACGTTATTTGCGGGCACCTTGTTGGCACTGCAGATTTGATTGCGCAAATGGCAGACCGCTGTTATCTCGAGAAATGTCGCGACCGGCTTTACAAGGAGTTTGTCGTTGGTGGCGTCGCAATCGAGAACGCCAAGCCCGGCGAATACATGGTGCGGTACAAATCCGGCATGGACTTGTTAAAAAAGACGCCTGTGTTTTATCAGCAGGTCATGCGCGAGCGACTGCATCGGAAGTTCAACCGGTGCTATCGGTACATTGAGGTTTTGTACGATGGTCAAAACCCGTACATCGATGCTATCGCCATCAATATCTCGCACCTTGTGCGGGTCATTGAGGGCGGCGACTGGACATTGCTGCGCCGGGAACCACCGTATTTCCTCGGCATAGTGAATGCCGTGCATGACCTCGAAAAACTCGTGACGAATCAGCTGCAGTCTTTTACCGGGCGCCCTATTGAAATAAAGAATGGCTCATTGATGCCCGTCTGACGGCGGCTCCGGTTTGTCCTGCGCCTCTTCCCACTTCCGAAGGGCCATGAATTCTGTGCGGTTGAGTCTGCGCTGTGAATAGAACGCCGCTATACCCGCGGCGAACAGTGCGTAGATAACATCAACGGGTGACAGTGCCTCATCAAAAAACACGGGCCAGGTCATCGTCGTTACGGCGCGGAGGATGGCGACTGTGCTGGTGCCGAGAGCCTCGGCCGTAAATGCGGCTGCGACGATCACGTTAGCAAACAGTGACCCGGCCAGCGTGATGGCGACAGCGATTAAGGGAAAACGCCAATCGATTCCTCGCCCGGCCCGTCGAATGACAAGCCCGACCAGAACGCCGAGCAAGAGCGTCATCCAGGGGAATATGCGGCCGAGCAGCGTCGACCCCATTGCCCACAAGACGGCGAATAGAATAACTGCGACCGATGCGGCCAGAATTGCATCGCGGACGGACTGTTCATTGACCAGCCGCAGGCCGTCCGCCGGACCCGCCTGCGCAGGCGTTTCCGGCGTATGCCGTTTGCGCATGCGTAGCACGCTCTTTATTGGTTCGTTGGCCACTGTTGATCAGACTTTGCGAGCGATATCGCCCACCTGAATATCGCCAGACTGAACGACTTTTGCGCAGATGCCACGAAAGTTCAGTGTCTTGCCCATACCGGAATTGACGAACACCATGGCCTCAGTCCCGAACCGTGAAGCAAACTTCTTGCATCCGGTGTGCGGCGGCTCGGTAACTTCGACGATTGCTTCCCCGAGCGCGAGCTGTGTGCCGGGCGGCAGATTTTCGCTGCTGAGGTCCATGTCGAGGTACAGCTGATCGCCGGCGAGCTCGCGTCGTTCAGGACCACTCGCTACGAGTTCGGCGACACGAGAATTCATTATGTTAAGTTGCATATCGGGGTCTGCCTGGCCGTCAGGCATATGCCCGCTGCCACGTGCGCGCCAGTTATCACCGACAAGACCTTCGCTGATATCGAGGTGGGCAGTGGCAACGGACTCGCGTTGATCAACCTCCGGGCGCCTTACAATGAGTCGCAGCGCGCCTTCGCCCTTTGGCGATTGCAGAATAGTATCAAGGCCTTGCTCTAGCTCTGCGCTGCTCAGGTGTCTGCTTGTTATCATGGTGATGGAGCATCCTTCTTGTTCGTTAAACTCAAAATGCTGATAATTTATTATTTTCCAGCTTGCTCAAATAATGACTAATATCGCTTGTGTACGGCCAAATCGGGTATATACTGCGCCCAGCTAGAAAGTACGCCAACTATTTATTGTTAACGTTTCGAAGTTCCTTTTGGTAGCTCGTCCTGTTTTTCATAAGTAATAGCAACATTTCCAGCCAAACGGTCTTTAACGAGACCACATTTACTAGTGATTTATCAGGAGACAATTATGTCGACTACTACAGGAACCGTTAAATGGTTCAACGACTCCAAAGGCTTCGGCTTCATTGAGCAAGAAAACGGCCCAGACGTATTTGCGCATTTCAGCGCGATTCAGGGTGACGGATTCAAATCTCTCGCCGAAGGCCAGAAGGTCGAGTTCACCGTAACGCAGGGCCAGAAAGGTCCGCAGGCGGAGAACATCGTACCTCTCTAGCGCTTAGCGATTTTGAGTACGGAAAGGCGAGATCTTCGGGTCTCGCCTTTTTTTATGCCCATCAACAACTGCGCAATTGCTGCGTCAGGACTCGAAGCCGCTCCCGGTACGCTTCCCCTTGTGTCGATGAATACCCTCGGCGCATCTCTGCATCTATCGCGTCGATCTGGTCCCGGTATCGTTTCTTGCATCGCTGTGTGATCTCGTCACTGCGTGAGTCATCTTCTCTCGGGGCGGCACGACTTGCGGCGGGCCTTTCTACGGCATCGGACATCCCTATTGATGGTTCCTGCATTTCAGCAAGGTCGTCCGCGTCACATCCGCCAAAACCTTCGGTAAAAGATAGTGGTAGTACTTCGCAACTGACCTCACCGAAAGATCCTGCTCGACATTTGGCTTGTGCCAGGCCGCCAATTCTCTCCTCGGTGACATCGGTGTTGGTTCGAAAAGAGTAAACGTAGTTGATAACTCCTATCGAACCTTTTGATAGCGCGTCCAGACCACCATAGCGATTGAAAATTTCATCCGACCGTGAACCGGCACGCATATAGCGCGCCGTAGTAACAGCGAACCGCCCAGCGAAAGAACAGTCTGTTGCCTCCGGTTTTTTTGAGGCGGTGTTGCCTATCTTTTCCGATTTCTGTTTCTTGCACGGTGTTTGCGAGTACATGATGTTGCCGCTGGCATCTTTGCATTTATAGATGTCGGCATGTACTTCAACCGAACAAAAAACCGCAGTTAACAAAAGCAGCAGAGTAACTTTGTTGGCAAAGAGCATTTCAGTATTTATCTCTTTATTGCGTACTCGTGAGTATATAGATCGACACCCGCGAGTGCCTGCCGACGCGTCTCAGCGAGCAGCGCGTCATTCGTGCCACTGGCCACATGCTATTCTCTGAAAAAGCAGCATTTGCTTTTCGTTCTACGCAGAGCTCACATTTCGGGCATTTTTGAAGTGTGATTTAGAGGATCAACATGACGCAGAAAGTTGCACTGGTTACGGGCGCCAGCTCGGGAATCGGCAAAGCGATTGTATTGGGTCTTGCGGAAGCAGGTTATTCAGTCATGGCCGCGGGGCGAGACACAGCACGTACCGAGGAGCTTCGCACCCTGTGCGCCAACGTACATACCTGGGTTGGAGACATTACGTCTGCAGATTCGTGCGTCGACCTGATTGCCTCGTGTGTAAACCAGTTCGGGCGGCTTGACCTGCTGGTCAACAACGCAGGTATTTACCATGCCGCAGATGCAGAGCACACGACTAACGACGTTTGGCTGCAAACAATAGCGATCAACCTGAATGCGCCGTTCTATTTAAGTCGCGAGGCAGTACCGCACCTGCGCGACACAAAAGGCAGCATCCTGAATATTGCTTCTGACTGGGGTCTCGCCGGCGGCAATAAGGCTGTCGCTTATTGCGCCAGCAAGGGCGGCATTGTATTGATGACCAAGGCAATGGCACTTGATCACGCCCACGAAGGAATTCGGGTCAACGCGATATGTCCGGGAGATGTTGAAACACCGATGCTCTATGCGGCGGGAGCTATTCGCGGACTTGATGCAGACGAGGCTGTTCTCGAGTCCGCCAGGAGTAGCCCGACCGGCAAGGTCACATCAGCAACCGAAGTCGCCGCCCTGGCGCTGTTTCTCGCCTCTGATGCTGCAGCGCAGATCACCGGAGCTGCGATACCCATTGATGGTGGCAACACGGCGTAAGCTTCGCGCTATTCGTTAGGGTACGTGGTCGTTTTCCCCTCCTGTGACAACCTGATAACCACCGCTAACGGTCGATCTGCGGCCGGCCGCGATGTTCGCGTTACCACCACTCACTGTGGAGTCGATTCCGCTGGCCGTATTGAACAAACCGCCGGAGACCGTTGCCTGGTAGCCCTCGGCAATATTGCTGTCGCCACCTGAAATTGCTGAGAAGGGCCCGTTCGCCCTGTTTTCAGCACCGCCGACAACAGCTGACGACTGCCCAAAAGCCCAGTTATCTGTTCCGCCGGTAACGGTGGCGTAATCGCCGACTGCATTGTTGCCGCGCGGTTTTCCCGGATTCTCGAAGTTATCGCCGCCCCCGCCAGTCACTGACGCGGCGAAACCGATCGCCTTGTTCTCCGCGCCTCCAGTGATACTGGCTGAATCGCCAGAGGCCAGGTTGTCGCGGCCGCCGGTAACGGAGGCGTAAATCCCGTTTGCCACATTCCGCAGCCCACCGCTCACGCTGGAGCGCTCAGCCAGAGCCGAGCTGTCGCTGCCGCCGCTCACGGAGGCGAAGATACCTTCGGCGCTATTTCGTAGGCCACCACTCACACTGGAGCGCTCACCCAGAGCGTTGTTGTCGCTACCGCCGCTGACGCTGGAGTAGATGCCCACTGCGATGTTTCTCAATCCACCGCTGACGCTGGCACGGTCACCCCTGACGACGTTGTCAGTACCGCCACTCACACTTGAGTGCCTGCCCGACGCGACATTCTTCAAACCGCCAGTCACGGTCGAGAATCCACCGTTGATGGAATTCGCCAGACCAGTCACCAGACCACCATACTGCGAGTAGTTGTTCTCCTTGCCGACAACTATATTGTGCGACCCGGACTTGTGGATCGTGCTCCAGGTTTCCTCGTTGTTAAGGCACTCGGGCTGGTTGTCGTAGCGCCCGTCCGAGCAAAGGAAGACGCCGCCAACACGCTCCTCGTCGTATCCGACGACGATGTTCCCGAGACCATTGACACTGTCGGTGCGTCCCGTGCCGTTAATGACCTGCACGTTCACCCCGGCAAATATGGCAGTCGGCCGCTCCGGATCGTCAGTATTCAGCTCCAGGCGCCCATTGAGATCAAGAACTGTATTGTCATCAAGTTCGGCGAGCCGAGCTTCCAGCAGAGTCACCTGCCCCTCGAGCGAGTCGATGCGTGCAATAAGCGCCGCTATATCGACGGCGTTGCCATTAACGCCGCTCATCACCGTAGAGAAATTCTCATTGACTTCGGACGCTCGAGCCGGCGCCCCTGCCTGGAAGCTGTTCGGTACTTGCAACGTCTGCGCAGCAGTACTACTCCAAGCCAGGCATGCGGCGAGCACCAGCGTGCTGATTAATATCTTGTTCATTGCCACTCCACCTCGTCCCAGTTTCCCTGGTTCCAGACCAGCGGCGGGTCTTTTACGACCTGTGATACGCCTGGTGAAGATGAGCCGCCGCAGGTTGCGATAAGCATCGCGACGCTCGCGATGCACAGTGCTTTGATTAACGATTTCATTTTCTGCCACCTCAAGAATCGGCAGCCCGGCGATCTTGGGTCGCACACGACAAGAAAGTCGTGAGGGAGGCGAGGACCCGTGGCATTGCGTCCCTAGCTTTGGCTAGGTTTGCCTTTGTCGATTTCCCAGTTTGTAGGCTAGGCCAAACAGTCGTCAATTCTGGGATGTACGTAATTAGTGCAAGAGCCTATCACGCGAGTAGCCGCTATCGGCGGTAAGGGGGCCGCTCCGCGGCGATTAGTCGGGAGCCATGTCCTGGGCGTCGGCTATCGACCAGAAGCGGCCAGTCCCACGCACTATCTCCCGAGTTCATTTTCGAGCAAGCCGATGGCTTTGACTATGTGCTCATCGACGCCGGGGTGACCAACATCCAAAATGTCCGAAAGACGTTCCATCTTCGCAACCAGTATGTTTTGAAACTCGACGGACGACAGTAGTTCACTGTGTGTATAGGTCGTGGAAAAACCCAGATCGGGAAACGTGATAGTGATTTCCGGGTTGCCGGGGCGATGCGTCATGCTGGCACTTATCTGAGCCATGTTAGCGTTCGCAATCATATATGGCGTAAGAATGTTCTGGTGAAAATCTCGGTCGCTTCTGTAGTGACGCTTAACCCTTCCGATTGCAACCTCTAGCGCAGCCAATTCTTGTACAAGCTCGGGATTGGAAACCAGAGACAAACTTCCACCGGCATCGAGCAGGTTTAACGGAGCGCTGTCCCACAGAGCTTCGTTGCTAACCCAGAATGTGTCCACGATGAGGCGATCTATCGTCTCTTCGGCTGGCTTCTGCTCCGCACCCGCAGCCACGCGCAGCAGCGTTTCGGCGGACTCCGATATCGCCTCGCAAAATCGATTCATGTCGGCCAAAAGCACTTGTTTGACCTGAAGATCGTCAAGTAAGGTCTGCAGAAAAACCTGCTCTGCGTTCTTCCTTTGCGTTTCTCCCCACCAGGCATCTATCGAAAACGCCAGGAGAATACTTGCAACAATTGCTATGCCTTCGACAGCAATTCGCGGCCAGGGGATCTTTCGGTCCATACTCATAATCCAGATTGTCTCCAGGTAGCGTCGGAGTGATGGGCAAGGCGTCTTTGTCTCATCGGCTCACGGCAAATGCTCCGCGACTTACGTGGCTATGGCAATCGTGGCGACGAGGCCGAAGAGGCCGACGTAAACCCACCTTGCGACAGCGTTAAGCTGCAACGCCCTTTCCATCCGATCCGAGCTTGCCCAGCGACTGCCGATGACAGCCACACCGAGCGCCACAAAGATCAATAGCGTACAACCGATCACAAATAGATCGGCGCGAGTCATGTAAGAAACCGCGGGCAGGCTCAAGCGAATGCTGAAACCCAAAGCCAACAACGAAAAAATAGAAGCGGTCGAGATGCCGATACGTGCCGGGACAATCTCCGGCTGTAGCCAGAACACCGTCCACGACATAAAGACGATAAGCGACATCGGCAGAAACATCGTCAACACGTAATACTGTGCATTGCGTTGTGCTTCTATGTAATACGTCAAGCGCGGTCGGACTACGCCAACCGCCGGAACCGTGAACTCACTGTATTCCGGCTCGATAATCTTCATTCGCCATCCCGCGGCGCTGAATGACCCGGCATCACCGCGAATATCAGTGTTGACTGAGAAACGTACCTCGTCCGGGGAGTGCTCGTACGACACGAAATCGATCGGCAGTCGCTGCGTGTCGAACGGGAACTCGCTTAGTTCCAGCGCAACTGCCAATTGGCCTGACAAACGCTGCCGGTACACGACGTTGCCAAGATCATCGATGTTAGCGCTACGCGGTAGTTGCGCACTCAAGCCGCGATCATTGACGATTAGTCCCCGCGGCGTCCAGATTTCGTCCAGAGGCAGCGACCGGCTCCGGCCAAATCGTTGGTCTTCAGGCAGGGCCAGGCGCGGATCATGCCAGGCTAAGGTCGTGAACATATCTACGCTAAAACGTTGGCTGACGTCATCGATTTCATCGATGTCGAAAAGGAGTATGCCGACGGTAATCAACGTGGCCTCGCCGGACGGGTTCGGTCGTTCGCTTACAAGGCGAAGACCTGTCGACTCCAGACCTTCTGCTGCCACGGCGGTACTGAGCTGCGTAACTAGCAGCAGCAACCCGATTCGAAACGCTGAATTGCGCAATAGCTTCCCAAGCATCAGTTAGTTGGTCTCCAAAAAGTGAAGTCACAGCGAACGCTCATATACGCATTATGCAACAATCTGGATAGTTGATCGGAAGACCCCAATGGCCGCGTCGGGTCACAAGTGGCCCTTCAGGACTAGTTTAGCCCAACGTCTGCTTTCGGGGTTAAAGCAGCCACTCGGAAGCCGAATTTTGAAGGGCTAGGTTTTAAACGCCC
>Ga0316189_10002355_pt1 | contig 18664 bp, 7 predicted proteins | sample LowCovwburrow_MG_FD_204930 | JGI IMG/M metagenome (GOLD analysis project Ga0316189, IMG submission 204930) | Coastal sediment microbial communities from Maine, United States - Lowes Cove worm burrow | ecosystem: Environmental > Aquatic > Marine > Coastal > Sediment | place: USA: Maine...
AGCCGAACTGATACGGTGGTAACTTTGGTTAAGACATCGGCATGGACATCGCAGGTATGTTTTTCACAGGCTGTTTGTTATTTCTCCAGATAAAAGCGGTAATCTTCATCGACGGAGAAAATTGGCTCCCGGTTATTTATGAATGGGGGTACGTCCCTATTTACTCGCTATTTACTCGCCGCCGTCCGCATCATACATAAGGGCGGTGACTTGAGAAGCTCCGCGAGCCAGTTGTTTCATCCGCTCGGCATATTCCAAAAACACTGGCCAGCGAGGATCAGCCCGTATTTTCAAGTGTCGTTCGTTGGAAATCTCAATCAGGATCGTGAAAAAACGATCCATGAGCCGTCGAAAAGCCACCTCGCTTACCACAGCTTGGTTGCCGAGGAAGTCAGTAAACAGCACGCCCTCGAACGGCTTGATGTCAGGTTCAAGATCCAGATTGCCAGCAAAGAGAGCTGTATCCCCGGCTGCGTTGCTGAAGCCTATACCTTCGACCGACTGTTTGGCGCACAAATCAAGCTGGGTCCAGCCAATCGTTTCGAGTAAATTTTTGATGGCCAGCAGCTCATCTCCGACAGAGACAACCACTGGCTCATACGATTTCGGTCGCCGAGGTGCTGGCTCAATGATGATTGCATCGACTTTAGCATCTTCAATTGGGTGTTTCATCAAATCTCTCTTGGTTTTCGGAACACGGTTGATCATATTAGGACTACAACCTGCTTCGAGTAGAATGGGTGCAGTGACATTCGCAATTCCGAAGTTAAGTAAGTGTGCATAAAAAATTTGTAACTACTCAGGGTGCTACTTTTTTAATTTTATTAATCTATTTTTCCAATATTGCTAAAAAACGGCCCTTTTAGGGCTAAAAACGACACCTGGGCATTCTCAAGTGCTTGATATTCCGATATCCAACACCCTGAGTAGTTACAAAAACTTAACATTTTCTAGCGGGAAGTCCCTGTAATTTCGTATTTTACGATTTAAATAATTATGCACGGGTACTTACAATGTTATATCAGGAAAAAATGTCGCTATCTCGTCATTGCGGAAATAGCCCCACCACTTAACACCAGAAATATCCGATGGGGGAATTCTATCGGGGTTGATTGGAAACCTTCTGAGGCGAATCAACTCATCCGTTGCCCGACGGATCCGATCAGCCCAAGTCGCCCAGTTCGCAGACATTCTGTCAACCACCGTCTTGGGATTGAGGGTAGTCGCGGCTTGGGTTGGCCTGCGCCACGAATACTCGGTGTAGATACCGCTCACACGGGTTCGCGTGGTATCGATTACGACGTTGCCAGCTGCAACCACTCCATCGAATACAGTCTTGTCGTGACAGCCACTCAGGAGGTGGCCAGCATCGTTGAATCTACCCACCAGCAGATGATGCTGGGTCTGGGCTGTCACCCCCTTGTAGACTTTGAACCAATCCTTTCCATAGTGCTTCATAGACCGTGCCCCGTAGGTCTCGGCAACATGACGCATTTTGGTGGCACCAAGATCGATAAACCATTCGCCAATTTCCTTTGGGCTCAGGTGGCCGGAAAGTTTTTTCAGTGCCTTCATCCCAAGGTCACGGATGCCCTGCACACCAATCTTGTTGACCAGCTCTGCCAATCCTTCATAACCAAATTTCTGAACCAACGTACGCACTTCACGCACACCGATGGCCTCGGCCAACTCCCTGGCGGTGCGGGCACCGATCTTGTCGATGAGTCTTTTGAATGAGGCCGCCGAGAACACAGTGGCAAACTCCCTGAACAGGGCACGACCCAATTCATCATGGACCTGCTTAAGGCCGGTAGACGTGAATTCGCCTACGAGCCTCCTGATGCTTTCGATGCCGACATCGTCAACCAGCTCCTTGAGTCCGTGTGCTCCGAATTCCTCGGTAAGTTCCCTAATCAGTGGCACGCCGAGACCCTCAAACAACTCCCGGATGCCTCGGGCACCGAATTCCTCCGTGAGTTCTCTTAGTAACCGTTTGCCGAACTCATTCGCCAATTGTTGAACGGTTTCGCCGCTCAGTTCTCTCCCCAATCTGCCTAGCAGATCGGCACCGAGATCATCAAACAACTCCTTTACGGCGTAGCCATTGAGATCTTGGCACAGATTACGTAGCGCAATATCGCCGAGATCGTCCAAGTATTCCTTAATCGTGACGCCTCGTAAGCCTTCAAGGAGGTTCAACAGTACATCCTTGCCCAGGCGGCGATGAAGCTCTTCCACCACCTCGGGCGTCACGGTGCGCAGCAGTTTTTCGATGGCCTCGCGGCCTAAATCCGTGCTGAGGGTACGAATGGCATTGCCGCCGAGGGATTCGGCAAGGCGTTTGAGCATACGTTCACCGAGTTCGTCGGCGAGATCTCGCATGAGGGGCGGCGAGATCTCGCGACCGAGGTGTTGTATGGTTTCCTTACCCAAGCGCTCCAGCAACTCCTCCGCCCCCTCCTCACCGAGTTCGCGGATCATGCGCTTGGCAAGTTCTTCACCCACCTCGAGGGTAAGACGTTCCAGGAATTCCTCGGCGACCTCAATACCGATCCTGCGCATGATACGCTCGGCCAGTTCTTTGCCCAACATCTTGACCAGGAGCTTGAGAACACCCTTTCCGCCACTCTTGAGCCCCTTGACGATGACTTTGAGAATATCTCCAGCGACCGGAATCATGAAAACTACGGTGAGTATAACCATGGTAAGGTTCAGCCACCACGACCCCTCGCCGGTGATAAAAGGTCGCCAAATGCCATATTTGAACAGATCGCGAATATCGCCAATAATCAACACGCCTGCGATTACGTCCGCGATAAAGGCAAAAAAACCACCGCCATAGCCGGGGATCGCGGTTTCGCCCCAGAGAAATCCATACACAATGTTGATGACCTGTGCACCTACCCAGGCAACACCACAGGCGAGGACGCCAACCACATATATAAGTCCTCGTAATATATGGCCGATGATATTGCCCCATACCGCACCCAATTTTTCTTGGAACCACTCAAGGGTGCTTTCGGCAAGATCGCTGAACCAGTTCCACATCCCGCCAAGCCAATCACGGGCAACAGCTGCGGATGCACCACTTTCATCCATAGCCCGAGCTTGTGCCTCAAGGTTGCGATACTGTTGTGCAGCTTGGGCCTGACCAGCGGAAATTTCTTCGGCAGCACGATTAACCTGCTGATCTTCCCAGGTAAGTTGCTGGTCAATCGCAGATTGAATGTCCAGCTCGGCCTGATTTGCTTCAGTTGATACCGCATTGGTATGTTCCGCGACGGCTCTGCCTGTTTCCGCGCGGGTTGCTGCTGTACCATCGCGTACAGTACTAAATGTACGCTCCGAAAATTTTACAATGAACCTGCTGAACCGTTCACCAAGTGTAGTCAATCCGGCCATGGTGTCGCCGACAGTCTGCTCGAGTGCCACAAGCGCATCGGTCGAAACGTCCATGATGCCTTTTTCGACCTCTACAGCATGATCCTCGAAACTCGTGGCAAGGCTCTCACCTTCGGCAAGCTGCGGTGCCACAAAAGTTGTCCAGATGCGGATCATCTCCTCGCTGAATGCATCCTGCGCCAGACTGACACCAACCTCTTCCGGCGAGACCGCGACGAATATCGGCTCAACTTCACCGGCGACCTCATTGAATCGTTCGGTGATGGTTTCAAAATTCGCGCTGAAATTCGTAACCCCTTCCTCGGAATGTGTCGATATCTGCTCGCATTGCTCCTCGGTCTGCTCTTGAATCCACGAAGTCAAGCTGGCTTCCTGCTGATTCAGAGCTAAAATCCCTTCCAAGCGGCGGGCCTCGGTTTCTTCAGTAACCCCCCCCGCCTGTTCTGCGAGGGTCACCGATGCCTCGGTTTCGGTTCGTAAAAGTTTATCGTACGCAGTGCTACGGGCACTCTCCAAGGTCTGCAACACCTGTTCCAGATAAGTGTTGATACCCATGACGCGTGATTTCCCGGCCTTACGGACTTCGACTGCGGCATCCTGCCCCGTCAAAAGGCACTGCTGAGCCATTTCGTCGGAAATGCGGCTGGCGATCTCATGCTGTCCCGCTGCCAGGGGGGCCTCTGCATCAGTGCCTACGCTCTGAGCGAGTCCACGCGCACGCCCCGCCCTTATCGCCGATTCATTGATGCTTCTGCGGGCTTCATTTTCCGTGGTTCTCGTAATACGTTCGCGTGCCACCTCGGCCGATCCGTGCGCATTTTCGGCACTAGTGGCAAAATGTGCGTCAAGATCCGTCGATTGCGCGGTAACCTCAGCAGAAATACGTTGCTCACCATCGGTTCGAAAAGAATCTATGGCTGCAAAGGTCGTCTGTGCTGTCGATTCGAAACGCGCACGCGCAGTCTCGAAAGCGGAACTGGAATTTCTTAGAGCATCTTCTGCATGTCTACGGATACGGTCAATGCTGGTTGACGCTGAGACTTGTATCGCTACCACTCGCTGCGTCCCCTCGCTGGTCAACTTTTCAAGCCATGCCGTAGGCTCACGCAAGGAGGGCGCAGGTCGAAGAAGCGAGCTGGATGGAGAAGCACGGTTTTCCGTAGCTGCGGCATCTGCCCCCGGTGGCACTACTTGATTGTCTGTATAGTCCACCTCAGTTTGCGGTATAGCTGCGTCCATAGCAGATGGAACAGAAGCGATAGACATCAATCCAGAAGCATCCGACGACGGGACAACAGCATGTCGAGTACCAGCTGGCTTGATCGGCGGCTGTGCAGATGCGGCCCCGGAACGCTCTCCCTGCGCACTTGGCGAATCTCCGATCAGTGCCGCCTCGGTAGTATTCAGCCGCCAATCTCCTCCATTACTCCCGGCAGACTGCTCATTGATTGCGCTTACCCGCGCAGGTTCGCCACGATAATGATTTGAAGTACTTTCAGAATCAGTAGGCTTATCACGCTGGTTATCGATTGATGACGATTTCGTGACGATCTGACGTTCGGTAACATAGGCCTCTTTTTCGAGCTCGTGCATCGGCTTTAATATGCCATTTGAGGGCATACGACCTCGATCATATTGCACAACGTGGGTCAACTCATGCGCCAGCAGCTGTTTACCTTCGCTGCTGCCCGGCTGATACTGATCACGGGAAAAAAAGATATGATTCTGGTAGGTGAAGGCCCGTGCGCTTAACTGATTGCTCAGACCTGCGGATTCTGCATCGTTGTGAACACGAACGTTGCTGAAATCGGCACTGAAGCGCGGCTCCATAAAACTGCGCACATCGCTGGAAAGCGGTTGCCCGCCGGTGGTTTTGCTGCGGATTGCTGACTGCACATTGGAAGAAACAGCAGGGGTACCGTTGCCCTTGCGCTGGAGTTGTTCTTCATCAGCTGGAGCCGTTTGGAGCTTCTCCTTTTCTTCTTTTTTTTGCAGCTTGTCATCTGCCTGCCGCTGGAGCTTTTCTTTCTCAGCAGTAGCTTTCTGAATTTTCTCTTCTTCCTTCTTTTGCAGCTTCTCTTCAGGCTGTTCAGCCTTCTGGACTTCTTCTTTTTCCTGCTTCTGAACCTGCTCTTCGGGCAGCGCTACTTTTTGAACCTGTTCTTCAGCCGGTTCAGCCTTCTGAATTTCTTCTTCGTTTTTCTTCTGTAGCTGCTTTTCTTCCTTCTTCTGTACCTTCTCCTCCGGCATCGCCGTTTTTTGTATTTTTTCTTCAGGCTGCTCCGCCTTTTGGACTTTCTCTCGTTCCTGCTTCTGCACCTGCTCTTCAGGAAGCGCAGCCTTCCGAACCTCTTCGTCGTCTTTTTTCTTTATCTTCTCTTCAGGTTGCTCAGCCTTCTGAATCTTTTCCTCTTCCTTTTTCTGGAGTTTATCGTCCTCCTGCCGCTGAACCTTTTCCTCCGGTGCAGATGCTGCCGGGGTGGGCATCCGCATCACCTTACCCGCCATTTTATCCGCTTCCTGCTCGAATTTATCCCCCGGCTTGTTCACCGCCATCTTCATCTGGACAGATGGAACAGCCGCCCGATTCACAGGTGCAAAAAAATCTCCGCCGCCTGCCTTGGCAAAAAAAGGCTGGTTCGCAACCTGAGTGGCCGTTCTGGAAGTCGTCGAGGATTTTTTCGCGTTGGCTGCTTTCATGGCTCGCTCAGTGCTCCATCATTTGTCCATTTGAACCTATGTCCATTCCACCCATAACATTCGCTCCATCCACGGAAGCCTGATCATCGAAATACCCCAGGGTAATTGCTCCAGCAAGATATCCCAAGTCTGCGGCTCCACTTGCAGGAGCAGATCCCCGCCGCGCAGGGAAATCTTGCCGGGCCGGACCAGAAAGGTACCGCGCAGGCCGTCAGGCGAGGTGTTGCGCAGGGCCTCCCAATGATCAATAACCGCCGTGAGCAGGGCACCGGCCTCCTCCTGCTCCTTGTCGGTCAGCTCCACATCCGCCTCCACCGGCATGTCCAAGGGGACATTGCAGAGAATCTTGGGCAGCATCAGCTCGTATTCCGGGGCCATGTCCTGGCCGGTGGCGAGGAAATGGAGCAGGCAGAGTGCCCGTTCCGGTCGGAGAAGCTGATTTTCCTCGGCGATACCCAAGGCACCAAAGAATTGCGGCAGAAAAGGATGGAGCAGCACCAGTCCGGCATTATTGATATAGACACCTTCCCCAACAGTATCAGTCAGATCCTGCTCTGCGGAGACCTGCTGAGAAGAAGCGATAGGGGAGGGCGGGAAAGCCTCGGCAGATCGTTTCAGAGCTGTGTTTTCCCTGTTCTGAACGAATGGTACCTCAATATCCGTGATCGGTTTCCCTGGTGCTTCTTCCTCCTCTGTAGCAGTTTGGTGCTGTACAGGTGAATGCCCGGAAGAGGGGGGGGGCGCAGACGGCTGTACAGCGTCACCGGGTTCTTCCCGAGCAGGACCATTCCGGTCCGGCGTGGTCAGGATATTATCCGCATCAACGGGTGGTTTTCCGCTTGCCCTGTCTTCCGTAGCAGGCTGTTCCGACCGTGCAGGCGGATGCCCGGAAGTCTCAGCAGGGTCGGAGGGCTGCAAGTTTTTTCCAGGTCGTTCCTGAGCAACGGCGGGTGATTCTGTCTCAGGCCGGGTCCGGTTCGTCGTTTCAGGGGATTTCATATCGCCCTGTTCCTCTTCACGGCGGTGTTTCAGCTCTGCTGGCGGAAAAGAATGCCTGCTTTCCGCATCCGGTGACCAATGACGCGCCAGTGCCTTAGCTGCTGCCCTATGTTCTCCTGAGGCGGTCAACAGGACATCGTGAACAATGGCCTCAACTGTCACAGGCTGCCCTGCCGCAACTCCGGCAAATGCGTTCTCCCAGAGCAGCCGCTCAACCTGCCTGCGCTCTGCGGGCGGTACCTTGTCGCTGTCCAGCACCTGAAGTATTTTCTCCATTATCGCCGCCCCTGCCGGTGCAAGCTGGGTAAGGAGTGTCGTGAGCAGAGTCGGAGTGAACTGCCGGGTCAGCCGTTTTCTCGCTGCTGCTGATGCCAGCACCTGTCGTACCTGCTCTGCCCCCTGAATACTGTTGCTCTGCTCTGTCTCCTGCCAGCTTTCCAGAACAACCTGCTCCAAGCTGTGGTCTTCAGGCAGGCGGAAGGACCAAGGCAGTTGACCGGTTTCCAGAAAAAAGACAAAGGCTTCCGCCACGGAATGCCGGATCGTCTTGTGCTGTACCCTGCCGGAACCATGCTCTCCGGCTGCTGCCGTATCCGCAGGGATTTGCTCTTGTAGGGCCTTTTCCAGGGCTTGGGCCACTGATTCAGCCAGATCATGCTCCAGCCGTTCAAGGGACATGGTTCCGGCATCAATTTCCAGCCGCTCAATGTACAGGCTCCCTTGCTCCGGGGCGTATCGGTCTAATGTCCGCTCAAGGGCGGGCAGGACCCAGTCCTGGCAGAGGGCGGGCAGCCTGCGCTGTAGGGCCATGCCGTCGGATTCGTTACCGTTGAGTTCTACGTGCAGGTATTGCTGGCGGATGGTGTGATGCATATTTACACAGAACTCTTCTTCATCTCTGACAGTTTCCCAGGCTCCCTCTTTATTGTAGTTTTAACGGTAAAGTAATTATTGACCTGAATCTCCTTGCGATTCGATAGCCTCGTCCTCCTTTTTTTTCTTCTCCTCAGCTCTCACAAGTGCAGCCTTCTCTTTCCTTTCTACTGGATTGCGTATATTGAACTTCGTAAAGATTCTAAAAACCCCGTCGCTGCCCCCTGCAATGAGTAAAGCAGTCAACAATTGACCGCCTCTGCTTATATCTTTCGTCTGTCCAAGCGAATTCATCAGGTCTCTTATTATGTCGATATCATAGCTCCAAAACACTATCAGTCCCGTACCGATTACTATAGGAGTTTTCCATCCCTTTCCCTCTCCGTATTTTAAAAAAATCCGCCAGTTGAAAATCGGTGTCATAGCGACTTCAAACACCACAGAAAGGACTAAAATTACGATAAGCACTCCGGTGACGGCATTCACATTCGGACTCATTTGCTCAGTCGTCTTATTTCTTTCATTCTGCTGCGCGATGGCTGGTGGATTGCCAGTTGCAGCAGGGCTGCTACTTACTGTTTCGGTACTTGTATTCCCTTGAGCAATTGTGAAGGCTGGACAAAAAAATATCAATGCTGCAATCAAACAGATATATCTACTTATCTTCATAAATATTCTCCATAAAGAGTGGTAATTGTGCCGTTGATATAAAAAGAAAAAAGCAGGTGTTGTTTCTGATATTTGGATTGTCCTCCTTTTTTTAATATGGTGTGGTGCTTATCTCACTGAATCCAGCCGTTCAATGTACAGGCTCCCTTGCTCCGGTGCGTATTGGTCTAATGTCCGCTCAAGGGCGGGCAGGAGCCAGTCCCGGCACAGGCCGGTCAGTCTGCGCTGTAGGGCTATACCGTCGGATTCGCTGCCGTTGAGTTCTACGTGCAGGTATTGTTGGCGGATTTGGTGGTGCAAAATCAGTCTGGTTGAGTGACTCTGTATGGCAGACAGAAGTCTGCGATTACCATATTATTTTCATCATATACAAGAATAAACGTGCCGCCTATTGGTACCCCGGATTTGTGTTGGATGCCGGGGTGCTCCTGAATAAAAGCAGCCAGTGAAGTTAGATGATGCCTTCTCAGGCAATGTTGGTATGTTGCCATAGCTGTATCCAGCCAATGTAAAAAGGAAACAGCTATTCCTGAATCTATGTGAGAAAGAACGAACAACTTGTTATATGCATCTCTATCAACATCGCTTTCTGGTGGAAATTTTATTGCCTGAGTTGTATCTTTTGCCGATTTTGCTATATCAGCCTCTAGTCTTGCTTTTTCAGCCGCATTTAATTCGGCTTCTGCCTTTTTTATAGCCGCATTTAATTCCTTTTCTGCTTGTACGGCCCTCTCTCTTGCCGCACCTTCGTCTGCTGTACCTGCTGCTGCGGTCAGTGTAGCATCAGCCTCTTGCTTTGCTGTTTCAGCTGTCTCTCTTTCGGCCTGCGCTTTTTGTGCTACTTTCTTCTTTTTCCTTGAAATCGCCAATAATTTATTTCTAAGCTGTTGCAAAGCAGCTGCAGTTTCTCGACGTAACACTTCGAACTGAAATTCTTGAGAATCTGAAATACATTTATCGTTTTCAACATTGCCCGTGCTTAACGCAACAACTTCAATCGGCAGACAATATTCTAGTTTAAATTCTTGTAATTTCAGCATAACCGCATCTGTCTGTTGATTTATATGCCCTTCAAAACGAACAAAATTATATTGTTCAAGATCGTAGTCCATCCAGTTATTTTGATGATAATAGCCATAGTATTTTTCACCCACATTGTCATACCAATAACCGATGCCTTCTTCATTGTCTTTACGGCAAGTCCAAATACCATACGGAATTGCTTTCGCTGTTTGTTCATCGACCAAGTTATGATAATAGTAAGGGACAGCCTTTTCAGACAATGGGATTGCACCATAAATACTGGGGGTGAGTCGAATATCGTTTGACGTAGGAGAAGTAATTGGATTAGGGTTAAAATAAGCAATAATGGTCACTAGACGATTGAACAAATCCCGCAATTCTTGAATACAGGCAGCAGTATCACTTGTCGCAGTTACCGAAGAGGGACGGAAATCATGCCGATCATTTTCAATTAATTCGATTTCTTCTGTTTCGATAGGTAAATAAAAAGCACCCAGTACCAAGTGACGCGGAAAATCTCCTTCGGTTAGACATGATTGATTGCATTGATGAAGTAGTTCTTGCCCCTTCTGACGGAATTCTTCGTAGGCTTTTAAAAGATCATCAAAAAAATCATAATAATTCTGAAAATATTCTCCATCTATTGCTGGTAGTGGATCGGGTGGATTTTTATTGAACAGTGCTTCTAAAAAAGCATCTTTAGTTTCAATTTCATCAAATGGATTTCTTGGATATTTATCCGTTGGGAACAATTGAAATAATCCGTACGCATCATCAAGAGCTGTCTTAACTTTACTAGCGACCTCATCTATGCTTTTCTTAAAGGCACCCTGTACATAATCTTTATCAGCACCCCCATCGGGAGCAAGCTGAATACGAGGCATTGGCACTCTTTTCAGCTGAGAAGTGTCATCCTTAAGGGACAAAGCTTTGTTAACGGCAATTTGACCAAGCTCTTCTTTGCTAACCAGCAGGTACCGTACAGTGGTCTTAACCTCCCCCCCTCTCCCATCATCACCACTACAAGGGGAGATGTCTTCTACCGAATCCTCAGATATGTCTAAGTATAAAAGAAAGATGTTATCACTTAGTATACTCTTATCAAGTGGTTCTAGATTATTATTGATTGATTCGCTATTGCCCGTTGATTTACCTGTGAATAATTCTGTGCAGGTGATTTTTTCTTCTTCTCCATTAATAGTTATCTTGACATCCTTTTTAAGAAATTGAAGTATTATTTCTTGATCCTCATTGGTATTTGGAGAGGATACATCTTCACCAATAATATATCCATCTGTTGTAATTCCATAACCTTTTGAAATGGATATATTACCATCCTTTTTTAAAGAAGGTTCCAGGCCGCAAACGATTCCAGTACCTATAAGATTTGCTCGCGTCAGGCGTGCTTGTTCGTCTAAATATTCAAACCTGTTAGTTAAATCATCAGCAGATAATATTTGATTTGCTTTAAAGGACGGATAGCTTGACTTATCTTGCTTCATTACGACTCTCCCCCTTCGCAATCTGTTAGATTTTTTTTACCTAAAGTCGTTTTTCCCAAACGAACAGGACCGTATTTAGCAGGACCGTACTTAGTTTCATCACAGAGGTTATCTCTATCATAGAGTACCCCGGGCGGATAGGTATTCCTTAGTTCCTTGAATAAGTTTGATAAAAATAAAGTTTTTTCAACGTAATTATTATAGTATTCAATTAATAAGTCTCTTGTTTCAATTGCAATATCTCTTCTTGATATATCAAAGGAAGTGCCTTTCAAAAAATCCCTATCTTTATCTACATAGGGAATATCATACACTAACCTTTTGTAGATATGTCGTAACACAGGAAACCAATATTTTTTTTCACAGGGCTTAGGTGGAGTCTCCTTATTTTTTTTCATAATACTACTCAGGCTACTTAAATAATCTCCTGATATAGCATCAATGATCTCAGATAACATGCTGCATCTACTCAATTCTTGGTCAGATATACTCTTTTTAATCTGCTCGGCAATATTTTCATGGAGCTGTCTATAGTCCCAAAATTTGGCATTTGCATTCAGCCATTTGTTCCAGGCACTTGTAAAATCATCAAAACTCTCTTGGTCAACCCACAGTACATTGACAAGTAAATGAGAAGGCAGTTCCTGTCTAATAGCACGTTCAATAAGGTCTCGGGTATTAAGAAAGTCCTCCCTACGTGCTATGTCTAAATGGGTTCCTATCCATTCTGGCATGATAAAAGTAAGTCGAAATGGATCAAGACCTTCTTTTATATGATCCTCTGCGCTCCCCTTCTCCTGGCAGAAAGAAAAGATCGTATCACATGGAAATTTTGGCCGAAGGAGAAGATGTTCAACAACAAGCATCTGCTCCATTGCGCTCCATGCACGCAGTTCATTCAGCATGGATTTTGCAGCGTCTTCACTCGAAAAAGTCCTTTCCCCTTTGTCAGACAGAAAATACCTCACGGATTGCTTCCCATCTTTTCCTTTCAGATTTATGTAAAAATAGTTGGAATCAGCTTCTATCGTGTAGGCACAGGCTTGCCCAGTGCGTTGTAAAATTTCACGAAAGGCTTTTTCTATACTGTCTCTGAGGTCTATTGCTTGCTCATTCTCTGCGACTGCTACAGAAAATTGAGCATTTTTTTCACCATCTGAATCTTTTTTAACGATCTGAAAATCACTGAACTGATATTCAATCTCATAGCCGACAGTACCAGGCTGAACGAGGTCACTAATACTTTTTATAAAACGATTCAACGTGTCATCATCAAGGTCATTAATCGGCTTAGCTTGAAACCAGACCCTGCCGTTCCCATCGCGGAGCTGTAGATTCTGTTTCCATTTCATTCCTTTTGCGGGATCAGCTGGATCAATCGGATCAGTCGTATCTGCTCTCCAGTAAAAAGATACATCCGGCGCTCCTAAAAGTTGAGCAATACGTTTTTTGATACCTGGGACATTGTTCACCGAAGCGGGATTAACCGTATAATTAAAGGCCCTGCTGCGCCTATAGCTGACTTCTGGATAGGTCTTTAACTGGGAAATTTTATCCGCTATCAAACGATCATCGGTGACCTGCCGTTTCTTCGAGTCAGGGAGCACCGATGCATACTCCTTCGACAGATCGCTTTCTCCAAAACGAGCCAGCAGATGATCCAGAAAACGATTGCGCCGTTCCGTTTGCGCGACCTTCGGCAAAATATCATCCATTGCCCGCTGTGCATACAGCCCGGCATTGCTTTTCAGGGGCATTGCTTCCTGTCCGCCATACGTGCAGCGGCTGCAATCCTGCTCGACCTCCTTGTCATCGTCTGCTGCCAGACACATCAAGCTGTCATCTTCTGGCAACTCACTGCTTGACCTGAATAACTCATCCACTCCCCGCAGAATCGTCTCATCAATATCCTTAACGAAATAGGACTCCTTCATCTCCTGATCAAGGGAGAACAGCTCCCCGGCATGCTCAAGCTGGGAAAAGGAATTGGCAAGTATCTGCTCAAAAGCCATCAGATACCCTTGCAACTGTTTTGCCTTGGCTCGGTCTGCTTTTGAAGCGTGAGCAGGCGGCCCATCCGGTCCGATACCGTACGTCGTGGGCAGACTGTATTGGACTGGAAAATATCCGTTTAACCCACGAAATGTTCCAACAGGAATCGGAATATCCTCGGTTACAGCGGCATCTTTTGACCGTTCCGTTTCCCCGTAGAATTGGTTTATCGTGTCATCGTCATCGTGGAGGTCTCCCAGAGAAGGGATTCCATTTCTATAGAAGGTTAGCCGAGAAATCTGTTTTGCTGGTTCCTCTGGCGTTGATTCTGGTTCTTTCTTATTTTTCCATAACTTCGCCTTGTGTTGCTCCTTCAAAGAGAGTACCCACCTGGTATTATTGTCTTTAACTTTCCCAACCTCATCACGTTTAAACAAATGTAGGTCACGAATGGCTATGATGCCATCAAGGTCCATTAAAATATTGATCAGGTCGGATGTGTAAAGTTTTTTCCTTAACTCGGCCCGTTGCAGGTCAGCAGGCTTGATAAAGCCATTATCAGGCACAGGACCGTTGAATATCTCTTCAATCTTTTCGCCTGCATCAAGAAGCTCCTGCAAGGTGTAAAAAGGGAGAGGAGGACTGAAGTAATTTTCAATCTCCTGGACAACATGGGTTTGGATTAATTCGATTTCAGTATCCGGTCGAACTTCGATATTCGCGCAAACAGCTATGTATTCAATATCGACCGTCCTGATACAACAAAAATCTTCGCAGAGATTTCTATGGGAATGTAAGAGCTTTTTCGCCTCACCTATCACTCTTTGTTCTTCATCACAGCTCCCTTCTACTTCATCTTCAAATTCAAGCAGCACATCGTAAAGCCCGTAGGAGATATCATTGCTTTCTGCTGTCAGTTCCCCTTCCGAAGCCTGCTGTTTATTGTTTTGTTCCTTTATTTTAAAAAGGAACTTTTTGAAATGATCGCATTTCGCTTTGGTTACCCAGGCATTACGCACGCCCTTCAGGCTGATGAGCAGACGACGGAAGTCATCAGTGGTTACCGGGTTAATCGTTAGTATATCCTTTGCCGGGAAAAAAGCCTGATCAGGATAGAGGGATTCCTGGTCAGCAGATGTTTGCTGTTTGGATGCCAATGCAGCTTTTTTTTTCGCAGGATCAGGAGTCAGGATATCTTCAATATCCCAACCAGTACGGTAGCCAAGTTCGGTGATGGCATAGCACAATGCTTCAAGGATAGTAATTCCAGGATCATGGGCGTTATAATCTGTCCACAGCTGACTGCCCATCTCCTCAATGAAGCTGATACCCTCCTGACGAAGGCGGTAGAAGTCCTCGGCAGGCTTCAGAACAGGAGTTTTTGCTATGCTTTGTGGTTGGTCATTCATACCTTCTGCTCACAAAAATATTCTTCACTACGAATTTCCACCTTAACTAGCCGGGATGGTATTGATTATATGATCCGAAGCTGGCACCGAAACTAAAATAGAGATAGCGTCTTTTCCTTCCACTTCTTCATGGTCTTGCTGATCAGCGTGCTTGCATGCACCCACTAAATGCATCAACTTAAAATTGATCACGTAATCAACATAATCCTGCTCCTCCACAAAATTGATCAATGCAGATCTGTATATTTTCCCGCCAAATGAAGGGCTTCCACCGCCAGTAAAGGCCCAGGGGGATAAAAAACGAACAAGATTTTGCCTGAGTAAATATATAGAGTACGTCTCATCAAAGCCGGGACGTAATTTCACTTCAAAATCGACTTTTACCTTTTCAAATGTTGGATTCACGATATGGAGTTTAACAAATGTGGAAAGCCGATCCTTTAAAAAATCTTTTATTTTTTTCCGTAACCCCAAACTGATATTGGGACGCAAGGGGTCAGGCAGACTATGATGCTCTCGGTCTGCGACAGTGACGAGGGTCACATGTCCCGGTGCAGGTTCTTCATCTTCCTTTTTGGGGTCATAATGATTGAGACATTTAACCTTATGCACCTCAGGAAAAGCCTCCAAGATCAACCGTTCGTAATCCCACAAGGTGACGGCTCGGTCTTTATGGCGCAACCGCTCACTGACGCGGGTATAAAATGCCTTTGACTCCTCCTTGCCCCGACCGCCGTAGGACGGAAAAGGCTGGATGATTTTTTTGACCGCAGCAGCAGGTTGGGCAAGTTTGCTGATTGTACTTTTCGGTAGCACCTTGGCTGAAAAAACGGGATCATTTCCTTTGTCCGTAAAGGTCACTTTCAAGGCTTGGGCCGCAACCATGCGCAGTCTGCATACAGCATCAGGGTTGGAGGAAACAGCCGCTCGTATCCAGTGCATTCCGGCAGGCAGCAGGGTATTGTCGTCGGAAGCGTCGCGGGGCACTGCAAAGGTGATTATGCCCGAGGTGATAAGCCCGTCGGTGTTATCCTCAACAGTATTTGGCGAAAAATCTACCCATTCGTTTTTTCTCAGGAAGCCCCATTGGATGTGCTGCTTAGGCTTTATTTTTCTCGGATTTGCTGTTCCGTCTGCTGCTTGAAAAAGGAGGGAGAGGTTTTGCGGGGGCTTGAGATCGGTAATGCCGATGTAGAATTCGGCAGCTTCAGCATTATTTACACCATCAGTATTTTTCTTTTCAATTGTATTTTCAAGAGGAAAAGCTATATGAGGGAGGAGGTTAATATTTTTGTCGAGCGCATCCGTTTGTTGTTTTTTGCTGTTTTCCTTTGGTAAATATTGTTCTGCGTAACCAAAAGGTGCGATATGGAAAAAGGACGCTTGCTCTGGTTTGGTATCTTCGGCAGAATTAATAATTATTTCCTGCGATTCAGTTTCATAGTTAATCGTTAGTTCAGTTATGACAGGGGGCACAGGTATATCTGGCAGTGCTTTAATACAGTCTAATATTTCTTTAGGAACTTCTGAGTGATTTTTAACGCAATTCAGTATATCTTGCTCATATTTTTTCTGTCCAAAACTATCCTTTAACCTTAAACGAACAAATCCATATCGGGAGAAATTGTTGTAATACTCCTGCTCGGATAGTTCAGGAGTATCGGGAGGAATATTTAATATATTAACGGAATAATTGCATTGGTCAGCATAGTTACATTGATTATCTTTCCTTTTGTTACAAAGTACAAAAAAACATTGCAGTGCTTTTTTTTTCGAAATACAAATCCCATTGTTTACCTGACTCCATATACCACCTGTTAAAATTTCTGGATAAGCAATAATATTAATATTGTCATATGGGGTAAGAACATCCTGCCATCGCACTCTAATTGTAAGATCAATAAGTTTTTTTTGAAAAGCTTCTTTTGATCCGATAATTAAGGTGCTATTCTTAACAGGTGATGCTCCGAACGGTTGAAACGGTTTAGAAGTATCTACAGGACCGAAGTCATTTGAAACAGCAAGTTCCTTTAATTCTTTGACATCCACTGTTAAGTTAATTTTATTAAATTTTATATTTTCGAGACTGTCATATGAGTATTTCTCTGTATTCTGATGAGCTAACTCCAACCGTAAGATCGGTAAGTGCGTTTGAAAATCATATTTATGTGTTTTAGATGAATAAGGCACAATAGCAGGCTCTTCACCAGAAATTTCAATTTTTAGTATGACAGTTTTTTCTTCTATATTTACTTTAAATTCTTTGACTTCAGTTTTAATCCAATCTTTTTCTCCAGTAATATAACAAATTATATCGTCTTGATAAGATATTTTCCCTCCCTTGAGGTTAGCTCCCTGTACTTCAAGGAAGGTGATAGTAATAGTCCTTGTTCCTCCCGCCATCCATAAATAATGCGACGCAATGGCAAAGCCAACTTCAGCCTTCGGCATCTCAATCTTCGACAGCTCACCACCTTCATATTTTTTATTAAAAAAAGGATGCCAAGATTTATCCTCGGAAATCAATTCTGCACCCTGACCATCTGCCGAGTTGGCGATGGAAGAAGCATAGATCCTCCCTGCATCTTGTTCACTAACCTCAATTTCTTCTCCTTGGTTCTCCTTGAAATCGTTTATTTCTTGCTCGTCAGGCTGATAACGAAATACCGTTTTCAGCTCCGCGACCTGCGCCCGATTCGCCACGAAATCCCGTTCACTGGCAAAAAAAACATCTTTACCCGATTCATCCTTCCCGGCCTTAAACAGTTCCCCTTTTTCTATCAAATGGGACGGCACTTTCTTTGCCAGCTCCACCAAAACATGGGCCTTGGGCGGAACAATCTCTTTCTCCTTAAATCGTAGAATATCCCGATAATAGAAATCCAGATGCTTCCCGGTCAGGGTATTCATCTCGTTGCGGGCGTGCTCCAGCAAGCGGAGAAAGGCCAAGAATAAGGTATAATGCGGCTCGTGTCTGTCCCACTTCAGGCTCTTGCCAAATGCCTGCCTGGCCTCGGAGACTGTACGTGCATAGACCTTCAGGAAATTGTTAGATATTGATTTTATTTCATTATAAAAACTTCCAAGATCTGATTGGCCAGGACATTTCAATTTCTTGGGATCATATAATTCCTTGAGATAAGCACGCCAGGATTGCTCTTCCTCTTTCTGTGCATCTCCTGCCTTACTCTCCGATTGTTCTTTTGCAACCCAATCCGTTGAAAACTCATACTGCTCAAGAAGGTCAACAAATCCGATATTTGCTTCTGACTGAATAACCTTAAATGATGGGACGACGTTCTGTAATGGGCAAAATTTATCATCAAAGAGCTGTCTATGACAACAAATCAGATTCTTAAGTTCAGCTGAAAGTCTGTTCGTTATTACATTATGCAATATACCCTTCAGGGGATATTCTTTGGGTAAGCCTTCTTTTAAAATATCAAGCTGCCGCGCAAGCATGCCGATACAGCTGAACAGTTTTCCCAGGTCTTCTTTATCTATTTCTTTTATTACTATTTTTTGTTTTTTCTCATTTTCAAGAGTATCTAAATACTTTTTAATGTTCGCCCTGTACTCCTCCACATCCTGTATCGCCATAACTGCCAGCAACGCAGAGACGTCCTTACTGAAAAAAGGCTGCCAATCACCGGCCTTGTTATTGTCTGCATCGTAATATCGCAAAACTTTCGCATAGGCCCTGGCATAGGCTATTCCCTGCTCAATCCCCCGTTCATCAACAGGCGCAGAGGCAGGATCAAGCGCAACAGAAAAGCGCTCTTCCTGGGTCGTTCCTTCGCGGATCAATCGCTTCTCGTCCCTATTTTCTTGGCAGTCGCTCATTATCAGAACAGGTTAGGAGTTCTCAGGAAGAAGATTAACAGTCACTGCAAGATTAATGTCTGTCCCTTCCAGTTTATAATATGGAAAAACGAAATTAAATCGAGAGTTCGTTGATTTTACCCGATAATCTATTTCTATCAGTACCACCCCTTCATTCTCGCGACTCTCATCTAGGCGCACACTTTCAAGCTCAATACGTGGCTCGTGATAGAGAATGGCAGACTCAATTTTGTCGGCCATCAGGGTTTTCAT
>Ga0316189_10002356_pt1 | contig 18663 bp, 12 predicted proteins | sample LowCovwburrow_MG_FD_204930 | JGI IMG/M metagenome (GOLD analysis project Ga0316189, IMG submission 204930) | Coastal sediment microbial communities from Maine, United States - Lowes Cove worm burrow | ecosystem: Environmental > Aquatic > Marine > Coastal > Sediment | place: USA: Maine...
GAACTTGGTCGTGGGCAAGGACAGCGCGGTCCAGGTCTGCCACGCGCTGTCACGGGATGGCTGCGCGATCACGGCGGGGGAGTACGGCATGATTGGGGGCGTTCCGATCGCGCTCATCGGTGCGGCGGGCGCGATGGGCACCCTGCTTGTGGGCATCGTTGCGTTTGTCCGGCGTCGCGAGCCCGACGAGCCGTTTCGCGCCGCGGCGTTGCTGCTGGCGCTCATCAGCGTAGCCGCGTCCTTGGTGATGGCTGGGATCTCGGCCAAAGAGGGCTCGTACTGCCCGTTCTGCGTCGCGTGGTATGGCATCAATCTCGGCCTGGGGGGTGCTGCATGGTCGGCCGCTGGCCCAAGCGAACGTCGCCCCGCGGATGTGCTTCGCCGCGCTTCGGGTGCACCGATGCTCGTGGTGATCGCTGCGTTCGCGTTCACGCTCGCGGGTGGGCTGCACCTGGATGCCAGCTACCAAAAAGAGCAAACGACGGATCGCGATGACTTCCTTCGCCAGCAAGTCGCCGCCGTGCTCAAGGCCGGCAAGACCAAGCTCCCGATGGACATGATGCAGACGTCGGGCCCCGAGGACGCCGACGTCACCATCGTTGAGGTCGCCGACTTTGAGTGCCCCCACTGCCGCAAGCTCTGGGATGGGATTTCCGCCTACAAGGCGGGCACGGACCGGACCGTACGCACCGCGTTTGTTCACTTCCCGCTGGATACGTCCTGCAATGCGCGGCTGACTCAAGGCGGGCACAAGTTCGCCTGTGACGCTGCGTTTGCGGCCGAGTGCGCGGGCGACCAAGGTAAGTTCTTCGAGTACGGCGCGGCGCTGTTCGAGCACCAGCGCGAGCTGGAGCGCGAGTCCTTGCTGTCGTATGCGCGCGACCTCAGTCTCGACATGACGAAGTTCGAGACCTGTCTCGACGCGCCCATCACTCGCATGCGGGTCGAGCTCAGCATTGATCTGGCGGAGCTTCTCCAGGTCCGCGCGACGCCAACGTTCTTCATCAACGGCTACAAGTTCGAGGGGGCTCGCGCACCCGCGATTTTGGCGGCCACGATCGAGGCGCTGATGACGGCGGGCGAGCCGGCCGGAGCCGACGAGTCGCCAGCCAAGGCAGACGCACCGCCCGCCAAGACTCCCTAAACCGCTCGAGAACCTCCCGCTCAGTCGAGCCGAGTGAACTCGATGCGGCGGTTCGCGAGCCGGCCGGCCTTGCTGCTGTTGCTGTCGCGCGGCTCGTCGGGGCCTGCGCCGCGCGTCGTGAGACGACTGCCATCGATGCCCGCTGCGACCAGGTACTTCTTCACCGCGTCCGCACGGCTGAGCGACAAGGTCATGTTGTAGTCGCGCTTGCCTCGAGAGTCGGTGTGCCCGCTGACCTCCAGCTGGATCTGCGGGTACTTCTTGAGGAGCTCGACCGCGGCCTCCAAAATGGGCAGCGACTGCGGTCGAATCGTCGACTTGGCGGTGTCGAAGCTGATGCCCTCGATGACGCCCGTGAACGCGTCGACCTCGGGCGGCAGGTCATCGGGGCAGCCGTCGGCGTCTTCAAAGTTGTTGAAGGTCTCGGGCTTGTCGATGCAAACGTCGGTGTCGTCGAAGATTCCGTCGCCGTCGGTGTCGGCGATCGGGCAGCCGTCGGGCTCGACGCCTGGCACATCGACGCACTGATCAACATCGTCGAAGAACCCGTCGCCATCGGTGTCACGCGCGGGGCAGCCGTCCGGGGGCAGGCCCTTCTCGTTCGGGCAGCTGTCATCGGGATCGAGGAACCCGTCGCCGTCGGTGTCGGGGATCGGGCAGCCGTCGGGGGCCACGCCGGGTTCGTCCACGCAGCGGTCGTCCGGGTCCATGAATCCGTCGCCGTCGGTGTCGCGGGGCTCCGCCTTTTTGGCTTTGGGTCGCCCCAGGACGATCGACAAACCGAGCAGTGCCTCAAATGAGTTCACAACCCCCTGACCCAGGCCGCGGCGTGCGGTGAGCGTGTCGCGAAGGTCGACGCGCAGCAGCGTCCGGCGGGTCATGAAGAACTTGAGGCCGCCGCCGAAGTGAAAGCCAAAGTCGGCGTCGTTGCCGACTTCAAAGCGGTCGCTGGCCACCCCGAGCCCAGAGACTCCGGCGAGGGCAAACGGCGCGACGCTCCACCGCGCCACCTGGGCCAGGATGTGCCCGCGTGCGTGGTACATCATCACGGCCTGCCCAGAGGCGGTCTCCGCGGGCATGACCCCGGCCTCGAGCTCGAGGCCCAAGAAGCGCAGCGGGTAAAGCCCGACGCGTCCGCCAACGTCCGGGGCGATGCGGGCAAACTCCTGGGCGCCCATGTTCGCGGCGCCACGGAACGGCTCGAACAGCTCGATCTCTTTGGCGGGCAGGAACATGCCCCCGTAGACGCCCAGCTCGAGCGTCATCCGCTTGGGAGGCCAGCGTCGAATCCACTTGGCCTCGGGGGCGCGTTCGCTCGCCTCGTCCTCCACCAAGGCGTCGTCTCCCGCGGCAACGACAGACCCAGACGCCTCGCCGTCGGCGGGCGCCGCGTGGGCCAGCGTTGGAGTGACGACCACCGCAAGGGTGGACAGCAGGAGCGAGCGGGCGTTCATGGTCGCGAGGTGACCGGTATACCGTACCTCAGTCGATAGCCCATGCGGCGGCGGCCTCGAAGAGTGTCTCGCCGTCGGCGGTGGGAACAGCGGGCGCGCCCCCACCCGGGTCACCGTCGTAGCCCAAACCGACCCGCCGGCTTGGCGCTGCAAATCCGTTGAGCATGGTGACCCCTGCCTCGTAGGCGAAGTACGCGATGTCATCGGCGTCGACGGCACGGGAAGCGATGTTCATCGCGTTGGCACCTGGCGTTGTGTACAGGACCCCGGAACCGGCGCCCTGCATTACCTGCACATTCGGTGGGCTACTGAACCCACCTGCCAGTGGGCTCGTGTCATCCAAGATCGTCATGAAGTCGTTGGTGGTCGCTTGTGCCTCGGCGGCCATGTCCATGTCGTCCCAGATGAGGCCCTCGAGGCACACCACGGGCACGGCCGAGTTTCGGAATGTGGCGCCGACCTCGAACGATGTTGTGGCCTCGGAAATCACCACCAGCGCCATACCGTCCGCATCCGACGGTACAGCCTGGTTGTCTTCGATGAGGTTGATGGTGGTGAAGTCCAAGTTGGTGAGCGATGCGGCGAGCGACTGGTCGTACGGATCGTCGAGCGTGCCGTCTTGGGTAACGAGGATGGCGCAGCGCATCTCCAGCGGGTCGTCGTCGTCGCAGTCCGTGCCCGCGACCACGCCCGGGCCGGGGTTGGCGTCGCCGTAGTCGTCATCATCGAAGTCGGTCATGCAGGCCACGGCATCGTCGCCGGGCGCCGCGCCCGGGAATGTGTCCGCATCGTCGTCATCGCAGTCGCTTCCGGGGTTCACGCCAGCGGCGGGGTTCTCGTCTCCCCAGTCGTCGTCGTCCAAGTCGGTCATGCAGGCCAATGCATCGTCGTTCGGCGCCGCGCCCGGGAACGTATCGGCGTCCGTGTCGTCGCAGTCGTCGCTATTGCCGACCGTGCCCGGGGGCTGCACACCAACGTTGACGCACGCGGCCGGGTCGCCAAACCCGTCCATGTCGGTGTCGTCGCAGTAGGTCGTGCAGACAACCACCAGCGGGTTGCCGTCGTCGCAATCGGTGCCCGGGTCGACGCCCGGAGGCGGGTTGTCATCACCGAAGCCGTCACCATCGTTGTCGTTCATGCACGCCAGCGGGTCGTCGTTGGGCGCCGCGCCCACAAACGTATCGGCATCGCTGTCGTCGCAGTCGGTGCCCGGGTCGACGCCGGGCGCGGGTGCGTCGTCGCCCCAGTCATCACCGTCGCCGTCGGTCATGCACGCCAAGGGGTCGTCGTTGGGCGCTGCGCCCGGGAACGTGGCCGGGTCGCCGTCGTCGCAGTCGGTGCCCGCGTCGACGCCTGCGGCCGGAGCATCGTCACCCCAGTCGTCGTTGTCCATGTCGGTCATGCAGGCCACAGCGTCGTCGTTGGGCGCTGCGCCTGGGAACGTGTCGGGGTCGTCGTCGTCGCAGTCGGTGTCGTTACCCACGGTGCCGGGCGGCTGTACCCCCGCGACGACGCAGGCGCTTGCATCGCCAAATCCGTCCATGTCGGTGTCGTCGCACCACGTTGAGCACAGGAACACCGCGGGATTGGTGTCATCGCAGTCGGTGCCTGGGGTGACACCCGCGGGCGGGGTGGCGTCGCCGAACCCGTCGTCGTCTTCGTCCTCCATGCACGCGGCAGGATTCTCGATTTGGGCGGCCCCGGGGAACGCAAACGGTGCGTTGTCGTTGCAGTCGGTGCCCGCGGTGATGCCCGCGGGAGGGCTGTCGTCGCCCCAGTCATCGCCATCAACGTCGAGCATGCAGGCGGTGAGGTCGTCGTTCGGTGCGGCGCCAGGGAACGCATCCGGGTCGGTGTCGTCGCAGTCGTTGCCGGGGTCGACGCCAGGCGGCGGGGTGTCGTCGCCGAACCCGTCTCCGTCCTCGTCCTGCATGCACGCCAGCGGGTTGTCCACAGCGGCGGCGCCGAGGAACGTTGCCGGGTTGGTGTCGTCGCAATCGGTGCCGGGAGTGACGCCCGCGGCGGGGGTGTCGTCGCCCCAGTCGTCGTCGTCGACGTCGGTCATGCACGCAAACGCGCTGTCGTTGGGGGCGGCGCCCGGGAACGTGTCGGCGTCACCGTCGTCGCAGTCTCCCGCGTTGGGGACTGCCCCTGGCGGCTGAACCGCCGCACTCGCGCAGTCTCCTGGGTCTCCAAATCCGTCGGCGTCACCATCGGTGCAGTAGACGGCACAGGTCAGCACGAGCGGGTTGGCATCCTCGCAATCGCTGCCCGGCGTGACGCCCGCGGGTGGGGCATCGTCGCCAAAACCGTCGTCGTCCGCGTCCTGCATGCACGCTGCAGGGTTCTCGATCTGCGCTGCACCCGGAAAAGCGAACGGCGCGCTGTCGTTGCAGTCCGTACCGGGCGTGACGCCTGCGGGCGGCGAGTCGTCACCCCAGTCGTCGCCGTCCAAGTCGAGCATGCACGCGGCGGCGTCATCGTTGGGAGCCGCACCCGGGAAGGTCTCGGCACTCGAGTCGTCGCAGTCCAGGTCGTTGGCGACGGTGCCCGGCGGCTGCACTGGGCCCACCACGCAGCTGCTCGGGTCGCCAAAGCCGTCCATGTCGGTGTCGTCGCACCATTGACTGCACAGGATGAGCACTGCGTCGGTGTCGTCGCAGTCGCTGCCGGCCGTAACGCCCGCGGGCGGGCTGTCGTCGCCGAACCCGTCGTCGTCCTCGTCTTCCATGCACGCCAGCGGGGCCTCGATCTGGGCCGCGCCTGGGAACGCAAAGGGAGCCGCGTCGTTGCAATCGGTGCCGGGTTCGATCGCCCCGCCAGGTGCATCGTCGCCCCAGTCGTCGTTGTCGGCGTCGAGCATGCACGCCGCGGCGTCGTCGTTGGGCGCAGCCCCCGGGAACGCGTCGGGGTTGCTGTCGTCGCAGTCGAGGTCGTTGCCGACCGTACCCGGCGGCTGAGCGCCGCCGATGACGCAGGCGCTGGGGTCGCCAAAACCGTCCATGTCGGTGTCGTCGCACCAAGCGCCACACAGGATGGTCACGGCGTCCGCGTCATCGCAATCGGTGCCTGCAACCACACCCGCGGGCGGGTTGTCGTCACCGAAGCCATCGTCATCTTCGTCTTCCATGCAGACGCCAGGCCCCTCGATCTGCGCGGCACCGGGGAACGCGAAGGGAGCGCTGTCGTTGCAGTCCGTCCCGGGATCGATCCCCGCGGGCGGCGCGTCGTCGCCCCAGTCGTCGCCATCCACGTCGAGCATGCACGCGGCGGCATCGTCGTTGGGGGCGGCGCCCGGAAACGCGTCCGGGTTGGTGTCGTCGCAGTCCAGGTCGTTGCCTACCGTGCCCGGCGGTTGGACGCCCCCGACCACGCAAGCGCTGGCGTCGCCAAACCCGTCCATGTCGGTGTCGTCGCACCACACGCCACAGAAGATGACGGTGTCGTCGCCATCATCGCAGTCCGTTCCGGCAACCACGCCAGCGGGTGGGCTGTCGTCGCCGAACCCGTCGTCGTCTTCGTCCTCCATACAAACGCCCGCCGCCTCGATCTCGGCGGCGCCGGGAAACGCGAACGGCGCGTCGTCGTTGCAGTCCGTCCCGGGCACTACGCCGGGAACGACGGTGTCGTCGCCCCAGTCGTCGTCATCGTCGTCGTTCATGCAAGCCGCGGGGTTGTCGTTGGGCGCGGCGCCAGGAAACGTGTTCGGGTCGCTGTCGTCACAGTCCAGGTCGTTGCCGACGCTTCCTGGCGGCGGGGCCGGTTCCGTCACGCAATCGTCGGGGTCGCCAAAGCCATCCATGTCGGTGTCGGCGCACCAGGTACCGCACTGCGTAACCGCGGCTTGGGCATCGTCGCAGTCGGTTCCTGGCTCGACGCCGGCCGGCGGCTCGTCGTCGCCGAAGTCGTCGTCGTCGACGTCCTCCATACAGGCGGCCGGGTCATCGAGGGGGGCGGCACCCGGAAAGGCAAATGGGTTGTCGTCTGCGCAATCGGTCCCGGGGTCGACCCCGTCTGGAGGATCCGCGTCGCCCCACCCGTCGTCGTCTTCGTCCTCCATGCAGGCGCCACGGCCCTCGAGCGCAGCAGCGCCCGGGAAGGCGTTGGCGTTGTCGTCGGCACAATCGGTGCCCGCCTCGACGCCGGCCGGGGGCTGGTCGTCGCCCCAGTCGTCGTCGTCAGCATCCTCCATGCAGGCGCGTGGGTCATCGTTGGGCGCAGCTCCCGGGAAAGCGTTGGCGTTGTCGTCGTCGCAGTCGTCGCCGTCTTCGGCGGGAACCCAGCCATCGGGCGGGTCGTCGGGATCGGTGGGCTCGCACGCATCCGGGTCGCCGAAGCCGTCGCCGTCGTTGTCCTCGCACCAAAGCGGGTCGTCGGGGCCGTCGCTGCTGCTGCCACTGTCACTTGCGTCGTCGGCGGTCCCACTGTCGGCAGTGCCATCGTCCGCGGTGCCGTCGTCCGCGGTGCCGTCGTTCGAAGTGCCGTCGTTCGAAGTGCCATCGTCCGCGGTGCCGTCACCGTCCAAAGTCCCGCCCGCGCTGGCGTCGGCGGAGGCATCGGAGTCCGAATCATCGACCGCCGCTCCGTCATCGTCGTCCGCATCGCCCTGCGTACCCCCCATGACCACCGCGCACTCGCTTTGCGAGGACTGCAGCAATCCATCATCGGTACACGGGTCGGCGCACCCGGGAAGTGCCAACAGTCCGAGTAGCGCGGGCCCGCCGAAGACTCTGGCCAATGAAAATGCGAGCTTCGAACGATGCATAAGGAAGACCTCCACGCTACGGGTTGCGGTGCCACAAGGGAACCTTTATTGCCCTGGCGCCAACGCGCGCGCGCGGATCTCGGCGGTGCACGTGCACAGAAGAATGTGGAGGCGCTCAGCGCGGCGCCATGCCTAGGAACACCAATTCAGTTAGTGCGCGGACTTGATGCGTTTCGGTGGGGTGCGTGTACACGACATCGCCCGCACGCACGTGCAGGTCGTTGAACATGCCCTCGCCTTCGACAATGTAGGTGTGCTCGCCGTTGGGGTGCGCGTGCACGTCGATGACGGCGCCCGCGCGCATCCGAAACAGTGCCGCACCGCTCCGCTCGAATTCGCCAACGAAGCACACCGACGCTCCCTCCCACTGGGTTGGGGTCCAAGTCCGCTCTGCGCTCGCGAAGTGCACGGCCATCGGCAATGACGGTAGCAGCCGCGCGGCAACGAAGGACACCGATACGGTTCTGGCTTGGGCAAGGCAGGTACACTGACGCCATGAAGGACCGCCTGGGCATCTGGGTGGAGGCGTTGCAGGTCATTCCCGCCGTCACCCAACAGCAGTGGCGCGAGTACGACGTGGTCGCGCGGTGGCTCATCGCGACGCGCTCGGCCGTCCTCGTGATGACGCTGGTCTCGGCGGTCGTCGCGGGCTTGCTCGCGTTTCGAGACGACTGCTTCGACCCATGGGTCTGGGGGTTGCTGGCGGTCGGCCTCGTCTTTGCCCACGCGGCCAACAACCTCATCAATGACTTGACCGATCACGCCAAAGGCGTCGATACGGGCAACTACTTTCGGGCGCAGTACGGGCCGCAGCCGCTGGAGCACGGTCTGATGACACGGGCCACGATGCTCCGCTACATCGGCGTCACGCTGGGGATCGCTGTCGCGGCAGGGCTCGGTCTGGTGTTCTTCCGCGGTGGCGCGACCTTGACGTTGATGGCGGTCGGCCTGGTGTTCATCTTGTTTTACACGTGGCCCATGAAGTTCATCGGCCTCGGTGAACTCGCGGTGCTCGCCGTGTGGGGGCCGCTCATGGTCGGCGGCGGGTACTACGTGCTGTCGGGGCAGTGGGATGCGGACGTCATGCTCGCGAGCATGCCGCTGTCGCTCGGCGCGACGACCGTCATCTTTGGCAAGCACATCGACAAGCTCGATGAGGACAAAGCCAAAGGGATCCGGACGCTGCCCGTTCTTGTCGGCGAGCAGACCTCGCGGTTGGCCGTGCGGGTGATGCTTGTCCTGCAGTACGGCATCGTGGTCTGGCTCGTTGCGACGGGCTACTTCATGCTGCCCGTGCTGATCGTTTTTGGGGCGATGCGAACGATGACGCGGGCGCAGCGCGCACTCCAGGCACCACGACCCGCGTCGGCTCCCGCGGCGTGGCCACTCGGTGTGTGGCCCCTGTACTTCGTCGCGCTAACCTTTGTGCACACCAGGCGCTTTGGCGTGTACTACGTCGGCGGCATCGTCATCGATGTCGTTGTGCACCACGTATGAGCCTTCCAGCATTCGAGACGACCGCCGCGGCCGATGGAACCGCGCTGGCCTACCGCACGGCAGGGGAGGGACCGCCGTTGGTGTTGGTCAACGGCGTCTCAACATCGATGTTCTTCTGGAAGAAGATCCTGCCGCGCTGGGCGGGGCGCTACCGCGTGGTGCTGTGGGACTACAAAGGCCACGGGGACAGCGAGCCCGCCAAGACCCGCGCGGGGACGAAGATCGACGCGATGGCAGACGACCTCATCCGTGTCATGGATGCCGCTGGTGTAGAGCGGGCGCCCGTGGTCGGGTTCTCGATGGGGAGCCAGGTTGCGCTCGAAGCATGCCGGTTGCACGGCGACCGACTCGCCGCCGTCGTCTCTCTCCTGGGCACGGCCGGTCGTGTCATGGATACCGCGTTGTGGTCGGTGGGCGGCAAGGTTGCCAAAGCTGCGCTGACCCGCATGCCCCGACGCGCGATCCCGGGGCTCCGCCGTGCCGCCCAGCTGGGGCTGCGCCTGCCCGGGATTTACCGCGCGGGCAAGACGATGCGGCTGTACGGTAACGAGACGGCGCCACGCGACATCGCCGCCTACATCGAACACTTTGGGCGACTCGATCCCAAGACGGTCGTGGACATCGTGCTGGCTGCGGGCGAGCACGACGCCGCCGATGTGCTGGGTGATCTACAGATGCCGCTGCTCGTCATCGCGGGTGCGCGCGACGTGTTTGCCTCGGTCGAAAAGGTATCGCAGCCGATCCACGCGGCCGCGCCTGGGAGCCAGCTGGTGGTGCTCCCCGAGGGAACCCACGGCAGTCTGTTTGGCCACGACGCTGAGATCGACGCGGCGATCGAGGCGTTTGTCGACAGCGTCCTGCCCAGCCGTGACTGGGCGTAGCGGTGGTTACGCCGACGGCCGTGGTGCTTCGATCTTGACCGCGACCGATCTTCGCGGCGCGCCGAGGCTGGCATCGAGCGCGGTCGGGGTGGGTGTGGCACCGTCGCCGTACACGCGGCAGCGCGACAGCAGCGGCATCAGCGGAGCGCAGAGCTGCTTCGCGTCGGAGAATCCGGGCTCGAGCTTGAGGCGAACAACACCCTCGGTGCACGCCAGCACGACGGGCCGCCGATTCGCTCGGGGCTCGCGCGCGATCGCCTTGGCGACCAGGAGCGGAACGGCGGTCAGCAGGTCAATTGTGTCCGCGGAGATCCTTACCTCGACGTACGAGGTGGTCTCGGGACCACCCTCGGGCCCCGCGAGGACAACCTGTGGGTTTTCGCCGATCGCCAGCCCCACAAACGTCTTGCTCTCCCCACCCTCGGCGGGCGTTCGGTTTCTCGCGTAGACGAGGAGCTGCATGTTGGTCGCCCTATCACCCGCCTGGGGCCTGTCCAAGAAATCCGCAGAAACTTGGGGTACGGTTCGGCGTGCTGCCCATCGTTGAAATTGCGGAGAAGCTCGGGATTTCCTCGGACCACCTGGTTCCCTATGGCCGAGGCAAGGCCAAGATCGACCTGGCGGTCCGCCAGACCCCGCGGGCGTCGCCCGACCCGGCCCGGCTGATCCTCGTTTCGGCGCTGACCCCCACTCCTGCGGGGGAGGGCAAGACCACCACCACGATCGGTTTGTCCGATGCACTGTCCCAGCTGGGGCTGAAGACCTGTGCCGCGCTTCGCGAGCCCTCGCTCGGGCCATGTTTTGGCATCAAGGGCGGTGGCACGGGTGGTGGGGAGTCGCAGCTGACCCCGTCGGACGACATCAACCTGCACTTCAACGGCGACTTTCACGCGATCACGGCCGCGCACAACCTGCTGTCGGCGGCGATCGATAACAACCTCCACTTCGATAGCGACCTCAACCTCGAGTCGCGCAAGATCACGTGGCCGCGGGTGCTCGATGTCAACGACCGCGCGCTGCGCAACGTTGTGGTCGGCCTGGGCGGCAAGACCATGGGGATGCCGCGGCAGGGAGCGTTCGATATCACCGCTGCATCCGAGGTGATGGCGATGCTGTGCCTGGCCGAAGACGCCGAGGACTTGCGGGTGCGGCTCGATCGCACGTTGATTGGGTTCGACCGCAACAAGAGCCCCGTGCAGGCGGGCGCGCTCGGGGTCACGGGCGCGATGCTGGCGCTGCTGCGCGACGCGATTGCCCCCAACCTCGCCCAGACCCGCGGCGGGACCCCGGCCATCGTGCACGGAGGCCCGTTCGCCAACATCGCCCACGGCTGCAACTCGGTCATCGCGACCAAGACGGCGATGCACCTGGCCGATTGGGTCGTCACCGAGGCGGGCTTTGGCTTCGACCTGGGGGCCGAGAAGTTCTTCGACATCAAGTGCCGCAGCGCGGGCCTGAAGACATCGGCCGTCGTCATCGTGGCGACGGTACGTGCGCTCAAGATGCACGGCGGCAAAGAGCTGTCCGAGCTCACCAAGCCCGACGTCGATGCCGTCGTCGCGGGACTGCCCAACCTCGGCAAACACATCGAGAGCGCCAAGACGCTCGGCCAGCGCCCGGTCGTGGCCGTCAATCGGTTTACCGATGACACCGCCGCGGAGATCGAGGCCATCGAGCGGTGGTGCAACGCGCAAGGGGTTCCCTTTGCGGCCTGCGAGCACTTCTCCAAGGGGGGCGAGGGCGCGTTGGATCTTGCAAAGAAGGTCGTGGAGGTGGCGCAGAGTGGAGAGCCCGTGGGTAACACCATCTATCCGCTGGACGCCCCCGTGGCCGACAAGATCGAGGCGGTCGCGACCAAGGTCTACGGCGCCAAAGGGGTTTCGTTCACGGCCGGGGCGCTCAAGGATCTGGCTCTGGTCGACAAGCTCGGCTACGCCAACCTGCCCATCTGCGTCGCAAAGACCCAGTCTTCCCTGTCAGACAACGCCAAACTGCGTGGGCGCCCCACCGACTTTGAGATCACCGTGCGTAACGTTCAGATCAATGCGGGCGCTGGGTTCTTGGTGGTGCTGACGGGCGATGTGCTGCGGATGCCCGGTCTGCCCCGCAAGCCGGCCTACGCCAACATCGATCTGCTCGATGGCGAGATCACCGGTCTGGCCTGACGCGTCTATCCCCCCGGCCGCAAGCTCCGATTGTGTCTGTCTTCCCCGTTCGCCGACTCGTCGGCTTGGTCGGCGCGGCTCTCCGCGATGATCCCACCCCCTTGTCGTGGCCCGACGCCTACGACAGCCGGGTCGCCAAGCGCCTTCTGGGGCTGCGCCGCCGCATTGCCGGACTCAGCGTCGGGATGACCACGGCCGATGGCTTCGAAATCCCGTACCTGACGGGCGGTACGCATAACGCCGGCCGCGATATCGTCCTGATCCACGGGTTCGCCGATACGAAGGACACCTTCGTCGAGATCGCGCGCAGCCTGACGCGGACGCATCGGGTGTTCTTGCTCGATGTGCCGGGATTCTCCGAGGCCAGCCAGCCGTGGGACTTTCACTACTCAGTGCCTGCAATGGCAGCGATTGTCGCGTCTGCGCTGCGGCGGTTGGGCGTGCACAAGCCTCACATGGTGGGCAACTCGATGGGCGGTGCCATTGCGCTGCAATACGCCCTGACCCATCCGGACAGCACGCGCACCCTGACCCTCATCGGTGCAGCGGGCGTGCCGATGCCCGAGCCGAGCGTGCTCGAGCAGCGCCTCCGGGCGGGGGACAACCCGTTTGTCCTGCAGACGTACGAAGAGTGGTGGGACTACCTCACGATGGTGCTCCACAAAATGCCGTACATCCCGCGGGTGGTTCGTCGACACATGGCGCGCGTGTTCATCGGCCGCGCCGCTCTCAACGAAAAGATCTTTGCGGACATGCTCGAGGACGAACTCGACTTCTCCGAGCGCCTGTCGGAGGTCCGTGCACCAACCCTTGCGCTGTGGGGTGATCGGGATCGCGTGATCGACGTTTCAGCCGGACGCTCGTTCAAGGCGGGGATCGCAGGCGCAGAGCTGGTGATCTTGCCCGGTATCGGCCACGCACCGCAGGTCGAAGCGCCGCGTGCTACTGCGAAACTCGTGGGCGCGCACATTCGCGCCCACGCGGGCACGTGACGGCGTTTCAGCCGCAGCCAGTGCCCCCTACAGCCGCGCAGGTTTCTCTCTTTCGATGTGTCATGATCGAACCGCGGCGGTGTAGCACTATCAAGGCAGGAGCCCGGTCGCGGCACCCAAGCTGTGGCTCCAAAAACTAACAAACCTCTTATTCTCCTATGACTCGTTCACCCAATGTCATGAACCGCTTCCTGCAGGTCAGCGCTGGCGTAATGCTCGCCGCCCTGACCACCGTCGCTTGCGACGGCGACGACGGCCCCGCCAAAGAGGGCGAGCTCGGCGTCGGCAACTTCATCTATCGCTGCGTCGGTGACTCCGATCCGTTCTGCAGCGACGGCGGCGTCGCCGACACGTTCCCCGAGGCCATCGCGGTCGGCGGACGGTTCAACCTCGACTACAACCAAGACCGCGACGGCGCCCTTCCCAACGTCATCCCGGGATCGGACGCGGTCGTGATGGACGGCCCCAGCTTGGTGCTGACCCGGGCGGGCTTCGCTGTCGTTCTGGCCTCGCAGGGCTTCGGCGATGTGATCGATCTGCTTCATCTGACCGGGCGCGACGTCACCCGGATCGCCACGTTCACCGGCGACAGCCAGGAACTCATCACCATCGAGCTCGAGGTCGGCGAGCGGATCACGCTCGAAGGACGCCCCCAAGACGAAAACCGCACGACACTGGCCGGGTCACTCGACTACGAGTGGGGCAGTGACAACGAGGCCGTGTTCGAGGTCGCATCGGCCGACCAAGACGAATCGGTCGAGGTCGAAGGCGTCGGGCCCGGAACGGCCCAGCTGCTGGTGACCGCGGGTGGCTTCACCCAAATGATCGAGGTCGAGGTCGCGGGCGGGTCCACGACGACCGACGATGGAGAAGACACGGGCGGCCCGGAAACGGACGGCTCCGACGACGACGGGAGTTCCGATGGCGGCTCCACTGACGGCGGCTCAAGCGATGGCGGCTCCAGCGACGGTGACTCCAGCGATGGCGGTTCCAGCGAGGGTGGGTCCGACGGGTCTGGCAGCAGCTCGGGAGGAGAGTAGTCATGAACAACTTTAGGAAGAACTTCGTCCGTGGCGTGTTTTCGCTGCTCGCTCTGTCCACCGTCGCGTGCCAGCCGTCGTACGGCTCCATTGAGTTCGAGCCTCTGAGCACGCCTCCGGTCGCCGTGACCGTGCGCAGCTTCTTGATCGAGATGCCCGAAGGCGTTGCGGTCGTCGTGCGGGCTACGCCCATCAGCGACGGTCGTGAGGAGTACGAGTCGGGCGACAAGGTCGACCTGTACTCGCGCGACCGCGACGTCATGACCGTGCACCGTCGGGATCACCGTCGGGAGTTTGTGCTCGTGGGCGTCTCTGCGGGCAGCACGTGCCTTGAGGTCGAGATCGACGGCGAGCCGCAAGAGTGCATCGACGTTGAGATTACTGGCGCCTCAGGTACGTAGCGCCGCGCGGGCTGGTATCTTGGCAGCGATGAGGCCGAGACGATGGGTCGCAGCGGGTCTGGTGGTGTGCCTGACGAGTTCGTGTGCGTTTGTTTTGCATCCCGAGCGCCGAGGGAACAACGCCATGCCGATCGATGCGGTACCGCTGGTCGTCGATATCCTGCTGTTCCTCCCCGGGGTCGTCCCGGGGGTCATCGCGCTCGTGCTCGACTTTGGGTCGGGCGCCATCTACCTCAACCACCGCGGCGAACGAAAGGCGTCACGCACCGATGCCGAGCCCCGCGAATCCGAGCGGGTCTACGTTCGGTTGGTCGATGAGCAGGGCAACCTGATGGACGAGCGCGCGCTCGTCGTCCGCGCGCCTGAAGAGGTCGGCGAGTCGCTGACCGCTTCCTTGGAAGACATGACGGCCAAGACCGCGTCGGGCAAACCGGTTTACGTCGAGATCGCCACCGACAACGGCCCCACGATTCGGCTGGATCCCGCGACGCTCTAAGCCAAGTAGCGGTCGAGGCGGGCGAGGCTGCGCTCGAGCTTGCCCAACTCCAAGGCTCCGGCTGCGCGCGCTCGGTCCAGCGCCCGAAGCAGTCGCTCGCGCTCCGTCTCAATCCAAGCGGACCAGACCACGGGCTGGCTGTGTCGCAGCAGCGGTCCCATCGTCCACGCTTCGGGGTCGTCTGCCCATGAATGTGCCGTGCGCGTGCGCGGGCAGAGCACCAGCGTGATGTAAAAGTGCCCGGCCGCGGTGATCATCGTTTCCTCCACCAGCGCGTAGCCGCGCTGCGCTACCCAGCGGCGAACCCCAGCCCAGTCGGTGTTTGGCTGGAGGATCAGCCGAGGCAACGCAGCCGATGCGGGCCACGCGTCGACAAGCGCCATGATCTTGGCGCCACCGAGGCCGGCCAGCACAACCGTCGCGACCTCGTCGGGGCGCAAGGGCTGTAGGCCGTCGCCCAGGCGCACCTCGACGTCGCGGACGCCAAACCCGTCGATCGTCACGCGCGCGTGCTGCAAGGGCCCGGAGCGACTGTCGATCGCTATCGCGGACGGCACGGTGCCCTCGTGCACCAGGCACGTGGGAAGGAGTGCGTGGTCGGTGCCGATGTCCGCCATGGGCTGGCCGACAAGCACGTGCCGCGCGATCTCGCGGAGTCGCGGTGGGAGCGGATCCGACGGGGGCGCGCTGCTCACGGCTCCGCGTCTTTCGCGTCTTTCGCGTCTTCGGGAGCTACGACCTCCGTCACCGGGGCCGGCCTGGCCGCGGTGGCGGGCCGCTCGGCCTCGGACGTGCGTGGGGCGGGCTCGCTAGTCTCGGTGGCGCCGACGGGCTCGGACGCGCTGCCTGCGAGAGCGTCGACGGGGTCGGGAGCATCCTCCGGCTTTCGACGCCATGCCTCGCGTACGCCTCCGGGAACGATCGCATAGGCGCACGGGATGACGACCAACGTCAGCAGCGTGGCCACGGTGAGGCCGCCGATGATCGCCACCGCGAGCGGCTGGCGAAGCGCCGCGCCGTCGCCCAAGCCCAAGCCCATCGGCAGCAGGCCCAGCACGGTGGTCGCGGTTGTCATGAGGATCGGACGCACGCGAACGCGGCAGGCCTCGACGATCGCAGGGCGCACGTCCATGCCTCCGCCGCGGCGGTCGTTGATCGCGTTGATCAGCACGATCGCGTTGTTCACCACGATCCCGCCGAGCACGATGACGCCGATGCCCACCATTGCCGAGATCGGAATCCCCACCCAGACGATCGCCAGCGAGACGCCCGCAATCGCCAGCGGCACAGTGAACAGGATCAGCAGTGGGTGCAGCAGGCTCTCGAAGCTCGAGGCCATCACCACGTAGACCAAAAAGATCGACAGAGCGGCCGTGAACGCCAAGCTGCGCAGCGAAACCTTCATCTCATCGGCCTGACCGCCCAGCACCGCGGTGACGTCTTCGGTTTCGCGGGCGTGGTCATCGAGCACCGCGGCGACCTCAGCCGCCACGCCGTCAAGGTCGACTCCGAGCGTCCGCGCGGCGATCCGCAGGCCTCGGCGACCATCGATCCGACGAATCTCTGCCGCACCCGAGGCTTCGTCGACCGCGGCGACCTGTCCCAGAAGGACGGGGACACCGTCGACCAGGCCGATCTGGATTCGTCGCACGTCGTCGACGTCGTGTCGGTCGATCTCGGGGAGCCGCACACGAATGTCGAGCTGGTCGTCGACGGCGAACAGCGTGCTGACAACTTCCCCCTGGATGGCACGCTGGACGACCAGCGATGCCTGGTCGACTCCAATCCCAAGTCGACCGAGCTTGACGCGATCGAAGCGAACACGGACTTCGGGGCGTCCCAGCAGGTCGTCTGGCACGATCTCTGTCAGTGACTCGATACCGCGCAGCGCGGGAAGCATGCGCTGGACGTGAGCGGTCACTGCTGCGGATTCTTCGCCGTAGACCTGGATCTCGATGGGGGGCGCAAACGAGAACAGCGCGGGTCGGTCCAGGCGCAGCGAACCGTCGGGATCGATCATCGCGGTCGCGAGTCGTTGTGCGATGCGAGCCTCGACGTCGGCTTGTCGGAGTCGAGCGTCCGGGATGAGCCGGACGTCGATCTGCCCCAGATGCCGCCCAACGAGGTCGCCGCCCGCGCTGCCCGCCTGCGTGACACTGCCGACCCGAACGAAGCGGCGCTCGACGTCCGGGTCATCGGCCAGGGCCTGGTCGAGCGCCTTCATCACGCGAGCCGTACGGGGAAGCGAGGCCCCCTGTGGGAGTCGGACCTGGGCGAAAAAATCGCCCTGGACCACCTCGGGCAGCAACGTCCGAGGGGTCTCGTCGAGACCCGACACACTCATCACGCACACCCCGACCGCGAGCATGACCACGACGCCGCGGACGCGAAGCGCGACGCGCAGCACAAATGGGTAGCGCGCCTCGAGCAGGTCCCATGCACCGCTCAATGGGAGAGACACGATGCCGAGGACCCAGGACACCACACGCACGACGATGACAGCGGGCCAGGCCAGCAGAGCGGGGATGGCCGCCAAGTACGCTATCGCCGAGCGTCGCTGTGGCCGGTCGACCGGTGCGCTGGTCTCGCCCCCGAGGCCCTGCAGGACGGGGACAAGCGTGAGGCTGACGAGCATCGAGGAGAGGATCGAAAAGCTGACGGCGTAGGCCAGGTCGCGCACCAGCTGGCCGGCCACGCCCTCGACAAACGCCATCGGGAAGAACACGGCGACCGTCGTCAGCGTGGAGGCGACGACCGAGGGGGCAACCTCCGCCGTCCCCTCGGCGGCCATCGTTCGCCGGCTCGCGACCGGGCCAGCGTCGGAGGACGCGGCGCGCTCGTGCACCCGGGCGATGGCCTCGAGCACGACGATGCTGTTGTCGACGAGCATGCCCACCCCGAGCGCCAAGCCGCCCAGGCTCATCACATTGAGCGACACGCCCAGGGCCGACAGCGGGATGAACGTCGCCAACAATGAGATCGGGATGGCCAGGGCGATAACGACGGTCGAACGCAGGTCGCGCAGGAAGAACAGCAGCACTGCGATGGCCAGCACGCCCCCGAGCAGCGTGTTCTCCTGGACCTCGCGGACCGCCGATTCGATGAACTCCGCCCGGTTGGCCAGGACGACGACTTCGTGTCCCGTCGGGAGCTTGAGCTGAGGCAGCGCGGCGACGACCTCCGCGGCGACACGCACGATGTTGGCGTCGCCCTCGCGGTACACGGCAAGCTCGACGGCCTCCGAACCGTCGACAAACGCCATCTCCTCGCGCTCGGTTGCCGTCCGGCGTACGTGCGCCACATCGCGCAAGTACAGGTCCGCGCCGCCTTCGCTGCGCACGACCGTTGCGGCGAGTTCTTCGGCGCTGCGGGCCTCGTGCATCGTGCGGATGAGGAATCGGTTGTTCTTCTCGGTGACCGCACCGCCCGCGCGATTGACGTTGCTGCTCCGAATCGCGTTGGCGATGTCGTCGGTCGTCAGCCCGAGGGCGGCGAGTCGGTCAGGAAGCAGCTCGACCAAGACCTCCTGCTCCTGGCCACCGTGGATCTCGACGGCGGCGACGCCCGCGATCTTCTCGAGCTGACGCTTGACCCGCTTGTCTGCGTTGGTCCGAAGCGTGGCCAGGTCGTCGTCCGACAGATCGCCATGGATCGGGCTGCGCAGGGCCAGCCGCAGGATCGGCTCCGACGCCGGATCGTAACGCAGCACGACGGGCCGCTGCGCAGTGGTCGGCAGACGGACCCGGTCGAGTTTTTCGCGGACGTCCGCCATCGCCCGGTCGATGGGGTTGCCCCAGGCAAAGTCTAGGGCGACTTCACTGATCCCTT
>Ga0316189_10002357_pt1 | contig 18650 bp, 17 predicted proteins | sample LowCovwburrow_MG_FD_204930 | JGI IMG/M metagenome (GOLD analysis project Ga0316189, IMG submission 204930) | Coastal sediment microbial communities from Maine, United States - Lowes Cove worm burrow | ecosystem: Environmental > Aquatic > Marine > Coastal > Sediment | place: USA: Maine...
CGAACAGATCCATGAAATCCAGGAGAAACTCAATAACAGACCTAGAAAATGTCTGAGTTATCGCACTCCTAATGAAGTATTTAATGCCCTAACATGAAAGTGGTCGAATTTGGGCTAGAATTTAGGATCAAAAAAGACTAACGCTTCAAAAGGTTATAGGCTTTGTAGGCTTACTGAGCAGGGGCGAAATTTATATGCCAAGTTTTTTTCAAGGTTAATCCTTACCCCACCAATTTCGCAAAAAACTTAGCCTTAAAAAATAGAAACCCTCCCAAAGCCAATTGAATCAAACTTCCCACTAAACTCATCCAGTTTTCCATTTCATTGACCATGAGCAAGGCTTCATTTCCCATCAATCTTATGATTACCACCGGTAAGTCTGCAAGAGCGAGGGCGAATAAAATTATACCTCCTGTGGCTAAAACAGCCGTCATGATATTTGAACTGTTTGAAGCCTCTTCTTCAAAGGTGGGTTTATTTTTTAGAACGAGCCACAATCCTAAAATTAGGAGCACGCCAATGGTAATGGCAAGGGTGATGGAGGCCATTTTTGCTTCTGGAAACTGATCCATCATCATAAGACTTTGCACTAGAGGTGAGAGGTATATGGTTGCCTGAACCAGTACATATAGTCCTGCTAATTTGAGGGCTAATTTAGTGATATTGTTTGTTTTCATCAAAATTAGGGGTTAGATGATTTTTGTATGAGATTTTGAAGGCCACAATGGTCATTATCGCCTTCAAAATATGGTTGAATTTCACCCATCTATCAACACCGCCTTGATCCGTCGCATTCCCGACCCAATTGACTGCTCCTTTTTAATCTTGAAAGTTGAGAGTTGTCCCAAATGCTCCACATGGGGTCCTCCGCACACCTCCAGCGACCACGGGCCCATGTCGTAGACTTTTACTTTCTCCTGATACTTGTCTTCAAATAAGCCAATGGCATCTCGTTTTTTAGCGTCTTCGAAGGGGAGGATTTCCATCGTTACCTTGTGGTCGGAGGCGATGGCATCGTTGACATATTTTTCTACCTTTTCACGTTGTTCCTCTGTCAACTTTTCAGCATTTGGAAAATCAAAACGAAGCCGCTCTGCGGTGATGTTGGACCCCCGTTGTTTGGCGTGATCACCCACGATACTTAAGAGGGCGGCATGCAATAAATGGGTGGCGGTGTGGAGCCGTGTGGTTTCCCAGCTGTGATCCTGCAACCCTCCTTTAAACACACCTGAGGAGAGGGAGCGAGACTTTTCTTTATGAGCTTCGTAAGCAGTTTCAAAGCCTTTTACATCCACATTTAATTCCTTTTCGGTGGCAAGTTCTACGGTCATCTCGATGGGGAAGCCGTAAGTGTCGTAAAGTTTGAAAGCTTGTTTGCCTGAGATTTCGGTGATCTTTCGGCCTGTGTTTTCGAAAGCTTTCTCAAATCCGGCCAAAAGTTTTTCAAATTCTCGTAAGCCTTGGTTGATGGTCTTGCTGAACTTTTCCTCCTCATCGGAAAGGGTTTTTAAAATTTCCACCTCTTGTTTGAGTTCAGGGTAGGCGTCACTCAGGCTGTGAATGACTTCTTTAGCGATGCTGTGAGTGAAGGCGTTTTCGATGCCAATGAGCTTTCCATGGCGGATGGCCCGGCGAATCAAGCGGCGCATCACGTAGCCTTGATCGTTGTTGCTTGGCCTCACTCCGTCGGCTGCCATTATGGTGGCGGCTCTTAAATGGTCGGCGATGATACGGAAGGAGGTCATTTTTTCCTCATAGCTGAAGTTTGAAAGGGCTCCAATTTTTTCAAAAAGAGGTTGAAAGAGTTCGGTGTCGTAGACTGATTTTTTACCTTGGAGGACGGCAGCAGCGCGCTCGAGGCCCATGCCAGTGTCTACATTTTGTTGTTTTAGGGGGTCAAAGTTGCCGTCCGAATTTTTATTGTATTGCATGAAGACGTCATTCCAAATTTCCACCCAATTGCTTTCGTTGTTGCCTGGATTTGAACTTTCTGGAGGCATGTCTTCACCCACCCAATAAAACATTTCGGTGTCTGGGCCACAGGGCCCGGTTTGACCAGCGGGTCCCCACCAGTTCTCTGATTTGGGGAGTTGAGTGATTTTATGATCAGGCACCCCAAGTGATTTCCAGATGTTAATGGCTTCTTCATCAGCTGGGCAATTTTCATCTCCTTCAAACACAGTGAAAGAGAGTTTTTCGAGGGGGATATTGAGCCATTTTTCACTCGTTAAAAACTCAAAGCTCCATTTAATGGCATCTTCTTTAAAAAAATCGCCCAAACTCCAGTTGCCCAGCATTTCAAAAAAAGTCAGATGAGTGTTGTCACCAACTTCATCGATGTCTCCTGTGCGGATGCATTTTTGGGCGTTGACGAGTCGATTGCCACTGGGATGTTTCTCTCCCATTAAATAGGGGACGAGGGGATGCATGCCAGCGGTGGTGAAAAGGACGGTGGGGTCATTTTCAGGTAAAACAGAGGCGCTTGGTATGACTTTGTGATTTTTTGATTGAAAGAATTCAATGAATTTTTTTCGAATTTCGTGGGCTTTCATAGGTTTGAATTTAAGGGTTTATTGACAATTTTTGTTTATCTTGATACAATTGAAAACAGATCACGATGGAGGGACTACCAAAGGCTGTATATGCTGCGGGAATGCCCTCTTTTTATATTTTTTTGAATTCTACTTTATGCCTAAATGCGGGCACTGGAATAATGTGTGTGGCAAACGTTCTTAAGAGTGATGAATAGGTGTAGCTTGGAGTCATGAGCTTGAGTAATTTCCCTTGTCCTACTAGATATTCAATGAGGCAGTGAAAATCCCCATCGTTAGATACAATAACGGCTTTCTTGTAATTATTCAATTCTATCATGCTGTGCAAGACCAGTTCTGCGTCACAATTGCCCTTTATTACACCCTTCTTGTTTAATGTAGGTTTAAATATTAAGTTATAACCAAATACCTTTAATTTTGAATATAATGGCTGATTTTCAGCTATGTATCCAATAAATAGAAAGGCTTTTTTGACTTTATATTTCGCCTTTAGGTAGATTCTAAATTTTTTAAAATCCAGTTTCCAGCCTAGGTTTTTTATGGCTAAATTTAAGTTTTGACTGTCGATAAACGCATAGTTTTCTTGGCTCATTTTATTCACTTTAAATGCTAAGTTTAGTTTTTCACTTTAGCATAAAAACTGATATATAAAAAAGCCTTTGGCAAGGTGCTCTGTATTATTTGAGGAAATGGCTCAATGCCAGTTGAACCTCTTTAAAAAAACTAGCGTTGAGTTCAGACACTTTTTTTATGGCCAATTCGCTATGGACGGTGGTTATTTTACTCACTCGAACTACAGATTCTATAGGAAGAGGGGTTTGTTTGTAGTTTTTTTCTTCAATGACTAGGTCGTTTTGATGAAGATTGATTTTGGTGGATATTGGTAATAGGGTGAGGTCTTGATCGCTTTGATTTCGAATGACTAGGGCTGGCCTCACCTTTAATTCACTGGCGTTGGTAAGGGGGAAGCGAATGAGGATGATATCTCCCTTTTTGTATTTAGAGCATGGTTTCATAGATGTCATTGCTGTTATCGTTCCAAAAGTCCATAGCACCTTCACTGGCTGAGGTCCAAAAATCACCTTCTAAGCGTTTGGCAGCTTCGGTGAGGGCTTTGTAGTGTTCTAGGCTCATGCTGACCCCAAAAATATCGTTTCGCTCAGTGAGAAATATGATTTCATCTGAACCATTTTTAATGGGTTCAAAAACTTTTCCCGCTTGACGTTGAAGGTCTGATAAGCCAGCTAATAATGGAATCATTGTTGTATATTATGTACTTAATTACATTATATATTATGTAATTAATGTTTTAAAGTATAAAAAATCTCTCTGTTGATGGTGAATTGACTTTTTGTCTTATTTTTACTAATCTTCAACCACACATTAAGTTTAATTTTTCTAACGTATTCCAATGAAGTCCTATCAATTTCCTGTGGTAATTACCCAAGATGAGGACGGAATGTTCTTTGCGCAAGTTCCTTTTTTGCCAGGGTGTCATACTCAGGCGAAGACACTTTCGACGCTTTATAAGAGAATGTCGGAGGCGATAGAGCTTTGCCTAGAGGTCCAGAAGTCTAAGCAAGAAAAAATTCCACAAAATTCTTTTGTGGGCATTCAGCAAATTGAAGTTAGTGTTTAAAAAAATGATATGACTAAACTGCCGGTGATTTCAGGTAAAAAGTTGCTTAAAACCCTGAAAAAGAATGGTTTTTTAGCTGTACGTCAAAAAGGAAGTCATGTTTTTGTTGAATCAAAAGAGGGATTTGGAACAGCCATTCCTTTGCATGCTAATGAAGACTTGGGAAAGGGAATTTTAAAGAGTATTTTGAGCGACTTACGACTTTCTATTGATGATTTGGAGTCTTTTTTATCCAGCTAATATATTAAATCACTTTCTCAATTTATGTCAGCTCAATAGACCCTTGACATTCGGGGGTTTGATCCATAAAATTTTTGCAACGTAAAATGAATGTCTTTTACAAATGAGTGATAAAAAACGCGATGTCTTCGGAGAGATGTATCAAACCCGCATCAAAATGACGGTTAGCATTGTTGTCATCACGCTCATCACCCTGGGGGTGTTTGGTGGGGTGGGGTATCTCTTAGATCATTACCTCGACACCAAACCCATTCTTCTTCTAGTCTTCATTGTCATTTCTTTTCCCGTCACTCAGTTCTTCCTTTATAAACGGGCTCAGAACCTCATGAAAAAATAATTTGTGATCACTAACCCTTCATTCGTCCTTTAAAATGGCTAACATCCCCGAAATATCGGTTGCCCCAGAAGCTGTGGCCACATTAGGTGGTTACGTGGTTTCAAACGCCATGCTTTCTAGCTTTGTAGTTCTTGGAATTCTAGCTGTCTTTTTGTTGGTGATGAATGCTCGTCTTAAATTGGTTCCAAGTCGAACTCAGGTGGCTATGGAAGGGCTTTTGACCTTCTTTTATTCAGGGTTGGTGGATGCTTATGGTTCAGAGAAGCGGGCTAAGCGGCATCTTCCATTGATTTTAGGCCTCTTTTTATTCATCGCTATTGCCAATCAATTCACTCTCATTCCCTTTGTACAAAGTATCGTGACAGGGGAGGGGAATTACCTATTCCGAAATCCAACATCTCATTTCGCCCTTCCGATTGCACTTTCTTTGATTGTCTTTTTTGTCTCTCATATCATCGCTTTCACCACAGCCCCTATTAAGCACATTGCCAACTTCATCAAAATCCAAAAGTTCTTTCAAGTACGTTCCTTTAAAGATTTGGGGGATGCGTTTCTAGAAAACTTTTTGGCCATTTTGGACATCATTGGTGAAGTGGCTAAAGTGATCTCCCTGGCAGCTCGTTTGTTTGGAAATGTTTTTGCAGGTTCAGTGATGGTGGCGGTGATTACAGGGCTCAGTGTTTACACTCAATTTGTGGTGCCACTTCCATTTTGGGTGCTGAGTATTTTTTCTGGTCTCATTCAAGCTTTGGTATTTGCTATTTTGGCGATGTCATTTATTTCAGGTATGGCAAGGTCTGTTGAATGATTTTAAATTTTTATTTTTAAATTTTAAAACCCATTGCTTTAAAATTTAAAACTTAAAATTTATCATTAAACTATTATAATTATGGAAGCAGAAGCCGCAAAACTATTGGCCGCTGGTCTATGTATGGGTCTAGGTGCTATCGGTCCTGGTATTGGTGAGGGGGTTGTAGCTGGTAAGGCTATTGAAGCCATGAGTCGTAATCCAAAAATGGCTGATAAAATCTTGCCAAACATGCTCCTTGGAATGGCGATCACTGAGTCTACTGGTATTTACGCTCTTGTGATTTCTTTGATTCTTCTCTTTGTGGTCTAAATACTTGTAACTTTTTAAGTGTTTGTGGGTATGAGTTGATTTCTTACTAATTAAGTACTTACGAGTTAAACACTTACTAGCTACAAACTTAATCAAATAATTTATGGAAAGCTTAGCAAGATTGGGAATCATTGGGTGGGATGTCCTCCTTTATGCCGTTAACTTTGGGTTAGTGGTCTGGTTGGTGGCTCGTTATTTAAGCACACCCATGCTCAAGATGCTCGATGAACGTCGACACACCATTAAAGGCAATTTGGATGAGGCTGAAACGCTTCGTGCTGAGATGGCCAAGCAGCGTGAGTTGATGGAGTCGGAGCGCGTTAAAATGCAGGCTCAATTGACAGAGGAGCTTTCTAAATCTCGTAAAGAAATTGAAGAAAAGCGTAAAGTGGCCGAGGCTGAAATTGACGCTAAACGTGCAAAGATGCTTGAAGAGGTACGGGTTGTGATTGACGCTGAGAAGTCTAAAATCATGGCCAATACAGAGGCGGAAGTGTTGACCCTCATGCAAAAAATCATCCTTGATATTGTCTCCAACCAAATCCCTCAGGCAGTGGTTCAAGACAGTGTGCAATCAGCGTGGAAATCTTATAAGAACTAAATCTAAATGTTAAAGACCCTTGGGGCATCTGCCCTCAAAGACATCATTGGCATGCTAAAACAAGAGGCTGATTTCTTTTCTAAGGATGAGTCTGGTCGTCGTGCTATTTTAGATAAGCTGCTTCCCGCTTACCCAGCTGCTTTGACTGTCTATCTATATAACGTTGATGAATCTGGATTCTTATCCGACCTTAAAGGTTTCTTTCAAGTGCTTGATGGGTTTTCTATGGATGAGAATTCTGGATTTTTGAAGGCTCTGATGGACTATGTTTCTCGTGACTTAGGGTCTGTTTTGGACACCCTGGATATGGAATTCTTCTTTTTAGATTACTCTAAGCGAGAAGCAAGATTGATGGATATTTTTCCTCATGGTAGCTTTTTAAATTCAGCGCTTGTGGATTACTTCATTCAGTCCACCTACCAAGAGTTGACCGAGGCTTCCTATCAAGCCATCAATCAGATTCAAGATATACCAACGATTGTGCTTCAGTCACCCCTGGAATTGTCATCCAATCAACGTCAAGAAATGAGAACTGCCTTTTTAGAGCGCTATCCTAATAGTTTTGCTGAATTTCAAGTCAACACGCTTTTGATTGGAGGACTTCGTGTCTTTGTAGAGGGAGATGTGGTCGACCACTCGTGGCTTGGAAAAGTTCAGGCGCTCACGGCCTTGTAGTTGTATGTATTTAGATCATGTTACTTTTAGCTGTTAAAAATATCAAATAGCTCAAAGCAGAGTGATCTAATGGCTCTGAAAATCAAGTAATAATCAATCCGTCACCAATAATAAGTAATAAATCATAAGATTATGTCTAACGAAAATTTATCTGCCTTTCTCGCCACGATTGAAAAATCTTTCTTCGAGCACCAAGAGCAGGCTAAAACCGATGCACGTCATGGGGTCATTCAATCCTTTAAGGATGGTGTGATTTTGATCAAAGGGCTTCCCGGTTTAAAAATGGGAGAGGTGGTGACCATTCAAGGGACGTCTACTGAAGCTTTGGTGATGAATTTGGAGAAGGACTTGGCTCATGCCGTGGTGCTTCAAAATGATCTTTCTGTTCGTGAAGGATTGTTTGTTGAGGCGAACAACTCAACGCTTTCTATGCCAGTTTCTGATGGGGTGATAGGTCGTGTGGTGGATGCTTTGGGAAATCCAGTCGATGGTCAAGGCGATATCAAAGCGGACAAGCGCTATGCTCATGAAAAATTAGCGCCTGGTGTGATGGTTCGTAAGTCAGTCGATAGTCCGATGCAAACTGGTTTGGTGGCCATTGATGCTTTGGTGCCCATTGGTCGAGGTCAACGTGAGTTGATCATTGGGGATCGTCAAACGGGTAAGACCGCCGTGGCCATTGATGCTATTTTGAATCAAAAAGAAACCGGTGTGAAATGTGTTTACGTGGCTATTGGGCAGCGTGAGGGGAAAACCAACCAAATCTACCAGCAGCTTAAAAAGGCTGGGGCGATGGACTACACGACGATCGTGACTGCTTCTGCTGCTTCATCTGCGGTGATGCAATTTTTGGCTCCATTTGCTGGCTCTGCCGTTGCGGAATACTTTATGGATAAGGGGGATGATGTTTTGATTGTTTATGATGACCTTTCCAAGCAGGCGGTGGCTTACCGTGAAATGTCCCTCTTGCTTCGCCGTCCCCCTGGACGTGAGGCATACCCTGGAGATGTTTTTTACCTTCATTCAAGGCTTTTGGAGCGTGCTGCTAAGCTGAATGAGGACAATGGCGGGGGGTCAATCACAGCCCTTCCTATCATCGAAACTCAAGCAGGTGATGTGTCTGCTTACATCCCAACCAATGTGATTTCGATCACAGACGGTCAAATTTTCTTGGACACCGACCTCTTCAACCGTGGCGTTCGTCCAGCGATCAATGTGGGTATTTCTGTTTCTCGGGTGGGGGGATCAGCTCAAACCAAGTTGATAAAAAAAGTTTCTGGAACCATGAAATTGGAACTTTCTCAGTATTATGAGCTAGAGGCCTTCTCACAATTTGCTTCGGATTTGGATGAGTCCACTAAAAAAACATTGGTGCGTGGAAAGCGAATTGTACAAAGTATGATTCAAAAGCAAGGACATCCCTACACCTTGTGGCAAGAGGCTGCTGTGATCTGGGCGGCAACTAAAGGGCATTTAGATACGATTGAAGAGTCGAATGTGGTGAAGCGTATTGGAGAAATGTTGGCTCATATGGAAACCAATGAAAAAACTTTGATTGAACGTATCGAATCCACTAAAAAATTGGAAGATGATATTGCTGAGGGGTTAGAAAAAGCAATTTCCGGATTCTTTAAATAATAAAAGAGTGGTCAGTGGTTAGTGGCTAGTGGTCAGTTTTAATTACTAAATTCAATTTCACGTGTCAGGAAGTCTTAATGAGATCAAGAAGAAAATAAAGGCAACTAAGAACACTCGCAAGATCACCAAGGCAATGCAATTGGTGGCAGCGAGTAAGATGCGCGTGTTTCAAAAAAAAGCGGTTCATTCTCGTGAATTTGCATGGGATTTGCTTGAAATTTTGAGGAGTAATTTGGATGATGAAATGCAAACGGCGCTGATGGAAAAACGTGAGAAAGGAAAGACAGTTTTCGTACTCTACACTTCTGATAAGGGGCTTTGTGGTGCTTTGAACACACGCATCCTTAAAACACTGATGACTTCTAAAAAGTGGCTTGATACCCCGGAGTCTGATCGCTTGTTGTTCACTGTTGGAAAAAAGAGTTACGATTTTGCGACTTTTCGTGGGATTCCTGTTGAGAAATCATTTCATTCGATCAATGAAAAAATCACGGCTCATGATGCCTTGGAGATTGTTTCTGAAATCATTAAGTATTGGAATCACCATAAGGTGAAGGATGTGGTGATGATCGCTCCGCATTATAAAAATTCATTGATTTATTATCCGATCATGAAGACCTATTTACCCTTTTCGGATAACATGGTGGATGAGCATTTGAATAGTGTGATGCGCATTGAGGGGGGGGTGGTTGATTCTGTGGATTCAACGGAGCCCTTTATTGAGCATGAGCCATCCCAAGAGCGCTTCATTGAGGTGATGGTGGAGCAGATGGTGACGGCTTTATTCATGCAATCTTTTCTTGAGTTGAAAGCCTCTGAGTATTCAAGTCGGATGATGGCCATGCAAAATGCAACTGATGCTGCCAGAGACATGATTGATCGATATTCTTTGCAGTATAACAAGGCTCGTCAAGCAGCGATCACTCAAGAAATTGCTGAAATTGTAGGAGGCTCTCTTTAATTTTAAATTCTAAATTTTAAATTTTTAAGGTGATATTGGACCATTTTTATTCACCACTGAAGTTTAAAATTTGAAACTTAAAATTTATAATTAAATAAATTATGTCTAAAGAAAATTTACCCAAAGGAAAAGTAGTGAGCGTGGTGGGAGTGGTGGCTGATGTTTATTTTGCCAATCATATTCCTGAAACCTATTCTGCCATTGAAGTGAATTCAGATGATCGAAGGATTGTGCTTGAGGTTCAGTCTCATTTGGGAGGAGGTGTCGTGCGAGCTGTGGCCATGACGAGTACAGATGGTATGTATTCTGGCATGGAGGCTTTTGACACAAAGAAACCTATTTCTGTTCCAGTGGGTGAGGCGGTACTTGGACGTGTGTTTAATGTAACGGGTGATGTGATTGACAATAAGGCTGAAATTTCTGCTGATGTAGAGCGACGACCCATTCATCAGGAGGCTCCTGACTTTACGGAGCAAAGTGATAAAATTGAAATCTTTGAAACAGGAATTAAGGTGATTGATTTGCTCTGTCCTTTCATTAAGGGGGGTAAGATTGCTTTGTTTGGGGGGGCTGGTGTGGGTAAAACAGTAATGATGCAGGAGTTGATCAATAATGTGGCCTTGGCTCATGGAGGATACTCTGTTTTTGCTGGGGTAGGAGAGCGTAGTCGTGAGGGAAATGATTTGATTCATGAAATGACTGACTCTGGGGTGATTGACAAATTGGCCATGGTCTTTGGTCAAATGAACGAACCTCCAGGAGCCCGTATGCGTGTCGCTTTGACAGGGTTGACGATGGCCGAAAAATTCCGTGATCAAGGGAAGGATATCTTGATGTTTGTGGACAATATCTTCCGCTTCACTCAAGCTGGCTCTGAGGTGTCTGCTCTATTGGGTCGTATGCCTTCTGCTGTGGGTTACCAACCAACCTTGGCCACTGACATGGCGAAGCTTCAAGAGCGAATCACTTCCACCAAAACAGGTTCTATCACGTCGGTTCAAGCGGTGTATGTGCCTGCGGATGATTTGACTGATCCTGCTCCTGCCACTACCTTTGCTCATTTGGATGCAACGGTGGTATTGAATCGTACTTTGGCCTCAATTGGAATTTACCCTGCGGTGGATCCATTGGATTCTAATTCCCAAGCGCTTTCTGAGGAAGTGGTGGGTGAGGAGCATTATCGTGTGGCCAATCATGTTCGCCAAACCTTGCAGCGTTACAAAGAGCTTCAAGATGTGATTGCAATTTTGGGAATGGATGAGCTTTCTGAGGAGGATAAGCAGACTGTGAATCGAGCTCGTCGCATTCAAAAGATGCTTTCTCAAAATCTTCATGTGGCTGAGCAGTTTACTGGAACGCCTGGACAATACATTAAAAAAGAGGATACTATTCGTACCTTTGCTGAAATTTTAGAAGGTAAACATGATCAAATTGCTGAAGAGCATTTTTACTTGGCAGGTGACATTGACGAGGTGATAGAGCGCTCTAAACAAAAATAAATTTTTTAAACCCTTTTATTCATGCATAAGCAACGAATTGCCCTCATTGTTTTTTCTCTCACAGGAATGGCTGCTACGTTCTTTAAGTGGTTTTCGGGGGTTGTTCCTTTGCCTGACGGAATCCTTGAGAATTCAACGGGTTTGGATAATTATTTGAATGAGGGATTTGCCCTTGGAACAAACCTTCATTCTGCGGGGGGGTGGATTACCTTTGGGGTGTTTGCTCTTATTTTTTTATTGGCTGCATTCAAAGGGAAGCGTAAGGACCCACTTGGTTTGATGCCTGTGATTGTTTTGAGTGTGGCCATTATATTTTTCATTGTTGGAAAGTGGATCATGGAGGTTGATCCGTCTTTTTACATTAAACTAAATGATCAGTTGATCACTGCTTATAATGTAACAAGGGGGTCTGTTGAAGGGGTTCCAGAATTAAAATTAATTCCCCCTTATCCTGATTTTGGTCTTTATATGGCTCTTTGTTCCGCTGCCTTTATTCTTGTTTTTGGATTTATTTTTAGAAAACCATCTGCTAAAAAATAGCTTGATTACCCATGCACCATAAATTTAAAGTCATTTTACGTACTCCCGAGGAGGAGTTGGTCAATAAGGAGGTTGAATCTCTTTATTTAACCACTGAAGCAGGAGATTTAATGCTCTTGCCAGAACACTCCTCGCTTTCAGCTACGTTGACGTATAGTCCTGTGATTTTAAGGGATGGTCAGACCATGGAGGAGTATTTATGCTACAGCGGCGTGCTTTTCTTCTCAAATAAAGACAACGAAGCAACCATTTTGGTGCAGCGTGCAGATTTGAAGGATCGTGTGGATTACGATGGCTTGAAGGCTTATCTCAAGTTGGTGCAAGAGCGAATTGCAGAGGGTAAAGATCTTTCTGGCATTCACATGCGTTATCTTGAGGGAGAACGTGTGGCTTTGGTACAAGGAATAGAGGCCCACGAAGGTGTGAAATAGGTTTTAAAGGATTATTATGTAATATTTATTTTATTTAACAAATACTTTTTGGGTTTTTTTGTTTGTAGCATTGATAAAAGGCGCTTTTTTTGGTATAATAATATGATAACATAAAACTAAAACGCTAAATAAAAATGTTCCAGGCCATTAAGTCTTTGTTGGCAGAAGGTAGGCGATTGCAGGCTAAAGAGGTGGTTTTAAGTTTGGTTCTTGTGCTTATTGTGGCAAGTGCTGGGCTTCAGGGGCAACGTGGTTTTTTCTCTTCTGTGCATCAGATGCCGGTTGCTAACATTTCTTCAGAATTTAATGCTAATTTGTTTCTGGCGGATGTGACTGAGGGGAATGGGGATGTTGATTCAGTGGCTGAACCTGTTTTAGAGGCATCTTCTACTGAGGAAGAGTCTGCTTTGGATGAGGGTGAGGGTGATTCTGAGGGAGGTGAAATGGAGAGTGAGCCACTTTCTGATAATCTTTCAGAAGAGGAAGCGCTGCTTTCTGAGATTCATTTGGCAGATGACCATGCTGGAGAGGATGACGTTGATGCTTTGCTGGACCAAGAGGAGGATGGGAGTGAGGATGTTGCTGAGGATGAAGTGCTTTCACCTGAGGGTGAGGTGGATGAGGAAATGGGGGATGCCTTTGAAGAACCGTTGCTTGAAAGAGAAGTGAGTGATGAGGTGGAAGATGCTTTTAAAGAGATTGTAGTTGAAAGTGTGGCTGATGAGGGGCAGCTCATTCAAAGTAATGATCCATCCATTGCGATCATTGAGCGTCAAATGAACACTCAAATTTACTCAGGCGAAAAAACCAATGCCTCCATCACCCTAGCATTTCTTGAAGATTATTCTGGAGAAGTTTTTGAAACCACCCCTCGTGACTTTGTGCTTAAGGACATTGGTCAATTGGGTTGGATTGATTTATCTCGATCCGATGATTCCAAGTTGATCATTTGGGATATTGAAGCAAAGGCAGGGGATCAAGTGGTTTTGAATTATTCGTACACAGCTCCCGATGTTTCTGAGGCTTTATACACGGTGGGACCCTTGCAGAGTACGGAGAGGGAAATTTTTGAGTCTGAGGTGTGGGAGTTGATCAGTCAAAAAAGACCAGGGAGTTTTATTGAATCTCAAGAAGATGATTCTGTGAATGATGATTCAAGTCGTGAGTTGCTTGAGGAAAATAATGATAATGATTCTGAGGAAACTGATTCCGAGGAGATGGCAGCTTCTTGGGCAGGTGTTGTGCGAAGTATGACTAGTGAATTTAAACCGGGTGAAAGTATGAACGTTTTCATCACCCTAGCATTTCTTGAAGATTATTCTGGAGAAGTTTTTGAAACCACCCCTCGTGACTTTGTGCTTAAGGACATTGGTCAATTGGGTTGGATTGATTTATCCAAGTCAGACGATTCTAAATTGATCATTTGGGACATTGAAGCAAAGGCAGGGGATCAAGTGGTGTTGAATTATTCGTACACAGCTCCCGATGTTTCTGAGGCTTTATACACGGTGGGACCCTTGCAGAGTACGGAGAGGGAAATTTTTGAGTCTGAGCTGTGGGAGTTGTTTCGAGTGGATGGCGTTGAATCTCAGAACGTTTTAGAAGAGGAGGAGCTTTTTTTGGAAGAGGTTGATCCGATTGGAAGTGAGGGGCTTTTGGGTTCTGTTGCTGTGGTTGATACAGTGGATTTTGCAATGGTTTTAACGGAGCGTGAGGTTGAGGATAGTCTAGAGGGTGATCTCATTGGCCAACTTGAAGCTTTGGAGACGCTTACTAAGGCAACAACAACGAGTGATGAAGTTTTAGCTGAAAAAAAAGCTGACAATGGAAAGACATTCATTGAAAAAAATCTCACGTCGGATGTGTCTGATTTATCTCGAGTGAAAGCAGTTGAGCCAGAAGAGATCATTGAAGAGGTGGTGATGGATATCGTGGAAAATAAAAAAACTTTTGATAACTTTTTTAGTGTTAGGATTGCACCGAAATCTGGTGGAGATGTATTTACTTTGGATGCCGAGGATTACTCGTTTGTTTCAGGGTCCGTGGTCTTGCTTTTTGAGCCCAATTTACAATTGGATCCTGGCACTTACACGATTACTGTAGAAATAGTGAACCCCATTACTGGGGAGGTTGAATTGATCACACAAGATTTAAACTGGGGGGTGTTGGCCATGAATACAGATCAGGATAGTTACCGGGTGGGTGAAACCGCTGTGGTTGATTTTGGGATGATTGATGCGTCTGGTGCAGTGGTTTGTGATGGGGATTTGGTGCTTGATGTGGTGGATCCAGATGGCAATACCGTTTCGCTTTCTACAATGAGCGGTGATATTTTGGTTTCAGAAACATGTGGGGAACTTGCCAATGATATTCCTGCTGATTACCATTTGAATTACATGTTTTCACAATCTGGTGAGTATTCTTTTCACTTGGATGCTATCACTGAAAATGGTTCATATTCTGAGGTTACCTTTGGACGATTGGAAAAAAACGTGATGGTGGGTGATTCAGTTTTTAATGTTGGCATACAGCGTAGTATGAACACCCGGCTTTATCCTAATGAGGATGCAAATGTGTTTATTACTTTGGACTTTGAGCAGAACTTTTCAGGTGAAATTTATGACGTGCTTCCTCGAGAATTCATATTAAAAAATGTGGGTCAATTGGGACAAATTGATCTTTCTGAGTCAGGTGAAAGTAAAGTGATTGTTTGGGATTTAAACGTTAATGCTGGAGACAGTGTTGTGCTTAATTACACCTATAACGCGCCTAATATCTCTCCTTATTTTTATACGGTGGGTCCCTTGCAAAGTGCTGATGGAAGTATTGTAGAATCTCAGGTATGGCAACTTGCCAATGACGCGCTGCCTGCTCCAGGTGGTGTGGATGCTAGTCTTGATTTATGGCTCAAGGCGGATGCTGGAGTGACTGGTGCGTCACCGGTGTCGGCATGGGCTGATCAGTCTGATTCTAGTAATGATGCTACTGGCGTTAATTCACCTGTTTTAAGTAGTGATTCTATCAATTATAATGATGCAATTACATTTGCTTCGGCTGATGTGGATTATTTAACAGTTGATCCTTCACTCTTACCCATTGGAAATTCAGCCCGTACCTATGTCGCTGTGGCGGATCCTTCTGCTGTAGGTTCTAAGGTTATTATTGGTCATGGGAGGCCGGGGTCACGGCGGACTTTTGATTTTTCAATGAGTGAGGATGAAATTGGAATTTCAATCAATGGAAGTAGTGATATTTCAAATCACACTACGACAGAGCCTTATATAGGTTACACTTCTATTGGTGTGGGAGAAGATATTGACCCTGGTTTAAATTTGTATTTGGATGGAGCTTTACAGCCTGATACCTATGTGAATGGTTCACGGTCACTTAATACGGGGCAATCAACGGCTAATATCGGGCGAAGTCGAGACGGTTCTTTTGAATATGATGGAGCGATTGCTGAGGTGATAGTTTATGATCGTAAGCTCACTACGACTGAAAAGCAACAAGTGGAATCTTATTTGGCGCTTAAATATGGAATCACTTTAAATCAATCAACAGCTCAAGACTATTTAGCCTCTGATGGTGCTACCGAGATGTGGGATAAGGATTTTGCAGGCGCTTCCTCTTATAATAACGACATTGTTGGGATTGGACGGGATGATGATTCATCTTTGGGTCAGGTTCAGTCTAAGTCTGTGAATGGAGATGCGATTGTTGAGATATTGGTTGAAGGGGAGGGTTCAAATGATTCCAATAGCTTTGTTGACATTGCTGATCTAGAATTTCTTATTTTTGGAAACAATGATGGTGCAGCGACCTGGACATCTGTGGGTGCGCCCTCTGGATACCAAATTCTTTCTCGAGAATGGAGTGTTCAAGAGACAGGAGATGTTGGAACAGTACAACTTGATATTGATGTAGCTGATCTTGACTTTGATGTTCCCACTCCTGTTGCTGGAAGTAAATACTACTTTATTTATGATAGTGATAATGATGGAAGTTTTTCAGATGAAACCCCGGACGTGATGACCGATCAAGGGGGTGACATTTGGCGCGTTTCAAGTATTGATCTTGATGATGGTGAGGAGTTTACGTTGGCTAGTGGTGAAGGAGGAATTTTGAACTACATTGGTCCCGGGGCTTACGATGTCTCCACAGGAACCTTTGTGGATACTTTTTCAGTCTCCGCTCAAGAGTCTGCGCCTCAGGGGGTTATTTTTAATAACGATGGGTCAAAACTTTATGTGATTGGAAATAATGGGGATGACATCAATGAATACGACCTTTCCACGGCTTACGATGTCTCTACAGGAAGCTTTGTGGACACTTTTTCAATCTCTGCTCAAGAGAATAATCCAAGAGGACTTGCTTTTAATGATGATGGAACTAAGCTTTATGTGATTGGTAGCAATGGGGATGACATCAATGAATACGACCTTTCCACAGCTTACGATGTCTCTACAGGAAGCTTTGTGGATACTTTTTCAGTTTCGGCTCAAGAGTCCAATCCAAGAGGCCTTGCCTTTAATAACGATGGGTCAAAACTTTATGTGATTGGAAATAATGGGGATGACATCAATGAATATGATCTTTCCACGGCTTATGATGTCTCTGCAGGAAGCTTTGTGGATACTTTTTCAGTTTCGGCTCAAGATGGCAATCCTCAAGATTTAGCATTTAATTATGATGGTTCAAAATTGTATGTGGTGGGAAATGCTGGAAATGAAATCAATGAATACGACCTTTCCACGGCTTACGATGTCTCGACAGGGACTTTTGTGGATTTGCTCACTGTAACCGCTCAAGAAACAGCCCCTTTAGGCATGGCGTTTAATAATGATGGTTCCAAGGTTTATGTGGCGGGAAATAATGGCAATGACATCACTGAATACGACATCCCCATTTTAGACTATCCTGAGGCTCTGGCAAATGATGGTTCGATTGATAATTCTAACCCTCTTATCATCACGCTTTCTGGTGACACTTTTCAAGATACGGATGCAGATAATCTTTTGGATATTGGTTCTGAAGTGACGATCAATAATGTTCCTGCTGGCCTCACTCCTGTCATGACTCTTTCTGATGGAGATAAAACGGTCACACTCACTTTTACTGGTAATGCCAGTGCCAATCAAAATGCAAATGACGTGGCTGAGTTAACCTTTGTTTTTGATGACACTGCTTTTGTTAGTAATGATGCTGCGGGCGTGGATCGTTCTGGAGATGGGGGGGCCTATGGGGGTGGGGTGGGGATTGATTTTGAGGATAATTTGAACACCGCTCCGACCAACCTCGACATCGATGGCGGCAACTCCGATTCCATCCCAGAAAACACCGCCTCTGGCACCACGGTGGGAACCCTTTCCACCACGGACATTGATGGAGGAGACACTCACACCTACAGCTTTGTGGCTGGAGTGGGGGATGAAGACAATGGGGACTTCACCATTGGTGGGGCTGGGAGTGATGAAGTTAAACTGGCTTTCCTTCCCGACTTTGAAACCCCCATTGATGACAACACGGACAATACCTATAACCTACGGATCCAAACCGATGATGGCAATGGAGGGCTTTACCAAGAAGCGATCACCATCACCGTCACCAATGTGAACCTCGCTCCGACCAACCTGGACATCGATGGAGGGAACTCCGATTCCACTCCAGAGAACGTTCCGGCCAGCACGGTCATTGGCACCCTCACCGCCACTGATGATGGGGAGGACTCTGGGACCCTGAGCTTCTCACTGACCGCAGGTCTGGGCGATGAAGACAACGGGGACTTCACCATTGTGGGAACGGACTTGCAGATCAACGCCTCTCCTGACTTTGAAGCCCCGGCGGATGACAATACAGATAACAACTATTCTATCCGAGTGAACGTGAGTGATGGGGTGCTCAGTTATGAAGAGATCTTGACCATCACGGTCACCAACCTCAACCTCGCTCCGACCAACATCGACATCGATGGGGGCAATAGTGACACGCTTCCAGAAAACAGTGCCATCAATACGGTCATTGGCGCCCTCACGGCCACTGATGATGGGGAAGACACGGCTCCTACATTCTCACTGAGCTGCGCGATCCCGGGAGTGGATGATGGAGACTTTAATGTCCTGGGCAGCTCCCTTAGAAACAGCACGGTCTTTGACTTTGAAGTGCCTGTGGATGATGACACCAATAACGACTATGAAATTTGTGTGCGAGTGAGTGATGGGGCTCTGACTTATGATGAGACCTTAACGATCACCATCACGGATGTGTTTGAGAACACCGCTCCGACCAACCTGGACATCGATGGCGGCAACTCCGATTCCATCCCAGAAAACACCGCCTCTGGCACCACGGTGGGAACCCTTTCCACCACGGACATTGATGGAGGAGACACTCACACCTACAGCTTTGTGGCTGGAGTGG
>Ga0316189_10002358_pt1 | contig 18643 bp, 13 predicted proteins | sample LowCovwburrow_MG_FD_204930 | JGI IMG/M metagenome (GOLD analysis project Ga0316189, IMG submission 204930) | Coastal sediment microbial communities from Maine, United States - Lowes Cove worm burrow | ecosystem: Environmental > Aquatic > Marine > Coastal > Sediment | place: USA: Maine...
CCAGTACATCGGGACCTGGAACGACGAGATCACATCTGCACTCGACCGTCGATCTCCTCATGCCAGAAAGTGGATCGCTTCTCTAGACCACCCGGGCGTGTCCGTCATGGACCTGAATCTGACCCACGGGCCGACACTCGTCGCCCACGAAGAACTCGGTGTGTGACGCGATGACGACCGCGTGCCCGAGTTCCGCCAGCCCCTGCAGGGTTGCCCGCAGCTCGGCGCCCGCATCGACATCCAGGCCCGTCTCCGGTTCGTCCAGCAGAAGGACCCGAGGCTCCCCGCACAGGGCGGCGCACAAGCACAGCTTCCGCCGCTGGCCCGCCGATAGCGTATCGATGCGGCGGTCGAGACATCGGGCATGGATCCATCGCTGGGCGCGCGTGGTTGCGTCAGCTGGCGACGTTCCGCGCAGCGCCGCGACCGTTTGCAAGAACTCTCGCACCGACAGATAGCCGAGGAGTTCGGCGGACTGCGGTGCGTATCCAAGCTGGCGTCGCGCCGCCTCCGGGGCGCGAACCAAGTCGTGCCCCGCGATCTCGATTCGACCGGTCGCGATAGCGCCCACGCCCGCCAGCGCTCGCAGGAGTGTGGACTTGCCGGAACCATTGGCACCGCGCATCAGCCAGAGCCCGGGACCGAGCCCAAAGTCAGCCGAACGGATGATCTCATCGCCCCCGCGCCGAAGCGACAAGGCGTGTGCACGTACAAGAACCGACTCAGTCAGGATCGACTCAGTCATGATCCGCTCAGTCATGATCGGCTCAGTCATGATCGTCTTCTTTTGTTGGGGTCTCGAACCGTGCGCGCGACACTGCGGCGCGACGCAGCGCCCGCACTGCCAGCGCGAGCTCCATGGCGGCGACGAGCATGATGGCCCATGCACCGAGAAGGTTCATGACCAGGAGTGCTGCGGTGGCACGCACCGTGATCCGGGCGGGGCGGATGTGGCGAATGTCGCGACGTGCTTCGGCGGCCGCGACCAGTGTGCAGGAGGATGCCGAGCCCAACGCCACCGCGGCGATGCCAATGAATGCGCCCCGAAGTGCACCCGCGGTGCCCGTCATTGCTCCCGCAGCCGTCGCCCCAGCGATTGTGAACGCCCCCATCAAAACGCCAGCGGCGAACCGACCCTGGAGCTCGGCGTGTGGCGTCGTACCCAGGGTGTCGAGAAACCACCGGTCTCGGTCCAGGGCGCGGGTCGCCATCGCGGGCGTCCACGCAGCCGCGACCGCCCCCAGCACGGCGAGGGTTCGGATCAAGAGCCACGCGGCGGAAGGCTCCGTGGCCGCCACGTGACTCGCCCCGAGGGTGGCCATCGCCGCCAGGGCGAGCTGGATGACGACCGATGCCGATGCTGTGTTTCGTTCGCGCCGCCACGCCGCAAGCCAGTGCAAGCGACACACGGCTGCCCACGCAGACTTCACATTGGGCAGCGAACGTACTTGGGACCGAGGCGCATGACGTGCGACCGCCGTCGACTGCACCGCGATGAGCCCCGCGTAGCCGAGCACCACACACGCGGACGCGACGATCGGTATTGCGTCGTCCGGTATTGCGTCGTCCGGTATTGCGTCGTCGGGGCGGATGGGCGCGGCCATGTAGGCCATCGCACCGAGGGCGGGGAGGTTGATCAGCGCCAAGAGAAACCACCGCAGCCGCCGCCACTGCCACGCGCTGATCGAAAACTGGCGCCAGTACTCCAGTCGATTGGACGCGACGAGTCTACGGGCGACCGGGAACGTGAGGACCACGTAGGCCGCGGCGGAAGCCACCACCGCTAGCGCCGCTTGCCATGGTGAGAGGCTCCACAGCCCATCGCGAACAACCCAAGGGGGCATGCTTCGCCACAGGTAGATCGAGGCGAGCAACCCAAGCGAAAGTCCGGAGCGATAGCGCCGGATGCCATCGCGCAGAAGCAGGCGGGTCATCAGCCGCCGCCACATCACGACCCCTGCGCGGTTCACTGTGATTGGACACCGCTCAGCCCGGTTTGGGTTCGCGCCAAATCGAACAGATCACGGGCGGTCTCGCAGGTGTTGTAGAGTGGGTCCCGTGACGGTGGTGCTCGACGGCTCCCGACTGGGAGGGGCGCGAAGGTGAGCGAGCGACCGGCCGACTCCGCAGGCAGCAGCTCGGTGGCGAGCGTGACCCGCAAGGTCGGCAAGAGCACGCCCGGCAGCCGGTCACGCGATGGCCTTCCTCGCGGAGCGCAGCTGGGGCGCTACGTCGTGCTGGGCCAAGCCGGCCAGGGCGGCATGGGGATCGTGTACACCGGCTACGATGAGGAGCTCGATCGCAAGGTCGCGATCAAAGTACTCCACGCTCGCAACGAAATCGCCTCGACGCAGGGTCGGTCTCGACTGCTGCAAGAGGCTCGCGCGATAGCCCAGCTGTCGCACCCCAACATCGTGCACGTGTACGAGGTTGGGGTGTTCGAGGACAAGTTGTTCTTGGTGATGGAGTGGGTTCCCGGCGAAACCCTATCCGCGTGGATGGGGAAGACACGCAGCTGGCGCGAGGTCGTCGACGTGTTCATTCAGGCGGGCCGCGGCTTGGCAGCGGCCCACCACGCGGGGATGGTCCATCTCGACTTCAAGCCCGCCAACGTTCTGTTGGGCGTGGACGGCCGGGTCAGGGTGCTGGACTTTGGCCTCGCCCGACCTCGTTCGCCCGACCGCAAGGGGATGGGCCCCGAGGTGCTCGTGGTGCAGCCCAAGGCCGCAGGCACGCCGCCATACATGGCCCCCGAGCAGCATGTCCAAGGCAAGATCGGGCCCGCGGCCGATCAGTTTGGTTTCTGCGTCTCGCTGTGGCTCGGCTTGTACGGCCGTCGCCCATTTCGCTCCAAAGACCTCGCGACACTGCAAAAGCAAAAACGCGAGGGCGACATCACGGTCTCCGCCTCGGACCGCAAAGTCCCGCCCTGGCTCGAACGCATCCTTCGGCGGGGGCTCTCGCCGGACCCGGCCGCGCGGTGGCCCAGCATGGACGCGCTGCTCGCCGCGCTCGCAGCCGATCCTTGGAAGCGACGTCGCAAGGTCCTGGGTTGGGGGGCGGCGCTGTCTGGCGCGGCGGCCGGTATCTTCGGCCTCACGCGTGGGGTCAACCCCTGCGAGGGCGCCGAGGCCCAGCTCTCCGGATCATGGGATGGCACGCGGACGCAGGCGGCACGCGAGGGAATTCTGGCGACGCAGCTTCCGTACGCACACGCCACATGGGACGTCGTGCTGCCCGCGGTCGATGACTACGCCAACGACTGGACGGCCATGTATCGCGATGCTTGCGAAGCTCGGCACGTGCGTGGCGAGCAGTCGGACCGACTGCTCGATCTGCGAATGACGTGCCTGCAGCGACGGAGGAGAGAGCTCAGCGCGGTTGTCGATCTGTTCATCGACGCGGATGCCGACATCGTCGAGCACGCTGTCGACGCGGCCAACTCGTTGTCGAGCGTGGCGCAGTGCGGCGATGTTGAGGCGCTTGCGCTCCCCGTTCCGTTGCCAGAAGATGAGGAGATCCGAAGCCGAGTCGACGGCGTTCGGGCGATGCTGGACCGGGCCGCTGCTCTGAGAAAGGCGGGGCGCCCCAACGAGGCAACGGCCCTGAAGTTCGAAGCATACGAAGCCGCCATGGAGCTTCCGTACCTTCCACTTCAGGCCGAGGCCGCGCTTGCCCAAGGGGCCGGCTTGCGGCACGAAGGGCGTCACGAAGAGGCGCGAGAGGCCTGGCTTGCGGCGGCTCATTTGGCAGCCGCGAGCCATAGCGTTCACGTGGAGGCGCGCGCGTGGAGCGGTTTGATGGTCATCGTCGGGAGCGACCTCGGTCGGGTGCCCGAGGGCCTTGCATTCGGCGAAGCTGCGATGGCTGCCGTGAAGCGGCTGGGAACTTCCGGCCACCTTCTGGAGGCCGAGTACCAGCATCGCCGCGCGTCGGTGCTCCAGTTCGCGGCACGCTTGCCCGAGGCAGAAGCCGCAAACAACCGCGCCCTGGAGCTGTATCTCGAGCACGACGGCACGGCCACGCAAGTCGCCAGCGCGCACTCCGCCCTGACGTTTACGTTGTCGGAGCTCGGTCGCTACGACGAGGCCGAGGAGCATCACTTGAAAGCGATCGCCTCGTTTCGCGACACCCTGGGCGAGCAGCACCCTGACATTGCGAACGCCCAGACCAGCTACTCGGCAATGCTGGCGATCCGCGGCCGCTACCCCGAGGCGCGCGCCATCCTCGAGGGTGCACTGGGCGTGCTCGAAGCCGCGTACGGCCCCGACAGCGTTCACTTGGCCTCGACCCTGCACAACCTCGCGGTGGTGACCAAAGGGATGGGTGACGAGCCCGGCGCACTGAAGATGCTCTTGCGGATCTTGGCGGTGCAAGAGGCTGGCGTCGCGCCCGACCCCCTGGAAACAGCGCGCTCGCTCAGCAACATCGCCGAGCTGCAGCTCAGCTTGGGGGAAGCCGAGGCCGCTCAGCGTTCTGCAGAGCGTGCGCTGAAGCTGTTCACCACCCACGCCGTCGACGACCTGTGGGAGGCCGCAATGCCGACGCTGGCACTGGCCAAGATGGACCTCGCGCGCAACGACTACGACAAGGCCCTCGACAAGGCCCGGGATGCCAAGAAGCGGTTCTCGCTACTGGATGCAAAGCACCCGTATGTCTCGTATGCGCTGGCAACGGAGGGAAGGATCCTCATCGAGATGGGCCGGAACGCCGACGCCGCCGACGCGATGGAGCAGGCGCTGACAATTCGTCGGCTCGCCACGGACGACCCTGGGCAGATCGGTCGGCTGCAATTTCGGCTGGCACGTGCACTCGTCGAATCGGATCCCGCCCGCGCACTGAGCCTGGCACGGCAGGCCCAGTCGGGTATGGCTGGCCTCGAGCGCGAATCCGACGGTGACCTGCTCAAGACGATCGAGCAGTGGCTTCAAGAGCATCCTGCCGTTGCGCCCTGACGCCGCCCGCTCGCCCACAAGCTCACGCGCCTCATCGGCAAGTGCTATCAAAATACTCGACCTCGTCACTGGGGCCCTGCCCTGCCTCAGGGCTCCACGAGTAACTGGAGAAGTCGAACCCAAGAATCGGGCCCAGCTCCGCGAGCGTGGTTTCGCCGATTTCGAGCGTCATCCGGTTGCCCTCGGTCGTCACCGTCGTGTCCGGGTTCACGGTCTGCCCGTTCACCGCAAGCTCCCACTCCCCTGCCGCCGCCCGTGCGACGAAGTTCGAATACCCGCCCTCGACGCTTTGACTCCTGATCTGGAAGCCGAACTCGTCGTACGGTTCGGCTGGTGATGGCAAGTCACCCCCCAGCGTGAGCTCCAAGCGCAAGGTGGGATCTGGGCAGTGGACGTTGACCTCAACGATGTCCATGTGTTCGCTCCCGACGCAGCCGTCCGCGGTGCCCGTGAAGAAGGTACCTCCAGTGCAGTCGCCCTCGTCGTCCGCTCTACACATGTCACCCGTCCCGTCGCAGCCGCTTGGTTCATCGCCAGTCGAGCCACCGCCATCGGTCGAGTCGCTATCGCTCGCGTCGCCACCATCCGTCGAGCCGCTGTCGGTCGAGTCACCGCCATCGTCCGTATCGAGCGTGCACGTGACGAGTTCCGACCGCGACAGGTACGCCTTGTCGTACGAGGGCCCGGACTCGGGGGCGATCGTCGCGCGGCCGCGCACGAATATCGAGCTGGCGCCCTCGTCGTTGCACGTGCCTCGGAGAACCGCTTTGATGGACTCCCCGGGCGCCACGTCTCGGAACACAGCCTTGTCGTCCATGGTGAAGACCCCTGGGCTGAACTCCGGCGTCAGCGCGACTTCGATTGGGATGTCCGTTCCACTCTCAACCGTGACCACAACGTCGAACTGGCCGCCGACGACACCCGAAGCAGGCTCGATAGACACCCAAAGGCCGTCCATCTCACGCTCAGGGGTGTCGGGATCTTGGGGGTCGCATCCAGACGTCGCGAGGTACGCAACGGCGGCCGCGGTAGCGAGCGCCCATCGTAGGCGGCGGGGAGCGAAGGCGTCGGCGGGTCGAATGCTGTCCATCGCCCAACAAAGACGGGACCTTGTCGGAGCCAATTGAAAAAATGCAGCAAGCCTCCGTTTTCGGCCAGATACGGGCCCCCTGACGAGGTCGTGACCGATCAACCCACGGGGGGAAGCTCGGGGTTCGCCCACGGCGCAGCGAGATCATTGCAACTGATCATCGTGTCGCCAATGAACGTCATGGTGCCGTCGAGCTCCACTTCGTACAGGCCACGCGCGGTGCCGCCGTTGGCATTTGTGCACGCGTACAGCTGGCCGCCGTGCGGATGATGCTCAAATCCAACCAGCCCCAGTGTCTCGCTCAGCGGCAGGCCATCGGTGTAAAGGCCGGTGTTGGTATCGACTCGGTACAGCGTGTCGGTGTTGGCATCGACAGCCAGCATCTGCTGCTCGGTCTCGACCCAGCTCGCGCCGCCGAAGCCGATGTTGAACCCCGCGTAACCCACGGCCTCCACCGCAGCCGTCTCCGGGTCGATGCGGTAGACGTAGTCGGTGGTGGAGTCGACACCGAACAGGCCATAGTCCTCATCGGGACTGATCCCGTTGATCCCGGTCACCGCGACCCCATTCGCGCCCGGGCCGTAGGGGCCGACGTAGGTCACGTCGCATCCGGGCAGCGTGACCTCGTACAGATCGCTGGCCCCGGAGCCGAACAACCGGTCGTCGCGCGTGAACGTCATGCTCGAAAACGCCAGCGTCTCTCCCGTCCTGGGGTCAACGAGATCGCACAGCGGTGTGACCGTGGCATCGACCCGCGAGATATGGTTCAGCGCGCCGTTCTCTGCGTTGAGCAGCCAGTCCACATATTCCTCTTGCTGACCCGCCGTCGAATCGGTGGCTGGCGCGTCCACGTCAAACACAACGGGCGGGCCGCCGTCGGCGGATGCGTTGTCGCCTGTGGTGTCGTCCATGGCGCCGCCGTCGGTTGTCACGCTCGTTGGAGTCGGCGTCGCTGCGGTGGGATCAGCGCCCGAACCCAACGTTGTCGCTTCACCAGATTCGGTGTTCGCCGATTCGCCGCCCGGGCTCACGGCATCGGTGGCGCTGGAGTCGATGGCCGCGGCCTCGGGGCTCGACGGGCAGCCGCATACGAGGATGGCCAGTGATCCAAGCACCCCGTTCGTCACGAGCGACACCACTCCACCTTGCCACAGATGACGCCCAGTCTGGCGCATTGTCGAAGGCGCGCCGTGATGGCCCGTCGCGGAGCTGTGGATCACGCTGCCGTAGGTGGGATGCACAGACAGCGGCCCGGATGCCCGGCTGCGCAAACCTCGTCGTTCATGGGATCCACTGCTTGAAGCAGACCGCCCCCGGTCGACAGTCGGCTTCGGAGATGCAACCGCAATCCCCCGTAACGAGGCACTCGGCCCCATTGCCGCCCGCACAACCAGGCCCGCCTTCGACGCGGCAATCGTACCCGCACACGCGCGGCGTGTAGACCTGATCCGGGTTGCAGTAGAACTCGGGGGCAGGCCCGATGTCCGAGCAATCGTTGCCTTCGCAGACCGCCCCGCAGAAGCTCTCGCCGGGCAGGGCCATCAGCGGCGTCACGCATCCAAACTCGAATCCTCCGATGTCGCCGCAGTTGCTCGCGACGCACTCTGAACGACACAGCCCCTCGTCGCAGCGGTAGTCTGTCCCGCTGGGGCAGCCGTCGGGGCAGCAGTCGGCGTCGACGGTACACGTGTCCTTGCACTTGCCGTACGGCTGCTCTGCAATCCCTCCATCGCCCGCGGTGTCGGTCGAGCCCGCGTCCCCGCCGTCGGGACCATCCGACATTGCGCCCACCGTGGCATCCAGCGGCCCGTCATCGGCTGGGCTCGTGTCTCCTGGGCTTTCGTCAGACGCCGTGCCCGCGTCGCCACCGTCGGGCGGCACGCAGGACCCATCCACGCAGATGCGATCCCCCTTGCAGTCGCCGTCAGCCTGGCAGGGCCCGCTATCGGCTTCGGATGTACAGCCGGCGAGGCATGCAATGGCGATGAAGAGGATTCTCCGGTTCACTGACGCGCCAGTGGCCCACGCGTCGAGATTGATTCCGATCGCGCGAAAAAAGGAGTCATGCCCGGCTCGCGCTGCCTACGCGCTCTTCAACCCCTACGAAGGTGCTTGATGCGCAACCCGTTCCTCGAGTCGTCGATCAGCGTCGCGAGCCGCCGCTGTCGAGTTTCCTCTCGCTTCGCGCTCGTCACCCAATATGTGGCGTGCTTGCGGTACCCGGGCGGCTGCTCTTGAAAGAACTCCCAGGCACCAGCGGTCGCCTTGAACTGGGTGAGCATCGCGTCGGTCAACGCGACGTCGCGCTTGGCGGTCGCGTAGCCGCTGTCGGGGTGCGCATCCTTGAACGCGAAGGCTGCGAGCCCCTTGGCTTGCATACGACCCTCGGCGGTGAGCCGCGCGACCAGGTCGATGTTTCGCTGGCTCCAGACGCTTTTCGAGGTCCGGGGCGTAAAGCGAATCATGAAAGACTCGTCGCCGCGAGACTTCCGAATCCCGTCGATCCAGCCGAAGCACAGCGCTTCATCGACCGTGTCTTCCCAAGTCACCGACTGCCTTTTCGTCGCCTTCTTGTAGTAGCCCACCCACAGCTGCTCGGCCGTCTCGTGGTGCGCTTCGAGCCACGCTCGGAAGTCGGCGGGCGTCGGGAAGAAGGTCGGCTTGGGCTCGGGCATGGTCGACGCTTTGGAAGGCTTGTTGGCGACGCATGAGGGTGACCAGGTCGCCCCCGAGGTCACCGTAGTTCGTATCGGTCCTGCTTCGCAACGCGCCTGAAGGCACAGTGCAGTTACCATGCGGCGGCCTCCCCGGGCGCGAACATCCATGACCCTCTCCTCGCTCACGCATCTTGCGGTTGCCTTCAGTGTCGCCCATGGGCTCCATGCGCTGATGGAGGTCGTCAACATTCGCCGCGGCTTCGCCAACTTCTTGGCAGGGCGGAGCGGCCTGAAGCTCCCCTACCCCAATCCGCTGCCGTTCGAGGTCGACCGCCGCTGGAAAGCGTCCCTGGTCGGCGCCGCGGTGACCGGTGTGCTGTTCACACTCGCCTGGATTGTCACGCGATGGTGGGCCCCGGACATAACGACAGGCGTCGCGGCGATCATTGTCGTCCAACTCGCAGTCGAGTTGATCAACACCCTCCACATCGATCAGTACCACCGTGACCTCGCCCGGCCAGGGCAGGCCGCGGCGCGCGCTGATGAGTCGCGCGAATGTTGATGCTTCTCGCCATCCGGTCCCGGATTGACGCTGGGGCAACATGATCGTGCACAACGCCCCACAGGCGATCCTCAGCCCCTCTTGCCGGTTCGCGCGCTCGAGCGCGATACTGCGGGCGTGCCACCTACGCCCCCGCTGTTTGTCGGCCGGACCATCATCGCGCGTGAGTCACACTTGGACGGCGCGGCGATGCTCGAGGTCCGACACCGCGGCGGCAGCTTCAGGTCTCCGCCGGGCACGCAGACGCTCTATCTGCCGATTCACCGCGTCGTCACAGCGCAGGCGAACGCGGATGTCATCGAGTTCCACGGTGAGTTCTCGCGGACCGGCTACCCGCCGCAGCTGACCCTAGGACCCGTCGATCCCGGCGACGCCCTCGATCTCTGCGCCGTCCTCGCTCGCCAGTACGGCTTGCCACGATGGCCCTGGGAGGCAACGCCGGACACGCTCGACGGAAAGCTCCACGACGTCCTTGTCAGTGTTGTGGACGAGGTCCGGCCAGCACATTCCGAGTCAGCGAACTTTGCCGGGCTGCGAGTCCGCAGTGACGACCCGAGGGTGCGGACACCCGGCGAGCGCGTGCGCGTCACCGGTTTTTACCGCCGCGGATTCGAGGGCGAGGGCATGCGTCCCGTGGGTTACAGCGGGCCGATGTTGAGCGAAGTCTCGATCGAGGGACCGCGTCTCACTTCGATCGCGCTCGATTGCGCAGGAGGTCGCGTCGAGGCCTGGACGGGCGAGGGGCATCGTCGTTGGCTCGCCGTGCACACACCGCGTCAGCGCTTGGTCGGCTTGATCCGAGGGAACGCGGCGGAGGGCCGCGAGGCGCTAGCATCGGACACCCACATCCGCACGTTCCGGGGCCTCCTCGCGCTGGCCTCCAAGGCTATCGCCCTCAAGCACATGGCACAGGTCGACCCGAGAGCCGCGGAGGCGGTACGCAAGGGGGCGTTGCCGGAGACGGCAGGAGAGTTGCTCGCTGCGCTCGACCATCGCCTCGGTCTGATGCTCGACGACGCTCGCTGCAACGCCCTGGGGATCGCCGCAGACGGTGTCATCGCATGCGTCGAGGGGCGGCGTGTCACCGTCCTGCGCCGTGGCACCGCCCGGGTCCATCGCGTGCGTTGCGACGGGGCCGTAACCCTCGAGATCGCCGAGCAGCGTCCTGCCCCATCGGCGGGAGGGTCAAGATCCCAAGCCGACGTGTGGCATGACAAGGTCGTGACCGCACGCTTCGGCGCCTCGAACCCCGACGAGACCGGCACGCGGGCCTTCGACCTCGAGCCCGGCGAGTGGCTGGTCTTTGTGACCGGCGACGCACTCTGCGAGCATGGGGAGAACGAGCTGTCCGCGGCTGTCGCCGAGCCCACGCTCGCCCGCGCGATTGCGCGGCTCGAGGCTGGCGGACGACCGCTCGGGAACCGCTCGGGCGCCCTGGTGGTCGAGCCCGGTACCTGATCCCGCGTCAAATCGCCACGGCCGCGTCACCCCTCCGCGGGCGGGACTTCTCGAGGGGCTCCGAGCTCGAGCATCGTTTCGAGCCATCCCAGCTCCTCGAGCAACGTGGACTGCTGCGGCGTGACGAGGACATAGAGGATCTCCTCCAGGTCGTCTGTGTCCTCGCTCAGGGGGGCTAGGCGGCGCGGGTCACCCACCGCTTCGAGCGCGATATCGAAGATGCGGGTTACGTCCGCGTGTGTACGGAACTCAAAGACACGGGCGGGTGCCCCCGGGACCTCCAAGGCTATCTGTCGATAGCCCGGCCCATTGCGAAGCACGGGCGACAGCGCTCGGATCCTCCGCGCTCCGACGGCGCTCGCCGGGGCCAGGACCACATCGGGGTTCCCATCACGCGACTCCAGCAGATGGCGGCGCAACACAGACCCGATGGATACGGTCCGGTCGTCGGCCACCCCTTGCGTCATCGCTTCGATCCGGTCATCGGTTAGCGCGAGGAACAACCCGGCCTCGTGGGCTCGCGCGAGCCGCTCGCGGTCGCCCGCAGAGATCGCGCGTGGCGGACCCGGGGGGTCGGCAGCGGAAGTCCAGGCCGTCGGTAGTCGCTCGAGTTCCAACGCAAGAAAATCGCTCATCACGGTGAAACTGCACTGGTCTCCCACTTCGAGATCAGTCGCCCCTTCGCGGTCGACGTTTTCTCCGCTGTCGACGTCGATGAAGCTCGCCCCGTCGTCGTACACCCGCACGACGATGCCTGTTCGCTCGCGATCCGACTCGCCGCGCGGTCCGAACTGCATCGGCTCTCCCTCAAGCAATGCCGCGCGGACTTCAGTGGCGTGCGAACCTCGCTGAACGAACCGCACCACGCTACCGGGTCGCTCATCGGTGGGAACCACCACAATGAAGCGTTTCCCCTGGCTGATCACCACGGCGGGGGACTCGTCGAGAACGACGCCCAGGAGTGCATCCGACATGTCCAAGACGGTAGCGTATCTCCGGGTCCGACTCGCGCGTGAGCCCGCGACGCCCGCCTCGGCGCCCGATCACAGACGGTCGCTGCGACTGCGAATCCGCCGGGTCGTCGCGCAGAGCCCAGAGCGGGCATTGGCGCGTAGCGGTCCGACGCTCGCCGCAGATATGCTTGCGTGACCATGATTCGTCGTAGTCTTGCCGACGTCGTCTGTCGTCTCGCTTGGTTGCTGCCAGCCTCGGTCGCGGCGCTCATGCCCGCGCTGGGGCAGGCCGCGGTCATCCCGGCCGAGCGGATCGCCCAGGTCGGCGAAGTGCCACTCGGAGCCGCGCTTCCCGTCGCATCCACCCGCCCTCCGTTTGCGCTCGCGGACGGTACGGTCGCCTTTACCGGCTTGCTCGACGACGGTGATGCGTACGTGTTCATCGGTGACCAGGTGATCTGGCTCGGGAGCGACGCAATGATGGTTGCTCTCGCGGGGACCGAGCCGAGTCTCGGAGCCGCCGTTGGCGGCGCGTTCATCTACGGCCCGACCGTGGACGGCCTCGACGCGGTCTGGACCCACAACGGCCTGCTCGCACTCGAGAACGACCAGGCGCCAGCCCATCCGCTCGGGGTCGTCACAACCTTCCACAGCCGCCCCTCGATGGCTGCGACGGGCGCCGCGTACTGGATCTCGGGCATCAACGCATCGGGCGGTGGTGTCACAGAGAATCGGGTGTTGTTTCGGAGTCCGATGGCGGCGCCAGGCGATGTCGAGCTGCTCCTGTCAACCGGAGACATGGTCGACGGGCTCCTCATCGACGCCGCCAACGGCATGGACTTCGACTACCAGATCTCCGACGACGAGACCCATTCGATCCACGTCTTGCTCATGGACACGGGGAGCACCATCAACGATGGTCACATCTACGTCGACGGCGCGCTCCTGCATCAGGAGAACTCCGCCAACGGCAGTGGGGACAACTGGGACAACTTCGATCTGGTCGCGATCAACGATCAGGGCGACTACGTGTTTAGCGGCGACACCAACGGGACGACAAACAGCGACGAGTTTGTTGCCGTCAACGGTGTGATCGCGGTGCGCGAAGGCGATGTGGTGGCAGGCGTGTCGCTCGCTTCGACCGCGGTGGTGCGCTCGATCGCCATCAACAACCACGGACACGTCGCCCATGCGTGGGGCTACGATGGCGCGGGCTCGGAGACCTTGTTCTTGGCGTGCGATCCCGCTGACGTCGCGGGGAGTTCCTTCGCCGTGTTCACGACCGGAGTGGATGAGGTGGATTTTGATGGTGATGGCGTTGCTGATGGCGTTATCACCGATCTCGCCGCCAGCAATGGCGTGCCCACCAATGGGCTCTCGGACGACGGGCATGTCTACGTCGAGTTGGACATCGACGATGGCGGTGGTGAACTGGAGACGATGGTGCAGATCGCAGTGACGTGCTGCGGCAATACAGTCGTGGACGGCGGCGAGGAGTGCGACGACGGAAACGGCGACGACACCGATCGATGTACAAGCAACTGCTTGTTCGCCGTCTGCGGAGACGGCTTCGTGCAGGCAGGCGTGGAGGAGTGTGACGACGGCAACGCGGACAGTGACGACGCGTGCCTCAACGGGTGCACGACGGCCGTCTGCGGGGACGGCGTGGTGTGGGCCGGTGTTGAGGCGTGCGACGACGGCAATGCCGACGACACCGACGACTGCGCCAACGACTGCACACTCGGCGGCGGGAGCACGGACGGCACCAGTGGAAGCTCCGACGGTGGGAGCAGCGGGAGCACAGGCGACTCCAGAGGGAGCACAGGCGGCTCCAGCTCGGATGGCGCGAGCGAGACAGGCACACCTCCGGGCACCACCACCAACGAGTCCGGTGGTGTGGACGAAACAGGCGGAGACTCTGCTGGGACGTCCGGCGGTGGGTCGATGGGCGGGGGCAGTAGCGGGGGCGTTGGTGGGCCCGGGGGGACTGCCGAAGGCACCGGGACCGACGACACGTCCGGCGGCGGTTCGGAGGGCGACGATGGATGCAGCTGTCGGACCGACGATGGCCGTGCCAGCCGCGGGATGATGGGCATGCTCTTTGGACTGTTGACGCTTGGGTTCTCCCAGCGACGGCGACGCGAGCACTCCCCCTAGCGGATGTCGACAGCTCCGTCGTCATCGAGCGGTGCGCAATGTGCCGCAACGAAGGGCCCCGCGACATACGCTGACCGCAGTGTCTACGACGCACGGTCACGACTGCGATAGGCTAGGCGCGTGCGCATCCGTCCTGTGCTGCTCTTGATAGCCCTGAGTGTGGGGTGTCAGCCCGAAGCCGCACCACCGCAGGCCGGCCCCGCGTCGAGCCCACCCGACAACGCCGCCCCCCCGCAGCCGACGGCGGCGGCTGAGATGGAGGCGCCTACCCGGAGCGACGACGAGGCCGCCGCGTCTCACGTGGGCGAGCCGAACCTGTGCGTGGCGTCGTGCGTCTCCGGGGCCCCGACGCAGGCCGCCTCTCCCGAGGAGGTCGAGCGGCGGTGCGCGGGGCAGTGTGATGGCTTCGCCCAGGCCAGCATTCCCGAGACCTGCACGGCCGCCGCGCGAGCGCTGCTCGACCGGGTCGAGAACAAGCCCATGCCCAAGCGAGCCCCAGGGCTGTGGTCGGGCCTGGCCAAGGCCGAGGTCCACTGCGGCCGCGCCGACCCTGCCCTGTTGGAGCTCGCCGATCAGGGCCACTCGATCCAGTGGGCGTCGCGGGAGGGCTCGCTGCTCAACGGATTGCAGCGGGACCCTCTGTTGGAGCGGGTCTGTCCGGCCGGTGCCAGCGCGCTCGAAGCCCTCGACCAAGAGGATGGGGTTCCAAACGCCACGTTCTTGATCGAGGCCTGCCCACTGCCCGACGTCGAAGTTGGACCGATCCACGACGATCTGCCGGCCGCGGCCTTCTTGGCCATCGAGGTGGTGCGGGCGCGATGGAAAGCGCTGCACATCGACAGTGGCGCCCACACGCGCCTCCTCAACACTCTGACGCTGGCCAGTGCGCTCGAAGCCTCCAAGGGCTGACCCCGGTCCCTCCCACTTGGGGTGGAGCGATCGTGCGCGTGAGCGGCAGGCACGTCAGCATGAGACGGGGACCCCCTGGGCGGTCTACAGTGCAAGGGTGCTGCCGCAGGAGAGTGTCGGCGACGCCAGCCGCTCACCGGGCTTGGAGGGCGTGTGCGCCCTGCCGTAGTTCTGCTGGTCCTTGCCAGCCTCGGGACCGGATGCAAGGAGCCCCCTGCGGCGAAGCCCCCCGAGCCGTTCTCGGCCCCGATCGTGCAGCCGCCGGTCGAGCAGGGCGAGATTTGGGGGCCGCAAGACGAGCACAACACAAGGGTCGTGCGGCGGATCTTCCATGACGCGCTCGTCGCCGAAACCGGAGACGATTCGCTGATGCGAAGGGATGCCCACCCCAAGCACCACGCATGCGTGCGCGCGAGGCTGGAGGTCGACACCAAAAGGCTGCGCCCCGACTACCGACATGGTTTGTTCGCCCAGGACGGCGAGTACGAGGCGTGGGTCCGCTTCTCCAACGGAGACTCCGACCGGCACAAGGACGACGACGAGCCCAATTTTCGGGGCATGGCCATCAAGGTCATGAAGGTGCCGTACCGCAGCTACCTCTCAGAGGTCGGCCTCGAGCGAGACAACCCCGTTCACGACCTGGTGCTGCTCAACAGCCCCACCTTCTTCATCGGCGACACGACTGAGTATGCCGAGTTCATGCGGGCGGTGGCCAAGGGAGGTCTCGCGCTGGCCGGGTTTTCAATGCGGCACGGCGAGAACATCAAGATCATCCAGAAGTCGAGGAAGATGAAGGTCGGCAATGTGCTCGACGTCGACTACCACAGCGCTACGCCGTACAAGCTCGGCAGCACCTCCATGCGGATGCAGATGCACAGCTGCACCGACGTGGCACACAAGCGGCCCCGCAGGCCTTCGCCAAACTTCCTGGCCGAGCGCCTCGAGGCCTCGCTCGCGCAGGGAGAGCACTGCTTCGTGTTCTACCTCCAGCCCAACGAGGATCCCGAGCGCAATCCCATCGAGGACCCGCTTCGTTCGTGGGACCTTGAGACGTCGCCGCTGGTCGAGGTGGGGCGGCTGACCGTGCTTCAACAGACCGGGGCACGCGCGCCCGATCAGCAGGCGATGTGCGAGCACCTGTCGTTCAATCCCTGGCGAGCACCGAGCGCCAACCGACCCATGGGGCAGGCCAACCGCGTCCGCCTTGAGGTCTACACCAATCAAGCCAAGCTCAGGCACGACCACAACGAGGCCGAGGAGCCACGGCCTCTAACGCTCGAAATAGAGCCCGCGACTCGATAGCGAGGCGCGCAGAGTCCAGATCAACGAGCGGTACCAGCCTCAACTGCTTGGATCCCGCGACCGATACCCACATTCACAGCAGCACCCGCCCGCCCGCCCTTGTGATCCGCGTACGGAGAGATCACAGCGCACCGTTCGCGATAGGATGCGAGAATCCCGGACGACGCAAACGACTCGACGCGCAGTCAACCGACGGCGGGGCTCGGTGGGCTTGAGGACGAGCCGACCCGCAGCATCGTGCCAGCGTCACAGCTGGCGCCCGCAGATGCCGGCAGCCCGGCCCTCGGCCAGCGCAGGCACAACGCCCTCGAAACAGGTCAAGCGCTGGGTCGCTACGTCATCTTGCGGCGGTTGGCCGCGGGCGGCATGTCCGTGGTCTACGTCGCGTACGACCCAGAGCTCAACCGCGAGGTCGCTCTCAAGGTCATGCGGCCAGAGCGGAGCAGGGAGGGTTACAGCGCGGCCAGTGATCGACTGTTGCGCGAGGCCCAGGCCATGGCGCGGCTGGCCCACGTCAATGTCGTTCATGTGTACGACGTTGGCGTGGTGGAAGGTCGTGTGTACATGGCGATGGAGTACGTGCGTGGCGAGACCCTTGAAGAGTGGGTCGGAGACGGCCGTCGTTCGTGGGAGAGCGTCGTGGCTGTGCTCGTTCGCGCGGGGCGAGGCCTCGCCGCCGCGCATGCGGCAGGCTTGGTGCACCTGGACTTCAAGCCGGGGAATGTCTTGGTCGGGGACGATGGCGAGGTGCGGGTCGTAGACTTCGGGCTCGCCCGGCCACCGCGCACTCGCGACAGTGCGGATCAGTTGATCGCTGACGACGCAGAGGTGCTCGAAGACTCGGACACGTCGCATCCTCGCTCGGGTCGGTTCCGCGAGCCGATCACCGAGTTCGGCACGATCATGGGGACTCCGGGCTACATGGCCGCCGAGCAGCTCACGGGCGGGCTGGCCGACGCGCGCTCGGACCAGTTTGCGTTCTGCGCAACGGCATGGGTTGCGCTTTATCGGCAGCGCCCATTTGCGGGCGAGACGACTCGGGCCCTCAACGAAGCGGTGACACAAGGCAACGTGCGCGACCCTCCGGTGGGTCGCGCCGTGCCGGCTCGGATCCGCAACCTCCTCGACCGAGGTTTGCTCCCCGACCCGACGCAGCGGCATGCATCGCTGGGCGACTTGCTCGACGCCATGCAGGTGGACGGGGCACAAAAGGGGCGACGCACAGTGATCGGAGTTGGCGCGCTGATGCTGGTGGGGTTCGCCGGGTACGCCCTAGCGCCATCCAAGGCGGCGCAAGTGGACTGCGAGGGAGGCACGGAGCAGTTTGCGGGCGTCTGGGATGATGCGGCGCGCGCAGTCGTGCGCGGAGCAATCCTTCAGGACCCTCGTCCTTTCGCCAAGGACGTGGCCAGTGCCGTCACGCGCTCCCTCGATGCCTGGACCGAGGAGTGGGTACAGATTCGCCGAGACTCGTGCGTTGCGACCCATGTCACGGGCGAGCAATCTGCGGACCTTCTTGATCTGCGCACTCGCTGCCTCCAGCGTCACTTCGCGGATTTCCAAGCGCTCACCACAACGCTGGCTATTGTGGATCCAACGACGGTCGAGCACGCGACCGAGGCCGCCGCCAGGTTGGCCCCGCTGCGAGAGTGTCGCGACGCGAAGCTGCTGACGGCGGTGATGCGCCCAGTTCCCCCGGAGATCGAAGCGCAGGTCGAGGATGCCTACACGAGGCTGGCCCTGGGCAATGCACTCGAAGCGGCCGGAAAGTACCCGCTGGCGCTCGTGACCGTGACGGAGGTTTGGCTGGCCGCCGAGCTGCTCGGCCACGGTCCGTTGGTCGTCGAGGCCCGCAGAACGATGGGTGATTTGCTGCTCATGCTCGGAAAGGTCGAGCGGGGCACAGAGATGTTCTTGTTGGCACAGTACGCGGCCGAGACCGCGGCGATGGACAGGGTGCGTTTTTCACTCGCGGTCGAGCTGATCTATGTCTTTGGGCACCACGTCGGAGACCTTCCACGCGCCAAGCACATGGCAAGGACGGCGCGCGCACTGTTCGGGCGGCTCGACGTCGGGCCGTCGATGGACGTGCTCCTGGCCCAGGCAGAGGGGACTCTGCTTGGCGTGGAGGGGCGCGGTGCGGAGTCCGTCGAGCGTTTCGAGGAGGCGCTTCGCATTCATGAAACGATGGGCAACGCCGACCAGGCGGGGGTTGCGTCTGCACATCTTGGGTTGGGCGCGGGTTATCATCTGACCGCCGCGTACGACGACGCGCTGACAAACTTCGGGCTTGCGCGCGATCTGCTGAGCATCGAGTACGGGGCTCGGCACCCACGGACCGCCGCCGCCCAAGAGAACATGGGCACGACGTACCAGGCGATGGGCCGATTCGAGGAAGCCAAGGCCGAGTTCCTCGCCGCGGGTCAGATCTACAACGAAGCACTGGTTGACGACGCTGGCCAAACGACGCTGTTCCTCGGTCTCTCGGCGGCACACGACGGGCTCGAGGAGTACGACGAGGCGGCTGCAGTGCTGGCGCGGCTGGTCGAGGTCCTCACGCGAGAGGGTCGCGAGAACACGATCCTTGCCGCGGCGCTCGG
>Ga0316189_10002360_pt1 | contig 18639 bp, 15 predicted proteins | sample LowCovwburrow_MG_FD_204930 | JGI IMG/M metagenome (GOLD analysis project Ga0316189, IMG submission 204930) | Coastal sediment microbial communities from Maine, United States - Lowes Cove worm burrow | ecosystem: Environmental > Aquatic > Marine > Coastal > Sediment | place: USA: Maine...
CATCTGGCGGAGCTGGCTGCACAAGGGCCTCGTCCACGGCATCGCGCAGGAGCCTGTGCTCCCGCAAAAGACGGGCTGGGCCAAGATCGTCGAGGCCGCAGCCGCCGCGCCCAAGACCAGCGGCGCGTTTGAGATCAACCTGTACCTCTCGCCGAACGTCCTCGACGGCCGGTTCGCGAACAACGCATGGATGCAGGAGCTGCCACACCCCGTCACCAAGATGGTGTGGGACAACGCGGCGCTCGTCTCCAAGAAGACCGCCGAGAAACTGGGTGTCGTCGATGGCGACCTGCTGCAGGTCGAGGCCAACGGCGCTTCGCTGCAGATCCCGGCGTTTGTCGCCCCAGGCCAGGCTGAGGACACGGTCTCCATCACGCTGGGCTACGGCCGGACGTGGGGTTCGGTCGCCAAAGACGTTGGGTTCAACGGCTATCCCCTCCGCACCGCGGCGACGCCCTGGTTCTTCGGAGGCAACGTCAGCAAGGGCAGCGGCTCCCACGAACTGGTGACGACCCAAGAGCACGGCACGATGAAGCCGCCGACGCTCATGGGGGTCGACTATCCCGAGCGCCCGATCGCGCTTGAGGCAACCCGGGCCGAGTGGCAGGGGCGCGAGGCGTTTGTCGAGGACGTCAACCTCATGAAGGAGGAGCGGCTTCGCCACCTTTGGAGCGCACCCAAGCTCACCGGCCGCCAGCAATGGGGCATGTCGATCGACCTGGGTACCTGCACGGGGTGCAATACCTGCGTCATCGCCTGCCAGGCCGAGAACAACATCCCCGTCGTGGGCAAAAAGCAGGTCGCGACCGGTCGTGAGATGCACTGGATTCGCATCGACCGCTACTTCCGCGGCAACGAGGATGAGCCGACGGCTGTCATGCAGCCGATGGCGTGTCAGCACTGCGAAGCAGCACCGTGCGAGACGGTCTGCCCGGTTGCGGCCACCGTTCACAGCCCCGAGGGGCTCAACGAGATGACCTACAACCGGTGCATCGGCACTCGGTACTGCAGCAACAACTGCCCGTACAAAGTGCGGCGCTTCAACTTCTTCCATTATCACCTCGATAAACGTCCGGGGTGGAACGACAACGACACGGATGGGTCGCTCCTGCGCCAGATGCAGATGAACCCCGACGTGACCGTTCGGTTCCGTGGCGTCATGGAGAAGTGCACGTACTGCGTGCAGCGCATCAACCAGGCCAAGATCAAAGCCCACGTCGACGGGAAAGACTCGGTCGACGACGGTGCGATCATCACCGCGTGCCAGGCGGCATGTCCGACGGGCGCGATCGTCTTCGGCGATATCGCCGACAAGGCAAGCGCGGTGTCCAAGGCCAAGGACAACTCGCGGGACTACCAAGTCCTCCGCGACCTCAACAACGGGCCGCGCACGACGTACCTGGCCCGAGTGCACAATCCCAACCCTGCCTTGGCGGAGCAGCATCTTCTGCACACCGTCGGGGTCGAAGCGCACGCCGCTGAGCTCAAGCTCGAAGAGAAGAAGAAGGCCGCAGCGGGCGGTCACGGCGGCGGGCACGGAGCCGAAGGGAAGAAGGCCCACTGATGAGCCACTATATTCCCCCGTTTCATGAGGACGATCTTGACCCCGTCGAGGGGCGGACCAACCTCATCCTCACCCACCCGACGTACTCCGAGCTCACGGAGACGGTCGCGCATCCGATCGAGAACCCCCACAAGGTGTGGTGGATCTTCTTTATGGCCGCGCTGTCGCTGCTGTCGCTGGCAGGGCTCTCGGTTGGCTACCTCCTTTGGGAGGGCATCGGGATTTGGGGCAACAACGTTCCGCTCGGCTGGGGTTGGCCCATCGTCAACTTCGTCTTCTGGGTCGGCATCGGCCACGCTGGCACGCTGATCTCCGCGGTGCTGTTTCTGTTCCGGCAAAAGTGGCGCACGTCGATCAACCGCGCCGCAGAGGCGATGACCATCTTCGCGGTCATCTGTGCCTTGATGTTCCCCACCATCCACGTTGGACGCGTGTGGGTCATTTACTGGCCGCTGCCGCTGCCCAACCAGATGGACCTGTGGCCCAACTTCCGCAGCCCGCTGCTGTGGGACGTCTTCGCGGTCTCGACGTACTTCACGGTCTCACTGCTGTTTTGGTACGTCGGTCTCATTCCCGACATCGCCACGATGCGGGACCGCTCCAAGACCTTCATCCGCAAGGTCGCGTACGGCATCTTCGCGCTGGGCTGGCGTGGCTCACACCGTCACTGGGTGAACTACGAGGCCGCGTACCTGCTGCTCGCCGCAATGGCGACGCCGCTGGTGCTCTCGGTCCACTCCATCGTTTCTTTTGACTTCGCGGTCTCCCAGCTCCCGGGCTGGCACACCACGATCTTCCCGCCGTACTTCGTCGCTGGCGCCGTGTTCTCCGGCTTCGCGATGGTGCTGACCCTGATGATCCCCCTGCGGGTGTGGCTCAAGATGGATCACATCATCACGACCAAGCACCTCGAGAACATGGCCAAGATCATCCTGCTGACAGGCACGCTGGTCGGCTACGCGTACGCGATGGAGTTCTTCATCGCCTGGTACTCGGGCAACCCGTACGAGTCGTTTGCGTTCGTGAACCGAGCGTTTGGTGACTACGGCTGGGCCTACTGGATCATGCTGAGCTGCAACGTCGTGACGCCGCAGTTCATCTGGGTCAAGAGAATCCGGCAGAGCCCGTTTGCGCTGTTCATCCTGTCGATCTTTGTGAACATCGGAATGTGGTTCGAGCGCTTCGTCATCGTGGCGACGTCGCTTCACCATGACTTCCTGCCCTCCAGCTGGGGCTATCTGACCCCGACCATGTGGTACGTCACGACCTTGCTGGGTAGCTTCGGGCTGTTCTTCACCCTGTTCCTGCTCTTTGTTCGGTTCTTGCCGATCATCGCGCTGTCGGAGATCAAGTCGATTCTCCCGCAGGCCAACCCGCACTACGTCGATCCCAAGGACGACGACGACAGCGGCCAGTCCGCGACGGGTGAGGTCGAGAGCCACGCTGGGGCTCCCGCCGACGAAGAGGTGAGCTCGGCGAAGGTGGTCATCGCCGATAGCGCCGCTATCGACGTCCAGCCGCCAGATAAGCCGGACAAGAAGCCGGACAAGGCGGAGAAGGCTGCCGAGGAGAAGGCTGCGGCAGACAAGGCTGCGGCAGACAAGGCCGCCGAGGAGAAGGCTGCGGCAGACAAGGCCGCCGAGGACAAGGCTGCCGAGGAGAAGGCCGCGGCGGACAAGGCCGCCGAGGAGAAGGCCGCGGACAAGGCTGCTGAGGAGAAGGCCGCGGCGGACAAGGCGGAAGCTGAAAAGGCGGAAGCTGAAAAGGCGGAAGCTGAAAAGGCGGAAGCTGCAAAGGCCGAAGCCGACGCCAAGGACAAGAAGAAGGCTCAGTCCGACGCGTTCACGTTCAAGCCGCCCGCAGACAAGGCTACCGACGAGGAGGGCTCGAGCTGATGGCTAAACGATCGAAGACGTACGGCCTGCTGGCCGAGTACGAGACGAGCGGTGCGCTGTACGCCGCGTGCGAGAAGGTCCGCGATGCCGGCTACGGTGCGTGGGACGCCCACACGCCGTTCCCCGTGCACGGACTCGAAAAGGCCATGGGCATGAAGTCCAGCTGGGTGCCTTGGATTGTCTGTGTGATGGGCTTCTCGGGCGCCATCGGCGGGTTCCTGATGCAGTACTGGATGTCGGCCGTCGACTACCCGCTCATCATTTCGGCCAAGCCGTTCAACTCGTATCCGGCGTTTGTGCCGGTGACGTTTGAGGCTGCGATCCTCTTGGGCTCGTTCGGCGCCGTCTTCGGCATGTTCGGCCTCAACCGGCTGCCGACCCTGTACCACTCGCTTTTCAACTCGAAGAACTTCCTCCGGTTCTCCGACGACCGCTTCTTCATCTCGATCGAGGCTCGCGACCCAAAGTACGGCCTCGACAAGACCCGCACGCTGCTCGAATCGACCGGAGCGCTTTCGGTCGAGGAGGTGGACGACTGATGAAAGCCATGACGTTCATCGCCGCCGGGCTCTGCCTGGCGCTCTCCGGTTGCCGCGGCAACCAGTCGGATTCGCCTCCGATCCACTTCCAACAGAACATGGACTTCCAGGAGCGCGGTGATGCTCAAGAGAAGAACGCGTTCTTCGCCGATGGTCGCTGGATGCGCTTGCCCCCCAAGGGCACCGTTGCCCAAGGCCGTCTGATGGAAGACGACCACAAGTACCGAGGGCGCCTGCCCAACGGGAAGCTGGCCGACGCACTTCCCGCCGACATCAAGCTCGATGAGGCTCTGCTGTCGCGCGGCGAGGCTCGCTACGAGATCTACTGCCAGCCCTGCCACGGCTCGATGGGCTACGGCGACGGGCCGGTCACGCGACGCGGCGGTGGCTTCATCACCAAGCCCGCCAACTTCCACACCAAGAAGCTGGGTCCAGCGCCGCTGGGCTATCTCTTCGACGTAGCCTCCAACGGGAAGAACACGATGTTGGGCTACAAAGCGCAGATCCCGGTCAAGGACCGCTGGGCGATCGCCGCCTGGGTTCGAACCCTCCAGGTCGCACACCGGGCCGATCCCACGACGTTCCCCAAGGGGACCGAAATCGCCAGGACGGTGCCTCAGTGAGTACGCACGACGATCAGGGCCCCACGCGCCAGCAGATCTACCTGTCCAGTAACTCGGGCTTTTCCAAGCTGCCCGCCATCTTTGGCGTGCTTGGGATAGCGGGACTCGCTGGTGCTGCGGTCACAATGGGTGACCACGAGCAAAACGTCAGTTTTTACCACGCGTACCTGACGGCGCTGATGTACTGGCTCGCGCTAGGCCTCGGCGGCTTGTTCTTCGTCTTGATCCAGCACGCCACGCGGGCGGGCTGGTCGATCGTGGTGCGCCGTCTTGCGGAGCACGCGATGCTGACCCTCGTTCCGTTGTCGCTGCTGGCGATTCCGGTCGCGTTCTTTGGCGTGCACGACCTGTATCACTGGTCGCACACCGACACGCTCGACATCGTGCTGCAGGCCAAGGCGGCCTACCTCAACGAAGGGTTCTTCCAGACCCGCGCGATCGTCTTCATGGCGGTGTGGATCGGAGCCGCGCTCCTGTTCTGGCGCTGGTCAACCTCGCAAGACAAAGCGGCCGACCCCGTCGCCATCACGCACAAGATGCGACTGGCCTCGCCGTTCGGCATCATGTTCTTCGCGCTGTCGCTGACGTTCGCAGTCTTTGACTGGGTCATGTCGCTCGACCCGCACTGGTTCTCGACCATCTTCGGCGTCTACTACTTCGCCGGGTGCGTCTCGATGATCCACGCCTTCTTGGCGCTGGTCGTCATTGCGCTGCATCGCGCGGGTCACCTCAAGGGCATCGTCACCCAGGAGCACTTCCATGACCTGGGCAAGATGATGTTCGCCTTCACGGTCTTTTGGACGTACATCGGATTTTCGCAGTACATGCTCATCTGGTACGCGAGCATCCCTGAGGAGACCGACTGGTTCGCCTACCGTGGCGTTGGTGCGATGCTGAGCCTTTCGATCATCCTGGTGGTGGTCAAGTTCGTGGTCCCGTTCATCGGGCTCATGTCCCGCAAGATCAAGCGGAACTACACCCGGCTCGGTATCGGCGCCGTCTGGCTCATGTGTGCGCACATGGTCGACATGGTGTGGCTCGTTCATCCCCCGATGGCCGAGGCGCGTCACAACGCCAACCCGTTCCACCCAGAGTTGAACCCCACGGGGGTTCACGAGGGCATCCTTCAGTTCGGCTTCGTCGACGTCGCGACCTTCGTCGGCATCGGCGGAATCGTGCTGGCGACGTTCTTCTGGGCACTGTCGCGGCACGCGCTGGTACCCGTCAAAGACCCGCGGCTCGCCGAGTCGATCAACCACGAAAACTTCTAGGCGCTAGGGAGTATTGGACATGAGCCACGACGATCACGGACATGAGCCTGGCGGCCACGAAGTTGACCAAATGCCCAACGGGCGGCTGTTCAAGCTGCTGGTGGGGCTGTCGGCATTGACGCTGGTGGCGTCGATCGGGGTCATTCAGCTGTTCAACCTGCAAGTACGCGGCATCGAGGACGAGCGCGACGCCAAGCCAGCGGTACGGTTGGGCGAGTACCGGACCAAGCAAGCGGAGTTCCGCAAGAACTTCGGCCGCGTCCTGTTCTTGGACGACGACGGCATTGCCCTGGACGCGGGTGGCAAGGGGCCGCACGAGTCGGTGCTGCTTCGTATGCCCATGGATGACGCCAAGGCGGCCGTCCTCAAAGACAGCAAGAAGTTCGCGGCCGCGAGCCGATATCGCGGCTGGAGCGACCCCAGCGTTCCCGCTGGCGAAAAGGGTGCAGCCCCGGCTGCGGGTGCAAAGGGCAAGCGGCCCGCACCACGCCCTGGTGGTGCTCGCGCTCCAGGTGCCCGACCGGGCAAAGCCCGTCCGACCCCAGGCAAGGCCCGTCCGGCTGCTCCCGGCGGCGCTCGTCCCGTACGACCAGCGCCCCGTAAGCCCGCCGCTGCCCCAGGCAAAGCTCCCGCGCCCCGTCCCGCGGGTCACTAACCCTCCAGGCCTTCCGTCGAGATTTCATCATGTCCACGTCCACGCACATCCAACCGCAGCCGCCGGCCACGCGCTGGCAGTGGCTGTTGGGCGTGCTCGTGGTGTTGGGTGTCGCGCTGGGCAGCACCGCTGCATACGCCGCGCCCGCCCGGCCTGGATCCGGCCTGGCACCCGGTGGCGGCGGACTCACGCAGCCGCTGTCCCCCGAGATGCGGGCCATCGCTGTCAACGAGACGCGGGGCGAGTCGGTGGGCGAGGGCTTGAAGTTCCGCGACCACAACGGCAATGCCGTCACCCTGGGCGACTACTTCGACGGCGATCGCCCCGTCATTTTGACGCTCAACTATTACCGCTGCCGCGTGACCTGCTCGGTGCAGCTCAACGGCCTGGCCGACGCGATGGCAAAACTCGCGTGGACGCCCGGCGATGAGCACTTTCGGGTCGTCACCGTCAGCATCGACCCGCACGAGACCCCCGAAGACGCCAAGCGCAAGCGCAACACGATTGTCGCCTCGCTCGATCGCGGCGAAGACGTCGAGTGGGCGTTCCTGACGGGCGACGAGCTCGAGGTGCGGGCGCTCGCGGCCCAGCTGGGCATCGGCTACACGTACGACGCCGAGCAAGACCAGTACGCCCATCCCGCGGTCGCAAACTTCATCACGGGCGACGGCCGAATCTCCCAATACGTCTATGGCCTGACGTTCGACCCCTTGGATCTTCGTCTCGGAATTATCGAGGCGGGCGAGGGCAAGATCGGCGGGCCTGTCGAGCAGATCCTGCTCAGCTGCTTCACCTACGACCACTCGATCGGGCGCTACGGCCCGTGGGCTTTCGGGATCATGCGCATTGGTGGCGTGTTGATCGTGCTCGTTCTCGGGGGGTTCCTTTTCATCTTGTGGCGTCGCGAGCGGCGCCAGAGTCAGCACACTGCCGCTGTACCGTCCGTTGATTCGGCCGGGCAGCCCAACGCGGAGGCGATATGATCCTCAGCATGCTCATGGCCCCCGAGGGGTCAGCCACACCCAGTCCCGACAAACTTCCGGCCACCCCGCAGCCGCCATGGGAAACGATGCACGCTTGGGCGCCGCTCCCGGAGGCCTCGACCTTCGCTGCCGGCACCGAGAACCTGTATCTGTTCATCATCGCCCTGTCGGCGTTGTTCTTCGGTCTGATCATGGGCGCGATGCTCTGGTTCATGGCCAAGCACAAGCGCCGCGGCCCGGACGACAAGACCAGCTCCATCACCCACAGCGGGAAGATCGAGTTCTTGTGGAGCGCCATCCCGTCGGTGCTTCTGCTCGTGATCTTCGTTTGGGGCGAGGTCGACTTCATCAAGCAGTCCGTCGCACCCGCGGATCCCATCGAGATCCGAGTCACGGGTCGGCAGTGGAGCTGGACGGTGGAGTACCCGGACTATCCCGGCGTCTCGTTCACCTCCAGCACCGAGACCCCCGAGATCACCATGATGGTGCCCAAGGGACGCCCGGTTCGACTGATGATGACGTCGACCGACGTGCTGCACTCGTTCTACGTGCCCGCGTTTCGCGTCAAGCGTGACGTTCTGCCTGGTCGCTATACGACCATGTGGTTCGAGGCGACGCAGGTCGGCGAGTTCAACATGTTCTGCACCGAGTACTGCGGCGACCAGCACTCGAAAATGACCGGTGTGGTCAAGGTGCTCGACCCCGACCTGTTCGAGGCGGCGCTACGCGAGGCCGGCAAGCTCGAGCGGAATGTCGAAGATGGCGTTCGCGAGTCCGACAAGGACTACGGCGCGCGGATCTACAAGCGTCGAGGCTGCGATGCATGCCACTCCACCGACGGCACACCCAAGGTCGGCCCGACGTGGCAGGGCTTGTGGGGTCGTACCTCCGAGTTTGTTGGTGGTGGAAGCCTCAAGGTCGAAGGCACAGCGGGCGAGAACTACATCATCGACTCGATTCGCGAGCCCCAGAAAAACGTCGTTGTGGGCTTCGGAGGTGCGGCGATGCCGTCCTTCATGGGCCAGCTCTCCGACGACCAAATCAAGGCGCTGAGCGCGTACATCAAGACGCTCAAGTAGGACTCAGGAGCCGAACCGATGGCAAACGAAACGGAAAAATCCACGCGAGAGCCGAGCTTCTACGAAGCGCAAACCGGCTGGAAATCGTGGGCGTTCACGCTCGATCACAAGCGGCTGGGGATCATGTACCTCCTGTCGACGATGATCTTCTTCTTCGTCGCCGGGATGTCCGCCATCCTGCTGCGGACGGAGTTGCTCACGCCGCAAGGCGACTTCCTGCCTTGGCTCAACCAAGGATTGGCGAGCCTGTTTGGCAACCCGATCACGGAGGAGGCTGCCAAGGCGCAGAGCGGGACGACCTTCAACAAGCTCTTCACCGTGCACGGCGCGGTGATGGTCTTCTTGGTCATCATCCCGTCCGTCCCGGGCGCGTTGGGCAACTTCTTGTTGCCGCTGATGCTGGGTGCCAAGGACGTCGCGTTCCCGCGGCTCAACCTGGCCTCGTACTGGATCTACACGATCGGCGCGTGCTTCTTCCTGTACACGCTGTTTGCAGGTGGCCTGGACACGGGCTGGACGTTCTACACGCCGTACTCCACCAGCACGGGAACGGCGGTGATCAGCGCGACGCTGGGTGCGTTCATCCTAGGGTTCTCCTCGATTCTAACGGGGCTGAACTTCATGGTGACCGTGCACAAGATGCGCGCGCCCGGCATGACCTGGTACCGGATGCCGCTGTTTGTGTGGGCCATCTACGCCACCGCGGTCATCCAGGTGCTCGCGACGCCCGTCCTGGCGATTACGCTGTTGCTCCTGATCGTCGAGCGCTGGCTTGGCATCGGTATCTTCGACCCGGCCATGGGCGGCGACCCCGTCCTGTTCCAGCACTTCTTCTGGTTCTACAGCCACCCGGCCGTCTACATCATGATCCTGCCCGGGTTCGGCATCGAGTCGGAGCTCATCGCCGTTCACTCCCGGAAGCACATCTTTGGCTACAAGGCCATCGCGCTCTCATCGGTCGCCATCGCGATGATCTCGTTCATCGTGTGGGGTCACCACATGTTTGTGTCGGGCCAGTCTGAGCTGGCCGGGATTGTGTTCTCGTTCCTGACCTTCGTGGTCGCGGTCCCGACGGCCATCAAGGTCTTCTCGTGGGTGGCGACGCTGTACAAGGGCAGCATCGAATTCAACACCCCGATGCTCTACGGGCTGATGTTCCTGTTCACGTTCACCATCGGTGGGCTGACGGGCGTGTTCCTCGGCGCGATGTCCCTGGACGTCCACCTGCACGACACCTACTTCGTCGTCGCGCACTTTCACTACGTCATGATGGGCGGCACGATCATCGCCTTCATCGGTGGCATCCACCACTGGTGGTCGAAGATGACGGGCCGCATGTACCACGAGGGCTCCGCCAAAATCGGCGCTCTGCTGGTCTTCATCGGGTTCAACACCACCTTCTTCAACCAGTTCGTGATGGGCGGCCAGGGCATGCCCCGCCGCTACTACACTTACGTGCCGCAGTTCCAACAGCAGCACCTGCTGTCCACCATCGGCGCGTACATCTTGGCTGTCGGCCTCATGTGGACCGCCGCGTACTTGCTGTGGTCGCTGCGCAAGGCCAACAAGAAGATTCAGCCGGACAACCCGTGGGGCGGCATGTCGCTCGAGTGGCAGACACAGAGCCCGCCCATCGAGCACAACTTCCATGGCACGCCGCGGGTCGACAGTGACCCGTACAACTTCCCCCAGATCGACCGGACCGGCGAGGTCGACGGAAGTCACTAGGAAACCACGATGAGTACGCACGACGCCAAAGCCATGCGCCCACCGGGGGCTATCGATCCCCCGATGCCGCTGGCGCATCACTTTGACACCGCCGGGCAGCAGGCCGGCTCCGCCAAGTTCGGGATGTGGGTGTTCTTGGCCACCGAAGTCCTGATGTTCTCAGGGCTTTTCCTGGCCTACTTCATCGTCCGGATGCTCTATCCGGAGATGGTCTTGTCGTCGCACGAGTTGCTCGACAAGACGATGGGCGGCATCAACACCGTGGTGCTGCTGACGTCGTCGTACACGATGGCGATGGGAGTCCGCGCCGCTCAGCTGGGCGACAAGAAGGGCCTCGTGCGGAACCTGGTCCTGACGATCGCGTTCGCGTGCGTGTTCCTCGTCGTCAAGTACTTCGAGTACACGGGCAAGTTCAGCCACGGCATCTTCCCCGGCAAGTACTTCAACTACGCCGAGGCGGGCGCCTACGCGATGGAGCACGGCGGCCATGTGCTGCAGGGCAAGCCGCACATCTTCTTCGGCTTGTACTTCGTCATGACCGGCCTGCACGGCGTGCACGTTGTGGTCGGGATCGGCGTGCTGGTCTGGGTGCTGATGCGCGCCAAAAAGGGGCAGTTCGGCCCTCGCTACTACGCACCGGTCGAGAACGTTGGCCTGTACTGGCACATCGTCGACCTGGTCTGGATCTTTCTCTTTCCCCTTCTGTACTTGGTGCGCTGAGGATCGGAGACCGCATGTCCAACGCTGATGACAAAGACGACCTGATCTTCCTCAACGGGCAAGCACTGCAGCCCGAAGACGTGCACGAGGTGTATGAGCACGTCTCGCCCCAGATCCTCTACGTGAAGATCCTGGGCGCCCTGTTTGTACTGACCGGCCTGACCTACGCCGTGTCGTACTTGAACCTGGGCCCGGCAAGCCTGCCCGTCGCGATGCTTGTCGCGCTGGCCAAGGCGAGCCTGGTCGCAACGTTCTTCATGCACCTCAAGGGTGACGAGAAATATCACACGTTCGTGTTTGTCTCGTCGCTGCTGTTCGTGGGGATCTTCTTCACGTTCACCATGTTCGACCTCAACTCGCGCGATCGGTTGAGCCAGGAGCAGGGTACGTTCTTCCAGCGTCAGAACGACCCGTCCGCGGGCATGCCCGATAGGCAGCCTGGTCTCAGTCCGTTTGTGGAGGGGACGGCACCTGCGTTGACACCATGGCAGGTCGAAGCTGGCGCCACCCCAGGCGACGCGGCGCCCGCCAGCACCGAGGCACCAGCAGCAGACGCGGCCGCCGAAGGCGCCAAGCCTGCAGCCGCCAAACCGGCTGCCGCCAAGCCGGGTGCTGCGCCCAAGGGCCCAGCCAAGCCAGCTGGGCACTAGAGGGCTCACCGCCCCGTTCCGGCCGGTCCGCGCGCATGTCGCCGGGCCGGCTTTTGTTTGCGTACCCGCCGCCCCGCGTCCTGCGCGAACTATGGGCATGTGACAAGATGAGCGAGAGCAGCGCTGTGGACCTTGTTCAGATTCAGCGACCGAGTCGCACCCTAACGGCGCCCGTCGAACGGCTGTCCTTGGGTGACCGTCAGGGCCGCCGGATCCGCTACCTCCGCGTCTCGCTGACCGATCGCTGCAACTATCGCTGTACCTACTGCATGCCCGCCGAGGCGCAGACCTACGATCCCAAGTCGTCGGTCTTGAGTCTCGAGGAGGTCGTGGGTGTCGTCCGCGAGTTCGCGCGTGCGGGCGTCAGTCGTGTGCGTCTCACGGGCGGGGAGCCCACGCTTCGGCGCGGGATTGTCGAGCTGGTCCGATCGCTGACCGCGTTGCCCGTGGGGGAGGGCCCCGAGTTGTTGCGGGTGACGATGACGACAAACGGGGAACGCTTCGCGCCATTGGCGGGTCCCCTCGCCGAGGCTGGCCTCTCCGGCGTCACGGTCTCCCTCGATACGCTCGACCCGGACCGCTTCAAGGCCATCACGCGGCGCGGAGATCTGCAGCGCGTGCGTGACGGGATTGCGGCGGCAGCGGCGGCAGGCTTGGCGCCGATCAAGCTCAATACGGTGGCGCTGAGGGGGTTCAACCACGACGAACTGCCCGCGATCGCCGCGTTCGCGTGGGAGCAGGGGCTGACCCCGCGCTTTATCGAGCTCATGCCGATGGGGTCTGGCAGCCTCTTCGCTCCAGGCGAGCTCATGGCAGCCGCCGAGATCCGAGCGGCCATAGCGCCTGGCGGCACCGTCGCCGACGCGGCCGAAGGTGTCGCTGGAGCGGGTCCTGCGACCTATTGGCGCCTCTGTGAGGGCCCGTATCGGGGGCTGCGGTTCGGTACCATCGCCGCGATGACGGAGAATTTCTGCGCCTCCTGCAACCGTCTGCGCCTGTCCACAACGGGTCAGCTGCACGGATGTCTGGCGCGCGACGACACGGGCGATATTCGCAGCGCAGTGAGGTCTGGCGACCCCGGGGCGCTGGCGCGCGTGGTTGGTACGGTCCTTGGAACCAAGCGTGACGCCCATGGGTTTAAGATGGATGGTAGCGGTGGCCCGACCAAGGCCATGGTGAGCATCGGCGGCTAGTCGAACGCTTCGAGCAAACAGCGAACAAGACAGACCATGGCGCTTTCACTATCCACCAAACTAGGTCTTGGCATCGTCGTCGCAGGGGCGATCGCTTTCTTGGTGCTCTCCGACACAGGCGAGGGCGTGCTCGAGTACGTGTACGTCGAGAAGGTCGTCGAGGCACCCGAGCGCTACGAAGGGCGGACCATCAAGGTGCACGGCATCGTCGTCAAAGGGACGATCCAAAAGGCGCGCGGCAGCACGGGCGACTACCGATTCACGGTGGAGCACGAAGGCAAGCAGCTCAAGGTGCACTACACCAACATCCCGCCCGACACCTTCCAAGAGGAGGGCGAGGTGATCCTGACGGGTCGTCTCGTGGGCGACACGTTTGAGTCCGACGATATGTCCGCCAAGTGCCCCTCCAAGTACGAGGAGCAGCAGACGATCGATCAGGACCGGAAGACCTAAGCATGGCTCTATCGACGCTCGGAACGGCCTCTGTTCTTCTCTTGTTTCTGCTGGCTGTCGCCACGCTGTGCCTGTCGGCCGTGGGGGCGACGCGCAGGTCGGAGCGCCTGGTCGAGGCCAGCGTGCAGGGCATGCACGCGGTGTTCGGAGTCGCGGTCTTCGCCTCCATGCTGCTCGTGTATGCGTTCTTGTCGGCCGACCTGACGATCCAGTACGTCCAGGCCAACAGCCATCCGGCGATGCCGATCTTCTACAAGGTCACCGCCTTTTGGGGGTCGCTGGACGGGAGCCTGTTGTTTTGGGTCCTGCTCTTGAGCGGGTTCTCGTCGTTGTCGATCCGCGCCAACCGTGTGCGGCACCGCGAGCTCATTCCGCACGCCGTTGCGACCTTGGCGATCATCCTGGCGTTCTTTGCCGGGTTGTTGGTGTTCCTCAAGAACCCGTTTGAGCCGTTCTCGGTCCTGGCGCCCGAAGCCATCACCACGGGCAAGGGGCTCAATCCGCTGCTGCAAAACCCGTACATGATCTTCCACCCACCCGCGCTGTATCTGGGGATGGTGTCGATGGCCGTTCCGTACGCGTTTGGCATGGCGGCTCTGGTGACCGGGCAGGTCGACTCCCGCTGGCAAAACAGCGTGCGTCGCTGGGTGCTGTTCGCGTGGCTCTTCCTGTCGATCGGTCTGATCCTTGGTGGCCTGTGGGCCTACGAGGAGCTGGGGTGGGGCGGGTACTGGGCGTGGGACCCAGTGGAGAACGCGGGCTTGCTGCCCTGGTTCACCTGCACCGCATTCCTGCACTCGATCATGGTGCAGGAGCGGCGCGGGATGCTGCGGATCTGGAACATCCTGCTCGTCATCTTCACGTTCTTCCTGACGATCTTCGGCACGTTCCTCACTCGAAGTGGCGTGGTGCAGAGCGTGCACGCGTTTGGCGAAGACCCGCTCCTGGCCTGGTCGTTCGGCATGTTCATGATCGTGATTGTGGTCGGCTCAGGGGCGCTGCTGATCTGGCGCCGCCCGCTCCTGAAGGCACGCTCGGAGCTTGAGAGCGTGCTGTCACGCGAGTTCGCCTTCTTGGTGAACAACTGGCTGTTCTTGTCGTGCTCGATCTTCGTCGCGATCATCACGATCTACCCGACGCTGACCGATCTGGAGGGCTTCCGGTCGTTCCACAACGCCTACTTGCATCCCATCTTCAAGCTGTTCGACAGCGAGGCGAAGGAACTGACGGGCCGCATCACGATTGGGCCCGCGTTCTACAACCACTACATGGTGCCGATCGGCCTTGCGTTGATGCTGCTGACGGGCATCGGTCCGTTGGTCGCTTGGCGAAAGACGAGCGGCTCTGCCCTGGTCAAGCAGTTCACGTTCCCGATGGTGATGGGAATCGCGGGCCTGCTGCTGGCTGCGCTGCTCACCCCCATCGTGCAGTGGACCCACCTCGACTCGGTGCTCGAGGCGCAAGGACTGTCGCTGTGGAGCGCGCGGCTGCAGAGCGTGCGCTCGTGGACGGGCTTGGCGGGCTTTTCGCTGTGCGCCTTCACGGCCGCGACGATTGCCCAAGAGTTCTACCGAGGGGTGAAGGTCCGCATGAAGGGCGGCCGCCGCGGTGTGGTCGAGGCGTTTGTCGGCCTCGTCGTCAAGGCACGGCGCCGATACGGCGGCTACATCGTCCACCTGGGCGTCGTTCTGATGTTCTTCGGCTTTGCGGGGAACGCCTACAAGATCGAGCGCAAGGTCGGGGTCTACCCTGGTGACGAGGTCCAGCTCGGCGAGCACTACACCGTCATCTACGAAGGTGCGCACGCCACCCAGGATTGGCAAAAAGACATGCTCACCGTCGAGCTCACGGCGTACGACGATGACGACGCCCTGAGGACGATGCGTGAAGAGGCCAAGGCCGCAGGCAACGAGCCGCTCCCGCCTGCGAAGCGGTACGGCGGGAAGATCGGCACGTTGACCCCGGGTAAGTGGTGGTACTACCAGCTGCCCGAGCAGCCCACGACGGAGGTTTCACGCCTGATGCTGCCTGCGGGCGACATCTACGCCTCGATCGCCGACGTCGACATGACCACGGGTTGGACGCGTCTGAACCTCTACTACAACCCACTGGTCAACTGGGTTTGGATCGGGTTCTCGGTGCTGCTCATCGGCGGTGTCATTTGCCTTGGGACGCGGAAGGGAGACGCCGAAGGTGCCGCAAACTGACGCCAACAACGAGGGGGCTGAGCGCACGGCCGACTCGCCCCCGGCCAAGTCCAAGGGCTGGCTCGACAAGCGCACCGTTGCCTACGCGGCCGGTGGCATGGCGGCCTTTGGCGCGTTCTTGGCGGCCATCGGGGCGCGTATGGAGCCGCCGACGATCGCGATGCTCATGTGTTTCGCTGCGCTCGGCGCGTTGCTGCTGTCGATGTACCGGATGGTGGCCGTGTTGAGTCGCCCTGCGGCCGATGTCGTGGTCGGCCATGAGGCTGTGCTGTCGAGCGTGGCGGTCCGCGAGCTGCGAGAAGAAAAGCGCCGCGTGCTGCGAGCGATCAACGAGCTGGAATTCGACTTCGAGATGGGGAAGCTGTCACCCAACGATTACCGCGCCGTCCGTGACGCGTACGAGCTGCGCGCGATCGAGGCGATGCGGGCCTTGGACACGCACAAAGGCTTGCACCCGCGGGTCCTCAAAGACCTAGCGAAGCTGGGTATCGAACCAGCGACGGACAAGGCGGGCGCGGCCTGATGCCCCTGCATAGCCGGATTGGGCGGCTGGTCTGGGGACTGGCCGCCATGCTCGCGGTGCTCCTCGTGCTCCCGCAAAACGCGAGCGCAGGTTCGCCGCCGATGGACCCTCGGCAGATGTCGGGCATGCCGCGGCGGGACGCTCAGATCCCGGGTGGCACGATCACCGTTCGCGTCCTGCGTGGGGCGTTCGACAAGCCCGCGCTTGAGCATCCGGTCGAGCTCAAGGTCACCGACGTCAAGGGCACGACGAGCAAGACGTTCACGCTCGACACGGCCAATCAGGGTCGAGCGACATTCTCAGACCTCAAGCCGTTCATCGGTGGGCGCGCGGTCGCCAAGGTCGAGCTCGATGGCGAGACGCTGACGTCGGCTCCGATCGACATCGCGGGCGACATCGGTACGGCGGTGATGCTCGTCTCCCGTGGTGACGCGGCCGCGGCCGCTCCCCCGACGCGCCCCAAGGCAACGAGCGCCACGCCGCTTCCCGGCGCCGTGTTTGCGTTCGACAAAGTCGGCGCGGGCGAGCTGATGGTTGGGGCGTTTGACCTCGCCGCGAAGCGAGCGCTGCCGGGGGCCACCATCGTCCTGCGTATCCAGCCGCCGACGGGTGAGGCGACGACCCAGTCCAAAGTCACCGACGGTGCCGGCAAGGTGGTGTTCGATGGCCTGGGCGCGCTGCCCAAGGGCACCAAGCTGGTCGCCGAGAGTCAGTTCAGCGAAGCGGAGCCGGTCCGCCACTCCGAGACCTTTGAGGTTATCGAGGGTAAAGGCATGGCGGTCGTGCTTGCGCGCGGAACCGTCGGGCCGCCCGCGCCCGCTCCAGACCCCCACACGGCCGCGCAGGCACAGCGCCAACGCGTTCCTGGGCCGCGCATGACGACCTCCCTCCCCCAGGGGACGGTCCGCGTGCGCGTCATCGACGGGGCTGATCGTCCCGTCGCCGACCAGGAAGTTGTCGTCGTGATGATCGACGCGAGCCAGACCGAGGTGCCGTTTGTCGGGGTGACCGACCGAACGGGCGTGGCGCTGGTCAGCGATGTCAGTGTGCGCTCCGACGCGTTCTACTCGGTGCGGGTTCGCTACGACGAGGGGCCCTACCGCAGCGGGTTCTTCCAAATGGACAAAGAAGGCGGCATCGCCGTCGACCTGCGGGTCTTCGCGACGACGTCCGATCCAGACGCGGTGCAGTCGGCATTGCAGTACGAGATCCGCGAGAGCGAGAACGACCACGCGCAGATCTATCGGATCTACGAGATCGTGGTGCGCGGCGACAAGGCGTACTGGCAGCCCGGTGGGTTCCGTATGGATGCCGCCGAAGACGCCAAGAGCGTCACCGTCCTGCGACCCGCCGAGCCGTGGCTCAACCACGACGAAGGTGCACCGTTCGCGACGTTGTCGCGGCCGATCCCACCGGGTGAGCCCGTGCATCTGTCGATGGCGTGGGTCGAGGAGCACAGCGGTGAGGTCGAGGTGGAGTGGACTCCACCGTTCGCGTTGATGCAGGCGGGAGTCATCGTCAAAAAGGGGTTCACGCTCGAGGCGGTCGGCGCATCCGAGTCGGACCGCAAGCCGCCGGACACCGAGGTGGCGCTGTGGGATTTGCCCGCCAATAGCGGCCCGATCGTGTTCACCATGAGCGGTCTTCCGATTCGCGACCCTACGTTCCGCTACCTGGGGATAGGCCTGGGGATAGGCCTCGGCCTGCTTGCCGGCATCGCCTTGCTCCGGACACCGCGCCGCTCTGCCGTGCAACGGTTGACGGCGCGTCGCGACGAGTTGCTGGGTCTGCTGCGCACCGAGGCATCCGCTGGACCAGGCGTGCGGCGAGACCGGATCGTGGCGGCTCTCGACCGGGTCTATCGACAGATCGACGCCCTGCAGGGGACCCGGGATGCCAAGGGTGGCGCCAAGGCCTCGGGGGCTGCGAAGGCGAAGGCGGCCAAGTCCGAGTCGCGGGCGGCCAAGTCCGAGGCCGACAAGGTCGAGCCCAAGTCGGACAAGGCCGAGCCCAAGTCGGACAAGGCCGAGCCCAAGTCGGACAAGGCGGAGCCCAAGCCCAAGTCGGACAAGGCGGAGCCCAAGCCCAAGTCGGACAAGGCCGAGTCCAACTCGGACAAGGCCGACAAGGCGAGCGCTGATCCCGAGGCGGAAGAGCCCAGCGAGGACAACCGCGGGGACAAACCGGAGGACGACGCTTCGTGAGCGGAACGCAGGGGGAGGACGGCGGAATCACGCCGCTCACCCTGCGTGGCGTAGGGAAGCGGTTTGGGCGTCTTGCCGTGCTGCGCGGCGTCGACTTGGAGGTCGTCGGCGGAGAGATTGTCGGGCTTGTCGGGGCGAACGGTTCGGGCAAGACGACATTGCTTTCGATCGTCGCCGGTTTGCTCCCTCAGTCCGAAGGCGAACGCAGCTTTGCGGGGGCCGAGACGGCGACGGTCGAGATGGAGCATCGGCGCCGCATGGCGTTTGTGACCCACACGACCCAGCTGTACGGGCGTCTGACCGCGCGAGAAAACCTCGAGCTGTTCGCAGACCTGCGTCGCGCCGCGCATGC
>Ga0316189_10002361_pt1 | contig 18634 bp, 15 predicted proteins | sample LowCovwburrow_MG_FD_204930 | JGI IMG/M metagenome (GOLD analysis project Ga0316189, IMG submission 204930) | Coastal sediment microbial communities from Maine, United States - Lowes Cove worm burrow | ecosystem: Environmental > Aquatic > Marine > Coastal > Sediment | place: USA: Maine...
GTCGCCGCGGCATGGTGAACTCGCAGGAAAAGGGTCACACCAACGTCCGCATCAAGGCCGACGTTCCCCTAAGCGAGATGTTCGGCTACATCGGTGATCTTCGTTCCGCCACGTCGGGCCGCGGCCAGTTCTCGATGGAGTTCAGCAACTACGCTCCGGTCCCCCGGAACATCCTCGAGAAGGTTCAGGCAGAGGTCGCCGAGCGCAAGGCCGCGAAGAAGAAGTAGACGATCGCCCGGTGACTCGCCGCGCATAGCCCGAGGCCGCCGACACGCAGAGTTGGACGGAGCTTCAGACGTTCCTTCAGGGGCTGTTCAACTAGGCCGCGTTCAATCGAGCTCGCGCTTCAGGACTTTGCCCGTCGCGTTGCGAGGTAGCGCATCGATGAAGACTACCTCGCGCGGGACTTTGAAGCTTGCGAGACCTTGCTTCACGTAGGCTTTCACCGCGCCTTCGTCGAGCTTGGCGCCGGGCTTGAGAACGACGAAGGCCTTGAGCCTCTGGCCCCATTCCGGATCGCTGACGCCGATGACGGCCGCTTCTTCCACCTCGTCGTGACCGGCGATCAGGTCTTCGACCTCGCGCGGGAATAGGTTTTCGCCGCCGGAGATGATCATGTCGTCGTCGCGACCGTCGACGAAGAGCCGCCCGTTCTCGTCGAAGTGCCCGACGTCACCGCTGCTGACCATCGAGCCCAGCCGTTCTTTGTCGTCGCCACTGGTATAGCCTTCAAACGAAATGCCATTGGCGACGAAGATGCGACCGGTCTGACCGCTGGGCAGAGGCTCACCCTGGGGGTCGAGGATCTTCACGACCGTGCCGAGCGGCGGCTTCCCCACGGTTCCCGGGGCGGCTCGCATGTCTTCCGGAGAGGCGACCGAGGCCATCGCTACCTCGGTCGAGCCGTAGAAGTTGTAGAGGTTGTCCCCGAATGTGTCCATCCACTCGGTCGCCAGGTGACCGGGTAGGGCAGAGCCGCTTGCGGCGGTGATGCGCAGCGAGCTCAGGTCGTACTTTCGTTTCACCTCATGAGGCAGGGCCAGCATACGTTGCATCATGATCGGAACTACTGCGAGGGAGGTGCATCGATGCTCCTCTAGCGCGCGCAAGGTCGCCTCCGGATCGAAGCGCCGGGTCATGACGTAGGTCGTGCCCAGGACCATTCCTAGCTGAAACTGCCCGAGGCCCCAGGAGTGAAAGAGCGGAGCCGCGATCATCGTCCGTTCGCCGCTCCGTAGCGGAAGGGCGGATAGCATCGAGGCAATTGGCATCATGCCCTTGGGGGAGCCGCGCTTGGCGCCCTTGGGCGTTCCGGTCGTTCCCGAGGTGAGCATCGTGAAGCGCGACTCGATGCTGGGCGGATCGACGTTGTGGTCTGCGTGGCTCGAGATCAGATCTTCGGTGCTTGGATCGCCGCCCGATCCGTACACGACGAATCGCGGCATCCCCTCGAGCCCCTCGAGGAGACTGTTGAACTCCTCATCGTAGAGCAACGCGCTGATCTTCTCGCGTTTCCCGACCTCGGTGAGCTGCGGGGCGGCGAACATCGTGTTCAGCAAGACCATGTTCGCACCAACTTTGGCACAAGCGATGATGGTCTCGGCGAAGCCCCGGTGATTGCGGCACATGAGCCCAAGCACATCGCCGGCCGACACGCCGGCTTCCCGGAGCCCGCGCGCTAGGGCGTTGGAGCGGCGGTTGAGCTCGTCGAAGGTGACCGAGCCATCGTCGTCGATGACGGCCACTGTATCGGGCTGCCGAATCGCGAGCGCGATGAAGCCCATGGCCGGCGAGCGTCCCCAGCCCTTCGCGGCTCTCACGATGCGTATCGTTTTGTCGGGTCGAATCGGCTTGAGCACGCCGGCGCGATAGAGCACCCGAGCGACTTCTAGCTTCTCAGCGAAATTTGCCACGCCGCGCAGACTAGCGCCTGAGAGTCGCGATGTCAGGGGGCGCTGGCGCGATCGCGCTCGTGGGCCTACTTGTATGGCAGACATGCAAGAGACTGAGACATCCGTGAACGAGAAGCTGGAGATCCCGAAAATGGACTCGTCGCGAGGCCGGATGATCGCCCTAATCGCAGGCCTCGTCGTCCTCGTCGCCGCGATTGCCGTCTACGTCCTGACGCGTGGTCCAGAGGCGAGCCCCTATCGGGCCGCGGAGGTCAGCAAGGCCTCGATCGTGAAAGAGATCCGGGTGACCGCGAGTGTAACTCTCACCGACCAGGTCGAGGTTCCCGCCCCGATCGAAGGGCAGCTCGTCGAGGTGGCCGTTCAACCGGGGGACCAGGTGGAGGAGGGGCAGCTCCTGGCGCGCCTCGACAGGGTTTCCGCCGAGGTTGCCTATCTCGTGGCGCAGGCGGAGTCGCAGGTCACGCGCGCGAACGTTTCGGAGGCCGAGGCCTCGGTGCAGCGCGCAAGCCGAACACTCGAACGAACGAAGCGTCTCGCCGAGAAGGGCTTGGCCAGCGCGAGCGCCCTTGAAGCAGCCCGCTCCGAAACGGCGCAAGCGCGCGCATCCCTTCAAGCGGCACGGGCCGAGCGTTCGGCCGCGCTAGAGCGCGCTTCTCTGCGGGGGCGCGAACGAGACCAAACCGAGATCGTCGCTCCGCGTGCCGGTCTCGTCCTCGAAGTGCCGCCGCACACAGGGATGGTCGTGGGGCCTCGGACTCGTCTGTTCCGCATCGGCGCTCCGCTCGACGAGATGAACATCGAAGCGCCGATCGGCGAAGCGGACATCGGCGAGATGCGACTCGGATTGAGCGCCGAGTTCGAGGTGCCGACCTATCCGGGACGTGTTTTCGAGGCCAGCGTGAAGCACATCAGCCCCGACCCGCAGACCAAGCATGGCGCGATTTTCTATATGGTGAAGCTCGCGGCGAACAATGCCGACCACGCCCTGTTGCCGGGAATGACCGCACAGCTCCGAATCAAGGTCGCCCAAGTGGATCAAGTGCTCGCGGTGCGCGAGGCGACGCTTCGATTCACGCCCGAGGGCGCCCCGCCGGCGCCTGCACGCAGCCGGGTCTGGCGGATCCGGGGCACAGAGCTGGAGGAGATTCCGGTCGAGGCCGGGCTATCCGATGGCGCGCTCACTGAAGTCCGGCCTGCGGATGCGGGTGACCTGCAGATCGGCGACCAGATCGCGATCGGGTTGAGCTTGGACGGTGAGAGCGGCACCGCCGCTCCCTCCCTGTCGCTCCGAGGACATCGATGAGCGGCCTGTCGATCGTCGAGGCCGAGGGAATTCGCAAGGTGTTTCCCAACATGACGGCGCCCGTGCTCGACGGGGTGAGCCTGACGGTCGATTCGGGAGACATCGTCGCGCTCATGGGACCATCGGGCTCTGGGAAGTCGACCCTCATGAACATCCTGGGCTGCCTCGATGGGCCTAGTGAGGGCTCCTATTCGCTGGGCGGCAAGGACGTGTCCACCTTGAGCTCCCGGGAACGGGCCTGGGTGCGGCTTCACTACATCGGTTTCATCTTTCAGTCGTTTCATCTGATTTCGGATCACACGGTTCTCGAGAACGTGACCTTGCCGCTTTATTACGCTGGGGTGGATCGGGCCGAGCGCGAGGCGCGTGCCGTCGAGCTCATCGAGCGGGTTGGCTTGGGCCACCGATTGAATCACAGGCCCTCGCAGCTTTCGGGTGGAGAGAAGCAACGCGTGGCCATCGCGCGCGCGGTGTCGGGCCAGCCTCGCCTGCTTCTCGCCGACGAGCCAACCGGCGCTCTCGACACGAAAACCGGCAACGAGGTCATGGAGCTTCTTCTGGAAATTCACGAGGCGCGCGCGCTGACCTTGATCATCGTTACGCACGACCCCGAAATCGCCGAGTACTGTCACCGTCAGATCTATCTACGCGACGGAAAGATCGTTTCCCAGGGGGGCAGGCATGCCGCGCACGCGTAGCGAGGTCGTCGGGCGCGCAGTCCGAACCGCCATTCGCAATCCGGGCCGGACCGTGCTCACGATGCTGGGGCTGGCGATCGGAGTGGGCGCGTTTCTGGCCATGGTGAGCTTCGGCACCGGAGCGCGCAGCTCGGTGATGGAGCAATTCGAAATTCTGGGGACACGGGTCGTCTACATCTGGACGAACATGGGCCGGCGGGATTTCGGAGGAACCCCGAGGCCGCTGACCGATGCGGACGTCGAAGCGCTGCTGCGCGACGGGATGGCCATCGAGCGAGTCGTCCCTCGCATCACCGAGGTGGAGAACGTCAAGTCCGCTCATCGAAGCTTCCCGACGAAAGTGACCGGCACCATGCCGGACTTCGTTCACATTCGCGAATGGCCCATGTTGATGGGGGGCATGTTCGACGAGACCGACGTTCGGCAACGCGCCAAGGTCGCCGTCATCGGGACGACCGTTGCCCGCGAGCTGTTTGGGCACCGCGACCCGGTGGGTCAAACGATCACCATCGGCGCGAACCTTCCATGCCGAATCATCGGCGTGCTGGTCTCGAAAGGCGAGCAGACGACCGGCGAGGATATGGACGAGATCGTCCTGATTCCGGCGACGACGTACGAAGCATTTCTCGGCATGCCCATCGGCTACCACGAGCTCATGGTTCAGGTTCGGGACCTGGGTCTCCTCGAGACGGCGATGCTGGAGGCCGTGCCGATCATGCGCCGCTCGCACCGGCTGGCCGAGATCGAGCAGGACGACTTCCGGATGGCGAGCCCGGCTCAGGCCGCCCAGCTTGCCCGCTTCGTATCCACGATCTTGACCGGGCTGCTCGTGGGCATCGCGGCCGTGTCACTGCTCGTCGGTGGAATTGGCGTGATGAACATCCAGTTGGTTTCGGTCGCAGAACGTACCCAGGAAATCGGCATCCGCTCGGCGATCGGCGCTTCGCCGAGACAGATCCTGATGCAGTTCCTGGCTGAAGCCGTGGTCTTGTCGTTTACGGGCTCGCTGGCCGGCGTGGGGCTCGGTTGGATCGCGTCGACCATGGTCGCTCGAGCGATGGCCTGGTCGGGCAATCTTTCGCTGTTGACGATGGCGGGAGCAGCTCTTTTCGGAACCAGTGTCGGCGTGGCCTTTGGGTATCTCCCGGCCCGGCGCGCAGCGCAGCTCGAGCCGATCGAAGCGCTGCGCCATGAATGAGGTGGAACATGAACGTGGTCTGCAATTGGAAGGGCCGAGGAGCGACCGTGCTGGTCGTGCTCGCCGCGATGCTTGCTCCAAGGGGCGCGTCGGCTGAACTTGTCACCTTGCAGGAGCTGGAAACGCTCTCGCTCGAGAACCAAGCCAACTGGGAGGCAGCTCGAGCGAGCACCGCGCAGGCAGGTGCGGAGGTCGACGCGGCGCGCGCCGGAAAGATGCCAACGTTTTGGATGAACCTCTCGGGGGTAGTGGCTCCGGGCTCCGACATCGAACGCATCCGAACCGTCGACGGACGCGAGGTCAACGTTCGGGCGTCGCCGACCGTCTCGGAGAGCACAGCATTTCGGCCGAACTTCCGTTACGAGGCGACCATCGACGTGCGCGCGCCGCTGTACGACGGGCAGACCAGGGCTGCGATCAAGGCCGCCGAAGCATATCGGGCCGCTGCAGAGGCGAGCTCCGGGGCGTCTCGGCAAACGGTGCTCCGCATGGTGCGCGCCGCCTATCTCGACTGGATGGCAACCGAGCTGACCCACGAGCTGGCGCTGGACTCAGCGCAGGGGGCAAGGGCCCAGCGGGAACGCATCGAGCAGCGCGTCGCCGACGGCGATCGTGCGCGGTCCGAGCTGGACAGCGCGCGCTACGAAGAGCTCCAGGCCGAGCTGGTTGCTGCCGAAGCGCGAGCGAAGGCCGTTGCCGCCAAGCGACTCTTGGAATCGGCGGTGGGTAGCGAGCTCTCCCCGGACGCAGAGCCAGACACCTCGATTCTGGGAATGGAGTCGAGGGTGGCCGATGCGGATGGAGGTTGGGAAGTCGAAGCGCTCGAACGGCAGCGCGATGCCGCGCATCAAGAAGCTCGAATGCACCGCAAGGGGCGGGTACCGGTGCTCGCGATCGTCGGCCAGACCGGCTTGGCTGGTGTCAACGAGCAGGTGTTCCCGATGTATCGCCTGGGGCTCAATCTGGCAGTTCCACTCTGGGACGGGGGCAGGGCGGTCGCCCTGGCGCGCGCTTCGGAGGCACAGGCCAGCGAGCTCGACGCGCGTGCCCGTGAAGCCCAAGGAGCTCGCGACAACGCTCGGCAACAGGCAGTTCTCGATTGGGAGCAGTCCGAGGACCAGCTCTCTCTGGCCAATGGCCTGGTTGCGGTTTCGCAGACCCGTGTGGAGCAGGCGCAGACCAGCTATGAGCTTGGTGCTGGCGGCCTCGAGGCTGTGGCCGATGCGCGGGTGGCGCTCCGGGATGCGCAGTCCCGGCGTGTTCAGATCCAAGTAGCCCGGACCGATGCCATCCTTCGCCTGAGCCGCCAAGACTGAGCTAGAAACGGAAGACGTATTCGACCCAGAGCCAGTGCTCCGGGTTGGGTACGCGCGCGAGCGTCGCCTCTCGCTGGTCGAGAAACGCACGAATGTCGTAGCGAATCCGCACGACGTCTTGATCGCGTAAGTCGAGGGAAAGCTCGAGATAGGACCAGAGCGACTGGGGTAGGCGATGGTTGTCCCAGACGTCGTCGAAATCGTAGCGCAGCCGAAATCGGAAGCGCAGCCAGTCGACGGGCCGGGTCGTGACATTGAGGATCGCTGCGAGGTCCTGCCGAAGCCGACGGCCGCCTAGCTTTCCTCCCCAGCGGTACCGAAGCTGCCCCGACAAGCTGATTTGTCGGACCGGGTCATAGACGAGCTGTGTCGCCACGAGGAATTGCTGCCCGGCTCCGTTTTGGTACCGGCCCCAGGCTGCCCAGGCCCATGAGGGAGCGATTCGCCAGTCGGTGCGCGCGAAGAGAAGCGTGTGGAGCGAACCAGACGATAGCTGCCGCCAGGCATCGAGGAGCGCACGGAGCCCGACGCGAGGCCGGAGCTGCGCCGTTGCGCCGAGTCGAACCCCGGCTTCGTCTCGCGCTCGCAATCCGTCCAGCTCGTCCGGCGCCGAGACGGGGCGCGCGTACGGGTTGGCGTACTGCGGGCCGTAGTAGCGCAGCGAAACGTCGATCTCGCTCTTGGGCAGCGTGGTTACGCTTCGAGCGATCGCCGCGTACCCGCCTCCACCGGCTGGCTGCGCGTCGAAGCTGCGAGCAAGCTCCGCGAAGAAGTCCTGCTGGCCGAAGCCGAACGCGGCGTCCAGCCCGAGCGCTCCGAAGGGCCCGCCGAACGGTTTGCGCGAGAACTCCTGGAAACCGAGCTCGGCGCCTTCGACGAGCCATCTTGGGATCGAGGCGAATCCGGTGACGCCAAGATGGGCCCGTTCGCTCCAGAAGTAGCTCGCGTTCGCGCCTGCCAGCCCCTCGGCATACATCGCGGGCAAGGTCGCAAACCTGGCTGTGCTCGAACGCGCGGTTCGGTCGCCAGTCCGGATGTAGACCGCTGGCGCCCCGCATGCCGGATCTTCGTCCCGTCGCGGATCGTCACAGGCCGCTGAGTCGACGAGCTCGATCTGCGGGATGCGATGCACCTGATAGGAGCCCCATGCGTGGGCTTGAAGCCATCCCTTCCCCACAGGAAGCTCTTTCAAGCCAATCGCCACACCGGCGAGCCGATTCGTCCAGCGGTAGTCGGGTGTGACTCGAGCTTGGGGGCCGGGCGTGCAGGGCGACTGCGGAAGCTCTCCGGGCCCGCGCCTGCAGCGGAGCGCGAGCTCGCTGCCTCGTCGAAGCTCGTAGTCGCCGAACGAGCCGTTCGGCGTAACCTGGTCGGTGACATCGAACGTCAGGCGTTGCCCAAAACCGATGCGATAGGTTCCTGCCACGAGCTCCCAGGCATGGTTCTCCCATTCGACATAGGCCTTGGGGATTTCAAACCGCACCCCTTCGGGCTTCGCGCTGAGCGCGTTGCGGCTGGGATCCCAACGTACCTCGCGCAGACCGTTCCTGGTGAGGACCGCAGCCATGCCGATGTCCAAATGGCCCAGGGTCTTGATGCGCGCTTGCATGGCGGAAGCGGGCGGTAGCCGATCGTGTCGCCCAGTCCATCGCCCCTGGATGCGCAGCAAGGCCTTGGTCTCGGCCTTTGCTCCGTCCGAAACGCCGATTACGATGAACGCCCGAAGAGAGCGCCCGAGGTCGGTACTGAGGACCCCTGCTGCGATCAACTCATCGAGGCTGTCGATCGCAGTGATCGTGCGGCGGTACGTCAGAATTTCGTCGACCTGCGCGTAGTCGAGGTTCGGAAGCAGGTACAGCGTTTGGCGTCCAGCGCGATTGAGGTCCACGCGGGTCTGGTGAAGGAGGAGCAGGGCGTTGAAGGAGGACTCCGAGATCTGCTCGGTGATCCGGAGCTCGTACAGATCCTCCTCGGTTTCGATGTCGACGAAGACCTCGTATGGAGCCGCCAATGCGCTGCGTGGAGCTAGCACGCACAGACAGCTGGATAGAAGAGCGCACCTCAGAAACACCTGGGATTCGCCGCGCCGGGCGTACCAAGATCACCGTCCCCGTAGGCCTCCGTGGCGGCGCAGACCTCGCCGAGCTCGTCGACTTGAGTCGCTACGCCGACCTTGGAGCGCTCGTAGCTCACCGCGTCGAGAACCTGATCGCCAACGCCCAGGCGTATCGTTTCGTCGCTGTTGTTCAGCGAAAGCGAGAGCTTCGCGTCGACGCCGCGCAGCCCACCGTTCTGCGCAGGATCGGGGTTTCGCGCGAAGAGCGCATGGGCCCCCGCGGCCACTTGAAGGCAGTCCTCCTGTTCGAGCGCGATGCCGTCCGAGCTGAGATCGGACAGCACGAGCCCGTTCAGATCGACCGCGCGCTCGAAGCGCACCTCGACCCACTCCCCGTCACGGTTTCCAACCTCGAGAGGATTCGCCATCCACTCGCTGATGCGAGCTTCGCCCGGACTCGGGCTGACGATCTCGCGCGGCTTGCCGTCTTCAAGGCACATACCTGGGCCCAGTACCCAGGGACAGCTCGGGTTTGGCTCGCCGGGGGTGCCGAAGTTGCCGCTGATGTACTCGTCTTGTGGCGAGGCCGGGCAGGTCTCGCCATTCGGATCGAGCTGCCAGGCAACACCTTCGACCGTGCCATCGTAGTCGATTCGGTCGAGGACGAGACCGCCCACGCCCGCCACGATGCTCCTGGCGCCCGAGTTCCCCAGGCTGAAAGCTAGCTCCGCGTCGACGCGGGGAGCCGCCGCCGGACTCGCCCCGAAGACGACCCGTTCCCCCGCGCCGACCGGAAAACACTCATCCCCATCGAACGCCGTCACTAGAGCGTCGGGTGCCGACCCGAGTTGGAAGCCGTTCAGATCGACCTCCGCGAGGAATAGAGCCTCGACCCATTCGAGGTCAGCATCCGCACCCTCGGGATTGGCCATCCATTCGCTCAGGTGAACCTCCCCCGGCTCCGGAAGGTGGATCGCCCGTCGCGCTCCAGATTCCAGACATCCCTCTGTTGGCTCGTCGAACGCGCATGGGCTGTTTGGAGCCCCCGGAGTACCGAAGTTATCTGGAGAAAATTCGGATACCCCCTCAGGAGTCGTGCACCAGCGAGCTGCGTCGTCGTTCAGCTCGTCGTCGGGTGCGAACCTCCCGTCGAGCTCTAGTGCCCGGCCGTCTGAGGTCCGCTCGTAGATCACTTGATCGATGAGCAGCTCTTCGCAGCGAACCGAGACCAGCGCATCGGAGTTGCGTAGGCTACCGAGCGTGCTTCCGTAACTGTAGTCGAGGTGCGGCGGCATCGCGTCGAACGGCGCGTTCCCGACCACCATGTACTCGCCCGGTGCCATCGATGCCTCAAAGAAACGATGCGAGCTTTCGCCGGTGCCGACCGAGCGTCCGGTGACCAAGCTCAGCCCATCGAGCGAAAGCAGCTCGCCGCTGGCGTTGAACAGCTCGACGTACTCCGCCTCGCCGTCACTACCATCCGGATTGGCGTGCACCTCGGTGATGACGATGTCGCCCGGCGCCAGATCATCACAGGCGCTCGCGGCCCCCAGCTCTTCCCGCCCGCAACTTCCCAGCACCAAGAGCAAGCACGCGAATCCGCGCGTCCAGTTCCAAACACCCGCCATCTCGACCTCCCACCGTTTTGGTTTCGGGCGTTATCGGACGGTGGCTCGGGCGGTTTCGTGATTCGGTCAGGGCAGGGCGGGAAGGGTGACCTGAGCAGGCTCCGTGACGACGATTTGAAGCGTGCGGTACTTGCCCTTCTCGTAGCGCTCCACGGTGCCTCGAATGGTCACCGGTTCTCGCCCGTGGCGCTCGATCTCGGTTTCGCGAAATACGGCCTTGTCGAAGAAGATCACCGGAAATGGCTTGCGTGGCTGCATGTCCAAAGAGACGCGGACCAGTCCCTTGAACTGGTCGATCTTGTCCACGTTGGAAAAGACCGTGACCTCCTTGCCCAGGTTCTTTTGGAGTCGGTCGAGCGCATCCCATTGGGTCAGCAGGATGAAGTCGTCTCGACGATTCGCTTCGTGCTCGAAAGACCGAATGAAGTCGGCTCGCGCGTCCCACCAGGCCTTGCGTTCTTCGTAGTCGCCGTAACCCTGGGCTTGCGGATCCCAGATTCCACGCTTGGCTTCCCGCGCTTCGACTTCAGCGTGCGCAAGCTGATTGTGAAAGCGGCGTGAGTACCCGTACTTGGTGAAGTAGGGGCTCATTCCGGCGCGCACGCACTCGACGTTGTAGCTCGTCCAGCGGCCGTTCTTCTTCACGAACGCGTACGCGAGGAGACGCCCGAAGTTCCCCCGAATCTCCTTGGTGTCGTCGCGCTCTAGCCGCACGACCTCGGCGCCTTCGAAGAAGGCCTCAGCGAACTTCGCGGCCTCCTCCCCCATGGGCGTCCCTGCCTTCTGCGGCCGTGCGGCCTTGCCGCGCTTGCTTTTCATGTAGCGCGCGAAGTCTTTCGAGGCGGCCGTGCGGTCGGCCTTGCCGTGGAATCGTTCCTCCGTGTCGAGCGATAGCAGCCGGACGGAGCCATCGACGCCCTGGACGCGAATCGTGTCACCGTCGATCACCGGACTCTTAGCCAGCCGGAACTCGCCGATGAGCAAGCCTTCTCGCGCCGAGGCCTGCCGTGCCCGATCTCGTGCCGTCGGCTGCTCGGCCGCCCCGCTGTGGGCTTCCGTCGCGTCGACTTGCTGCACGGGCGTCTCGGTCGACGCGCCCCGGTCGCAACCCAGGCTCGTCGCGCAGAGGCACGCGCTCAGCCAACAGATGCTCACCCACCCTCGCATCAGGCGTAACCTATTCAATTTGACGGCCGCCCGCTAGGGCTTAGAGGTCCATCATCATGACCCAAGCAACTCTCGGCCGCGTGGACGCCTATGCGGCCCAAGAAGCCGGGGCCTCTCTTGCCCCGTTCGACTACGAGCCCGCCGCCCTCGGCCCGCACGATGTCGAGATCGCGATCAGCCACTGCGGGATTTGTCACAGCGACCTGCACCTGATCGACAACGACTGGATGACCAGCAAATACCCACTAGTTCCGGGCCACGAAATCGTTGGGACCGTCGCGCAAAAGGGCGCGCTGGTCAGCCAGCTCGAGCTTGGCGCCCGCGTCGGCGTGGGCTGGCAATGCGGGAGCTGCTTGGAATGCGAGTGGTGCGAGCGCGGCGACGAGAACCTCTGCGCGAACAGCGTCCAGACTTGCGTAGGCCGTCCGGGTGGCTTCGCGGACCGAATCCGAATCGACGGCCGCTTCGCTTTTGCGATTCCCGATGCGCTGGGCTCAGAAGCAGCCGCGCCGTTGTTTTGTGGCGGCGTCACCGTGTACTCGCCCATTGCGCAGCACGCGCGCCCGCAGAGCCGCGTCGGCATCATCGGCATTGGCGGCCTCGGTCACCTGGCGATTCGTTTCGCTCGCGCGTTTGGATGTGAGGTGACCGCGTTCTCCTCCACGGCTGCCAAAGAAGAGGAGGCCAGGGCGCTCGGTGCACACCATTTCGTCTCGAGTGTCGATGATCGCGCGCTCAGAGCACAAGGGGAGTCCTTGGACCTGATCGTCTCGACGGTGAACGCCCCTCTCGACTGGAAGCGCTACGTGAACGCGCTTCGGCCCGACGGTGTCTTGTCGTTCGTTGGCGCGATCACCGAGCCGCTGAGCATTCCAACCGGCCTTCTTCTGTCGCGACGTCGCTCGGTTACGGGAAACCCAATCGGCGGACGCGTCGCGATGCGCGAGATGCTCGACTTCGCCGCGCGCCATGGCATCGGCGCCCAGGTCGAAACGCTTCCAATGACCGAGGTCAATACCGCGCTCGACCGATTGCGTCGCAACGACGTCCGCTACCGGTTCGTGCTCAGCCGAAGCTGAGCCTGCTAGTCCTGGTCGGTCGAATCGACGCCGGCCAGCCGTCGCGCCAAAGCCTTCTTGAAGCCGAGCTCCATTTGGCGGCCGATCTGGATGCGCTGCGCCTGCGGGGAGCCCGCGCCGTGCAGGGACTCGGTCAGGTAACCCACGGCGTTGCGGCCCATGGTCATGTTTTCGATTAGGCGCAGGACGCGGATGCGGGCTTCGGTGGGGACGTCGGCTCGTCCCTTGAGGTACTTGTCGAGCAGGGCGCCGAGCTCCGGGTGCCTGAGCTCTTTTTCGGAGGGCGCGGTGCTGACTAGACCGCCTGCCAGGTCCTGTGCGAGGCGGCCCATTTCGAAAGGCATCTTGGTAACGTGGTGCTTGCAGACGTTGGCGAGCATGTCGTCGTTCAAGTAGGCGCCCGACTTGGTGGGCTGTGCCTGATGTGAAGACGCGATGCCCGCGGCGTACATCGTCTCGTTCAGGTGTGTCATCTGGACGAGCTTGTCTTTGATGTGCGAAGCCTTGTCGGCGCCGTTGTACTCAGCGATTTGGGCTGCGGCGCCGATCAGGACATCGCCGACGCCGGTTTTGCAGACGTAGCTACGACGGTGATAGCAGGTGAATCGTTCGACGAGCATGGAGGCAAACTCGTATTCGCCCTCCATGAAGACCTGGCTCCAAGGGACGAAGACCTCATCGAGGATGACCATGGCTTCTTGGCCCGAGAACTCCGCGTTACCCACGTCGATGGAGCCGCCTTCCATGCTTCGGGTATCGCAGGACTGCCGTCCGTAGATGTAAGTGATTCCGGGCGCATCGACCGGGAAGGCCGCGACGACTGCGTAGTCCTTGTCGGCGGGGCCGAGACGCATCGTCGGCATCGCGATAATCCAGTGCGAGTTGATGCAACCAGTTTGATGGGCTTTTGCGCCTTTGAGCCAGATGCCCGTTTCGTTTCGCTTCGTGATGTGTACGAACAGGTCGGGATCGTCCTGTTCGTGCGGGGCCTTGCTGCGGTCGCCCTTGACGTCGGTCATCGCGCCGCCGACGACGTAGTTGTGCTCCTGCATCGTCTCGAGGAATGACTTCAGACGCCCGTGATAAGGCGTGCCGTGCTTCTCGTCGATTTCGTACGTCACCGAGTACAGCGAATTGAAGGCGTCCATGCCGACGCAGCGCTGAAAGCAAGTTCCGGTGCGCTGACCGAGCTTGCGCTGCATCATGTTCTGCGCGACCAAGTCTTCGGCGCTCTGTGCAACGTGCAGAAATCGGTTGACGCGCTTACCGGTCAGCGAGGACTCGACAGTGGCTACTTCGGGCTCCGCAATGGCCAGGTCGTAGGTCGCGGCGACTGCGTTGATCGAGGGTCGGATCATCGGATGATCCACGGGCTCGCCTATGAGCTCGCCGAACAGATAAACCTTCAGATTGCGGCCGCGAAGGCTTTCGATGTACTCGCCGCTGGTTTCGATTCGCGTGGGCGTCTTGCCGCTACCGTCAGGCATCGTCCCTCCAAAGAGGGCTAGTCTACCACGCTGCTCACAACAGGGCGCCGACGAGCTCTTTCGAGGTCTCTTCGGTGACGAATCGTCCCTTGTCATTGCGGGCGATGCGCCCCAGGGCCACCTCGTGGTCGTGGGTGAAGAACAGCCGGCCGCCTTGCTCGACCAGGCGCGTCAGCAAGTCAGTCTTCTCGTCGACGAGCTGCTCCGGGTAGCGGTCGTAGCCCATGGTGATCGGAAGGTGCACCCAAGCCCGCCCTGGGATGAGGTCTGCCGCGAACACGACGGGACCCTCCTCGCCGGGGATCTCCGTCAGCATGAGCCCGGGCGTGTGTCCTTCGGAGAGCCAGAGCTTGTAGTCCGCGCCCAGGGTGTCTGAGCGGTGCCCTTTGACGACTTCGAGCCGACCGCTCTCTTCGAGCAGCAGGGGGAGCTCTGGGATGAACGATGCGCGATCCCGAGCGTGCGGATGCTTGGCGCGTTGCCAGGCCTCCCGACTCAGCACGAACGTGGCGTTGGGAAACAAGAGGCGCATCGGCTCCTCGGGCTCGTAGGCGTTGAGCAAGCCCCCGGCGTGATCGAAGTGCAGATGCGAGAGGACGACGCAGTCGATGTCTTCGTGTGAAAAGCCGGCTTTGCGCAGGTTGTCGAGCAGTACGTGGCGTTCCTCTTGGATGCCGAAACGGTCACGCAGCTGTGGTGGGAAGAAGGCGCCGACGCCCGTTTCGAAGAGGATGCGACGGTCGCCGTCTTCGATCAGCAGTGCCCGACAGGCGAGCGGAATGCGATTGCGTTCGTCGGGCTGGACCCAGTTGTGCCAGAGCGCGCGAGGTGCATTGCCGAACATGGCGCCGCCATCGAGACGCTGTGAATTGCCTAGGATCGACCATGCCCTGCGCTTCCCCATGGGCAGAGCCTATCAGGGTAGGGGGCTCGTTTGAAGTCAGTGCCGGACGACGTACACGTTCGCCGTCGCGTGCCGGACCACGCGCTCGGCGACGCTTCCGATCAGCCAGCGCTCCACGCCGCCGCGTCCGTGAGAGCCTACGACGATGAGGTCGACCCCGTGGCTCTCGGCGTATTCGCAGATGGCTTTGGCGGGGGCGTGGTCGGCGGTCACGGCGAGCTCGACCGTAAGACCCGACAAGTACTCGTCTCGAAGCTTCGCAAGCTGGGCCACGTGGGCCGTGTCGTCGGTTTTGGACGCCGGCTCGAGTACGGCTTGCGGCGGTATGAAGCCCTGCGGGTCGGAGATGTAGATCAGCGTCACCTTGCTGCTGTTGGCCCTCGCGTATTCCCCGACTTCGCGCAGGGCTCTCGTCGAATGCTCAGAGAAGTCGATGCAGGCCAGGATATGCTTTGCCGCCATGCAACAAACCTATCATCTTTCGGAAATGGACGGCATCCGGAGACTTGGCTTGCTTCTGGCGTTGGCTTGCTGCTGCATCGCAACCTTGGCCTGTTCGAGGACAGCGAATACCGAGGGAACCACCGCGGTGGCCCCAGGGACTGAGCAAACACCGCGCTCGTCCGGTCCCTCGCGGGCCGAAATCGCTTGTCACCTGCACTCCTGCGCGCCTCCCTTCTATTGCAACCGCGACAAGGGCGTCTGCGAGCAGTTGCCCTGCATCGAGAGCCGGGACTGCCCCTACGGCTACAAGTGCGAGCTCTCCAGAAACGTCTGCGAGTGACTGAGCAGGCTTATGTGAGCGGTGCTAACTTCGGGCATCCCCAGGTGTAAGCAGTGCCAACTTCGTGCCGTCGGCTGTGTAAGCAGTGCTAACTTTCGGATTCTCTCGTCCTGAGTCTCCCGCACACCCTAAGTTAGCGTTGCTTACATCGGATCTGCCGGTAAGTAAGCGCTGATAACATCTTCTGCTAGTGTGGGGCCATGGGCGGAGACGCGAAGCCATATCACCACGGCAACCTGCGTGAGACGCTGCTCGAGACTGCCTTTGGGCTAGTCGACAGTCAGGGGGCTGAGGGGATCAGCATGCGCGCGCTGGCGCGGGAAGCAGGTGTGTCGTCGGCTGCGCCCTTCCGGCACTTCGCGGACAAGCAAGTTCTGCTGCAGGCGGTTGCGCAGAGAGCGGCAGCGGAGCTCGACAAGAAGCTCGATGGGGCGAGCAGCGATAGGGACGATGCGCTTACTCAGTTCCGGGCCATGACGGTCGCGTATGTGCGCTTCGCAGCTGACCATCCGAATCTTTTCGAGTTGATCCAGCGTAACGCCTCGGTCTCCAGCGCCTTGCTGGGCGAAGTCAACGATGAGCGAAGGCTGAAGTTGATCGCGCTCATCTATGAGGGGCAAAACGCTGGGCTCATCCCCGAGGCCGACCCCGAGCTCATCGCCCTGACCAGCGAAGCGCTCACCCATGGCCTCGCCCGCATGATTGTCGACCGCCACCCCCGCGTCCGAAACCTGAGCTCGGAAGACGCCCGAAAGCTGGCCCTCGCTGCCACGCAGCTTCTCCAAACCGGCATCGGCCTGTCCTAGGAGCCCCTAGAACGAAACCGTATCGTAGTCTTCGACCCGTAGTCTCCGCGCCCGCACGACGTATTCGGCGGCGAAGCCTGGGTAGAGTGAGTGATTGCTGCCGTCTTCGTTGAGATACCAGCTCTTGCAGCCTCCCCAGACCATGTGCTTCATCCGCTTTTGGATGCCCGCGTTGTACTCGTCCTGCGCTTCTTGGCGGACATCGATGTACTTCAGGTTCTCCGCCATGAGCTTCTTGATCGCTTGCAGGGCGTGGGAGATCTGCGCTTCGGTGTAGACCAAGACCGAGGTGTGACCGGGGCCTGTGTTGGGGCCCATCATGATGAACCAGTTGGGGAAGCCAGCGACCGTCATGCCTTTGTAAGCAACTGCGCCGCCACGCCATGCTTCGTCGAGGGTGCGGCCGCCGCGACCCATGATCGGAAAGGGCGCCGTCGCGAGGCCGAGCTTGAATCCGGTGGCGAGCACGATCGCATCCGCTTCGTGTAGCGTGCCGTCCTTGGTGCGAACTCCTCGGGCTTCGATCCGCTCGATGGAGTCCGTCACGAGCTCGACATCGCCGCGCTCGAACGTCGCCCAGTAGTCGTCGGAGACCAGCACGCGCTTGCATCCGAACTGGAAGGTCGGCGTGAGCTTCTTGCGAAGCTCGGGGTCCTTGACCTGACGGCGAAGGTTCCACTTCGACAGCAAGACGCCGATCGCCGAGAGCAGCTTCGAGTTGTAGAACACGATGGGCCCGCGCACCTCACTGGTCCAATACTTCACGAAGCGGCTTGCTCTGAGGAAGAACGGAAAGCGTGCCATGAGCTTTTTCAACCAGCTCGGATAGAACGCGTCGAACTTGGCGATGACCCAGGCAGGCGTACGCTGAAACACCGTGAGCAACGCAACGATTGACGCAATCGCGGGAACCACTTGAACGGCGCTCGCTCCCGTGCCGATCACCGACACCCGCTTGTTGGCTAGGTCGACGTCGTGGTTCCAGCGGGCCGTGTGAATCATGTCGCCTTCGAAGTCGTTCATCCCCGGGATGTTCGGATATGCGGGGTCGACGAGCCCACCGACGCCCGCGATCACGATCCGCGCCGTGAACTGCTCTCCGAGACCAGTCGTCAGGTGCCAAGCTCCGAGGTCCTCATCGAAACGCGCTGCCGCGATCTCGGTGTTGAGCCGCAGGTGTTGGCGAAGATCCCACTTGTCGACGACGTCGAGCAGGTACGCCTGGATCTCGCCCGAAGTGGCGTACCGCTGCGTCCAGTTGGGATTCTGTTCGAACGACAGAGAGTAGACGTGTGAAGGAACGTCACAGGCAGCACCCGGGTACGTATTGTCGCGCCAAGTGCCTCCGATTTCGTCGGCGCGCTCGAAGATCGTGAAGGAATCGATGCCCGCCTTGATCAACTGAATCGCAGCGCCGATGCCCGCGAAGCCCGCCCCGATGATCGCGATGGGGAAGTCCGTGTCTCGTTGCACGGAGGGGAAGGTAGGGCAGCGCCAGCACCAGCACCAGCGCCAGCGTCGGCGCAAAATCTGCGCGCGCATCCGCGATCAGCGCGTGAACCCAAATAGGCCTAGAGTGGGCTCCACTCGCACTCCCCCTCTCCAAAGATGTGACCTTGGGTGCCGAGCTGAGCGCGAATGAAGTCCCATGCGTCGTTGATCGGGGTGATCGGGCCTCCGGTGAGCTCATAGACCCCTTGGGGAGGGGACGGGAAGAGGCTCCCCACATCGGTCGCCGCCTCGAAGTCGACGCGGGTGAGCACGCCGTTGCCGTCAGTGTCTTCGACGTCCCAGAGCCACTGCGCCAGCCGCTGGACGTTCCCCTCTTCCTCGGGAAAACCGTTGAAGAAGATGTGGTCGCCATGCAGCGTGAGGTCGACGCTCGAGTTGGCGCTGACGTTGACTCCAGGCTCGAGGCCTTCCACGGCACACGCGCTGTAGACGGTGGGAACATCGGCTTCGATCAAGAAGCTCTTCGTCGCGCCGTCAGACACCTTGGTGATGGTGCCCTCGATCACGAAGCTCCATCCGTTCGCTACCATCGCGTCCACCTCCTCTGCAGGAACGGAGTTGATGTTCACCACGTCAGACTCGGGTGCGGGTGTCTCGAAACCGAACTCCGTGTACTGTCCTGTCGCGATTCCTGTGAACGCCGTGAGCTGAGGTAGGGTCGTTGGGAGGCTCGTGAGATCGGCGATGCCGACGACGCTGCTGCTTTGCGGGTTGTTTCCGTCGATCTGCGCCATCTGCACGAACCCGAAGCTCGCGATGTAGCGGTTGAACTCCACGTCGAAC
>Ga0316189_10002362_pt1 | contig 18632 bp, 21 predicted proteins | sample LowCovwburrow_MG_FD_204930 | JGI IMG/M metagenome (GOLD analysis project Ga0316189, IMG submission 204930) | Coastal sediment microbial communities from Maine, United States - Lowes Cove worm burrow | ecosystem: Environmental > Aquatic > Marine > Coastal > Sediment | place: USA: Maine...
CATGTGCAAATTACCGGGGGTGATCCGACATTACGTAAACATACCGAGTTGGTCGAGATTGTGCGGTATGCAGCGGATATTGGGCTTTATCCGGCTTTATTTACGAATGGTATTGCGGCGACGCGGACTTTGCTAGAAAAGCTAGTCGCAGTGGGGTTACAGGATGTGGCTTTTCATGTCGATACCACACAGCGTCGGGCAGGTTTTGAGACAGAAATAGACTTAAATGTCATTCGCAAAGACTATTTAGCGCGTGCACAGGGCTTGGGTTTAATGGTGGTGTTTAATACCACGGTGCATGAAGGTAATTTTTATCATATTCCGAGCTTAGTCCGGTTCTTTGTAGAGCACAGTGATGAGATTGGCTTGGTATCTTTCCAATTACAAGCTGAGACAGGGCGTGGTGAGTGGCGGGCTAGAGATGAACTGATTACCCAGCAATCGATGAAAAAACAAATTGAACTCGGCACAGCAAGGTCATTACCGTGGGGCGTGGTCGATTTTGGTCATGGTGATTGTCATAGCTATATGCCGACGTCGGTAGTCAATAATCGGGTTTTTCCGGTCATAGCCGATAGAGGCCTATTTGGTCGCTTCTTAAAAGATTTTCAGCACATTCGTACCGATCGCCATGCGCCACGTTATCAAGTGATATTGGATTACGGCTTGGCTTTGGCAAAGCGCCCTCAATGGTGGTGGCCGGCGATAGCCTATGTAGCTGGTCAAGCTTGGCAGATGGGCAAGCATCTTTTTTTGGGTCGAGGCCGTGTCCATAAACTGTCTTTCTTTATGCAGAACTTCATGGATGCGGATGCATTAGTACAAGCGCGTGTCGATGCCTGTTCATTTATGGTGATGACCGCAGAGGGCCCTGTATCGATGTGTGAGCATAATGCCAAACGGGACGATTTTATTTTGAAGCCGTTGATGGTAGAAAAACAGGATGGGTCAACGGAGCATTATGTGCCGATACCTGAGATGCCTAGCTATCGAAAAGCGAGTGGAGCCAATTAATATGTTGTTGATGAAGGTGACGCGTTTCTTGTTACTAAGTTGTTTATTAGGGTCGTCGTTGCCCTCAATGGCTGCAACGGAACAAGACTATCAAGTGGCACTAAGCCATTGGGCAAAAGTGCTTGAAACTTTTGTGAATGCTGAAGGGCAGACAGATTTTATTGCCTTGGCAAAACAAGCTGATGATTTACAAGCCTATGTCGATTTTGTTGCTCGGGTTAGTCCGCAATCCGAACCATTTCTTTTCCCAGCGGAAAACGATGTATTGGTTTACCACATCAATACTTATAATGCTTTGGCAATGCATGGGGTAATAGCAGCAGGTATCCCAGCTGATTTTGATGGTTTTTTTAAACGGTTACGTTTTTTTAAATTACGAGATATCGAGATTGGTGGTGAATTGACATCACTTTATGATTATGAAAATGATGTGATACGTCCTTTAGGAGAGCCGCGTGTTCATTTTGCTTTGAATTGTATGGTCAGGGATTGCCCGCGGTTACCGACAGTACCGTTTGATGCTGAGATGCTTGATCAGCAGTTGGATCAATTAACCGGTGAGTTTTTCAATAAACAGAAGCATCTTGTTGTTGATAGTGAAAATAAGCGTGTTTATGTGTCCGAGATTTTAGATTTTTATACTGAAGATTTTGTCGCTTCAGCCAAGCCACAAGATTTATTGTCTTATATCCAGCAGTATCACGACAGGCCGATTCCCGACCATTATCACGTTAAGTTCATTGATTACGATTGGACGATTAATCAGCAACCTTGAGCGTGTCTTCAAATAAAAGGGGCGTGAGTTCTGCTCTTAGATAGAGTGGATGAGCGGGTTGGCCTCGTTTCGTTAGTTTTAAGTAGTGTAGCTGTTTTAGCATGGTTGTTACTTGAGATGAACGGTTTTGATATTGACCGTGATTACCCCATGCAGCAACAATTAAATCAGCGTCGTTAGCGAGTTTGAGTAGCCAATGATTATTGTCTTTACCGATCACGCGTTGTCGAGCGAGTAACTGTTTTGGTTTGGTGGCGCGATAAGCAAAAAGGTTGGCTATACAGAGACTGCCAAAGCCCCAGCTTTTAGCAAAATGAATACAACGAATAAGGGTTGGGTCATCATTTGTTTCATCAGCGGTTGAAGGGTTTAAGCCAATAAACAATACTGAAGGATTGCTGTCATTCCATGTTCGCCATAATGCATAGCGATAACGGCGGCAGGGTGAGAAAGCGGCGTCTTTTCTCACTCGTCCGCTTTGGTGAATTGGCCGGTTTGTACTTGGCTTCCCATTACTGTCTTAAGATCTTGGCTAGATAGCGCAAGGGCGTACCCTAGGACGCCGCTGCCAATAATGACATCACCATAGTTTGAAATAGCATCATCCAATAGGACTTGTACAGTCTCGGGTAAGGCGATAGGGGGCACTGCACCGACAACGTAGCCAGTGGCCTGTTCAACTTGATCGAAATCGGCCATTTTGAGTTTTCGTTCGCCTAGCTGTTTTCGTAATACTGCCCAATCAGCCCTATCTCCTCCTGGCACTGCGAGTAAGACAAAGTTATTGGAACCCGTTCGAAATAATAAACTGCGAATGACAGACGTTGGGTCGCGGCCTTGTGCTGTTAATAAGGCCTCAAGGTTGCGGATTGGCTTGTTATCTTCTGTTAAGGGAATAGTCACGATGTTATAAGCAATTTTATGCTGATCAAGTAATTCGGTGACAGGAGAAGTAATATTTGTAGTCAATTTAGGGCTCCTAAAATGATGCTGTTTTTAGAATATTACAATTTTTAGTGGGTTTGGGTGCATTATTTGTCAAAAATAGCTGTCGAAAGACTTAGCTTACTTGTTATTTAATTGGATATTGACCACAATGGTTTTTAAGATAATTTAATTTGGAGAAGTTATGAAACAGATAATGATTTGGCTAATGTCGATTGCATTGAGTTTAGGTGTCGTTCAGGCACAAGAAGGGCTTAATGATGAAAAACCTTTTGCGGATACCCATATTATTATGCAGGTGAGTGATGCTGACCCGGTGCATTATCAAGCGGTATTGGATATTTCTAATAATCTGACCAAGCGTTATGGCCAAGAAATGATTGATATTGAAGTCATTGCATTTGGTGCGGGTGTACCTATGGTATTTGCTGAAGATAGTGAATATGCTGCACGTATTGCGAGTTTGCAGGAACATGGTGTGCGTTTTTATGTGTGTGGTAACACTTTGGATACTTTAGAACGCAAGCATCATAAGCGGCCTGAAATTTTACCGGGTGTTGAAACCGCTCAGACAGGCGTGAAATTCCTAATTGATGAAATTAAACGGGGCTATATCCCTATTCACCCATAGCAGTCAGGAATAGATGGCTTATTGGCTTAGTTTTTTATGATGCCAATAAGCCATAGTAATATGGCTGCGCCGGCGGTGGCTGTAATGATAGCGCCAATAAGGCCCCAGGTTGAAATACCCAGCAGGCTAAACATGAAGCCGCCGATAAAAGCACCAATGATGCCGATGATGATATTACCAATAAGGCCTGCGCCAGCCCCCTTCATGGACATGCCTGCTAGCCAACCTGCAAAGGCACCGATGGCTAAAAAAATGATGACATCCATAATTTTCCCTACTTAAATATTAGATGGACGTTGTCTGCTTACATAGACACGGGGTCACATCGGTTTGTTCATGGCTTGAAATGTGTTGTTAACATTATTACTGCCAATTCAGTTGCAGTCGCGAGTAATAGCTAGTATCTAAGCGTTCACGGCCTTCTGCGGGTAGGCTTTTGTAATCATGTCTTAGGCCTAATTTTAATAACCATTCATCGGAGGTGCCTAGTGGTATCTCAACACCGGAATCATGGGTGAATAAATAGTCCTTAAAATCATCGATGGCTGGGGCATAGGTCAAGTTATTTTTCATCCGGCCCCAATCTGCAAATAGCCAGTTATGTGCTAAACCAAAATCCAGTGTCGGCGATTGTTCTTGGGTGCCATCACTGAAACGTTCATGGCGATAACCCAGACCAGAACGCAATTCGAGTGTATGCTCAGCCCGATTGAAGACGCGGTAATTCAGGCCGGCACCGACGAGGGTTCGCAAATCTAGATTTTCAAAATCATCCTGTTCGGCTTCAGCTCTTGCATACCAACCCCAGGGGTCGAGGTAATAAGCGGTATATTCCGACCCTAAGATAATTTCATCAGCGCTATCTTCACCTTCTTGTTCTTGTTGATCGACTGAGCCGTAAAATTTGAGGCTATCGTCTTTTCCTTTGAGCTCGGCAGCAAAAATTAAAGCGAGAGCAGATTGATCCGAGTTGCCTTTTTTACCTGAGATACCCAATCCCGCCTCAAGCGTCCATTTCCTTAGCTCGGCTTGTCGTTGTTGTTCTAATCTGACCCGTTGCGGATCTTGTTCCGTTGGAGACCAACTTTCGGCAATATCTTTAAACTGTGTGACCAGGCCTGTATCTGCTGAGGTAATGGACAGCGTGCCTTTTTCTTGGTGTTGCACGGGCCCCGTAAATGTTGTGCCGTTGTGTAAACGGACCGATAGCGGTTGCCCAGAAGTAAAGCCTATTACTTTGTTGCGCTGTAGTGTGATATCGCCAGCATAGTCCGTGCTAACAACGATTGAATCCTCGGAAATATGTTTTATAACACCAGTAATCATGCCGCCATCATGTGTTGCTATCTGATCTAAGGCTGAGACCTGTGTGGTGAAGCCTAAACAAAAGATGAGCGGTATAGAGATATGTTTCATATCAACCCTTAAATGAATCAAAAATTTTATGTGAAAACGTTTGCTTGATGGGCAAAGCGACAGAGGGTAGCAGATATAGAATTAATTTAAACTGAATGGATAGAGATTATTTTGAAAGCTATTCCAAATGATCAAGTTAGGGCCTTGAAGTAGAAAAATAACGACGAGGCTTAGTTGCGTTGGGGACAATATTATCAATGTTGTTTTGGCGATTAAGATACTTTTCGACAGTGTATTTGATTTGCTGTTAATAGGGCTTAATAGTAGCCTTAAGTTTTTATGACTAGTGATTTAGACGAATGTGATGGATATCGAGCAAACCTCTCAGCAATGGCAACAATTATTATCAAAAGATGCGTCGTTATCTGTCTCAGCGCCGCAGGTTTTGATGGGCAGTGACTATGTTAGCCAATGGGGAGAACGCTATGCAGATCGCGCGCAAACGTTAATCGATTCTGGTGATTTGCATATCAACTATGATGATCAAGGCCACGAGCAACGCTTGGCAGTCATGCTTAAAGCGGTGTCTGATGAAACTCATCTGCAACAACAGTTACGTTATTTTCGTCAACGCGAAATGGTCCGTATTATTTGGCGAGATCTGGCGGGTTGGGCCGACTTAGCCGAGACAGTACGCGAGTTGTCAGCGATGGCCGATGCCTGTATTCGGGCAAGTTTGGCATTGTTATATCAATGGCAGTGTAATGACACCGGTGTACCGTGTAATGATGAAGGCGAAGCGCAGGAGTTAATTGTATTGGGCATGGGAAAATTAGGGGCTGGTGAGCTTAATTTGTCCTCGGATATCGATTTAATTTTTGCCTATCCCTGCCAAGGCGAGACGCAAGGCGGTCGCAAAGATATCAGTAATGAACAGTTTTTCACTCGTCTGGGCCAGAAACTGATTCAAGCTTTGGATAATGTGACTGTTGACGGTTTTGTTTTCCGTGTTGATATGCGTTTACGGCCATTTGGAGACAGTGGCGCACTCGCGAGTTGTTTTGGTGCCATGGAAGACTATTATCAAACGCAAGGGCGTGAGTGGGAACGCTATGCGATGATTAAGGCGCGAGCGATTACCGGCAGTGAATCGGCAAAAAAAGATTTGACTGATTTACTCAAGCCTTTTGTTTATAGACGTTATTTAGATTATGGCGTGTTTGATTCTTTGCGTGAGATGAAAGCAATGATAGTGGGTCAATTACGTCGCAAAGGCATGGAAGATAATATTAAGCTGGGTGCGGGCGGCATTCGTGAAATTGAGTTTATAGGCCAAGTATTTCAATTGATCTATGGTGGGCGAGACTTGCCTTTGCAGCAGCGGCCTATTTTGACGATATTAGGCTTATTGGCTGAGCGGCAGTGTTTATCAGAGAATGCTGTCGAAGATCTAGAGCGTGCTTATGTTTTTCTAAGACGTGTTGAGCATAGGATCCAAGCTTTTGCCGATCAACAAACCCATCAGTTACCGGACGATGAAGCCGGTTTATTGCGTATTACTAAGTTGATGGGCTTTAATAATACACCGGACTTTTTAGGGGTGTTGCATGGACATCGAGACCAAGTCCAAAATCATTTTGAGCAGATCTTAACGGTACCCCAAGCCGATGATGCGCCGGTCGAAGAAACGTCATTATTTACCTCAACAGATGAGGATAAAAGCCGTTATCTAGCTGAGCTTGGTTTTGAAGATCCTGAGCAAGTGATGGGTGATATTACAGGATTATTGGACAGTCATACCTACCGTAACTTGGGCGAGATTGAACACTCGCGTTTGACTCGCTTATTACCTTTATTGGTCAAGGCTGCGGCAGGTGTAGAGAATGCAGATACTTGTTTGAATCGTTTAATCCCTTTTCTTGAGCGTATTTTGCGTCGTTCTGCCTATATGTCTTTATTGGTTGAAAACCCATTGGCTTTATCGCAGTTGATCAAACTGTGTGCGGCCAGTCCATGGATTAGCAGCCAATTGGCACGTTATCCAATGCTATTAGATGAGTTGTTAGATCCCCGGAGTTTGTATGAAGTGCCCAATCGAGCGCAGCAAGCCATTAACTTGCAGCAAGCTCTGGCAACGGCAGATGAAACGGATCTAGAACAGCAGATGTATTTACTTCGTGAGTTTAGGCAGATAGCATCTTTGCATGTCGCTGCCGCGGATATTACCGATGTGTTGCCACTGATGCGGGTTGGCGATCAGTTGACGGAGTTAGCGGAGATTCTATTAGAACAAGTGTTAATGCTGGCATGGCGTCATCTTGTTGGTAGGCATGGTCGTCCTCCTTGCACCGATAATGATGATATTAATCAGTGTGGTTTTACCGTATTAGCTTATGGCAAATTAGGCGGACTTGAGTTGGGCTATGGTTCCGATTTAGACTTGGCCTTTTTATTTGATAGTGAGTCAAATCAAGGTCTAACGGATGGCGAACGCCCGATAGAAGCGCTGGTATTTTATACCCGTTTGGCACAGAGAATGATTCATTTACTCAGTACCGTCACGGCTGGCGGGATTTTATATGAAATCGATATGCGTTTAAGGCCAAATGGCCAGTCTGGTTTGCTAGTGACCGATGCGTCGGGGTTTGAAGAGTATCAACGCCAAGAGGCATGGACATGGGAACATCAAGCTTTGGTTCGCGCGCGATGTGTGGCGGGTGATCAGAAATTGTCGCTGCAAATACAGTCAATTCGTCAGCGAATTATGGGGCAGAAACGTGATTTGGACATTTTGGCAAAAGACGTCAGTGAGATGCGTGCTAAAATGCGCGAGCAGTTGAATAAAAGCACGGTCGAGTTGTTTGACTTGAAGCAAGGTGAAGGCGGGATCACTGACATTGAGTTTATGGTGCAGTATGCAGCGCTAGCCTGGTCTTCAGAGTGGCCAGACTTGCTGGTTTATACCGATAATATACGCATGTTGGAGGCGTTAAAAGCATCTGATAAGTTGAGCGAACATGACAGTAATATGTTGGCAGGGGCGTATCGCTTTTACCGCAAATTGGCGAATCATTGTATTTTGCAAGAAAAGCCCGCAGTGGTGCCGATTGAGCAAGTGGCTGCATATCGCACACAGGTGGCGAGTATGTGGCAACGTTGGTTTGGGTGAGAGCCTAGTTTAAGACACACATTTAGAGAAGTAGAGATTATGGTAGTAGTAACAATGGCAGATCGTGATGGCAGCATCTGGTTAGATGGTGAATTAATTCCTTGGCGAGATGCAAAAGTCCATTTGTTAACGCATACCTTACATTATGGTTTGGGAGTGTTTGAAGGTGTTCGTGCTTATAAAACGGATCAGGGTGCTGCTATTTTTCGCTTGCAAGAACATACCGATCGTTTATTTCGCAGTGCGAAAATCATGGGCATGGCGATGCCATTTGATAAAGATGTGATTAATGAAGCACAAAAGATTGCCGTGCGTGAAAATAACTTAGATTCGGCCTATATTCGACCGATGTGTTTTTATGGCAGCGAAGGCATGGGGATACGTGCTGATAATTTAAAAACGCATGTTATGGTGGCCGCATGGGACTGGGGCTCATACCTTGGTGAAGACAATATGAAGAATGGGATTCGGATTAAGACCTCTTCTTTCACCCGCCATCATGTCAATATTACGATGTGTAAAGCCAAAGCTAACGGTAATTACATGAATTCAATCATGGCGCTGCAAGAAGCGGTGACGGATGGTTATGATGAAGCTTTATTATTAGACGCTGAAGGTTTCGTTGCAGAAGGCAGTGGCGAGAACTTTTTTATGGTCCGTGATGGCGTGCTCTATACCCCTGAGTTAACCTCAGCGTTAGAAGGGATTACGCGCGCCACAGTGATGACATTGGCTGCGGATATTGGTTTAAAAGTGGTAGAAAAACGTATAACACGTGATGAAGTCTATGTAGCCGATGAAGCCTTCTTTACCGGTACGGCCGCTGAAGTGACGCCGATTCGTGAATTGGATAATCGCAGTATTGGTAACGGCGGACGTGGCCCGATTACAGAACAATTACAAACCATGTATTTCGATCAAGTTTATGGACGTAGCAATGATTATCGACATTGGAATGAAAGCGTCGCTAAATAGACTGAGCATTCATTAAAAATAGACTAAAAAGAGGAAGAGGGACGAGGCATGGCAGGTCATAGTAAGTGGGCAAATATTCAGCATCGGAAAGGTGCCCAGGATGCAAAGCGCGGCAAGTTATTCACTAAGTTTATCCGTGAAATTACCGTGGCTGCAAAAGAAGGGGGCAGCGATGTTGCCAATAACCCACGCCTACGCGCAGCGATTGATAAAGCCCTGAGTGGCAATATGACGCGTGATGTCATCGAGCGCGCGACAAAACGCGGCGCTGGTGAGTTAGAAGGTGTGACTTATGAAGAAATTCGCTATGAAGGCTATGGCCCGAGTGGTATCGCCATTATGCTAGATTGTCTAACGGATAATCGTAACCGTACCGTAGCGGCAGTTCGCAATGTGTTCACTAAGCGAGGCGGTAATATGGGGACGGATGGCAGTGTGGCTTATTTGTTCCACAAAAAAGGGGTTATTTCCTATCCAGAAGGTACAGATGAAGATGTGGTGATAGAAGCGGCCCTAGAATCGGGTGCTGATGATATTGTGACCAATGAAGATGGCACCATCGATGTTTTTACCACACCTGAAGACTATGCGGCTGTGAAAGATGCCCTAGATAAATCGGGGTTGGAAGCCAACGCTTCTGAAGTCACAATGCACCCAGAAACAACTGTGGCATTAGATGTGAAAGATGCTGAAAAAGCCTTAGCCATGATTGATGCATTTGAAGATTTGGATGATGTGCAAGATGTCTATACCAATGCCGATTTTTCAGATGATGTGATGGCACAATTGAATGCGGATTAAATAGGGACATTATTTAATGTCACGTATTTTAGGTATTGATCCGGGGTCAAGAAAGACTGGCTTTGGCATTATCGAACTTAAAAACCGAAAAATACAGCATGTGATTAATGGCCGACTCATGGTCGGTGATGGTGATTTCCCTGATCGATTACGACAAATATTTGTGGGCTTAACTGACATTATTGAACGCTATCAACCCGATATGATGGCGGTTGAAAAAGTATTTCTACACAAAAATGCGGACTCAGCGTTGAAGTTAGGCCAAGCCCGCGGTGCGGCTATCTGTGCTGGTGTGAGTCAGAATTTGACGGTGCATGAATATACTGCCACGCAAATAAAAAAAGCAGTAGTCGGTAATGGCCATGCAAAAAAAGACCAAGTGCAATATATGATGTCGATTATTCTTTCTTTACCGGGTGTGATTGAAGAGGATGCTGCTGATGCCTTAGCCTGTGCCGTGACGCATGCTAATTTCGCGGATGTCGGTGGTTCACAGAATAGTAAATTACCAGAAGGCATGCGGACTTCTCGCCGAGGAGGGCGTTACGGAAGATGATAGGACGACTTCGCGGTATTATCCTTGAAAAACAGGCGCCTGATTTAGTATTGGACGTACAAGGTGTGGGTTATGAGGTGGCGGCACCAATGTCGACATTTTGCAATTTACCTGCGCTTGACCAAGAGGTCAGTCTTTATACCCACCTTGTTGTGAGAGAGGATGCGCAATTGTTGTATGGTTTTGCAACGATTCGTGAGCGATTATTATTCCGTAGCTTACTGAAAGTGAATGGTGTCGGGGCAAAATTAGCCTTAACGATCTTATCGGGTAGTGATGTCGATGATTTCGCACGAAGCGTGCAGGAAGGCGATGCCGCTAGCCTCACTCGTTTGCCTGGTGTGGGCAAAAAAACGGCGGAACGTTTGATCATTGAAATGCGAGATCGTTTAAAAGAAGTCAGCGGTGCAATGGGGCTTAAACCTGTCGTGTCTGAAGCGGCGATTTTAGCGGGGGCGAAAGATGAGGCGATCGAGGCTCTCGTAGCATTAGGGTATAAACCGGTAGAAGCCGATAAAATGATTCGGGCTATTGCCAGTGATAATTTAACTACAGCAGAGCTAATTAGGCAGGCTTTGCAGCAAAAGTAAATAGTTATTGTTATAACAATAGCTTATCCCGCCTAGCTGAAATTAACAGTGTGAAGATGGCTAGGGTTTGAGATAATGGCCCTATTGTTTAATAGCCTTGTGGGGAAATGAGATGGAAGATCGCTTTATATCTGCTGTCGCTCAACTTGATGAGGATCCTCAAGAAAAGGCTATTCGTCCTGCCCGTTTAAGCGATTATATTGGTCAGCCCGTTGTTCGCGAACAAATGGAATTATTTGTTACTGCGGCAAGGCAGCGCAATGAAGCCTTAGATCACACCCTTATTTTTGGCCCTCCGGGTTTAGGTAAAACGACCCTTGCCAATATCATTGCCAATGAGATGGGGGTGAATGTAAAACAAACCTCAGGCCCTGTGTTAGAGCGGCCAGGCGATTTAGCTGCCTTACTTACCAACCTTGAACCTAATGATGTGTTGTTTGTGGATGAAATTCACCGCCTTAGCCCGATTGTTGAGGAAGTGCTTTACCCTGCGATGGAAGACTATCAACTCGATATTATGATTGGGGAAGGCCCTGCAGCACGTTCAATCAAGTTGGAGTTAGAACCGTTTACCTTGGTGGGGGCAACGACAAGAGCGGGTTCCTTAACCTCGCCATTGCGTGATCGTTTTGGAATCGTACAACGTCTTGAGTTTTACTCCGCTGAAGATCTCAGCACAATTGTCCAGCGTAGCGCTCGTATTTTTGGTGTTGAGTTGGATGTGCAAGGCGCAACAGAAATTGCCCGGCGTTCACGTGGCACACCGCGTATTGCAAACCGTTTACTACGGCGTGTCCGTGATTATGCAGAAGTCAAATTTGATGGCCAAATAACGATAGAAGTTGCGAGACAAGCACTCAACTTATTAGATGTTGATAATAATGGCTTTGATATGTTGGACAGGAAATTATTACAAGCGATTATTGATAAGTTTGATGGTGGGCCAGTGGGTATTGATAACTTAGCGGCGGCGATTGGTGAAGAGCGAGGCACAATCGAAGATGTCATCGAACCCTATCTGATTCAAGAAGGGTTTATTATGCGGACACCGCGAGGACGGGTAGCGACAAAGCGTGCTTGGTTGCATCTTGGCCTCACGCCAGCCACTGTAGAAATAAGCGATATTGATGCCTGAGTTCGATTGGCCTGTCCGTGTTTATTACGAGGATACAGATACTGGCGGTGTCGTTTATCATTCGCAATATTTGAACTTTATGGAGCGGGCGCGGACCGAGTGGCTACGTAGCCTTGGCTTTGAACAAGATGTATTAATTAAACAGCACCACTGTATTTTTGCCGTGCATTCAATGCAGATTAACTTTAAACGGCCAGCTAGATTTAATGATGCATTGATTGTACGGAGTCGATTAGTTTCTATTTCAGGGGCTAGCCTATCATTTGAGCAAAAAGTTTTCTGTGAAAATGAACTGTTATGCCAAGCAGAGGTCAAAGTGGCTTGTTTAGATTCAAATCGATTTCGGCCAATGCCGATTCCTTCTTTTATATTGGCGGGGTTACAAGGTGAATGCTGATCTTTCGATGATAACGTTGATTTCAGAAGCCAGTCTTATAGTGAAACTGGTGATGTTGTCTTTGTTAGTGATATCGCTCTATTCGTGGTTACTTATTTTTAAGAAACGTGATGAATTGAGTCAGGCAAAATCAGATGCTGATTCATTTGAGGATAAATTCTGGTCAGGCAATGAGCTTAACAAGCTGTATGAAGATATTTCTTCAAGACCGCATGCCAGTCGGGGGATGGAAGGCATTTTCGAGGTCGGTTTTAAAGAGTTTGTACGCCTTAAAAAGTCAGCACCTGAAACGGCGATGGTGCTGGAAGGAGCACAACGTGTGATGCGTATCTCTCTGGCGAGAGAAATTGATCAGCTTGAGATGTCATTACCTTTTTTGGCGACAGCTGGTTCAACCAGCCCTTATATTGGTTTATTTGGTACGGTTTGGGGCATTATGAATTCATTCCGCGCTTTAGGTAATGTACAGCAAGCGACTTTAGCCATGGTAGCACCGGGTATCGCGGAAGCATTGATTGCAACAGCCATGGGTTTATTCGCTGCGATCCCAGCCGTGATTGCCTATAACCGTTATTCACATGAAGTTGAACGGCTGATCAACCGTTACGATACTTTTTTAGAAGAATTCTCTTCTATTTTACAGCGTCAACATGATTAACGAGGTAAGTTAATTATGGCTCATCATCAAAGACAACGCCGGAAACCGATGGCTGAAATCAATGTTGTACCTTATATTGATGTGATGCTGGTATTACTGATTATTTTTATGATTACTGCGCCGATGTTAACGCAAGGTGTGCAGGTTGATTTACCACAAGCCAGTGCAAATCCTGTTGAACCGAGTGCGGATAATAGCGAACCTTTGATTGTGTCAGTGGATGCACAAGGTTTATTTTATGTCAGTATTGGCGATAAACAGGATGAGTCCATTGCTGCTGATGCTTTACGCTCAAAAGTGAGTGCGGTGTTGGGCCGTAGTCCAAATACACCGGTGATGGTGAAGGGTGATACCGCTGTCGATTATGGTCGTGTTGTTGCTTTAATGGCCTTATTACAAGATGCGGGTGCGCCGAGTGTGGGTTTGATTACACAATCAGCGGAGCAGGACGAAAATTAAGCCAGTATGAAAAAGTTTTGGATAGAAAATATGATCGCCGGCAGCTATGCCATTGCCTTACATATTGTCATCGCGATATTACTGTTTATTGGTTTTAATTCAGAATCGACAACCGTCGTTGCACCGGCGCGGGTTGATATTGTGCAAGCAACGGTGATGGATCAGCAGCAAGTGTTAGATGAGATTGCTGAAAGAAACCAACACTTTGAACAGCAAAAAGCCGAAGAGCAAGCACGATTAGCTGCATTGGAGAAAAAAGCGGCAGAAGACAAGGCGGCAGTGGAGCGGGAAGCATTAGAACGTGAAAACGAAAAGCGCAAGGTTGAGAAAGAAAAACAACACCTTGTTGAGCTAGAGCAAGAAAAGAAAGCGGCTGAAAAGGCAAAGCAAGAAGCGGAAATTAAACGTAAAGAAACGGAAGAGAAACAACGGTTAGCAGAAGAAAAGCAAAAGTTAGAACAGAAAAAAGAGGCAGAATTAAAGCAGAAAAAACAACAAGCTGAGAAACAGCGCAAAGCTGAGGAAGCGAAGAAATTAAAAGCGGAAAAAGAGCAGAAGGCGGCCGAAGAGAAACAGCGACGTGCAGCCGAGGAAAAAGCTAAAAAGGCAGAAGCTGATCGCCTATTGCAAGACAGTTTAGCGGCAGAAGAACAAGAACGTGAAGCAGGACGTATTTCGAGTGTAGTTAATCAGCATATGGGGATGATCCGTCAACGTGTCAAGCGTTATTGGAGTGAGCCAGTCAACGCGACACAAGGCATGCAATGTACCTTACATGTGGTTTTACTACCGGGTGGTGATGTTAGGAAAGTGTCGATTGTGAAAAGTAGTGGTAATGCTATTTTTGACCGCTCGGCGGAATCGGCAGTGTATAAAGCGGCACCTTGGCCACAACCTAGTGATCCCAAAGCGGCAGCAAAATTACGAGATTTTAAATTTGTTTTTAACCCCAAGTAAAAGGGCAGAATCATGATCAGAAGCTTATTAATCGGACTGTGGCTATTTGCAATGCTGATGCCATGGCAGGCGCGGGCCGAATTGGTCATTGAAATTACAGGGGGATCCGAAGCGGCATTGCCGATTGCCGTCGTCCCATTTGGCAGTGAAGGCATACCAGCCACCGAAGATATTTCTACTATTATTAAAAATGATTTAGAGCGAAGTGGTCGCTTTGCCCCGCTACCTCAGCAAGACTTGATTTCAACACCACATGAAAAAAGTGAAATCAATTTCAAGGATTGGCGCTTATTGAGATCGGAAGGTTTATTGATTGGTAAAGTGTCTAGTGCCGATGGACTGACCTATCAAGTGCAATTTCAATTATTTGATGTTTATAAGTCGCAGCAGTTGGTGGGAAAACGTTACCAAGTACCAGCTTCAAGCTTACGTCGTGTTGCCCATCAAATTTCAGATCAAATTTATCAGGCTTTGACGGGTGAAAAAGGTGTTTTCTCAACGCGTCTTGCTTTTGTTTCGGTCTTAAAAAATGCAGCGGGTAAGCAGCGTTATGCTTTACAAATTGCGGATTCAGATGGCGCAAACCCGAGAACGGTTTTACAATCTAAACAACCCATTTTATCGCCTAGCTGGTCACCAGAAGGTGAGCGTTTAAGCTATGTGTCTTTTGAAAATGGTCGTGCTGAAGTCTTTACCCAAGCGATGCAAAGCGGCAAACGGTCGTCGGTCGCAAGTTTTAAAGGCATCAATAGCGCACCCAGTTGGTCACCCGATGGTAAAAAATTAGCCATGACCTTATCCAAAGGCGGCAATGCAGAAATTTATGTGTTGGATATTGCTAGCCAAGCGTTGTCGCGTGTAACACACAGCTCTCAAGCTATCGATACTGAGGCGGTATGGATGCCCAATAGCCAAGCATTAATATTCACTTCAGATAGAGGGGGGCGGCCACAGATTTATAAAGTCCCTGCCGATGGCGGTCGCGCGGAGCGGCTAACTTTCGAAGGGCTTTACAATGCCTCTCCTGATATTTCGCCAGATGGCCGATATTTAGCGATGGTGCATGGACAAAAAGGCAAGTTTTATATTGCAGTGCAGGATTTGAAATCAGGGGCGGTCCAAGTGTTAACAGAAGGAGGCAAAGATGAGTCGCCTAGCTTTGCGCCAAATGGTCGCTTGATCCTGTATGCTACCGAGCAAAAAGGTAAGGGCGTCTTAGCAGTAGTTTCCGTCGATGGTCGTTTTCACCAACGTATAGGTGATACCGGTATCGATGTTCGCGAACCAGCATGGTCGCCAATCAGAAAGTAAATAATGTTCAGGAGTATGCCTAATGAAATTAGTTAAATTAAGTGCCGTAGGATTTATATTAGTCTGTATATCAGGCTGTAGCACCCTAGGGGGGGGGAATGGTTCGATGGGTGAAGATGGTGTGATCGTTGAAGATCGTGGCGTTTCGACCGATGGTGTTAATGGTGATGGCGTCTCAGGTAGTGAGTTTGGTGCTGAAACGCAAGTGATTGTCGGTGAGGACGCTTTCGAAGGTGATATCTTAGATGATCCTGCCAATGCCTTATCGAATAGAATTGTATATTTCGAATATGACAGTAGCTCGGTGAGAGCAGAAGACCAAATCACACTTGAAGCACATGCTGTTTATTTGGCAGAACACCCAGATGCGCGCGTCAGATTGGAAGGTCATACTGATGAGCGTGGTTCTCGTGAATATAATTTAGCCTTGGGCGAACGACGTGCATTAGCTATTCGTCAGATTTTGATGATTCAAGGTGCGAGTATTAATCAATTCCAAGTGACTAGCTTTGGTGAAGAGCGCCCTCAAAGTGAAGGCGAAGGTGAAGCAAATTGGCAGAATAACCGCCGTGTTGAATTGATTTATACAGGTCGATAAAAATGAACAGTTTGGTAAAAACAATGACGGTGGCCAGTTTAGTATTTGTGCCATTAGTCAATAATATTGCATGGGCTGACGACGCTGTATTGGCCGAGCGTATTGCACGTTTGGAACGTATTGTGAAGGGTCAAGGATTAGTGTCTTTGTTGGGGCGTGTTGACCAATTACAAAATGAAGTTCAGCGATTAAACGGTGACAACGAGACTTTAAGGCATCAATTGGATGCAATGAAGCGTCGTCAGCGCGAAATGTATATTGATCTTGATGGGCGATTACAAGGATCGACAGCCTCCTCTACGGAAGCGCTTGGGCCGGATGCGTCTTCTGGAGCAGCAACGCAAGGGGTTATTGCAGAGTCGGTTACTATTACTCAGCCCGAGGTGGACGTAGTCGAAAAATCAACAGCGACTAAAAAGCCTGTTGATACTGCAGTGCCAGAAGATTCGCCTACCTCGCCAGAGGCAATAGAGGATGGTGAAGAGGCCTATCAGGCCGCATTGCAAACATTGCGCGGCGGTCAATATGAAGAAGCAATCGCTGCATTATCTGTTTTTCCTGAACAATATCCGCAGAGTAGCTATTTGCCAAATGCCTATTATTGGCAGGGCGAAGCCAATTATGTATTACAACATTTTGAGAAGGCTATTAAGGCCTTCCAAACGGTGATTGATCAGTTCCCTGTTAGTAGTAAAGTGGCGGATGCGACTTTAAAACAAGGGTTTAGTCATTACGAGTTGGGACAAATTGGTTTGGCAATAGCTAACTTAACGAAAGTTGTCGACCAATATCCATCAACATCAGCTGCACGTTTGGCTAAGGCCAGATTAGCGCGTATTGAAAAAGAAACGCGTTAAACGCTTAAAATTAGGAATGATGTGAAGTGCAGTGTCGTGTTACGGAAATTTTTTATTCATTACAAGGTGAAACTAGGACTGTGGGGCTCCCCACTGTCTTTGTACGCCTGACGGGCTGTCCTTTACGTTGTACCTTTTGCGATACCGCTTATGCTTTTCATGGTGGTACAAAAATGGACATTAGCGATATCGTGGTGCAGGTTCAATCCTACCAACCACGTTATGTCACGGTGACAGGTGGGGAGCCATTAGCGCAGAAGTCCTGTTTCCCTTTATTAACCGCCTTATGTGATTTAGGGTATGAAGTGTCACTTGAAACCAGTGGTGCAATCGAGATCACAGCTGTCGATCCACGTGTCGTGTGTGTGATGGATTTGAAAACACCGGGTTCAGGTGAAGAAGCTAAAAACCGCTATGACAATATTGCTGTATTGAAGCCGACCGACCAACTTAAATTTGTGATTTGTGATCGTGAGGATTATGACTGGGCCTGTCGTAAAATGGCTGAGTTCGATTTGACCGGACACTGTGAGATATTGTTTTCGCCTATTCATGGCCAATTACAGCCCGCAGATTTGGCGGATTGGATTGTCGAAGATAATTTGCAGGTCAGAATGCAAGTTCAATTGCATAAATATCTGTGGAACGATGAGCCAGGACGATGAAAAGAGCAGTGGTTTTATTATCAGGTGGCTTAGACTCTGTTACAGCACTGGCATTGGCTAGAGAGCAAGGTTATGAATGCTATACCCTTAGTTTTGATTATGGTCAGCGACATCGAACTGAGCTAGTCGCAGCGAAATTGCTTTCTACACAAAATGGTGCTGTGGACCATAAAGTCATTGATATTGATCTAACATCAATCGGCGGCTCTGCATTGACCGATAGTGACATTAATGTGCCTGAAGCCTTGGAAAAAGGCATCCCTATTACCTATGTACCCGCCAGAAATACCATTTTCCTATCGATTGCATTAGGCTGGGCCGAAGTCTTATCTGCTGATGCCATTTTTGTGGGTGTCAATGCCGTTGATTACTCGGGTTATCCTGATTGTCGTCCTGAATTCATTGCTGCTTTTGAACAATTAGCAAATTTAGCGACTAAAGCCGGTGTTGAAGGGCAGACGCTACATATAGAAGCGCCACTAATGAAAATGACCAAGGCTGATATTATTCGGCAAGGCACAAGATTGGGTATTGATTACGGTCAAACAATCTCATGTTATCAGGCAGATCATGAAGGCAAAGCGTGTGGTAGATGCGACTCTTGCCGATTTCGACAGCAAGGTTTTGAAGAAGCAGGTGTCGCTGATCCAACACCTTATCAATAGCTTGGAGTCTGGTTTTTCCGCGCTGTTGTTGCATTAATGATTGAAAAGACACATTAATACCAAATGGGTGAATGTTATTAACAGGCCAGTATTTCAACTGTAGCGACGGTATTATCCG
>Ga0316189_10002363_pt1 | contig 18632 bp, 18 predicted proteins | sample LowCovwburrow_MG_FD_204930 | JGI IMG/M metagenome (GOLD analysis project Ga0316189, IMG submission 204930) | Coastal sediment microbial communities from Maine, United States - Lowes Cove worm burrow | ecosystem: Environmental > Aquatic > Marine > Coastal > Sediment | place: USA: Maine...
AACAGTCACAGGCCGTCAACGCCGTTGTGGTTGGTTTGATGCGGTTTTGGTCAAGCAAACCTGTGCCACATCGGGCGTGTCCGGCATTGCGTTTACCAAGCTGGACGTTCTGGACGGGTTCGAGACGTTAAAAATCTGTGTGGGGTATGAGTTGGACGGCAAACGGCTGGATTATCTACCCACAGCAGCTGACGCGCAGGCGCGTTGTAAACCGATCTATGAAGAAATGCCCGGTTGGTCTGAAAGCACGGAAGGGGCGCGGTCGTGGAATGACTTACCAGCGACTGCGATCAAATATGTACGCCGCGTGGAAGAATTGATCGACTGTCCGGTTGCGTTATTGTCAACCAGCCCGGAACGCGAAGATACGATCCTTGTCACTGACCCGTTTGCCGACTGATGGCTTTGTCTTATAAAGCACGTCGTCGTTGGTCTATGATCGTTTTATTGATCTGGTTGCCGTTTTATATTGTCGTGGCGACCACGATCATGACAGCAATCCCGCGTCTGCCGACATTGGTTGAATTGTTGATTTATCTGATCTTGGGGGTGGCATGGGCATTGCCGTTCAAGTTTATATTCAAAGGTGTCGGAAAGGATGATCCCGACGCCTGAAACTTAACCCGCCAGATATTTTTTTTGATAGGCTGCTTTGCGCACCATAGAGATTTTGTAACTGCCATCGTTGACTGTCTCCATAAAGCCGCGTTTAGTCAAACGCTCTAGCATGCCCGTGCATTCTTCCTGTTTTACGATTTCTCTAATATGCGTCGGTAGGTTGGCAGAGATTTGCTCTTCGGAATAATTTTCTTTGCCAAGAACCAAAGTCATGTAAGCGGCCGAAGCTTCCAAGAGTTCGATTAACGTACTTGCGCCCATAATCTTGGCAAAATCACCAAAGCTGGGAAGTTCCTCTTTTGGTGTGCGTTTAATCGTAACCTTTGGGTGACGCTTCTTCTCAGTCGGTTGATCGCTAACCAGCGTTAGACTGCTTTTTTTTTTGATTGTGGCGCGTGGCAGACCAGTTTGCGCTTGATTAGTGCGATCAATGCGTTGACCCAAGTCCAAAACAAGAGGTTTCGAATTACCATTGGCCGTTACATTGCGTGCTTTGGGGCGTGAAAACACACTTGTTTCCTGCTCGTAAGCTTTGCGTACTTTGGCTAGCTCGCGGCGGAAAGAAATTGTATTGTCGCGGCGCTCTTCACTGGTTTCAATAACCGTATCGGATGTAATCTTATCCATACGTGTAGAGCGCTCGGCTTCTGTGGCTGCGACGGCGGCTTTCAGGCGTTCAAGGGCATTCGCTTTGGACACATGTTCCGGCATTGCCATTTTTTCATTGGCGGTTTCCAGCCAACGATCTATCGCTTCACCGCTTTTTAGGGCCTGAACCGCAGCTGATACGGTTTCGGAAGGAATTTCGTGTTCCAGGCTTGGAGATAACTCATCTGCCGTTGTCGTGTCGTTTATATTTTCATCTAAAGAAGAAATCAGAGCATCGGATATCGTATCGGCGGCGGTTTTTTCTTCCGGCGCAACAACTGGTGCTACATTTTCCTCTGCGATGGTTGTATCGAGGACTGAAGGTTCTTCGTTTGCTGCTGTGCGACGAGATGAAAATGAGGCCGTATTCTCATATGTTTCAGCAACAGCTTCTTTGGTAGGTGCTACTTGTGTTTCGGAAATAACGTCTTTTTGCGGTGTCGTTTCTTCCGTGGCGGGTGCGTCCGTGTCGACGGGTTGTACCTTGGAGGGGGCATCGACAACATCAGCTTGCCGTAAGATCACGCTATTATCGGATACTTCGGCATCAATTCTGTTTGGATTCGCACTCATGGCAATTTGATGCAATTTCGATGCATCTGGCTGTAGCGGTTCGCCACCAAAGTAGCGATCATCAGCAGATAATTTGCGGAAATACTCCGCAACCAGTTGCATTGTGGTGAAAGGGTCATCAAAACCGTCTAGGGTACATGAAAATGTACCATAGGACACGGTCATTACTTTTGCGTGCGAATCCATACTATACTCAACTTACTCGTTACACGCCCCCACGACGATCTCTTTTATAGACCATATTCAGTCTAATTATATTATAAATGTCGTTTTTGTCATTAAGTAGAGTTAACGTTTTCGTTACTGGGGTGCATATGGGAAACAATTATCATAAGAAAAGCCACACTGTGGAATTTGCCGAAACTGTGACACTATTAGGGCATGCAGAAGTACCGTCGCACCACTTGCGTGGATTAGTCGATTCGCCTGCGCCGTTGGTATGTGCAGATGGCGGGGGTAATACCGCGTTGGAGTTTGGATTAACGCCTGATGTGATTGTTGGCGACATGGATAGCTTTTCAAAGCCGTTCGACGGGCAGGTTATCCACCTGTCCGAACAAGATACAACAGATTTTGAAAAATGCCTGTATTCAGTTAAAGCACCATTATATTTGGGGTTTGGCTTTCTTGGTGGGCGTGTAGATCATGAATTGACCGCACTTTCCGTATTGGTGCGCTATCCGGACAAGGCAGTCATTTTGATCGGGGCCGAAGATATTTGCTTTTGCTGCCCAAAGCAATTGAACATTGATCTGCCCAAAGGGACACGCGTATCGATTTTTCCGATGAACCATACCAAAATGCGTTCAACCGGACTGAAATGGCCACTGGACGGCATAGAAATGGCACCTTCCAAACGTACCGGCACCTCAAATAAGGCAGATACGAATACCGTGTCATTGACCCTTGAAGAGGGTGAAGCGGTTATTATTCTTCCTTATAAACATTTGGATACGATTAAGAAGGCCCTAACAGGCGGGTAGGTTTACGGCCAACCCCCCCAGAGATGTCTCTTTATACTTGGAATTCATATCCAAACCGGTTTGGCGCATGGTTTCAATACAGGCGTCCAGCGAGATTAAATGGGTACCGTCACCGCGCAAGGAAAGTGATGCGGCGGATACGGCTTTGATCGCACCCAGACCGTTGCGTTCAATACAAGGGGCCTGCACCAAGCCCTTGACCGGGTCACAAGTCATACCCAAGTGATGCTCCAGTGCTATTTCTGCGGCATTTTCAATTTGTTGATTTGTGCCACCCAGAACGGCGCAAAGACCGGCTGCAGCCATCGCCGAAGCCGAGCCAACCTCGCCCTGACATCCCACTTCAGCCCCCGAGATCGAGGCGTTGGATTTGATCAAGGCCCCGATGGCAGATGCGGTTAGCAAAAATTCGGTTATTTTGTTTTGATCGGCATCCGGGACATGATCCAGATAATAGCGCAGCGTGGCCGGAACAACGCCTGCGGCACCATTGGTTGGCGCCGTTACAACCCGTGCACCTGCAGCATTTTGCTCATTCACCGAGATGGCATAGGCGGCAATCCAGTCATTGATGATATGGGGGGCGGCCATATTGTTTCCGCGCTCTTCCTGTAGCTCATCATGAATAGCCTTGGCGCGCCTGCGTGTGTTCAGCCCACCCGGCAGAATGCCGCTTTCCTCAAAACCTGTATCGATACATGCATTCATAACATTCCAGATTCTGGCTATTCCTGTGGTTAGTTCATCCGGGGTCATGTGAATAGTTTCATTGGCCCATTTCAGTTCTGCAATGGTTTTGCCGCATGCATTGCCCATGGCCAACATCTCTTTTGCGGTGCGGAACGGGTATAGAACTTTTTGTTTACGCGCGGTGGGGTCAGTGTCTGCGGACATCTCTTCGGGGGTTTGAACAAATCCGCCACCGGTGGAATAATAGATCTGTTCATGCAAGACATTGCCGTCTTTAAGGGCTTGCAGGATCATGCCGTTGGCGTGGTCTTTTAAAATGCGGTCATAGTCGAATACGATATCGGTGGCAGGATCGAACTGGTAAACGGGGTGTCCATCGGGGCGCACGGTTTTTTGCGCCGCAATGCGGGTTTCTGCCTGCTTTGCGATCTTTGCGTCGAATTCGGATGGGATAAAGCCATCAAGCCCCAGAGTAATGGCCTGATCCGTGCGGTGGCCCCTGCCTGTAAAAGCAAGCGAGCCGTGCAGTGAACAGCGCAGATGCGTGGCATTGATACTGTTTTTCTTCAACGTGCGCAAAAACCGCTCAGCTGCCACCATCGGCCCCATTGTATGTGAACTGGATGGGCCAATGCCGATTTTAAATATTTCAAAGATGCTGAGAAACATCACGCGACTCCCTGTTTTCGGGGGCAACTTGGCAGGTTTTCCCAAAACTGAAACATCAAAAACGACGGTTTCAAAATAAGTTTGGCCCAAAGCGATTATTATTTGTATCTAAATTCAGTTTTAAGGCAGATTTACCCTCGTCGAACGGTGCAATACGATTTATACAAAAAGGATAACTTTGGGGGATCATATGTCCAAAAAACTTTCGTCCGCCGATAAGGCGAAGTTTATCTGCGCAAAGCGTGCGATGGATTTTGTCAAACCAGGGATGCGTTTGGGTCTGGGAACCGGATCAACAGCTGCGTGGCTGGTGCGATTGATCGGTGAAGAGGTGCGCAACAATGGTTTGCAGATTATTGCCGTGGCAACCTCTGATCAGACCGCGAAACTGGCGGCGGAATGCGGCATTACAGTACGCACGATGGACGAAGTGAAATGGCTTGATCTGACGATTGACGGGGCGGATGAATTTGACCCACGATTAAATTTGATTAAAGGTGGTGGTGCGGCGTTATTACAAGAAAAGATTGTCGCAACGGCTTCGGATCAGGTGGTAATTATTGCGGACGCCAGTAAAGACGTTCAGGTGTTGGGAAAGTTTCCTTTGCCTATTGAAGTGGTAAAGTTTGGCTGGATGACAACCAAAGGCCTGATTGAAGAGGCGGTTTCCAGTCTGGATGTGATGAGCTACGATCTGACCGTTCGCATGGATGGTGACAAAAAATTAGTAACCGATGAAGGACACTACATTTTAGATCTGCATCTGGGGCGTATTGGTAATCCGCGTGAATTGTCTTTGATCCTGAACCAAATCCCGGGTGTTGTGGAAACTGGCCTATTTTTGGATATTGCTGACGCTGTTGTGATTGGACATATGGATGGCCGCGTGGAAGTGCGCGACATCAATACAGGAACGGTAGAATTCGAGCAGATTGACGTTGTCGAACAAGATAATATGTTTCTGGATCTCTAACTTTTAAATTTTAGGAGACATGCATGTCTTTTGACTACGATCTATTTGTAATCGGTGGCGGTTCCGGCGGTGTACGCGCGGGCCGTTTGGCGGCCGGTACAGGTGCCAAAGTTGGCTTGGCCGAAGAATTTCGCATGGGCGGAACCTGTGTAATCCGGGGCTGTGTCCCGAAAAAGCTGATGGTTTACGCATCCAGCTATGCGGAAGCGTTTGAAGATGCCAAGGGCTATGGTTGGAGCGTGGGTGAGACCAGTTTTGACTGGCAGAAGCTGATTGCGGCCAAAGATGTGGAAATTGCACGACTTGAAGCGATTTACGGCAAAAACCTGATGGCGGCAGGGGCCGACATGCACTTGGCACGGGCAACTGTAGTGGACCCCCATACGGTCAAGTTATCCACGGGTGAGACATTTAGTGCCAAGCATATTTTGATTGCGACTGGCGGCACACCGTTTGTGCCAAAGATTGAGGGGCATGAGTATGTCATTACCTCAAACGAGATATTCCATCTTGAAGAACAGCCTAAACGGTTTTTGGTCGTGGGCGGCGGTTATATCGCTTGTGAATTTGCCTGCATTATGAACGGTCTTGGGTCAGAGGTGACGCAGTATTATCGCGGTGAACAGGTATTGCGCGGTTTTGACAACGAAGTGCAGGGATTTGTTGCCGAAGAAATGCGTGAAAAAGGTGTTGATCTGCATGTGGGAACCGATGTGCAATCCATCGTGAAAACCGATGGCGGTCTGGTTGTGACGAACACGCACGGCAAGACGATTGTGGTCGATCAGGTGCTTTATGCGACAGGTCGCGTGGCCAATACGCAAGGTTTAGGGCTGGAAAACGCAGGCGTGGCATTGGGGCGCAAGGGCGAGATTGTGGTGGATGGCTATTCCCAAACAAACATTCCTTCGATTTATGCGGTGGGTGATGTCACTGACCGGGTGAACCTGACACCTGTTGCCATTGTTGAAGGGGCGGCTTTTGTCGACACTGTATTTCATGGCAAGCCGACACAACCCGATCATGAACTGATCGCAACAGCGGTGTTTACCCAACCGGAAATCGGTACTGTGGGGCTGGGTGAAGAAGCTGCGCGTGAAAGTGAAGAGATCGAAGTTTACCGTGCCGTATTTCGCCCGATGGCCCATATTCTGGCAGGCAAATCCGAACGGATGCTGATGAAACTGATCGTCAGTAAAGCCAACCGTAAGGTTTTGGGTTGCCATATTGTCGGACATGCGGCAGGTGAGATGATCCAATTGGCAGGTGTCGCCCTGAAAATGGGGGCAACCAAAGAGGATTTTGACCGGACCATGGCCATTCATCCAACAGCGGCCGAGGAACTTGTGACAATGAAGACACCTGTTGCGGGTTGATATTTTGACAATCGGGGCCAAGTACCCCTTAATGTGCACGTTCAATAAAAAGGATTCTTATAGAATGGCTGGAAATGATTCCGGAGGCCCGTGGGGCGGCGGTGGAAACCGTGGTAATAAAGGCAATAATGGCGGTGGACGCGGCCCAAATGACGGTGGTAATCGCCCTGAGATGCCGGAGATTGATGAGATTGTCCGCAAAGGTCAGGAACAACTGCGCGTTCTAATGGGCGGCAAAGGTCGTTCCGGTGGCGGGTCCGGTGGCGGCGAAATGCCGTCCGGTCTGGGCGCAGGCGGTGTTGGGCTGTTTGTTGTGGCGGCACTGGTCCTGTGGGTGTTTACCTCATTTTACCGTGTGGATACATCCGAACAATCGGTTGAGCTGTTTTTGGGTGAATATTACAAAACCGGTAACGAAGGCCTGAATTTTGCGCCTTGGCCGGTGGTGACCAAGGAAATTCTGCCGGTCACCCGCGAAAACATCGAAAATATCGGTGTTGGTGGCGGTACACGCGGTGATCAAGGTCTGATGCTGACCGGGGATGAAAATATCGTGGATATTGATTTTCAGGTTGTCTGGAATATCAATGACGCACAGAAATTCCTGTTCAATCTGGCGGATCCGAAAAATACGATCGTTGCGGTTTCAGAGTCGGTGATGCGCGAAATTGTTGCGCGTACCGATCTGACCCCAATTCTAACCACCGGTAAGGGTGTTATTGCGGCGGATTTGCAAAGCCTTATTCAGGAAACACTGGACAGCTATGAAGCAGGTGTGACGATTGTCCGGGTGAACTTTGACAAAGCAGACCCACCGCGCGAAGTGGCGGATGCGTTCCGCAATGTGCAAGCAGCAGAGCAGTCACGTGATACTTTGGAAAAACAAGCGGACGCTTATTCAAACAAAGTGGTTGCTGCAGCGCGTGGTAAAGCGGCGCAGTTGATTGAGCAGGCCGAAGGATACCGTTCACAAACCGTGAATGAAGCCGAAGGTGAAGCTTCACGCTTTATCGCCGTGTACGAAGAATATGCCAAAGCCCCTGATGTGACGCGCAAACGTCTGTATCTGGAAACCATGGAGCGGGTATTGGGACGCGTGGACAAGGTCATCATTGATGAAGGTGTCGGTGGCCAAGGTGTTGTGCCTTATCTGCCTTTGAACGAGTTGAATAAATCTAAAGGGGGGGCAAACTAATGAGGCTTTCAGCAATAGCATTGCCAATATTGGCTATCTTGGTTTTTATCGGCCTATCCTCTTTTTATATCGTGGATGAACGTGAAAAAGCATTGAAACTGTGGTTCGGGGAGGTGATCGATGTCGATGATAATCCGGGGCTTTATTTCAAAATTCCCTTCCTGCATGAGATCGTAAAATACGATGATCGTATTTTGCCGCTCGACTCGCAGCCGTTGGAAGTGACGATGAAAGACAACCGTCGTTTTGAAGTTGATGCTTTTGCGCGTTGGCGGATTGACGATGTGGTGAAATTTCGTAAAGCCATTGGTTCGGGTGGAATTGGTTCTGCAGGATCGCGTTTGGAAATTATTCTAAATGCTGAGTTGCGTACGGTGTTGGGCGATGTGCGTTCGGGTGCACTTCTTTCATCTGACCGAGTTGGCCTTATGAACCTGATCCGCGATGCGGCAAGAACCAAAGCCATGGATCTAGGTGTAGAAGTGATCGACGTGCGTATTAAACGTGCTGACCTGCCGCAACAAAATCTGGAAAAAACCTTTGAACGGATGCGTGCAGAACGTGAACGTGAAGCGGCAGATGAGATTGCACGCGGTAATGAAGCGGCGCAACGGGCCCGTGCGATTGCTGATCGGACTGTCGTTGAAACCGTGTCTGAAGCGCAAAAGAACTCTGAAATTATTCGTGGTGAAGCAGATGCAAAACGGAATGCTATCTTTGCAAAAGCCTATGGCCGCGATCCGGAATTCTTTGCTTTTCGACGTTCACTGACCGCATATGAGAATTCTTTGCTTGGCGAAAACTCAACGTTGGTAATGTCACCTGACAGCGAATTTTTTGACTATCTTAAATCGGGTACCAATGAATGATGCATGATTTGTTATTGGGCCTCGGTCTGGTGGCGGTAATTGAGGGGCTGGTGCTTGCACTGGCCCCTTTACGTTTTGAAGACATTTTAAAGGCAATGGCCGAATTAAGCCGTGACCAGCGCCGCACTTTAGGGGTTGTCTTTGTTGCGTTTGGCGTTGCGCTTGTTTGGGTGGCAAAAAACTGGGCGTGACATTTAACAGTATTGAAGTGCGACGGAACTGTGATTACTTTGCGTATAAATACAAAGTTCGTAACGTTGTTGTGAGAAGCCGAAACAAAAAATACCTTGTAATGTCGTGTCGGGAACACAATTTATAAATAACAAGGCAATCCCCACTGGGGTGGCCCATTGATGCAATATCCTGGAGGATCAAAGTGAAGTCTCTTGCTATTACCCGCACAAACGCGTGGTCTACATCACAAACCTACCTGTTCGGTGTCGTTCTGACACTTGCCCTGCTGTTGGCACAAACCATTACCGCGTCTGCACGCGGTGCAGGAGACAGCTTTGCCGATTTGGCCGAAAGCCTAAGTCCGGCAGTGGTGAATATCACAACGACACAAACCGTTGCACAACCCGATCGTCCGGCGTTGCCGCAAATCCCGAAAGGCTCGCCATTTGAAGATTTCTTCAAGGATTTTCTGGACCCGGGGCCGAATGGGCAAAATCAGAAACAACGTCGCGCAACAGCACTTGGCTCTGGGTTTATCGTGTCTGCCGATGGTTATATTGTGACAAACAACCATGTGATCGACAAAGCCGATGAAATTGTGATCGAATTGTTCAGCGGCGTGGAACTGGATGCAAAATTGATTGGTCGCGATACGAAAACAGACATTGCGTTATTGAAAGTGGAAGCGGATAAACCGCTGCCGTTTGTGGCTTTTGGCGACAGTGATATTTCGCGTGTAGGTGATTGGGTCTTGGCTATCGGGAACCCGTTGGGACAGGGATTTTCTGTTTCCGCAGGGATCATTTCAGCTAATAACCGGTCTTTACGTTCTGGCCCTTATGACGACTTTATTCAAACCGACGCGGCGATCAACCGTGGAAACTCCGGTGGTCCGTTGTTCAATATGGATGGCGATGTGATCGGGGTGAACACAGCGATCATTTCACCGACCGGCGGATCCATCGGACTGGGTTTTGCAATGGCGTCGAATGTTGTGTCTGGTGTTGTAAATCAGTTGAAAGAGTTCGGCGAAACCCGCCGTGGTTGGCTCGGTGTCAGCATTCAGGATCTAGATTTGGAAATGGCGGAGGCTCTTGGGCTTGAAAAGGCCGCGGGTGCGTTGGTCAGTGATGTCCCCGAAGGCCCTGCAAAAGAAGCGGGTATTCTGGCAGGGGATGTGATCCTGAACTTCGACGGAAAAGAGGTTGACGATACCCGCGGTCTGATCAAACAGGTCGGCAATTCCGAAGTTGGTAAATCCGTGCGTGTGATCGTGCAACGCGATGGCAAAACGCAAACTATAAAAGTTGTTCTTTCGCGGCGTGAAGATGCTGAAAAATCAATTATCTTACCCGCGGTGTCAAAGCCGGAAGCTGCAACGGAAGAAAAATCTTTGGGTATGAAGCTAACGTCATTGACCGATGAAATCCGCAAGCAATTGCAATTGCCTGAGGGCGCCAAAGGTGTGGCGGTTGTAACTGTTGATGAAGATAGTGACGCTTTTGAAAAAGGTCTGCGCACAGGTGATCTGATTGCCGAAGTTGGCCAGCTTCCTGTCGAACGACCAGCAGATGTCAATAAAGCAGTTCAGGCAGCTAAGGATGCGGGCCGTAAATCGGTTTTGTTTCTGGTGCGCCGTGATGGCAACCCACGCTTCGTGGCTTTGTCATTGGACAGCTAAAGGATAAAATAATTTGAAAAACCCCGCAGGATATGTGGGGTTTTTATTAACGGAACAGGCGGTGTATAACCAAACCGTAGCTTTCAGCCAATTCATGTGTAATTTCCGGTGAATTAATTCCCTGACTTTTTTGAACTTTTCGCACCGCACGCTTGGTAGGCTCGTCCATCGCACCGGTGATTGGCCCTTGGTAATGTCCACGTGCGGCTAATGCACGTTGCAAGGTTTGAATGAAAACAACAGTCAGGTCTTTTGCACAGATTATTTCGATCCAAGCTTCGTGGCGCGCGCGGATAATTTTCTGAACAGTTTCAGTGCGATAAATTGCAGGCGATATAATGATAGGCTGACCCGTCTGCACATCTACCCCGCGTTTTTCGGGCTGTATGATGGCCTGCTCAGTGACGGTTTCAATTAGGGCAGGAGCCGTGTACCGGATGTGGCAGGACCCAGGGCGGGCATTAGGTGGTAGACCTGAGTTTTGTGCGTTGACGGGAAATGCCGAAAACCCGGCAAGACCGATCAAACTTGTGATTATAACTGCTCTGAAAGGGGCCATTTGGTTCTCATTGTTTGGGTGCAGACTATCTATAAACGGTGCTGAAAAAAAGGCCCTAGTTTAAAAAAGGGGCTGGCATGTTTTAAAGGCGCGGTTTACATGCGATTAAGAGATTTAACAGGAGGCAGACGGCAATGGCCAAAATCACCTATATTGAACATAACGGCAAAGAGCATGTAGTGGATGTCGCCAACGGCCTAACCGTTATGGAAGGTGCGCGTGACAATAATATTCCGGGTATCGAAGCGGATTGCGGCGGGGCCTGTGCATGTTCGACATGCCATGTTTATATAGATGACGCATGGGTAGAAAAACTACCCGTAAAAGATGCGATGGAAGAGGATATGCTGGATTTCGCGTGGGAACCGGATGTGATCAAATCGCGTTTGACCTGTCAGGTTAAAGTGACGGATGATCTGGACGGGTTGATTGTGCGGATGCCTGAAAAACAGATTTAATGACATAATCAATCGTAAATATCCAGCAGAGGTAGTGCTGTGATCTGTCGTTATAACGCGCGCCAACCGATATCTTTGCGATAAAAGCCATCCGGCCAATCTATTTGGTCGACGATTGCATATGCCCGCTCATGAGCCTCTGCAAGTGTGGTGCCGCGTGCCGTGACGTTTAACACGCGTCCGCCAGTAGCCAAAACCTTGTCACCGTCCGCTTTGGTACCTGCATGAAAGATCATGTTCTTGCTGTCTGAAGTTAGGGCATCAAGCCCCTTTATTTCAGTCCCTTTTTTATATGCACCTGGGTAGCCATTCGCCGCCAGAACAATCGAAATCGCATGGTCATTGGCCCAATTGATACGGATGTTGTCCAGCCGCTCTTCTGCGCAGGCTTGCAACACGTCAAGGGCTTGGGCACCCAGTCGCATCATCAGGGTTTGACATTCGGGATCACCAAAACGCACGTTATATTCCACAAGGCGCGGCTGGCCGTTCTTGATCATGAAGCCCGCAAAAAGCACGCCCTGAAAAGGTGTGCCGCGCCGGGCCATTTCGTTAATTGTGGGTTGGATGATGTCCGTCAGGGCTTTTTGGGTGACTTCATCGGTCATCACGGGCGCCGGCGAATAGGCACCCATGCCGCCCGTGTTCGGGCCCTTGTCACCGTCATAGGCGCGTTTGTGATCTTGGGCTGTGCCCATCGGCAGGATATTTTTACCGTCGGACAAGACAAAGAAACTGGCTTCTTCGCCGTCCATAAACTCTTCGATGACCACTTCGGCACCAGCATCACCGAATGCGCCATCGAAAATGTCCTCCAGACCGTCCAATGCCTGTTGCATATCCATCGCGACAATCACGCCTTTGCCCGCGGCCAGACCGTCAGCCTTGATCACAATCGGGGCACCTTGTTCAATGACATAGGCCTTGGCCGCTTCCAGTTCAGAGAACCGTGCGTAAGCCGCTGTTGGCGCATTGCAGGCGTCACATATTTCTTTGGTAAAGGCTTTCGAGCTTTCCAGCTCGGCGGCTGCTTTGGATGGGCCAAAGGTCAAAATGCCAGCGGCGCGTAATACGTCTGCAACGCCATTGGCCAAGGGGTTTTCGGCACCGATTATAGCGAAATCAATATCTTGGGCCTTACAGAGTGCAACAATCGCGTCATTGTCCATCACGTCGACCGCAAAGCAATCTGCAATCGCAGCCATACCCGCATTACCGGGGGCGCAAACCAAACGGCCACATTTCGGATTTTGTTTTACGGCCCAAGCCAGTGCATGTTCGCGGCCGCCAGAGCCTAATATGAGGATATTCATGTTTTTATACGCTCTCGCCTTGGCCTTTGTTGCAGCTCGTTCTAAGGTTGGTTTCACGCAAGTGCAAGGAGACATAAGTGTCTGATCTGATCGACCAACCGGAACCGGGACAAAATGCGCCCGAATTCAGTGTATCTGAAATCTCAAATGCGGTGAAACGCATGATTGAAGGCGAATTCAGCCATGTGCGTATCCGGGGTGAGATTGGCCGTGTCAACCGCTATGCTTCGGGTCATATTTATTATGATCTGAAAGATGAAAACGCGGTTTTGAATGCGGTCACATGGAAGGGGCAGGCGTCGAAGCTATCTGTTCAACCCGAAGAAGGTATGGAAGTGATTGCGGTGGGCAAGCTGACATCCTTTCCGAAACAATCCAAGTACCAGATGAACGTGATGGAACTGCGGGTTGCGGGTGTGGGCGCATTGATGGCTATGTTGGAAAAACGCAAAAAGGCATTGGCGGCAGAGGGGCTGTTCGATCAGGATCGCAAGCAACCCATTCCCTATCTGCCTGAAGTGATCGGGGTTGTGACCTCACCCTCGGGTGCGGTGATCCGCGATATTTTGCACCGTTTACGCGACCGTTTTCCACGCAAGGTGCTGATCTGGCCTGTGGCGGTGCAGGGTGAGCGTTGCGCGCTTGAAGTGACGCGGGCTATTGAAGGTTTCAATGCGATGACCGTGGGCGGAGCGATACCGCGACCCGACTTGATTATCGTGGCCCGCGGCGGTGGCTCGATCGAAGATTTATGGGGATTTAACGAAGAAAGCGTGGCTCGAGCTGCTGCTGCCAGTGATATTCCATTGATCTCGGCAGTGGGCCATGAAACCGATACCACGTTGATTGATTATGTGTCCGATCAACGCGCGCCAACACCGACGGCGGCGGCTGAATTGGCAGTGCCTGTGCGGGCGGAATTGGCGGTATGGTTGGCAGGTATGGAAGAACGCCGTGTGCGCGCACTTGCCAATGGAATTAACCAACGCGGTCAACGGTTGCGTGATTTGTCGCGTGCGATGCCGAACCCCGTTGATGTGGTGGCAATGCAGGGGCAAAAACTGGATATGGTTGCAGCACGCTTGCCACGTGCCTTGCAAGCCATGGCGCAGGGTAAACGTGTGCAATTGGCAGAACGTACGGCGGCTTTGCGACCGCAAGCCTTACATCAGATGATTTCGCAAAAAGACCAGATATTGCAACGTGTCGCCAATGATCTTGTAAATGCACCCATTCGCAATATGGAACGTTGGCGTGACCGTTTGGATGGATTGAAACGCTTGCTTGAAACGCTTGGTTATACGGCGACGCTTGATCGCGGGTTTGCGGTTGTGCGCAATTTGGATGGAGCGATTTTATCAACGGCGAAAACCGCGAGGGATGCTGGGGGTTTGGATATTGAATTCAAGGACGGGCATTTTAGAACTGATGCGACACAAACGATCAAGAAACCAAAGGCGAAGCCCAAAGCACCGCCTGAAGATCAGGGCAACCTGTTCTAGACCGACAGGCCGTCCCCCTTGCACAATAAGGGTTTTTTATCGATGAAATCCAATTTCAGGATTTCATCTAACGGGGCACCTTCGGCCCGGGCAGCATAGCCTTCATCGATTTTGAAAAACGCCCAGCACTGGGTTTCAAGCCCGTGTTCATAATTGAAACAGATCATGTCTTCCAAGGCGAACCATTCGCCATTTTCACAAAGCCCGTCTTTATAACGCCATTTGCTAATGCGGCCTTTGTAGAAATGTTCTGCCCCGTAGGGTTTTCCGTCCTTGGAGAAATACAGGGTTTTGCCTGTGGATAGGGCTTCAAATTCGTTTGGGCTTAGGTTGGTTTCTGCCAAAACGGGTGTGGCAGTGATAAAGGCGATAATAGCAAGGTATTTCATGGCTGTTCTTTATTGTTTTTCAGGTATTATAATCTGTTTTTACCGATCTTGCCATGCTTTCGCACGTGGGTTCATCATTGCGCGCCATTTACGTGGCCAAAGTGCTATAGCGGCCATATAGGGGATCGCATGGGGCAGTTGCGGGGCTGTGTCGATCAAACCATCCAGATCGGTATAGGGTTTGGCGGGGGACGCGTGGTGGTCGGAATGGCGCGGTGCGTTCAGGGTCATAAAGGCACTAAACCAATGCGGTGCATTCCATGAATGGCGGGGGGTGACGAGTTCATATTTACCATTGTCCAATTGCTTGCGCTGCAACCCGTAGTGCTGGACATAATCGATGATCAGCATTTGTGATTGGGCATGAGCACACAAGGCAAGATAAGTTATAACGCCTATGAGGCCTGCCAAGCTATAGGTTAACGCAATGGCCACGAGTGCACCCAAGCAATATTGCCAGTAGGGGTTGCGCAGGCTTGCAGCGGATAGTCCACGCTTTTGCAATCGGGCATTTTCAGCCCGTAATCCTGCGCGAAACTCTTCCACGCCGGCGCGTTTCAGGAACTTGTAAAAACTTTCATTGAATCGGGCTGAATTCGGGTCTTTGGGGCTTGCAACATAGGGGTGATGCACCAGCAAATGCGCACTGGTATGATGGCCGAACAGCATCGAGATGAAAACCCATTTACCGAATCGGAAGTGTAATCGATTGGTGCGGTGGATCATTTCATGGGCGTTTGCGTGGCTGATCATGCCGAAAAACAAACCGAAAGCGAAAAATAATAGGATTTTGGCCAGCACCCCAAGGCTTGTTGCGCTAAGGGCGTAAATTGCCAAGGGTAAAAGTGCAAAATGGACGGCGCCAAGGATAATGGGTAGAACTATGCGTGCGGCCCAACTGTCACCAGATTTGGTAAAATCCAATGCAAACATTTCATCGCAAAATGCCGCAAATGCAGTCATGTAAATCAATGCGCAAGGTACCCAGAACCCGCCCTGCACAACCGCCATAAACAACAGTGGTGCGGGTGTTAACGTGATTAGGTAAAAAAGGAATGGTCTGATGTGCATAGTGTCCTGTTTCAGCAACTTTGTTCTACAGTAGAAACAATTCCCCCATCTTTCAACAAAGCTACGCGTTTATCGGGCTTGAGGCGTCGCATTTATTCTGGCCTGATTGCTTTTGACTGCATATAGTCCGCCTGAACGAATAACGAATAACGAATAGGGAATTGGCCAATGGCATTGGATGAACGCAAAGGTGTTTGGAAATCGGGTAAAGGCAAAGGTCGCCACACGCCCAAGGGACGACAGGTAACAGAAGAAAGTTTGGCCAGTATTCAGGCTTTGCTGGGGGACAGGCTTCGCCGCCGTGATTTGCTGATCGAGCATTTGCATCTGATTCAGGATACTTATGGCCATCTGTCAGCAGAAAACCTGGCGGCATTAGCCGAAGAGATGCGTTTGCCGCAAGCTGAAGTTTACGAGGTCGCGTCGTTTTATGCCCATTTCGATATCGTCAAAGAAGGTATGGAAGTGCCCCCCGCGCTGACCATTCGGGTCTGTGACAGCCTGTCTTGTGAATTGGCCGGCTCAGAAACGTTGTTGCGTGATCTGGCGGCGAAATATAACGGCAAAGGTGAAGTGCGCGTGTTGCGGGCGCCCTGCATGGGGCGGTGTGATACGGCGCCGACCTTGGAAATAGGCCATAATCACATAGACTTTGCCGATTTGGACAAGGTTGCGGATACGATTAAAGCGGATGATACCCACGCACACATTCCGGACTATGAACAGTTTGATGCATATACGGCTAATGGCGGTTATGCGGAACTGAAAGCCCTGCGTGCAGGTTCAAAATCCCGCGATTCATTGCAGGATGAAGTGTTGGAAAGCGGCCTGCGCGGTATGGGCGGGGCCGGGTTTCCGTCCGGGAAGAAATGGTCGTTCGTGCGTATGAACGAAGGCCCGCGTTATTTGGCCGTGAACGGCGACGAGGGCGAGCCGGGCACGTTCAAAGATCGTTATTTTCTGGAACGTGAACCGCATGTTTTTTTGGAAGGCATGCTGATTGCCGCTTGGGCGGTTGAGGCAGATAAATGCTTTATCTACATGCGCGATGAATATCCCGCCGTGTTGGAACTTTTGGCGCGCGAAATTAGCAAGCTGGAACAGGCGGGTATTGTCGACGCGGGTTATATTGATCTGCGGCGCGGTGCCGGAGCTTATATTTGTGGCGAAGAAAGTGCCATGATCGAAAGTATCGAAGGCAAGCGCGGGATGCCACGCCACAGGCCACCCTTTGTGGCTTCTGTCGGGATTTTCAACCGACCGACCTTGGTGCATAATGTGGAAACGCTTTATTGGATTTGCAAAGTGGCGCGTGAGGGCGGCGATATTTTCGGCGCGCACGGTGCTAACGGGCGCAAAGGTATGCGCAGTTATTCCGTATCGGGGCGGGTGAAAAACCCGGGCGTGAAAATTGCGCCTGCGGGTCTGACGATTAAGGAATTGATTGAGGATCATTGCGGCGGCATGGCTGATGGGCATAGCTTCAAGGCATATCAACCCGGCGGGCCGTCTTCGGGTCTATTGCCGGCCTCCATGAATAATATTCCTCTGGATTTCGATACGCTGCAACCGCATGGTACCTTTATCGGTTCTGCTGCCGTGGTGGTTTTGTCTGACAAGGACAGTGCAAAACAAGCGGCCTTGAACATGCTGCGTTTCTTTGAAGATGAAAGTTGCGGACAGTGCACACCATGCCGTGTCGGTTGCGAAAAAGCAGTAAAGCTGATGCAAGCGGACACTTGGGATCAGGGCCTGTTGGAAGAGCTTTCAACGGCCATGGTCGATGCGTCAATTTGTGGTTTGGGCCAATCGGCGCCAAATCCGATCCGCACGGTGATAAAGCACTTCCCGGAAGAGATATAATACCTTTGGATACGCTATTACCCAGGTTTTTCGAGTTTGGCGCAGTCTGTGCGTTTATATATTTACTTGGTTATTGTTACCGTGGGCCCTCAAGGGCAAAAACGGGTTTCAAAGTTTTTAGTATCGGGGCGTTGGTACTTGTCTCAATTGCTGCAAGTACACCGTTGTGGTTAACTTTGGCACTGGCAGCCTGTGCTATTGGTGATTATTACCTGTCGCGTGATGGGGCGGCCGCCTTTGTAAAAGGTGTGGCCGCTTTTGCCGTTGGGCATTTATTCTACATCGCTTTATTTTTAACCGATCCGCTTTCCGATATTAGCCTGATCATTACCAATTCACGCATTGCAACCCTGACGTTTCTTGCCATCATGTCGATAATAATGATGAGCATACTGTGGTTCTATGCTGGTAAACTGCGTTATGCGGTTTTGGGTTATATCGGGGTTATTACAAGTATGGGCATTGCTGCGGCGACATTGCCGTGGATGCCTAATTACAACATTGTGATGCTGGGAGTTGCGTTTTTCATTCTGTCCGATCTGATCTTGTCGATGGAAATGTTTTTATTGTCCAAGCAAGGTTGGGTCGGTAAATTAGCACCGTTTTTGGTATGGGCATTTTATTGGCTGGCACAGTTTTCAATTACCGCAGGCTTGGTGCTGCGGGGGATGCAAACATAGGTTTATAGGGCTTCCATCCTGCCTGAATGCGTATTAGGTGAGTGTTTAGACTTTTGGAGCTTTGACATATGTCCTTTTTCAAGAAACTCAAAGATCGTTTGTTCAAATCTTCTTCAAAGATTGAAGAGGGATTGGATGCTATTGTTCAAGAGGGTGGCGAAGAAGAAATAATTGTGGATGAAGCACTTGCATCTGATCATGATGTGGAACAGCTTCCAGAGCCAGAGCCAGAGCCAGAGCCAGAGCCAGAGCCAGAGCCAGAGCCAGAGCCAGAGCCAGAGCCAGAGCCAGAGCCAGAGCCAGAGCCAGAGCCAGAGCCAGAGCCAGAGCCAGAGCCAGAGCCAGAGC
>Ga0316189_10002364_pt1 | contig 18631 bp, 15 predicted proteins | sample LowCovwburrow_MG_FD_204930 | JGI IMG/M metagenome (GOLD analysis project Ga0316189, IMG submission 204930) | Coastal sediment microbial communities from Maine, United States - Lowes Cove worm burrow | ecosystem: Environmental > Aquatic > Marine > Coastal > Sediment | place: USA: Maine...
CGCGCCTACCTCGCCACCGATCGGATGGTGGGTCGTGTCGCCCAGGTGCACGACCGCCTCGCGCACTTCCTCCTCGCCACGCGCGCCGCCGGCGACGCCTAGCAGGCTACCGCACCGACGCAGGCCAGCCGCCCTTGCGCGGGTCAGCGCCCCCCGCCCAAGCTCCGTCGATTCGCGCCGCGACTTGTACGGAGGAGGACTCGCCGCGCCGATTGATGCTGTGACCCCGCGCCACCAGCGCCCGCGCGACATCGTCGGGGTAGCCCTTCTCGAGCCACAGCTCAGCCGGAAGCCACTGGTGGTGGAACCGCGGCGCCGCCACCGCTTCCTGCGGATCGAGTCCATAGTCGAGGATCCCGAGCAGCACCTGAAGCGTGGCGCTGATGATGAAGCCGCCACCCGACGCGCCGAGGACAAGCACCGTCTCGCCGCTCTCGTCCAGCACGATCGTGGGAGTCATCGAGGACAACGGTCGCTTGCCAGGCGCGATGGCATTGGCCGCACCGCCGACCAGGCCGAAGGCGTTGGGCACCCCGGGCGCTGCCGCGAAGTCGTCCATCTCATTGTTCAACAGCAGGCCGAGCCCCGGCACCACCACGCCGCTGCCGAACGACGTGTTGATGGTGGTGGTCAGCGCGACGGCGCCCCCGGCGAGATCCGTCGCGGAGATGTGCTGCGTGCCAGCGTCACGAGGCGGTGCGATGCGCTGGCCATAGTGCTCGACGCCGAAGGTTCGCCCCGGCCAGATGGCCTGCTGGATCTCGACGGTCCGCGACGGGGACAGCAGCGCCTCGACCGGCACGTCCACGAAGTCCGGGTCGCCCAGGTGGTGGGCACGATCGGCGTACGCGTGCTGCATTGCCTCGGCCAGCAGATGGACGTACTCCGAGGAGTTGTGCCCAATCTCGGACAGCTCCCACCCCTCCAGCACCGACAGCATCTGCAGCAGCGCCACTCCGCCCGAGCTGGGCGGCGGCATCGTGATCACGGTGTAGCCTCGGTAGGTCCCGACTAGCGGCGTGCGGTCCATGGTGGCGTAGCTGCGCAGGTCTTCGTAGGTCAGCACGCCCCCGTCGGGCGCCACGGCAGCCACGATCGCCCGTGCGTCGCTCCCGGCGTACACCGAACGACCCCGGGTCCGTGCCCAGTCGCGCAGGGTGTTGGCCAGGCCGGGGCGCCGCACCTCATCACCGGTCCGCGCGAGCCCGCCGCCGGCCTGGAACAACTGCTGGACCGCAGCATAGCGAGTCCGCTCGAGGGCCCCGGCCAGGTGTGGACCGACCGAGAAGCCTCGCATTGCCTGCGTGATCGCGGGGGCGGCGACCTGCCGATGAGAGAGGCGGCCAAACCGGGAGACCAGCTCCGCCAACCCGAGCGGCTCGCCGGGGACCGCGACGGCACGCCCGCCGATCCGGCTCGCATCGGGATCAGCGACGCCGTCGGGACCGACGTACATGTCCGCGGTCGCGCCTGCGGGGGCGACCTCCCGGAAGTCCAGCACGAACGGATCTCCTCCTGCGAGGCGCCCGACGGCGAACCCGCCGCCGCCCAGACCGCTTCCGGCCGGCTGGACCACGCCGGCGGACAGCGCGGCCGCCACCGCAGCGTCTACGGCGTTCCCACCCATGGCAAGCACCGCGGCGCCCGCCTCCGAGGCCAAGGGGTGATCGGCTGCAACCACCGCGTGACCCGCAGCCGGCGGGGGGGCCACCGCAAGAGCAGTCCCGATCGCCAAGACACCCATTGAAAGAGCCATTCCGGCCCGCATCCACCCCACCGTACCTCCCGTTCCGACCCGTTCCCAGGGGGCCATCGTACGCCAACAACACAACCTGAGCCGACAGGATCCGCCCTCGCATCGACCGGCGGTGCTAGATTCAGGAGTGGAGGCCTGGTGGACCACTCCTGGGGCTACGGTAGCGAACAACGACTCCGCGAAGAAAACCAAGACTGCTACGGTGTTTTCGAGTTTTCGGACTATACTTTGGCGATCGTGTGTGACGGCATGGGCGGGCACGTGGGGGGCGCACAGGCAAGCACGCTTGCGGTGCGCACCATCCACGACACGCTGCGTGAGCTGAAGGGTCGGTCGATCCCCGATGCGCTCGAAGAAGCTCTCCAGCGCACCAACATCGTGATCTACGAGGCGGCTCGAAAGAACCACCGCCTCATGGGAATGGGTACCACCGCTGTGGTCGCCGCGATCACCGGCGACAAGTGCTACATGGCGCACGTCGGTGACTCCCGTGCGTACCTGTTGCGCCAGGGCAACGTGCAGCAGCTCACGCGTGACCACACGATGGTCAACCTGTTCGTCGACGCCGAGCTGCTCTCTCCAGAAGACGCGGCCACGCACCCCGAGGCGCACGTCCTGTCGCGCAGCCTGGGCGTGGAGCGACAGGTCGACGTCGAGCTTGCAGAGCCGATCTCAGTGGTCGGCGGCGACGCGGTCTTCCTGTGTTCCGACGGCGTGCACGGCGTCGTCACGGACTGGGAGCTCGCCAATGTCGACTGGGGCGCGCCGCACGAAGGGGTTCGCTCGGTCCTCGGCATCGTCGGCACCCGCGAGGGCGACGACAACGCCACCGCCGTCACGGTCATGATGGGAACCTCGTTCGAGGACGTGGCCTCCACTCCGCCCCCCGAGCCCAAGCGGTTCGACGAGGCGAGTCCCGCATCCGGGGTCACCGCGGTGCCGTTCGACGAGCAGCTCGCGTATGATCCGGCCGTCGGTCCCGGGGGCGGGCATCCTGGCATCGACTACGACGACGATGCCCTGGCTGTGCACGATGACCCAGCGGGGCTGGTCATCGCGCCCGAGCCGGCGCGGCCCCTTCACATGCCAAAGCCTTCCGCGCAGCCGCCCGCGGTCCGCGAGGCCGAGCCGCCTTCCCACAAGGCGCCCGAGACGCCCCCGCGTTCCACACCCAGCAAGAAGACGCCGCGCAAGCCGAAGCGCCGCTCGGCGATCCTGCCCCTGTTGGTCGCGGCGACGGCCATGCTGATCGCCCTGGTGATGGTGCTCATCCTGCTCATCCCGAAGGGCGGCCAGACCGACCCGGCCGGCAACGAGCAGGTCATCGTCGAAGACTGGGAACGCCTCGATGGCAACGCCGAGGTGGAGCCCGAGGTGCAGGTGCAGCCGGCAGAAATGGCCGCGCAGCTCCAGGAGGAAGAGCCCGAGCCCATCGAACAGCAGCTCCTGTTCGCACCGGATCTGCCGCCAGCTCCACGCCGGCTACCCACACGGCCCGTCGAGTTCACCCAGCCCCCGCCGGGCGGCCCGCTGCAGTTCATGGCGGTCGAGGCGACGCGGCGGCAAGACTGCCCGCAGGCCCTCGCCGCAGTGCAAGAGGGCATGAAGACCATCAGTGTCGACCACGCCACCCTGTACTCGGGGGCCTGGCTGTGCTTCAACGAAGCGCACCAGCGCGAGCTCGAGCAGGGTACGGTCGCCACCTGGGACGACTTCAAGTACAAGCTACCTCACTTCGAGGGCACTCCTGAGCAGCAGCAGGCCGCTGTCCGCGACGACAAGACCGGTCGGTTGGGACGCCTGCCGCACTGGTACCGCCCCGCCGTAGGTGGCGTCGAGTACCGGATGGAGATGCTCGCGCAGGACGAAGAGATGGGTCATGTGCTAACCGACCTGCTCGGTGAGCCCACCGTCGCGGACCAGCTCGCCAAGGACGTAATGATGGAGGCGCTCGCCGCACGCGGGCTCTCCCGGGTCCCGCTCGAGGGGCGCACACCGAGCCTGGTGGCCGCGTGGGCACGCCGGGTGTACGTCACCGCTTGGGCACTGCGCAGCAGTCCGGGGCGACTGCTCGATCAGTACCGCCGCAGCGACGTCCTGCCCGAGGTCCGCCGCCTGCTCAAGGACTCGACCGAGCCATGGGTCGCGGCCGACGGCACCGCCGTCCCCGTCCCCGAGGTGGTGCAAACAGCCCGCGACGTCGGGGCGGGCAACCTCGCCCCGCCCAGCGGTCGGCCCAAGCCGCGCCCTGCCCGAAACAACGGGTTTCGTGAGCCGGACATGGGCGATGATCCCGAAGGGTCAATCAAAGTCCACAGCGCCGCCGGAGGCTGACGCGCCGGGTACTGTTGGAGAGTTGGCAGGCACGTGTAAGGGAGAGGAAGGTCTCCCGTGTGAGCTGGGTCAACACGACGACACGCGGAGGACCCTATGAAGCGCTGGCACCTCACCCTTGGCCTGTTCGGGGTCGCAGTCGTCGGAGCCGTTCTCGCGCCGCGCCTGATGCGGCTGGTCTCTGCCCCTTCCACACCGGAGGCGAACGTCCCGATCTCGGAGGTCGCCACCGACCGGTCTGAGGGTCACCTCGTGCTGCGGGCGGGGCTCGACCAGAGCGCCGTACGCCCCGGCGTGCCCGCAGAGCGCTTCCTCGTTGTGCACGCCACCGCCCATGCAGTGCCGGGCGCAGCGCCGCGGCACCCCGTCGATCTCGCTGTGGTCCTCGATGCGAGCGGATCGATGTCCGCCGAACGGAAGATCGAGTACGCGCGGCACGCCGCGCGTCAGCTCGCATCATCCCTGCAGCCGGGCGACAGCTACGCCCTGGTGGTGTTCCGCGACGACGTGCGCGTCGTCGTTCCCGCCGCCGACCACCAGGACGTCGCGGCGATCCACAGCGCCATCGACGAGATCGTCGAGGGCGGCGGGACCAACCTGTACGACGGTATCAAGGAAGGCGGCGCTGAGGTGCTTCGCGCGCTGGACGCCGGGGAGGTCGGCCGCGTGGTCGTGCTGTCCGACGGACACGCCAACGTGGGCGTGGTCGCGCCGCACAAGCTGGCGGACCTGGCGCGCGGGATGCGCGAGCAGGACATCACGCTGTCAACGATCGGGCTCGGTCTCGACTTCAGCGAAGACACGCTGGCGTCGCTCTCCGACATCGGCGGCGGTACCTATGCGTTCGTGGGCGACCCGGTCGAGCTGTCTGAGGTGCTCAGCCGCGAGCTCGGCGCCGCGGCGTCGGTGGTGGCCCGCGGGACCACGATCACCCTCCTGCTGCCCGACGGCATCGAGCCCATTGCGCTCCTCGGCTGGGAGGCCACCCGCGTCAACGGCGGATGGCGCGTGTACGTCGGCGACATCCAGGCGGGCCAGACCGTGAAGATCATCGCACGCGTCCGGGTGCGCGCCGCGGCCGGTGACCAACCCGTTGCGACGGTCGAGGCGATGTATGAGGACCTGATCTCGGAGCGGGACACCGTGTCCTCCGCGGAGGTCCACGTCACCGCGACGACCGACGAGGCCGCCATCCGCGACTCGCTGGACCGTGAGCGCGCTCTGGAGGCACGCCGTGCCCTCGGCGGCCAGTTGGCCGACCGATCCACCCGCGCCTACCAGAGGGGCGACGTCGCCCGATCCCGCGCCCTGCTCGACGAGAGCCAGGCGATGCTACGCCGGGAAGCGGAGGAGCTCGACATCCCCGAGCTCAAGGAGCTCCAGCGGTCCCTGCAGCAGTTCGGCTACACGATGGACGACAACGCCCCCACTTCGAGCGAGGGAAAGCGCGCGATAAAGAGCCAGAAGGAGCGCTATCGTGACCTCTCGCGGTGACATCGAGGCGCGGCGGGTGGGTGAGCTTCAGCCGTTTCGCAGTCAGGAGGCCCTCGCGGACCTCCCCCGGCGGCAGGGACTGTGGGTCGCCGGTAGCAGCGCCGCGGCGGCCTTGCTGGCAGCCACACCGCTGTGGGCGTTTCAGCCGGAGCTGGGCCTGACGCTGTCGATCGCCGCCGGTGCGGCCATGGTCAACCCTCGCCGGCTCTGGGCGGCCCCCATGGTGGCCGCTGCGGTCGCCTTCGTGGGCCTGGTGTTCTTCGTGTTCCAGTGGCCGGTGGTGATCGGAGCGAGCGCGGTCGCGGGAGCGCTGGCCACCTGGATGTTGCCCCAGCGAACCGACTGGATCGACGCGCTGAACGGCGCACTCGGCGCTGTTGCGGCCTCCTCGATCGCGCTGTGGGCGGCCACCACGCTGCTCCCGGGCGCGCTGCCGGTGATGTTGTCCGCCGTGGGGACCGCAGCGCTGGTCGCGCTGGCGGGGTCGCAAGGACTGCTGCCTGCGGCGCTCCGCTTCGACGGCTCCCCCCAGCTTCCCACCCCCCGGCAGATCCAGCGCGAGCTGCGCAACCGATACCGCCCGCCGGTGCTGCGCGCGCTGGCCCAGTACCGCAGCGCCCAGGGGCACGTGATCGACCGCGACACGCGTCGCGGCTTGGCCGAGGTGGTCACGTGGGTCTTTCGGCTGCAGACCACGCTACAGGCGCTCGATCACGAGCTGGAGCAGATCGACCCGGATCAGGTCGGTGCCCGGATCGCCCGCAACCGCGCCTCGAGCGACAGCGCCGATCCCTTCACCCGCGAGCGGCGCCACGCCACCGCGGACCACCTCGAGCGGCTGCTCGAGCACCGCGCATTGATCGAGGTGGAGCGGTCGCGCTCAGAGGCACTGTCGGACTACGCGCTCGCGTTCATCGAGGAGGCCCGTGCCGGGCTCACCATTGCGCAGCGGCTGCCCAGCGAAGCGGTCCCCGAGCGCCTGCAGGAGGTCCTGTTCCGGTTGCGCAGCCAGGCCATCGAGGGCGATGCGCGCCGTCGCACCGCGCGAGAGCTCGCGCGCACCTGACCCCTGGCTCACACCACTAGCGTCTGCCCCTCGCGCGCAATCTCTACGCGGGGCTCCCGGTGCGTGGACCACTGCTCGGCCCGACGGTCGAGCTCGTCGTCGGAGTCATCGGGCAGGTGATGGAACAGCACCAGTCGCTCGCATCCGGCAGCCCGACACAGGGCGGCCGCGTACTCAGGGTAGCTGTGTCCCCACGTCATCTTCTCGAGGTACTCCTCGCGGCTGTACATCGTGTCGTAGATGATCAGATCGCACCCAGCCAAGAACGCGATGACGCGCTGCTCGGGCGCGACCGGCGACTGATCCGCCTCCACGCCCTCCCCCGGGCGGGCGAACGGCGCAGTGTCCGTGATGTAGGCCACCGCTCGGCCGCCGCCCGTCACCCGGTAGCCGAGCGATCCCCCTGGGTGATTCAGCGAAAGCGCCTCGATCTGCAGCGGCCCCTTCGACAGCGAGCGCCCCGATCGAATGGCGTGGAATGTCACGCCGTCGGCCAGATCGCGCAGCCGCGTGGGGTGGTACACGCCGTTGAGGTAGCGAGCCAGCTTGGCGCGCGCGTCGGTTGGGGAGAACGCGGGGACCGTGATCCGCACGTCGAAGCCGGGCGTGTAGATGGGCAGAAAGAACGGCAACCCAAACACATGGTCCATGTGCAGATGGGTGAACAGCAGATCGAGGGAGCGCCCGGGCTCCGACAGCAGCTTCCGGCCCAGGCCGCGCGCGCCGGTTCCGCAGTCCAGCACCAGTGGATCGGCGCCTTCATGGCGCACCTCGAGACACGACGAGTTTCCACCCCAGCGGCGCGTGTCCGAGCCTGGTGTCGGGATGGAGCCACGCACTCCCCAGAACGTCACTCTCACCGACGACCCGTGTCGCGACGTGCCCGGTCTGACGCCGTCTTGCGCATCACTGGACCATAGCATGGCGCCGAAGCGAGACGAGAGTGATGCGCGGTACAGGATTCGAACCTGTGACCTTTGGCTCCGGAGGCCAACGCTCTATCCAGCTGAGCTAACCGCGCGCACTCGACGCCCCCACTGCGTGGGCGTCTGAAGGGTATCCCCGGACCTCGGTGTGTCAACCCCGGCCCAGGATCCAGTCGTGCAGAGCGGGCTGCACGTCCGTCTGCCAGGCCTCGCCCATTCGCAGTGCTGCGAACTGGCGAAACAGGCCCTGCACTACAAACGAAACTTCCTCGTACAGGTGCATACGCTCGAACAGCACCTCCTCGTCGCCGTCGGTGACCACCTGCGGCAGCTTGAGCGCGCTGACGTGTGCGGCCGGCCCCTTGAGGGTGACGATAAACTCGCGATCGTCGCGTCGGATCCCGACCCGGATCTCCTGCAGGACCTTCCCGCCCGCCAGCGCGGCGCGCGCCTCCAGGCTCGCGGCCGGGTTGTCCCCGGTCATCACAGCCGCCACGCGCAGATCGTCGGGGTACCGAAACGCGAGGCGCTCATCGACCCACAGATCCACGGTGCCGACCGGCTGCGGCAGCTCGAACACGGCCCCGGCCTGCTCGGAGGACCACCACAGCCAGGTGTAGAACTCACCAGCGAGGTGCGGAATGATGGGCAGTCCGTCTGCTTGATCGGTCATTCGCTCCTCCCGGCGAGGTGCACTTCAGGACCACCGAGCTGCGCCGGCATCGGCGCGCGCGACATCAGCGCCTCCACCGCAGGCGCGTCCGCGAGCCAGTCCAGCGGAGACCACGGCACGAGCTTGAGACCAAACGTACGGTAGAACCGCTTGCGGAATCGGTCTGCGACGCCCTCGGACAGGCTGTGCAGCACCGCCCAGCCTCCCTCGATGTTCCAGGCGGCGTCGGTGACCGACACGCTGGGCAGCGTCCGCGCAAGCCACTCGTGCTCGAGCTCCTCTTTGAGCTCCGCCTTCACCGCGTTGGGGCAGCGGGCGACGTCGCGCTCCGCACACCACGCTTCTGCGCGCTTATCCAAGGTGGCCCGCAAGAGCTTGGCAGGCAGCCGCTTCTTGTCGACCCGCAGCGCGAGCACGACCGTGTCGTTGTACAACCACCGGTTGAAGTCGTCGAACTCAGCGTCGAGCAGGTTGTGCACCTGCACCCAGCCCTCGACCTCTTCCTTGCCCTGACCCTGTGGCGGCTCCTTGAACGCGTGGTCGTTCAGACGGTCGCGGAACACCTCGCGCCAGCCCTGAGGGCGGTCCCCTACCACGCGAAAGCGGGCCAATGTCATTGGGCCCGTCACGATTCCCATGCAGCCTCCCCGTCAAGCCAGGGACTATCTGCCCTCGCCGGATCCGCTACCCTGTGGTGCCACAGGCGCGAGGCGCGCCAGCGCGTGGCGGAACACCACGGCATCGACACCGCCACGCAGGGTCATTCCAAACTCATAGCGCCCGAACCAGCGAACATGCCCCCGGAGCCGCTCCCCCTCCAGCAGGGTCGTCAGCACCTCCACCTCGCCGTCGAGATAGCCGAACAGCCGCTTGTCTGAGCAGCCGTAGCGATTCTGGGGCCGCTCGGACGGGGCCGCTGGAGCAGCCTGTGCCGTGCGGTCGATCTTGACGCCCTTCTTCAGCCGCTTCCAGTCCGCCGGGTCGTAGCTGTACTTGGCCTCGAGCTTGTGTACGTCGAGCGTGGCGTCCTCGGTCGCGAGCTGGAAGCCGTACGGCGTGACCTCCCCCAGGACGCCTTTGACGATGCGCCCGCTGGTGAGAGCCAGCGCCAGGGTTCTCCCGGGCTCTAGGCACGTCCGGTCACGATGTTCAGTGCGGTGTGCGCTCAAGCGCTGGCGCGCCAAGACCTGGTCGAGGTCCGCGTGCCCGATGGCCACCTGCGTGGCGAGCGCGCGCGACAGCCCATGCCGGTTCATCAAGGCGTTGACTCGGTCGCTCCGAGCCATGCGCTCCAGTGCCGCGTTCAGCTCTAGCCTACCGTGGGCGACCGCGTTGGCCATGTGCGACGGCATGCCCCGACCGACCAGCTCAGCTGCGCGCGCCCGAACCCGTGCATCCGCAGTCCCCTTCCCGCCGCGGGATACGCCCCTGTGCTTCGATCGCTGGTCGGACATCGCATCCTCGGCCAGACAATAGCCTATGGACGGGGTGGATCAGGGTCAAGCTCGATCAGCCCGTCGGCGGCGGCCTGGAGCAGGTGCCCCACGTCACGCCCCTCGGCACGGAGCACCGGGACCGCGCCTGCTGCATAGGCTTCGGCCGCACCAGGTCCCTCCTGCACATTCCACAACAGGACCAGGTCGACCCCCTCTGAATCGCTGGTGGCACGCAGCGCGTCGCGCGTCCCGCCCGGCGTGAACGACATGCGAACCCGGGGGTCGAGCGCGGACTGCAGCACCGCGTGCCACCGCGGCGCCACGCCCACCAGGCGCACGCGGCGCAGACCGTGCAGCAGCAGCTGCTCGCCGAACGCCCTCACCCGTCGGTCGATGTCCTCTTGGCTCTGGACGTCCGCGCGCTCCGGGGCGACGGTTACGGCCGGGACGCCGAGTTCGGGCGGGATCGGTCCCCCGACCAACACGAGCCCCTGGTCGAGCAAGCGCCGGACCCGGGCCGGGTCGGTGGGGAGCAGGGTCTGCAGAGCGGCGGACAGGCGTCGAGCGACCGCGAGCGCCGCGATGGCCCGCTCCCCTTCGTCCGCCCCGCGCAGGCCTCTCTCGTTGAGCAGGTCCAGGAGGCTCGGCTTGTCGCTCCGCGCCTCTCGCAGCGACGCGAGCTCGGCGCGAAGACTCGCGACCTCACGCTGCAGCGCCTCCACCTTCCCGAGCAGTGGGTTCTCTGCGGGCGGGGCGACCAATCGTGCGGGCGGGGCCGCCACAGGAGGCGGCGGAACAGGAGGCGACGCAGACGCGGGCGGCGCCGCCACAGCGAGCGCCGGCACTGGCGTCGGCGGAGCGACTCCTTGGCGCCGAACACCGGAAACCAGCGACGCCATCGGGTGCGGCTGGAGCGCCGGCGCGGCCTCGGCAGCACGGGCGAGGCGACCGCCCACCGGGGCCACCGGATCGGCGCGCTTCCCCAGCCGGGCCGCCTTGCGAACCTGTGCGGCGATCGAGTCCGAGACCATGTCTTCGGTCGACCGATACCGCCCATAGCCGAGCGCCTTGAGCATCCCGAGCACCTGGCCTGAGCTCCAGGCCAGCTCACGCGCCAGCTTCCGTACTCGAACCCCCACCAGATGCTCCTTCGTGCCGCCGCACCCCGAACGCGCCCCGAACGGCGAGGGCGTCGATGTCCTCTTCCCTGTAGCCCGCCTCTCGCAGCACCTCATCGCAATCGGCACCCAATACCGGCGGGGTCGCATGCGCTGCGCGGGTGGTGGCCGTCCTCAGAATCGGTCCCGCGACGCGAACATCCCCGAGCCCGGGCACCGAGAGGTCGATCGTGCGGACGGCGGGGTGGTCGAGCGCCTCGGCGACCCCGAGCACTGGCCCCACCGGCACGCCGACAGCGACCAACCGCGCCTCGGCATCCGCCACAGACAGCGGCAACAGCGCCCCCCGCATCGCCGCGTCGACGCCCGCGCGGTCCGCGACGCGCAACAGGTTGGTCGCCCACTCCGCGCGCTCCGGGAGGCCCAACGCCCCGACCAGCCGTTGCCACAGCCGGTCGTTGCCGCAAGCAACCGCGAGCCACCCGTCGGCGCAGCGGTACACGTCGTACGGGACCAGCCCCCGATGGGCATTCCCGCGCGGTGTCTCCACCTCCCCCGTCACCGTGTAGCGGCTCACATGGTAGACGAGCGCGGCCGCCTGCGCCTGCATCATGTTCACCTCGATGCGCTGGCCTTCCCCGGTGTGCGCACGGTGCAGCAGCCCGTGTAGGACCGCCTGCACGACCAGCAGGCCCGCGGTCAGATCCGCCACAGGCGTGCCCGCGCGCGTGGGCGGATCGCCGGGTCGCCCCGTGAACGACATGGCCCCGCCCATGGCCTGCAGGACCAGATCGTAGCCAGCGCGCGTGCGAGCCTTCGTGTCGCTCCCGAAGCCGCTCAGCGCGACATACACCAGCCCTGCGTTGCGCGCTCGAAGCCGCGGCCAGTCCACGCCGAGCCGATCGGCGACCCCGGGTCGGAAGTTGTGCACCAGCACGTCCGCGCGCGCGGCAAGCCGCCCGACGACCTCGCGACCCGCGGCGGACCGAAGATCGAGCACGATGGACCGCTTGTTCCGGTTGCACGACAAGAAGTACGTTGAGACTCCGTCCACCACCGGTCCGAACAACCGCGTCTCATCGCCACTGGGGGCCTCCACCTTGATCACCTCGGCGCCCTGGTCCGCGAGGTGTTGGGTGGCCCAGGGGCCCGCCAGCACCCGGCTCAGGTCGAGGACACGCACGCCGTTCAAGGACTCACCGCTCCGAGATCTGGCTCACTTCCACAATGCGACCGCCGGTCATCGCGAAGCCCATGGCCTCGACCTCGCGGCCCTGCACGGACACCGAGCACCCCGCCAGCCGCGCCGGGACGTCCCCGACCAGCTGAATGTTCTCGCCGTCGTTCGTCTGGAGGACCCAGGCGCCAGCGCCCAGATCGACCTGCTTCAACTTGCCTTGGTACGTCATGCGGACCTCGCCTCCTCGAGCTTCTGTGCGCCGGCCAGACCGAGACCCAGCACACCGCACGCAGTGGCGTTGGCCACGAGCCACATCGAGCCCGCGGTCGCCGGCAGCCACCAGGGGACCAGCGTGTGGGTTGCCGCGCCGTGCAGCAGGTGCGCGCCGATCCCGCAGGCCAGCCCGAACGCGAGCGGGCGGGTGCTTCGGAACGCGCCGAACAGGAATGCCAGCCCGGCGGGCAGCGTCGCGGACAGCCACAACGGGAAGTGCACCCAGTCCGGAGCAGCCAGCACGGCCGGCCACTCCAGCAGCGGGTGGGTCAGCAGTCCCACGACGGTCGCGTCGGGCAGCGGCAGACCGCCCAGAAAGAACAAGCCGCCGCCCACCCAGCCGGCGACACCGGCGCTGACGAGTTGAAAGCCCTTGCCGGTGCCAGCGAGCTGAGCGATCAGCAGCGCGAACACAGCCGCGAGCGCGAACCGAGCGCCACCGAGCGTGCCCGAGACGTGCTGGGTCGCCGCGGCGAGGTCGAGCTGCCCGTGACCATACTTCTCGTTCCATCCGTCGCCGCGCGCGGAGGTCAGGAGCAGCTGCTCCACTGCGTCTGCGGACACCCCCTGCCCGAGCAGGACCGCCGCGGCGCCCACCACGTGCGGGGTGGCCATCGAGGTGCCCTGGAACTCTGCATAGTGGTGCCCGCCCTTGCCGTCGACGGTGTCCTGCAGGATGCCGCCACCGGACTTGGTCTTGTCGCCACCAGGCGCGGCGATGTCGACGCCCTTGCCGTAGCTGGAGTAGGGCGCGAGGCGACCGTCCGGGCCCGTCGCAGACACGCCGATCGTCTCGGCGAGCGCGCCGGGGTACCCCACGCCCCGCCGCCCGCCGTTGCCCGCGGCCGCCACCACCAGGACGCCGCGCGCGCGGGCCTTCTTGATGGCGGTCTCGATCACCTTGGAGTAGCCGCCGCCCAGCGACAGGTTGATGATGTCGGCGCCCTCATCGGCGGCGTAGTCGATGCCCGCGGCGATCCAGGCCGCGGACCCGAAGCCGTACTTCGACAGCACCTTCACCGGCAGCACCGTGGCCCCCGGCGCGACACCGGCCACGCCGACCCCGTTGTTGGTGGTTTGCGCGATGGTGCCCGCGACGTGCGTGCCGTGGCCCTGATCGTCTGCGGCCGTGCGCGTGCCCGGCACGAAGGAGGCGCCCGTCAGGATGCGGGTGCCCGCCAGATCCTCCACCTGGGTCACGCCGGTGTCCACGACCGCAACCACCACACCCGCGCCGCGCGTGGTGGTGGCCCACGCCTCGGGAGCGCCCATCGCCCGCAGGTTCCACTGGCGGTCGTACATCGGATCGTCGGGAAACGCCGTGGGGTGAAGAAAGATCTCCGGCTCAGCCGACTCGACCAGCGGGTGGCCGGCCAGCGCAGCGATCGCCGCCGAGACATCCGAGACCCACCCCTCGGCCAGCGCCTCGTCCTCGGCCAGCGGGTGAACCCACTCCAGCTCTGCGTCGATCAGGCGGGCGACCTCATCGCGCTGGGATGGCGTCGCGCCGTCGACCAGGTCGACCACCAGGGACCCGCCGCCCACCTCGACCGACAGCGCCTGGCGAACAGGAGTGTGCCGTGCAACGTCCGTTGGCCCCAGCGCGAACACCAGCGCGCTCACTCCAACCAGCGCGCCGACCAATCCAAACTTCTGGAGCATGCCGCCTCCCGAGAACTACTGCGCACCTGATACGCACGATCAGGGTAACGGCTTGCAACACGAATCGTCTCTTCACTGAAACAGTGGAGCACCCGGGACAAGCGCGGCCACATCGCCCTTGCGCAGGATGTGCTCGAGCACCATCAGGTCGCGCACTTCGGTGAGCTCCACGCCCGGAAGCAGCGAGATCTCCACGCTCCCACCGCGCCCGAGGTCCTCCATCAGCAGCTCCAGGAAACCCTTGCGCGGCGGCCAGCGCACGATGCCTGGGTCGGCCACATCAGCCAGCTCCGCTGCCTTGGCGACCGCGACGTCCAGCCCGCCGAGCGCATCAACCAGTCCGCGCTCTGCGGCCTGCGCGCCGGTCCAGACGCGCCCTTGGGCGACCGCGTGGGTCTCTTCTCGCTCCATTCCACGCCCCGACCCAACGCGATCGAGGAACGTATCGTAGAAGTCGGACAGGAACTCCCGGTACACCGTGCGCGCGCCGTCAGAGAAGCCCGCGTTCGGTGAGAACATGTCGGCCTCCGCACCGCGCTTCTGCGTGGACTGTGTCATCCCGACCTTCTCGTAGGTGCCGGACAGATCCATCTTGCCGCCGAACACTCCGATCGACCCGGTGAGCGTGGCCGGTTGGGCCACGATCCAGTCCGCTGGGGCGCTGATGTAGTACCCCCCGCTCGCGGCATAGTTGGCCATGGACACGACCACCGGCTTGCCGGCGTCCTGGGTCAGTCGGACCTGGTGCCACATCATGTCGGACGCGAGCCCGCTGCCACCGGGGCTGTCGACCCGAAGGACGACTGCCGAGATCTGCTCGTCGTCGCGGATCTCCTCCATCCAGTCGGCGAACGTCTTGTCGGCCAGGTTGGTCCCGCCGCCGAACAGCGCGTTGTCGGACCGGCCGGACACAATGGTCCCGGCCGCGTGCACGACCGCCACCTTCGCGTCGCGCTCGCTGTTCTTGCGCCGAACACCTTTCAAGTACTCCTTGAGAGAGGTGAAGTCATCACCGGCTTCTTCCTCTCTACCAGGGACCACCTCAGACAGGCTTGCGAGGTAGTCGCCGCCGCCAGCGCGACGGATCTGGGAGCGCAGCTGTTCGGGAAAGGCCAGCGCATCCACGATGCCTCGCTCCAGCGCGCGCGTGGGCGACATGGCCGGCCGGTCCACCCAGGCCTGCACCTCGGCCTCTGTCTGGCCGCGCGACGACGCCACCGCGCCGAGCCACTGCGACCACAGGGAGTCGAGCATCTCGTCCTTGGCCTGTGCCGCCGCCTCGGACGGCCCGCTGCGCTCGAAGGGCTCGACGGCGCTCTTGAAGTCGCCCACGTGCTCCATCTCGGCATCCACACCGAGGTGCTCGAGCGTGCCCGCGTAGTAGGTGGTGGTCGACGCCAGACCCGTGATCAGTCCGATCCCTCCGGGGGGCATCACCACCGTCTGGCAGGCGCTGGCGAGATAGTAGGAGTTGGTGGTGTACGTCTCGCTGTAGGCGACGCAGGGCTTGTCTGCAGCGCGCACGGCCAGCAGGCCATCCCGCAGCTCCTGGATGGCGCCCCACCCCATCGCGGGGCCATCCAGGTTGAGGTAGACGCCTTCGATCCGCTCGTCGGTCGCCGCGTCCCGCAGCGCCTCGGCGATCTCGGTGACCACCGGCGGGAAGTCCTCGGGCTCGAGCACGAAGCCGCCGGCGCGCGGCGCCTCGGGTACCTCGCCGCGCAGCGTGATGTCCAGGAACGAACCATCCGGAACGTCGCCGCCGTCCTCCCAGGTGAACACCGCCACAGCGGCTGCCACCGAGCCCGCAAACACCAGCGCGCCCAACAGTGACAGCACCAGCAGCGTGCGGGTGGACGCAGCGTGCGGCGACGGGTTCAGGGACGGGACGGACGGCTCTTCGGACTCGGGCATGGGGCGCTCCTCGCCCCGCACACGTATCCCCGTTCAGGCCGCGCTCACGTCGATCGGTCCGATGGCCGCAATGACCTCGGTCACACGGCCGCGCGCTCCCCGGCTGATGGCGCGCGCGACGCGCGGCCGAGCCACGTGCTGAAAGCCCGTGGCCGAGGGATACAGCTCATTGCGCACCACGGGCAGATCGTGGTTCGACAGCACGACCCGTGCACCCTTGAACGCCGCCTTGCGCGCGGCGAGCGCCAGCGCGCGCTGCTCCTCGAGGCCGAACGGGAGGCTGCAGTACCCCGTGAAACAAGCGGACTTGGTGAGCGGGACATACGGCGGGTCGCAGTACACTTGATCGCCGGCCCCGGCTCGCTCGAGCACCGCCTCGAACGGAGCGCACAGGATCTCCACACCCTGCAGGGCGGCGGAGACCTCCCGGAATCGCTCGGCCGCTGGCATCCTCAGCGCGTCGTACCGACCAACGGGCACGTTGAACTTCCCGCTCTTGTTCTCGCGGTACAGGCCGTTGAAGCCTGCGCGGTTCAGCCACAGGAAGCGCGCCGCGTGATGCACGCCGTGGAACGGGCCGCGGTTGTAGGCCTCACGCACCTCGTAGTAGCGCTCGCGCCAGTCATCGAGCGGCAGATCGTCGAGTGCCCGCAGCACCCCCTCCACATCGTCGCGCACGGCCACGTGCACGGACACCAGCTTGGGGTTGCCGTCCGAGAGCACCGCGGCGCCCGCATGGCCGGCAGCACGCAAGTGCAGGTACACCGCAGCGGAGCCGAGGAACGGCTCGTAGTAGGTGCCAGCGCACGGCGCGCCGAGCGCCGCTCGAATCTGCCCCGCCAGCCGGGCCTTGCCCCCGGCCCACTTCATGATCGGCTTCATGTTGTTCCCCGCTGAGTCTCGAATCGCGCCAGATCTGCCAGGATGAGGATCGCATCCAAACGGACAACTTTTGGCGCCTTGGTCGCTGACCGCGAAGGAACAGTAGCACGAATGATCAAAGATCAAGCAGAGCTCTAGCGAGATATGATGGCACGCAAATTCACGAAAAGCGATCTCCACCCTTGACAATCGATCAGTGCACTTTTTTCGAGAAACATGAGCGCCCAGACCGCACGGAGCCGAGGTCAGCCGAGCAGCCGCTCCCGCCGCGGGCTACGTGCCTGGCCTGGAGGTCACGATGCGACAGCGCTGGTGGATCGGAGTGGTTGCCCTGCTCGGGGTTGGGCTCGCAATCCTGATGTTCCCGCGGCCGGATACCGGCTCTGAGATAGCGGAGGGCGACGTCCCGACAGCCCGCAACGTGGAAATTCCACCGAAGCGAGGCAGCTCCACGACCAGCCCGCGCGTGGCCGAGCGTCCTCGCCCCAAGGTAGATCCCACTCGGGTCGTCAAGGGCGCCAACCCCGCAGCCGTGGCGGCGGCCGAGGCACGAAACACCCCCGAGGCGAACATGGCCGCGAAGATCATCGCCCCGTGGACGGCCATCACCTACACGCTCAGCGGTCTCAAGACGGACGATGCCGCCAGTCTGACGGCGCAGATCAAGCCGCTGCTCGCCGACCTCCGCGTGATGCGTCGGCATCCCGATCAGAAGCCCTACGGCCCGGTCGAGGCCCGCATGAACGAGCTCGAGGCCATTGTGGTGGCCAGCCCCTACGCAACCAACGAGACCATCGCCAGCAGCCTCGAGCGCTACCGGTCCCTGCGCGACGAGTACCAAGCAGCCGCAGCGACTCCCCCTGGTCCGGATGCCGCCCCCCCCGCCGAGGAGGCTCAGTGATGCGACGTCGCACGTTCGTCATCGGGGGCCACATCACCCCGTTCATCGGAAAGAAGCACCCAGATTTCATCTGGAAGCGCCACCCGGAGTTCGGCACCCGCGAGAACCCCACGCTCGACGACTACGTCGAACAGACGGTGAACGGCACGCTGGAGGACACCGGCACGCCCGTGGAGGCAGTCGAGAAGGCCTGGATCGGCAACTTCGTCGGGGAGCTGTTCTCGAACCAAGGGCACTTGGGGGCCGCCGTCGTCGGCGCCAACCCGGGGCTGATGAACAAGCCGGTGATGCGCGTCGAGGGCGCCTGCGCCTCGGGTGGACTGGCCTTCGCGAGCGCCGTCGAGTCCATCCAGGCCGGCACGGACGTCGCTCTGGTGGTCGGCGTCGAGGTCCAGACCACGGAGAGCGCGCGCACCGGCGGGGACTACCTGGCCCGCGCCTCGCACTACTCCCGTCAGCGCGAGATCGACGACTTCACATTCCCGGCGCTGTTCGCACGCCGCACCAAGGCGTACCGCGAGGCCTTCGACGTCAGCGAGGAGGACATCGGCCTGGCCGCCGTCAAGGCGTACGGAAACGCCAACCGCAACGAGCGGGCCCACATGAAGGCCGTCACGATGGACGCGGCGACCGCGGCTGCGGCCAGCGACCGCAACCCCAACTTCCTCACCCACGAAGAGCTGGGGCCGTTCATGAAGATGAGCGACTGCAGCCAGGTCAGCGACGGCGGCGCCGGGCTCGTGGTCGTCAGCGAGGAGGGGCTCCGGAAGCTCGGCAAGACCGAGGCGGACGCCATCGAGGTCCTCTCGTTGGTCCACGCCACCGGCAACCTGTGGGAAGACGGCGACCTCACCCAGCTGACCGTCACCGCCGACGCCGCACAGAGGGCGTTCGACGAGGCCGGAGTCACTCCGCCGGAGATCGGCGTCGCCGAGGTCCACGACTGCTTCACCGTGACCGAGCTGATGATGACCGAGGCCCTGGGCTTCGCCGCGCCCGGCCAGGGTGCACAGTTG
>Ga0316189_10002365_pt1 | contig 18629 bp, 17 predicted proteins | sample LowCovwburrow_MG_FD_204930 | JGI IMG/M metagenome (GOLD analysis project Ga0316189, IMG submission 204930) | Coastal sediment microbial communities from Maine, United States - Lowes Cove worm burrow | ecosystem: Environmental > Aquatic > Marine > Coastal > Sediment | place: USA: Maine...
ACGCCCAGCTTTTATGGACAGTTGCAGGTTATACAAAAACATGATGTAAAATCACTGCTCGTTGACGGCATTGGTCAAAACTACGTCTTTGATAACGACAGCCATACAACGCAATACATTAATTTTATTACCGCTCTACCAAAACTGACCAAATCCACTGCCAAGTCTGGCTCGAAAGCCTTAGTTATCGGCTTGGGAGCAGGGCAGTTACCTATGTTGATACAACAGAACGGATATTACGTTGACGTTGTAGAAATAGACCCAAAGATTGGTGAAATTGCTGCACAGCATTTCGGCTCTAATCTGCCTGCTGATCGAATCCATTACATGGATGGACGGCGCTATTTTCTACACAACAGAGGTGATTACGAATTTATTGCCATTGATGCATTCTGTGGTGAACAGATCGCATCACACCTGCTTTCGGTGGAAGCTCTGACAGAAGCAAAAGCGCATTTGACAAAAACCGGCCTGCTTGTAATCAACATCACTTCAGAGAAAAATGGTGAGGATATCGCCGCACTGCAGCACACGTTAAAGGCGGTCTTTCCACATGTGCGCAGCTTCACCCCTGATAATGGCGGGGAATTGAGCAGCTTCGTCCTTGTGGCCTCTCAGGCACCCGTTCATCTCTCTACAGAAGGTGTTTCATTTAGCTCTGCACAACTTGCTGATGTTGAGCAGTTCATTGCAGGCGAACTACCCAATCTGCAGAGCACTCTCCTGCTGACTGATGACTTCAATCCCATCAGCTATTTTCGGAGAGATGTGCAACTGTTATGGCGAAAGGCGATGATTACTTATCTAGGCAGAGAGAATCTGGAGTGGCTGTTGCTCTAGCCCCTATCTCTCTCGTCCTCCGTTCGTTTTGAACTCCGGCAGGCGATTCACAGAAGAGCGCCAAAACCGCCCATTAAAACAGCATCATGAGATAACAATTCTGTTACTGTTTGGCCATGCCCTTTGATTTAGCTGTCATTGATCTCGACAACACCCTCTACGCCGCCGAGTCAGGCGTATTCGCCCGCATGGACAAGCGAATGACCGCCTATGTCGCCAATGAGCTGAACGTTGATTCTAAAACGGCTGATGAACTGCGGGTGAAGTATTGGAAAGAGTACGGCACCACGCTTCGAGGCATGATGCTGCATCACGGTATGGAGCCGGAAGGGTTTCTATTTGATGTGCATAATATTAATGCCCATGAACTGCTGGAGAGGGATGAAGCCCTTAATAAAGCCCTTTCCAGACTGCCTGGACGCAAGGTGATCCACACCAACGGTATTCGCGAACATGCCGAGCGTATTCTTGAAGCTCTCGGTGTACTTCACCATTTCGAGCGCATCTACGACATCCGCTTTAACAACTACATCCCCAAGCCGAGCCAGGAGACGCTGGCGATGTTGATTAAAGAAGAGGGATCAACAGCTGAGCGGACAATTGTGGTCGATGATATGCCGGACAATCTTGCCGTTGCTGCAGCACTGGGCTGCAAAACGGTCTGGATCACCCATAAACATGACCCTCAAACGAATGAAGGCAGATGGGACTACCATCTGCCTTCATTTCACTCACTGCCCGATCACTTATAAATTAACTGCTTAAAATACTGAGCAGGACAATTCGGCAGACCGCTCCGATTCAAGCTTCCGCATGGATGCAACAATCACTGGTTCATACGGTCAAAAAACTCAGCATTGTTCTTGTTGCTACCAAGCTTATCAATCAGGAACTCCATCGCATCCACCGCATTCATCGGGGAGAGTATCTTGCGCAGCACCCAAACCTTCTGAAGATCATCAGCAGGCGTTAACAGCTCCTCCTTACGTGTGCCGGAAGGTGCGATATCAATGGCTGGGAATACACGTTTATCAACAAGTTTCCTCTCCAGTTTGATCTCCATATTGCCGGTTCCCTTGAACTCTTCAAAGATCACTTCATCCATCTTCGATCCTGTATCCACCAGTGCAGTTGCAATAATGGTCAGTGAACCACCACCCTCGATATTTCGTGCTGCACCAAAAAAACGTTTTGGACGATGCAGAGCATTGGAATCGACACCACCGGATAGAATCTTGCCGGATGATGGAACCACGGTGTTGTATGCACGTGCCAAGCGGGTGATGGAATCAAGTAGAATAATCACATCCTTGCCGTGCTCCACCAGACGTTTCGCTTTCTCAATCACCATCTCAGCTACCTGTACATGACGTTGAGCCGGCTCATCAAAGGTTGAAGATACCACTTCACCTTTCACCGAGCGTTTCATGTCGGTCACCTCTTCAGGGCGCTCATCAATCAGAAGCACAATCAGTGCAGCATCAGGGTGGTTGGCTGCAATGGAGTGAGCAATCGACTGCATCATCATGGTTTTACCGGTACGAGGCGGTGCCACCAGAAGGCCACGTTGCCCCTTACCAATTGGCGAAACCAGATCAATGATACGGCCTGTCATATCTTTGTTGGTTGGATTCTCGATCTCCATATGAAGACGCTCATCCGGATAAAGCGGTGTCAGGTTGTCAAACAGTACCTTGGTGCGGGCATTTTCGGGAGCATCAGCATTGATTGCATCAACCGTTTTGAGTGCAAAGTAGCGCTCGCCACGACGGGGAGGGCGAATTTCGCCGGTAATGGTATCGCCTTTACGCAGGAAGAACTTACGAATCTGATGAATGGAAACATACACATCATCCGGGCCTGCCAGATAATTTGCATCGGGAGAGCGAAGGAAGCCAAAACCATCCGGAAGAATCTCAAGCACACCTTCACTATGGATCGTGCCGCCTCGCAGCGCGTGTGCCCGAAGAATGGCAGAGACCTGCTCCTGCTTTCGCAGGCCTGCGACATTATCAATACCGAGAGAGTCAGCCTTCTCCAGCAGTGCTACCGGAGTCATCTCGGAGACATCACGCAGATGAAGTGTTATCCCTGCAAACTCATCAGAGATCGGCTCCTCCTCCTGTTCAAACTTGCGCTTACGTCCTCCGCGCTGCTCGCCGCGTTCCCCGTTACGTTTAACATTCCTGCCTTTCCCGCGATTACTATAGCGCCCCTCCTCATGAGCCGGAGCTGCCTTCTCCTCACTACTCCCTTCTGAAGAAGGAGCTGATGGCGCAGCACTCTCCCCCGTAGCTTCATCAGCTACTTTCTTACGTCGCGGGCGTCGAGCAGGTTTCTCCTGTTTGGACTCCTCTTCAACAGGAGAGGCCTCCGAAACACCGCTCTCCTGTACAGATTCAACTGCAGCTTTTCGCCGACTGGGGCGACGGGCAGGCTTCTCTTTAACAGCAGATTCAGTCGCCGCAGATGGGTCAGCGCTCCTGTTTTCAGATTCTTCAATAACGGTTTCTGTAGACGACATGCGTACTCCAATTTTTTTCAGGTGTTTTGCCATGCTAGATAGCAGTAACAGAGAAATTCAGGGGGTGACCAGAAGAGGACTATCTTGTTGATCAATGGAACTGTTGCCTGAAACGGCAACGTTCGGATTGCTACTCCCCCTACTGTTGGGTGTCAACCGCCAAATTGGGTGCTCAACACCTCATGCAGGCTTTCAACTTCCTCTTTCAGCGCTCCAACCGTCCCGTTATTAGGTAGTGTAAAATCTGCATGGCTTCTCCGCGCTTCATCACTGCTCTGTATGCTTACGATGCTTTCAAATGAGCGTGCTGTCTGCCTGCCTCTTGATAACACCCGCTGCCTGCGAACCGGCAGGTCTGCCTCTACCACAATAGTTGCGTCCATTCGATCACAGCCTTCTGACTCAATCAGTACCGAGGCCTCTATAATGACATAATCGGCTTTCTGCTCTTTTGCCCACTCATCCATCTTCTGCCATATAAGCGGGTGCAATATGTCATTGAGCTGTTTTGTCTTCTCCCGGCTTGAAAAACAGATCTCTGCCAACCGTTTTCGATTCAGGCGATCTCCGTCAAGAATCTCCCGTCCAAATATCTTCGCGAGCAGTTCCAACACTTCAGCGTTAGAAGCTGTCACCTGCTGACCAACCAGATCCAGATCCAGCAACGGCACGCCTAACTTGGAAAAGATCGAGGCGACAGTGCTCTTACCGCTGCCAATTCCGCCTGTCAGTCCGACAAGCACAGGGTGAGCGACATGATCATCAGCCACGAATCAAGCCGGCATACCACTGGAAGATTTCACCAGCCCACAGAAACCACACCACCCCCGATGCGGCAAGATAGGGGCCAAAAGGAATCTCCGCCCGCATCTTCCTGCGTGTCAGGAGTATAAACAGAGTGCCCACCACAGCTCCAACCAGTGAGGAGGTGAAAATCACAAAGGGTAGGGCCTGCCACCCCATAAATGCGCCTAACATGGCAAGCAGCTTAAAATCACCATACCCCATTCCCTCTCTTCCTGTGAAAAGAAGAAAAAGCTTTGCAACCAGCCAAAAAGCACCATATCCGATTACAGCTCCGATGACGGCATCCTGAAAGTAGCCAAACCAGAGCGAAAAGAGCAGTCCCGCTGCGATTCCGGGAAAGGTCAAAAGGTTTGGAAGCAGTCCTGTCTCAAGGTCTATCAGGGTTAAAATCCATAATAGTGAAACCAATACCAGCGCCTGAAGAAGCAGCGGAGAGAACCCAAACTTCCAGGCAAGCCCTGCCCAACTAAGTCCCATCAACAGCTCAAGTGTAGGATAACGAATGGAGATGGGGGCTCTGCAGTTGCGGCATTTGCCTCTCAACATTAACCATGAAATGAGTGGTATATTGTCGTACCAGACTATCTCGTGTTCGCAAACAGGGCAGCGGCTTCGCGGTGAAACAATGGATATCCGTAACGGAATTCGATGCACACAGACATTGGCAAAACTTCCAAACAGCAGACCAAACAATCCGGTTGCAATCACTAGAAACAGTTCCGGATTCATTTGTCAGGATCCTTCAGTCCCAGCTTTTCTAGTCGATAGCGGATAGAACGGAAACTGATCCCAAGCAGGCCTGCTGCTTTTGTCGCATTACCTTTTGACTCATGCAGAGCCTCCGTAAGCAGTTGTCGCTCGACTCCCTCAAGAGCATCGTCCAGGCTCATGCCCTGATCCTGCAACTCATTGAGTGTTAAAGTGTCTCTATCTGCTTCGGGATAAAAATCATCCAGCAGGGACTCCTCAAGAAGTTCGTTTTCAGAGAGTGCAAGCATGCGTTGAAGCAGGTTTTCCAATTCGCGGACATTTCCAAGCAGCGGCAATTTGGACAACCGTTGCATACATGAGTCTGAGATGCGTGCATTGCTTCCTCCCCAGTGATTCAGAAGAGATGCCACCAGGTCAGGAATATCCTCTCGCCGATGCCGTAGCGCCGGAATATGAATCGGAACTACATTCAGGCGATAGAAGAGGTCTTCACGAAACTCTCCCTGCTTGACCGCTTTGCCCAGATCACGATTGGTTGCAGCTACAATACGAACATTCACGCTGTGCTCCTGCTCTTCTCCCACCCTGCGAACCTTCATCTCCTGCAAAACTCGCAGTAGCTTCATCTGAACGGCAAGGGGCATCTCGCCAATCTCATCCAGAAAAAGTGTTCCTCCATCTGCAGAGTCAATCAGTCCTGCACGATCACTCTCCGCACCTGTAAATGCACCCTTACAGTGCCCAAACAGTTCCGATTCAAACAGCCCCTCTGGAATCGCACCACAATGCACAGGGACGAATGGGCCAGCACCACGGAGTGAATGGTTATGGACAAAGCGGGCAGCAAGCTCCTTGCCTGTACCAGACTCCCCGGTAATTAACACGGTAAACTCTTTGATAGAAGCCCGCAGCAGACGGTCTCGCACTCGATGCATCGCCTGCGAGTCACCAACAAGAACTTCATCTTTCGATGACGAACGTGAACCAGCTGATGAGAGATCATCTGAAGCCAGGGCTCTCTCTACCGCCAAACCGAGCTCTTCGGTGGATACCGGTTTCGTCAGGTAGTCAAAAGCACCCTCTTTCATCGCCTCAACAGCCGTTTCCGCACTTGCATAGGCAGTCAATAACAGAACCTTGGCCATCGGGCACAGCTTGGCAGCCATGCGCACAACATCGATGCCAGCATCATGGCCATCCATGCGCAGGTCTGTCAGGACAATATCAAACCCACGCGACTCAAGTGCCCGCTGTGCCTCATCGGGCCCCGCACACGCCTCAACGCTATGCCCACGACTCTCCAGCCCCAGACTCAGGATTTGACGGGCATTTAGTTCATCTTCGACCAACAGAATTTCAGCCATTATTTCCCTCTTATTTTGGAATAAGACAACTCGCCTCGAACTACAAACCGGCTTCCGCCTGCAACCAATTGAATTTCAACTTGCCATCCGTTGACCTGACACACCTGCCATACAGTCGCAAGTCCAAGGCCTATTCCCCCTGGCCTTCCGGTTGCAAAGGGTTCAAACAGCCTCCCTTTCATCTCTTCAGAAACGCCGCCACCCTGATCTGACACGGAGAGCTCCCAAGTTCCATCCATAGACTCCATATTAATTTCAATGGTGTCTGGGAGGGGGCTAGCTTGTAGAGCATTGCGTAACAGATTGTCCAATACCAGGCGAAAATGGTCCGGGTCAAGCATCATGGAGCCGATACTACATCCCCACTTTATTCTATATTCATTCTGAAGATCAACCTGGGCAACCGATGACCCAATCACTTCTGACGGAGAGACTCCTGCCAGCACAGGGGAGAGTGGATGCACATAATCAAGAAGATCTGAAACCAGCCTGTTCAGTCGGCCAACCTCTTCGGAAACAATGCGTTGAATATCTTCCTGCTGAGACGGCTTAACGCTCTTCATTATTTCAACCGACTGCGCAATCGTCTGCATTGGATTTCGAACTTCATGAGCAAGCATAGCAACCATCTTTCCCATAGAGGCGAGCTTATCCTGCTCAGCAAGCCTCTTTTCCAGCTGCCTGATATCGGTAATATCGACCAGGGTTAGCAGCCACTGCGCAGAAGGATCTTCGCCAGGAAGCCGGGTTACTGTCACAAGGCAGATTCCTGAGAGGATATTCCATTCACACTGAAACATCTCCCGGTCGGGATTGTTCAAAAACTGAATCAACTCTTCCGGCACCTCTCCTGCCTCCTCCAGCTTCAACCAAGCCGGATCGTTTCCGGTCAGCAGCAGGCGACGTGCCGATTCATTACTATCCTGAATGTAGAGGTCCTGATCGAGCACAAACATCCCCTCCTGCATGGAGCTTACAACCTGCTCATGCAACTCCTTTAACCGACGATGCTGCCTGACAACCTGATGGCTCTCCTGCTGCAGGCTGGCATGCCTCCTGGCAATCGCTGCCATCGCACCGCCAACAAGAAAGAGTGCGGAAACCTGCAGGAGTATGTGCAGCGTTGCTGCGGGCGTAATCTCTACCTGATGCCATATTGAGAAGCCGTAGACAGAAGCCAGATAGCAGATACAGGCAAATATGGCAGTTAATAACACAGCCATAACATGTGATTGCGTTCCTACCGCCACAATCAGCAGACCAAACAGGAAGACAAATGGACTTTGAATCCCACCAGTGATAACTACCAGCACACTAATCAGCAACAGATCCAGACCAAACTGAATCAGAAGCTGCTTAAAAAAAGAGACGGTTGAAGATGTTAAATACCACTGAAAAGCAGTAAAAAGAACAAAACAGAATGATGTCCCCAGCAACAGACGTCGTTGAAGTGGCGGGAATGGCTCATAAAAAAAATATATTGTTGCTGTTAACAGTGCCAGGGAGGCAATAGTTCGAAAGTAGAGCAACCTTTTCAGACGCGGCCATTTCTCCTGCTCATTCACTGGCAGAGATTCGATCTGCATCATTACATGGCCTTAGTCCATAACAAACAAGTGAAATGTGTTATTCACCGGTTAAATTGCATTGGCCATCTGGAAGATAGGCAGATACATTGAAATCACCAACCCGCCAATCACCACGCCCAGAAATGACATAATAAAAGGCTCCATCAGTGCTGTCATGTTATCGACTGCCGTATCGACCTCCTGTTCGTAGAAGTCTGCGATTTTTGAAAGCATCTCTTCAAGGCTACCCGTCTGCTCACCAATGGAGATCATCTGCGTTACCATGACCGGAAAGATACCACTCGCCTCCAACGGCGCCGTCAGGGTCATGCCCTGGCTGATAGAATCTTTGGTCTTCAGAATCACCTCTTCGATCACAACATTCCCCGAGGTCTGAGCCACGGTATCCAGCGATTCAAGAATCGGCACGCCGGCTGCAGAGAGTGTGGAAAAAGTCCGGCAAAAACGTGCCACCGCACCTTTACGAAGCACATCCCCAATAATAGGAAGATTAAGCAATAGCTTATCAAGTTGGTAATGCCCCTGAGGGGTTTTATAAATAGCCTTGATTGCCCACACGAGCAGAATCGGGGCAAACAGAACAACATACCAGTACTCAACAAACGCATCCGAGATCTTCATTGTGATGAGAGTTGGACCGGGCAACTCTGCACCAAAACCGGAAAACATATCTGCAAACACAGGTATTACAAAAATCATCAGAACTGCAGTTACAATAAATGAAACAACGATGATTGATGCTGGATAGACCATGGCAGACTTGATTTTTGCTGTCAGAGCCAACGCCTTCTCTTTGTACTCACACAGACGCAGTAGAATCGTATCAAGAATACCACCCTGCTCACCGGCCTCAACCAGTGCGCATGTCAGGCGGTCAAACTCTTTGGGAAACCTTTTCAATGTCTCACCTAATGGAGACCCGCCTTCCAGCTCATTTCGGATGTCACCCAACAGTTTGACCAGCGCTTTTTTATCAGACCCCTTCTCAGCCAGCTCAAAACATTGCACCAGAGGAAGCCCTGCATTTATCATGGTGGAGAGCTGCCTGAAAAAGACACTAATATCCTTCTCATCAACCTTCTCGGGGAAAAGATCGATTGAAACAGGTTTTTTCTTAACCTTAACATCAACTAACCCCTGCCGGCGCAGCGTTGCTGTTGCAATGTCTTTATTTGCCACGTCGAGCTCACCACTCTGTGGGCTCCCTTGTCGGGTCTTTGCTTCCCATAAATAAATTGCCATTAGTCACCCACCGTTACACGCAAGCACTCTTCAAGCGAAATCGCACCCTCTTTGACCTTATTCAAAGCAGCCATACGCAATGTTTTAACACCTTTTGATATGGCAATGGCGTTAATCTCGTCACTGTTTTTACCGGCATAGACTGCATCACGAATTTCATCATACACGGGCATCACCTGATAGATACCGACCCGGCCTTTATAACCGGTTCCATTACAAACGCCGCACCCCTTGCCATGCATTGGTGTAAAACTTCCGATATCTTCTTTTGAGAAGCCCGCATCAATGAGTGCTTCTGCGGGAATCTCCTCAGGTGCTGAACACTCTGCACAAGTACGACGGCCCAGACGTTGTGCCGTCACAAGGTTCACTGCCGAACCGACAAGAAATGATTCGATACCCATGTTAATCATACGGGTCATGGTGGAGGGAGCGTCATTGGTATGCAGTGTGGCTAACACCATGTGCCCGGTTAGAGCCGCCTTGATACCAATGGCTGCCGTATCATAATCACGAATCTCACCAATCAGGATAATATCGGGATCCTGGCGCAAAAATGATTTCAATGCGGCCGGAAAGTCCATCCCGATCTCGGCATGCACATTCACCTGATTAATGCCCATAAAGTTGAATTCGACAGGATCCTCAGCCGTACAGATGTTTACTCCGGGCTGGTTTATTTCCGCTACTGCAGAGTAGAGGCTCACGGTTTTACCGGATCCGGTTGGGCCGGTAACCAGTACCATGCCATAAGGCAGGTGGATTGCGTGCTGGAAACTCTTCAGATCCCCCGCCTCATACCCCAACTTGGTCATATCCAGTTGCAGGTTGGATGGATCCAACAGTCGCATTACCACTTTTTCGCCAAATAGTGTTGGAAGAACGGAGACACGAAAATCGACCGTTTTTGCCTTCGACAGCCTTAACTTAATACGGCCATCCTGAGGTACCCGTCGTTCTGAAATATCAAGTCTTGCCTGAATTTTTATGCGGGAAACAATCGCATCACGCATCTTCATCGGCGGCCGCATAATTTCATGCATTACACCATCAATCCGATAGCGAACCCTGATAATCTTCTCATATGGCTCAATGTGAATATCCGATGCACCCCGCTTAATTGCATCCAGGAGAATCAGGTTAACCAGCTTAACAACCGGAGCTCCTTCACTCTCCGCCACACTGCTCTCATCAAATTGATCGTCGTCGGTATCGACGATCTCCATATCCTGGGCGCCCAACTCGCCCATCACATCTTCAAGATCTGTTGCTGCACCAGCCATCTCATCTAGCTTGGAAACAAGCTGGCTCTCCTGGACGATGACTACATCACACTGACTTCCACTGATAAAGGCGATCTCATCCAGGCTGTTGATATCATAAGGATCAGCAACAGCGAGCGTAATCACATTGCCTTTTCGCTGTATCGGAATAGCCATGTTCTTACGCATCACATCAGTCGAGAGCTTGGTCAGACTAGGGTCGATCTCCACTTTACTCAGATCAATAACAGGGCGACCAAATATCTTTCCGATAAACTTGGCAAGGTCAATTTCAGTAAAGATGTTCTGCTTTACAAGCTGTGTGGTAATAGTATCGCCACTGAGCTTTGTCTCGCGCTGAACATGCTCCAGTTGTTCTTTGGTAATCGATTGATTCTTAAGAAGAATATCGCCTAGACGGGACTGCTTCATATCCGTTTCTCCCAACCTGGCAGACTCATTGGTGAACGACCAATCTGTTTTTCCATCCATCTTATAGCAGCAAGCCGGTCTGGCATATCTACACCGTGCCACTGTGCAAAAGATGCTGCTCCCTGAGCAATCAACATAGGCAGTCCATCAACACTCTCTCTACCGCTCATTCGAGCCGCCTCGCAAAAGGCCGTATTGCCATCCGGGCAGTAAGCCGCATCGACAGCAAATCCATCGCCAGGCAAAGAAAAAGGGAAGATGTCCCCGCTTTTCAGACCGATAGGGGTCGTATTAATGACTACACTCGATTCCAAACTAACCGCCTTAACATTCGCATCATCCCACCCAATTAACTTACAACTTATCTGAGAATAGTTCTCTCTCGTATGTGCTGCAAGCGTTTCGGCACGCTCCTGACTCCGATTACAGATGCAGAGCGTGGAAATGTTCATTTTCGACAATGCATAAACAACAGCCTTAGCCGTGCCTCCAGCACCGAACAGCAGCACTGTCGCCGACTGCATGTCGGCCTCCAGAGCCTCAAGCGAAGCGGAAAATCCAATCCAGTCGGTATTGGTTGCCTCCCATCCCGCTTCACCGCGAAGCACGGTATTCACTGCACCAATCACACGGGCACTCTCATCCGGCTCAACATGTGGCAGGACACTCTCTTTATGGGGTACTGTCACATTGAAACCCTGCACGTTCAATGCCCACAGACCCGGTATTGCAGAATCGATATCGCCCTGCGGCACAAGGAACGGAACATAGACTGCGTCCTCCCCGCTCTCATCCAGAAAGCAGGACTGAAACAGTGGCGAAAGAGAGTGCTCAATCGGGTCCCCGATAATGCCATATATTTTTGTTTTTCCGTTGATTTTCACGTCTTCGTTAGCGTAAAGGCTAGATGTTAGCATGTCAAAAAAGCCTTTTATCATGACCTATTAAACCCCCTTCTTCGCCCTAGCAGACAAGACTATCGCCTCAACGGTATCAGCCCTGAAAAGTTTCGGTGAATGGTGCGATGAGCCTATCTGTGATACACTATATTTAGCATCTATCAACCGGGTTCACGAGGAGCATATGCCCAAACTGAAACAGGAGAGTAAACACCATAGCCACCAGTGGGGGCTTCGTGTAGGCACCGAAATCGTTGCCTCTACCATGATCGGACTTGGCATCGGCTTCTTCATGGACCGCTGGCTCGATACCCGCCCGCTGTTCCTGATCATCTTCGCTATATTTGGCCTCGCTGCCGGATTCATTAACCTCTACCAGTTGATGGTGATCGATATACAGAAGAAGGGTCGAGGCTGACAGGTCATGAGCATGAATATGGGCAGCACTCTTGAGCATTTCAAGGTGATTATCTATCAGGATATCCACCTTGGTCCACTGGATATCTCCATATCCAATACCGCTGTTTACATGTGGATAACCATTGGGCTGGTTGCACTATCACTGTACCTGATGATGTTACGCCCAAAACTGGTTCCTGGAACTGCCCAGCTACTGGCCGAGATGCTCTACGGGTTTGTTGCCCGGCAGACCCGGCTGAACATCCATGACGAGGGTGACAGATTTATTCCGTTAATGTTCACCCTCTTCACCTTCATTTTGGGATGTAATCTTATCGGTCTGATTCCCGGTGCCTTTACACCCACCTCACAACTGGCGGTGACCGGCACTCTGGCCATCGGCATCTTTCTCTTTGCCACCGGGCTTCGTTTCTATCGTCATGGCTGGGGATTTTTTCACGCCTTTGCACCACAGGGAGTTCCAAAAATCATGCTCCCGCTAATGGTTCCAATTGAACTGATCTCTTTTCTTGCACGCCCCGTAACACTGGCACTGCGTCTGTTTGCTAACATGACGGCAGGCCACATGGCGCTGGGTGTGCTGGCCGTACTGGGTCTGGCCGCCCCCTGGTTTATTCAGTGGCTGCCTCTCGGGTTCACGGTTGTTCAGATTGCCCTGGAGATGATTATCGCCTTTATTCAGGCATATATTTTTGTAGTGTTATCATGTGTTTACATTGATGATGCTTTGGTAGACCACTAGGGAGGTTATTATGGATGCAACAGCAATGATACCAATCGGCATGGGTCTGGCCGCCGCAGGCATGGGGGGAGCAGCTCTAGGTATCGGCATGATTTTCAGTAAAATGATTGAATCCGTGGCCCGACAACCTGAAGCTGAGCCAACACTTGCCAAATACGCCTGGATCGGCTTTGCACTGGTGGAGACCATCGCACTTTACGCACTGGTAATCGCCTTTATCATCATGGGACAAGGGTGATTTGAGATGAAAAACTGTATCCCTGCATTTTTTCTTCACGCAGAGGCAAAAGCGTCGTTTCACCTCTGCTCACAAAAACCACTTACCAAACAATTGATTTTGGCGACACATCCATGTGCCGCATCTATTAAGTAAATCTCTCCATGCCGCAATTTGATACCACATTCTTCTCATCCCAGATTTTCTGGACAATTGTCTCGTTTGTTATTCTATTCTTGGTACTCGATCGCTTTGTGCTACCACGCATCGCTAATATTCTACGTAAGCGCACCCGCCTGATTAAAACTGAGATCGAAAATGCGAGAAGAGAGCATGAGGAGATGGAGAGCCTCAAAACCGAGTATGCGACCAAGCTCGCTGACATCGATCAGGAAGCCAAAAAGATGTTTGATGAATCGGAGAAGCGAATCACTGAAAAGCGCAAGCAGATAATGGGTGAGTGGCAACAGGAGATGGAGCGCAATAAGCGTGATTTCCTTGAAGATGCCGAGGTTACTCGCAGGCAGGCAATCCGGGATATAAGAAACCGGTCTGCCGATCTCATTGTTGCCGCTGCCGAGCAGGTCATCCATCAAAGAGTAGACCGGTCCGAAGCACAAAATGCCCTTGATGAATCAATCTGTGAACTTGAGAAACATAAAGACAACTAACTCCCGGTGAATAACCGCCTTCGTCCAAAAGCAGCCATTGAGCTATCCGCCATGCCGTTTCTTACCTCTCTTTCGATAAACTAAGCACCCTGAATTCGGTCACTCGGTAGAACGAAGCAAAGACATTTCGGTGCGAAATGACCTCAACACCTTTATCGAAGGGAAGCGCCAATTCATTGAGCATAGCCTCAGCATCTTCATGCCAGAAACTCTCAAGGAATGGCTCCAACCGGGTAATAACCCAACGCGTTGGTGGAAAGCGGTATAACCAGTGTTTTGTCGGCAGTGGGCCATACTCGGTTAGAATCAGAGAACCGCCCACCTGTAGTGTCCGCATAGATTCAGAGAGTGTATGGCACCTCGCTTCATGCGGCATCTCATGCAGCAGAAAAAACAGCACTATGGTGGAAAAGCTGTCGGGTCTGTAGCCCAACTGTTCTGCATTCATGCGAGTGGCAAACAACTCATTTTTAGCCGTGGCTTTGCTTTGTGCCAGCGCCAGCTGAACAGGTGCGACATCGGTGATATGCAGTGGCGCGGATTTGAGATGTAGGATCAGGTTTGGGGTTAACGAACCATACACGCAGGTCAGTTGCAGCACCCTTTCCAATGGAGCCTGTTTCAACCTCTCCAATGTAGCAGACATCAGCCTGTTATATTGACCGAAAAGGATGGCATTGATGACCAGCTGGTGGTCAAAAAACCAGACTGCTTTTGGCCATAAATAGGCCCACCAGTAATAGCGCGCCAGATATATTGGCATGCCATCAAGAAAGTGGCGGTAAAGTTTAGTCACCGCAAAGGCTCTCCAATACGAGTGCTCTTATTCTACCGTGACTGACTTAGCCAGGTTGCGTGGCTGATCGACATCTGTCCCCTTAATCACAGCAACATAATAGGCCAGCAGCTGCAACGGAATGCTATAAACGATGGGGGCAGTGCCCGGATAGATATCCGAGAGTGTCAGGTTCTGGTAATGATCCAGCCCGATTTGGACCTTGTGATCACTGAACAGAAAGAGCTCACCACCACGTGCACGCACCTCCTGCAAGTTCGACAAAACCTTCTCCAACAGCGGATCATCCGGCAGTGCACAGACCACAGGAATTGTATCGTCCACCAGAGCCAATGGGCCATGTTTCAGTTCGCCAGCAGGGTAGGCTTCTGCATGAATGTAGCTGATCTCTTTGAGTTTGAGCGCGCCCTCCATGGCAACGGGATAGAAAGCTCCGCGGCCAAGGAACAGTGCGTTTTGCTTATCTGCAAAGCCCTTGGCCATCGCCCTGATCGCATCACTCAGCTGAAGGGCAACCTCAATCTGTCGGGGCAGACCGTGGAGTTCATTGACCATGATCTCTTCCTGCTCACGTGTCGCTCCTTGACGTCTGGCAAGCGCGATCATCAGTAAGCGAAGCGCAACCAGCTGGGTTGTAAATGCCTTGGTGGAAGCGACACCTATCTCAGTCCCGGCCCGGGTCATGAAACAGACATCTGACTCGCGCACCAGTGAGCTTTCAGGGACGTTACAGACAGTCAGGCTACCGATATACCCCTGTTCACGACTTCCCTTAAGTGCAGCCAGGGTATCGGCTGTCTCACCCGACTGAGAGATGGTGATCAGTAGCGAGCCCTGGGGTACAACAACCTTTCGATAACGGTACTCGCTGGCCACCTCAACACTGCACGGGATCCCAATCTCCTCCAGCCAGTATCTAGCAACCATACCGGCGTGGTAACTGGTACCACAGGCAACAATCTGCACATGCCGGGTTCTGTCCAGCAGCGCTTTTGTCTCATGGCCGAAGCTATCTTCAAGCAGGCGCCCCCGATGAATACGGCCTTCTAATGTTTCTGAGATCACACCCGGCTGTTCGAAAATCTCTTTTAGCATGTAGTGAGCATAAGGGCCTTTATCAACACTATCACTGGGGAGTGCCGACTCTTTTACTTCGCGGGCAATCTCTTCACCGCTGGCATTAAAAACGGTAACGCCATTACGACGAACCTCTGCGACGTCCCCCTCTTCAAGGAATATAAATTTGCGGGTGACCTGCAGCAGTGCTGCCACATCAGAGGCAATGAAGTTCTCACCATCGCCGAGCCCGATGACTAGCGGACTGCCTGCACGGGTAACAACGATACGATCCGCATCTTCAGGACTTGCCGCTGCCAGGGCGTAGGCCCCATCAAGTTCTCCAGCAGTCTCGACAACAGCGGCGAAGAGGTCCTTGCCCGACTCCAGCTTATTGGCCATCAGGTGGGCGATCACCTCGGTGTCGGTCTCGGAGGTGAATTCGTAACCGAGCTTTAGCAACTGCTCACGAAGTTCTGCATGATTTTCAATGATACCATTATGGACTACGGCGACACGCACGCCGCTCATGTGTGGATGGGCATTTCGCTCAGCGGGAACACCGTGTGTGGCCCAGCGGGTATGCGCGATACCGAGGTCACCTGTGACATCAGAGCTCTCTACAAGTGATTTAAGTGCTGCCACCTTACCTAGCGACCGGAATCGTTTAAGTTCACCGCTCCCATCTCTTACCGCTACGCCCGCCGAGTCATAACCTCGGTACTCAAGACGCTGAAGTCCCTCCATCAGGATAGGCAGAACGTTCCTGTCTGCTATAGCTCCAACAATGCCGCACATTAGATTTTCTTCTTTGGCCGTTGCCAGTCTGCTACGTGGCGTTGAACAGGACGAGCAGAGAGGGTTAATCCACCCTCTTTCACGCTCTTGGTAATAATACTTCCTGCACCAATGGTTGAATCCGATCCAACGTCAACCGGTGCAATCAGCTTCGTATCCGAACCTACAAAGACCCGGTCGCCGATGGTTGTTTTGTGTTTGTTGGCACCATCATAGTTACAGGTGATCGTACCTGCACCGATGTTACAGCCACTTCCCATCTCCGTATCACCGACATAGCTGAGATGATTAATTTTACTTCCGCGACTGATCACCGAGTTCTTAATTTCAACAAAATTGCCTATGTGCACCTCTTCATCAAGCTCAGCTCCGGGGCGTAACCTGGCAAAGGGACCTACCTTCGCTTCTGAGCCAACATTGGCACCATGAATATGACTGAATGCAAAAACGTTAACCCGGTCATCAAGCCTCGCATCAACAAGCACTGCATTGGGTCCGATGCGACACTCATCCCCAATGCGTGTGGAACCGATCAGATAGCAACCTGCCTGAATCACAGTATCAATACCGATACTGACACCCGCCTCGATACGGACACTCTCCGGCTTCTCAATGGTGACACCATTCATCTGCCAGTCATGAATAACCCGCTGCTGCATCAGTGACTCGACCTCAGCAAGTTGGACGCGATTATTCACTCCAAACATCTCTGAGGCGTCCTGCATCGCAACGGTCTCAACTGTTTTACCATCCTGCAGTGCAAGCGGAACAATATCAGGAAGATAGTATTCACCCTGCGCATTGCTGTTACCGACCTTGTGAAGCAGGTCGAACAGCGCCTCATGGCGAACACAGTAGATGCCACTACTCACTTCACTCAGGCTGCGCTGACGCTCATCAGCATCCTTCTCTTCAACAATCGCAGAGACGCGGCCATTTTCATCTCGAATAATACGGCCATAACCGTGTGGGTCTTCCGGCTCTGCCGTAAGCACAGTAACAACAGCATCGCGACTGCGATGTTCGTCAATCAGCTTTGATAGTGTTTCAGTTCTAAGAAGCGGCGTATCACCACAGACAATCAGCACATCGCGAACATCGCGGATAACATCTTCACACTGATTGACAGCATGGCCTGTTCCCAGCTGCTTGTCCTGAATCACCCACTCCAGATTTTTAGGCTGCCCAACATGCTCCTGAACCATCTCAGAGGCATGGCCGGTAACCACTGCTATCGACTTCGGACGAAGTGTTTCAACAGTATGTAATAGATAATCGATCATGGCACGACCAAGCACAGGGTGAAGGACCTTGGGCTTGGATGAATGCATGCGTTTGCCCTTGCCTGCAGCAAGAACACAAACCTGAAGATCGGGGTAATGCAACTGTTGAACCATCTCTCCTCCACTAATAACAGACAGCGCCTAAGGATGCTCACATTTAGCATCCGTGAGGCCCATGGAAGGTGTCGGCAAAATTATCTGCAACTGGCTGATAATTTTGTAAGCAAAGAAAAACCGCGCTTTTTTTCTTTGTCTGCTAAAAAACCACATGAATGTAGATTTTTAGTTTCTCTCACCAATACGCAAAAGGGTCGCACAACGTGCGACCCTTGCAAAGAACAAAGAGCGTTATTTAGTGGTTTTTCTTTTTGCGCAACCAGAGCAGACGCGCAGTCATCATAGCGAGTTCCGCTTCAGCAACAGCATAATCAACATCATCCTGCTTGCCTTCCAGAACTTCCTTAGCTTTACGCTCAGCAGCCTGTGCCGCGGCTTCATCAATATCGTGAGCGCGCTCCGCAGAATCAGCCAATACGGTAATCATATCAGGTTGAACTTCCATGAAGCCACCGGATACAAACACCTCATCAACCTCTTCCTCACCAACAGTGATTCTAAGCTCGCCTGCAGTCAGCGCACAAAGAAGTGGAGCATGCTTTGGAAGAATACCGAGATCGCCAGCGACGCCTGGAGCAACCAGCATCTCTGCTTCACCGCGATAAACTTCGCGCTCAGCTGTAGCAACCAGTACTTTTACTGTAGATGCCATTAGCCTTTAGCCGCCATTTTCTCAGCTTTAGCCACGGCCTCATCAATGCCGCCAACCATGTAGAAGGCCTGCTCTGGCAGGTGATCGTATTCACCAGAAAGAATATCTTTAAAGCCCTTGATGGTATCTTCCTTCTTGGCGTAAACACCTGGAGAACCGGTAAATACTTCAGCTACGTGGAACGGCTGAGAGAGGAAGCGCTGAATC
>Ga0316189_10002366_pt1 | contig 18628 bp, 10 predicted proteins | sample LowCovwburrow_MG_FD_204930 | JGI IMG/M metagenome (GOLD analysis project Ga0316189, IMG submission 204930) | Coastal sediment microbial communities from Maine, United States - Lowes Cove worm burrow | ecosystem: Environmental > Aquatic > Marine > Coastal > Sediment | place: USA: Maine...
GCGCTGTCCGGGACCCTTGCCAGAAAGCACTGCCGTCTGGTCGTAACCGTCAAGGTGCGTGCGGAACGTCTTCCCTGCAGCCTTGTGACCTTTCAGAAGCTTTTCCTTGACCTTCGGATCGCCGGCTGCTGCTACCAATGTTGGAACCCAATCTTCATGAGAGAAGATATCGTTGATGATGGTCCCCGGTTTCACTGTGCCTGGCCAGCGGATCGCTGCCGGGACGCGGAAACCGCCTTCCCAGGTTGATCCCTTCTCGCCGCGGAACGGTATCGTGCCACCATCCGGCCAGGTGAACTTTTCCGCGCCGTTATCCGTGGAGTAAACCACGATGGTGTTATCGGCAATACCCCATTCGTCAAGCTTGTCAAGCACGATTCCAATGTCATTGTCGTGCTGGGCCATGCCATCGGCATACAGACCATGACCGGTTTTGCCATCCCATTCCGGGCTGAGGCGCGTCCAGACATGCATGCGTGTTGAATTCAGCCAGACAAAGAACGGCTTCTTCGCCTTCACCGCACGCTCCATGAAATCGATGGCCGCGTCGCGAAACTCTTCATCGGCCGTTTCCATACGCTTTCTGGTCATCGGCCCCGTGTCTTCTACACGACCGTCAGCGTACGAGCGCAGAACGCCCCGCGGTCCAAACTTCTTGTGGAACTCGGGATCCTTCGGGTAGTGATAGGTCTCAGGTTCTTCTTCTGCATTCAGGTGGTAGAGATTTCCAAAAAACTCGTCGAAGCCGTGGGCCGTTGGCAAAAACTCATCGAGATCACCAAGGTGATTTTTACCGAACTGACCAGACGTATAGCCATGTGGCTTGAGTAACTCGGCCAAGGTCGGGTCCTTGTCCTGCAAGCCTTCCTTGGCGCCCGGCATACCGATTGTTAGCAGGCCGGTGCGAAATGGGTGTTGGCCGGTAATGAAGGCTGCGCGCCCCGCCGTGCAGCTTTGCTGGGCGTAGTAATCTGTAAACAGCGCGCCTTCATTGGCAATGCGATCAATATTGGGTGTGGAGCCGCCCATCATCCCGCGATGATAAGCGCTAATGTTGTACATACCGACATCGTCGCCGAAGATAACCAGGATGTTTGGCTTGTCCTGTGCCATGGCCGACGACGCAGAAAATAATGCCGCGACCAAACTCAGCGTCTTCATAAATCTATTCATATTTTCCTCACAAATATTTTTGGAATGCTCTTCGAAGCCAGCCGACACTTGACATGCAGTTGGACTCGTTTGAGAACCCTACCGGCACGACAAGTAAGGGGTCACGCTAACCTGCCACGTGTCCGGGGCAGGCCACAATATAGGCTTTTACGCTCACTCGCAAAGCTCAAGGCGTAATTATTTGTTTCCGGACGCAACGATGACATCGCAATACGGCCTCGAGAACCAGCCAGCCATCTTGCGGCTGGCGGCTGGCGGCTGGCGGCTGGCCAATATTGCAGAGCCGCAGTAGCGACCGCCGCGGACTGTCTGTGCAGTTCATTTCGCAGCTTCGATTATGAATAGTCACGCATATTCTTTAGTATTCTCAATCATCTGCAAATTGATATCGCCCAGTCGACAAGGCCTGCTTTCCAATGTCCAGAAAATATCTCGTAACATGTCTATTTTACATTTTGCTTCACGCATTAGTGTTCGCACCTGCGCATGCGGCAAAGACCGATACCGTTCTTTTAGTCAACGGAAACGCGGTAACGGGGGAGGTAAAGGCCCTCGAGTTTGGTGCACTTCGTTACAGCACGGATTCAATGGGTACTGTCACCATCGACTGGGAAGATATTGTCAGCGTCACCAGCAACCAGGACCTGCAAATCGAACTGACCGACGGCACACGCTATTTTGGCGAGTTGTTGCCGACTGAAGAGGAGTTTCATGTTCGCGTAAAAACGAAAAGCCAGGAGCACGTCCTCGCATCCAGTCAAATTGTGCGCATAACGCCGATCGAGACCAGCGAGAAGTTTCTGCAACGCCTCGATGGATCATTCAGTTTTGGTATCCAGACGCAAAAAACGAACGGCGTAACAACGTCGAACCTGGCGGCAGATGTCAGTTACCGAACCCGTCAGTACCTTGTCGGCCTGCGAATGAACTCGTCAATTACCGACCAGACCGACCTCCCGACCAGCGCAAGGCAGGGCATCAGCACAAATTATCAGCGCTTTCGGCCGAATCGCTGGTTTACAGACTGGTTCACAAGCTGGGAGAAGAACGACGAACTCGGCATCGCATCACGCGTATCGGCCGGTGGCGCGCTGGGCCGGTATATCACACAGACCAACAAGAGCCAGCTGTCCATCACGGTGGGCGCTCAGGCTTCGCGATCGGATTTTATTGGCGAAGAGCAAGGCTCGACCGAAGCGGAGGGCAGGTTCGAGCTTCGTTACCTGCAGCGCAAATTGCTTCCGGAAACATCGCTTACATTTACGTCCACAGTCTACCCGTTGCTCAAAGACCTCAAAACCTACCGGGCGGAATCCGACCTTAGTCTGAAACGCGAAGTGTATGAAGACCTGTTCCTCGACCTGACCGTCGGCTACTCGTATTCCAGCAGTCCGCCAGAGGGCGGCGAGAAATCGGACTATGTAGCCACAACGTCCATTGGCTATTCGTTTTGACGTCTTGGCGTCACTGATCTAGCCGCGAAACACGGCCAGGCGCTACTGTAAGTTAACCTCCGGGAGTTCCGGGAAATAGGTCGCCTTCACGGCCTGAAACGCCGGGCCCACTTCATTGACGGCGGCACCGCAGGCGTCTTTCTCGGAAAGAAACCTGTCCTTGAATCGCTTTGCAAGAAAGGAGAGGCCGCCCGTAGCAACCGCAGCGCCGCCTTCAATTAGAGCGCCTTCCGGGTCGAGCGTGAGGCGCGGGCTTGCCAGCGTGCCGCTTATCATTGTGTAGGGATTTATCAGATCGCTGAAACTGAGCCCGAGCCCTTTTGTTGGCACGGCTTTGATAGTGGCGTTCAGCTTCTCCGTTTTCAGATCGACCATCGCATTCGCGAATATTCGCAAGCGTTTTGACTGCAAAACAGCCGCCGGCTGACCCTCTGCAACGCCGTTTTTGATTCCCAGCAGAATCACAGCACATTCGTACTGCGTGTACGGATTCGATTTCACAAACGGGTTGACCGTATTAAGGACCTCCGACGCGAAATCATTGGTAAAAAATGCCAGCGCCCCGGTACGCACTTCGCCCGGTCCCGAAATGATACGTATGTAGCCGTTTAGTGAGCCCGCCATTTCTCGGACCGTGACGCCGACACCGTGCAGCACAGCGTCCGCGTCATACCGGGGTAGCGCCTGCATTTCCTGCTCGGTCACTGCCGGAAGCCCTATTGCGAGTGAGGTGCCCTGAACCGACAGCAACAACTCGGCACCGAATTCGCGTGGACGAAGGTCGAGCTTCCCCGCCAGCACCTCGTCTCGCGAAGATTTGATATTAAACTTCGTCAATTTCAACGCGCCATCCTCGACTGCGCCCACCGCCACAATGTCCCTGAGCGTGCGTTGTCGGAGATTCAACTCGGCGACATCAATATTCGCTGACACCCGGTACTTTCGCAATTCATCCATGGGAATGACGGTGTCCGGAATGACACGATCGGCTTTCGGTGATTTTGCCTCCGCGTCCTCTTTCGGCTGATCTTCTTCGGTCAACTCCGGCAGGAAAGGTGCCAGATTCAGCCGCTTCGACCTCAGGCCAAAGTTGATGTTGTTAACCTCGCCGCTACGCAGCGTGAATTCACCGCTGATATCGCTATCACCGAAAGTTCCGACAAATTCCCTGAGGTCCATCGCATCGTCACTTCCAACCAGGTGTAGCTTCAGCTGCGCGGGCTCATCCGGAAGATCCCTCCCGGCGAGCACGCTGAGATTTCGCATGCTGGCAATGTTCAGGGTCGACCGCAGGTCAGTGCGTTCGAAATTCGGCGACCCATCCACCGTCCCACTGGCCACCAGTATCCCCTTGCCGAGTTGCAGCGAAAGGGCATCCAGCATCCAGAGTTTGTCAGTCCATTTACCCTTGGACTGCAACTTTAGAGGGGCCTTCTCCGAAACGCTGATTTCCGCCATTGGAGGCGTGAGGCGAAACAGATCCGGCGACGATGCATTTACCGAAAATTCTCCGTTACCGAACAAAGGCGATAGCCGGAAATTCACATCGGCGTCCAGTTTCGCCTCATCCACGAACGCCGCTATTTCATTCAAAGACAGCTCCTGATCACGGACGCTGACCTCCGCGGATACTCCAAACGGCTTGTTCAGCGCCGAAAATTTTTGTTCATCGGGTAACAGCCGGGAAAGGTCCGATCCGCTTATTTTCACTGTGAGCTTCGTGCCCTCTAACTCGGGAGGCCTGCCAAGCCGGCCGTCGACGGCGAGTTGCGCACCTGCCAGCGTCGCACGCACCTTTTGCACGGCGAAGTGCGTGCCCTGGTTGCGAATCTCGCCTGCAACATCGAAGGCACCGGCCGGTAAACGGGCAAGATCTTTACCAAAGCGATTGAGACTTGCCTTTAGATCCGGCCCCCGTGCCGCGAGATTAATATTCGTTTCACCTTGCAGCGGCTTGTTCGCGATCAAGCCGTCTAACTTGACATGATCGTCGCCGATGCGAGCAGTGCCATTCTCGATCAGAATTCCCGTCTCCTGCCTTTGTGCGGTTGCGCCCACCTCAAACGGCAGATCTGGCATTCCCTCGATGCCAGCCACACCCATCAATATGCCAAGACTCTTGCCCTTGCCGCGGAGTCTGAACTTACTTCCTACGAAGTCGGCTACGGGAGTAATCTCACCTTCGATTTGCACGTTGTATTCACCGTCTTTACCAATCACGGCCTGTACATCGTGCAACACGTAGCTCTCTGCGCCACGCTCGACGACCAACGTCAGCTCAAATGGATCGGCAGGTGCCTGTTCCAGTCCCAGCACCGTTGTCAATGTCTGCACATTGGGACCAGCTATCGTTATCTCGGCCCGCGTGCCGACGAAATCGGGCTGCTCAGACACGTCTGCAGCGATGTCGAGTTTCACGTCCTGAGCGACGGCGTTCAGATTGATCGAAGCACCGCCATCGTCGAGCGGCAGCAGGCCGGCATCCAGTGTGAATGGCCCTGTTAGTTTTCCGGGCAGGCCCAGCAGGCGACTGAAGCGTCCAAAATCCGGCCCGTCGATGTGAACCGTCATCTGAGCGCCACGCGGATCGGGAAAATTGTCGAATCGTCCGCCAATATCGAACTGCGATTTACCCACGGTTACCTTGGTACCGTCGACCGTTAGGACCTTGCCGGAACGTTGCAGGTTACCGACAATGCTGAACGGGTCGGGCGGCACGGTATCGTTGCCAAACAGGCGTGCAATTGCGCTGGAGTCAGGACCGCTCGCGGCGATACGCAAATCGGCTTCCTGCAGGTCCTGGAGGTCGACGAACTGACCGTTTGCATCCAGCGCAAACTCGCCGAATACACCGTTGACCAGCAACTGCATTTTGTCGCCGACTGGCACGATCGTCGCCGTCAGGTCGAGGGGGCCGGTGGTAAGCCGCTCCAGCCGCAGTATGTCGGTCAGGTACTCGGCATTCGGGCCCTGCAAGGTGAAACTGACCGTAGGCCGTCGCGGCTGCAGCACGTCGTCGACTGCCGCTTCGCCGTCAAAATGAATTTCACCCAGGCGGCCTGACACGTCGAATTGGACATCCCGAAAGTCCACCAGTTTTTTTACAACGCCCGCGCTCGCCATGAACGCCAGGGGCGTTTCATTGATATCGCCGCTGAGGTCGATTTGCAGCACATCAGTATCGGTTTGTACTACGCGAATTTCTGTTGCGGTGATGGTGAGCGGCTGCGGCCTTTGTGGAGCGTCGTAAGTAAGCACCATATCGGCAATCAAGGCGTCTGCGAGTATGGCGGGTAAGGTCAGCCGCTCCTGCTGCTGATCGTCGTCGGCTTCAGTCGCAGGCAATATATCCCAGTTGTCCTGTCCCGACTCGTTACTCTTAAGAGATACCCGTACGTTGTCGACGCGTAATTTTTCGACTCGAATCGGTGCAGAAAAGATCGACCAGGCATCAATGGTGCTTTCGAGACGGCCTACACGAACGAATGGATCGCCGGAGCCCCAATCCGCATCCGCCAGCTGCACATCCTCAGCAACAATATGAATCTGCCGTCCAATGTGTAGCTGATACTGGCCGCCGATGCTGAATTCGCGGCCAAGCATGTCGCTGACCAATCCCTCGGTCGTGCCTTTGAAACGCCCCAGGTCAACGGTCAGCAGCACAAACAGTATGACCGCCATCACTGCAGCGAAGCCGATGAGGATATTGCGAGCCATGCGCATTACGAAGCATTACTCCAGTCTGGCAAGACAGTTGAGCGTCCAGGTCACAGTCTATCGAGTCTGACAAGCGACGCAATGAGTCTAAATACGGACCCGCACCGGCTCGTCACATCAACTTCAACTATTCAAGTGCTATCGGCTATATTGAGTGGCTCAGAGTACGGAAATCATGAAGATAGAGCGAAGAGCCCTGTTAATACTGGAATACGCCGCAGCAAACGCCAGCAGGGTCCTGTTTGCAACCGCGATGCTGTGCGGCCTTTCAGCGTGTGCGTCGGTAAAGCCGATCCCGGAGAACTACCAGGCACCAGAGCCCTTGCCGCAGGAGTATTTGGCCGGTTTCTGCTACCAGCCCTCACCCATCCATGAAGACCTTAAGCTGATCAAGGAAAAAAGGAAGTATCGCATTTACGAAGGCAGTTTCGCGGCGGGTCTTGATGATGCCGGGGACGACTCGCCGATTACGTTCGAGTACTACCAGCAGCCGGGCGACACTGTGTCACCGGTCGTGCTGCTATTGCCCATCCTCAACGGCACGAAGCACCTGATGCGGCCATTTGCGACGCTGTTTGCAAAGAAGGGCTACGCGGTCATTATCGTCGACACGGTGCAGCGCACTACGCTGCTCGACGATCTGCAGGATCCGGAACCGTCCATCCGCCAGGTCGCCCAGCGTCACCGCCGGGTCATAGACTGGGTCGAGTCCCGACCCGAGCTCGATGTGTCGCGGCTGGGTGTGTTTGGTGCCAGCCTCGGCGGTTTCAATGCGCTGTATCTGTCGGCCCTCGATGATCGAGTGAGCGTTGCCTCCTTCGCTCTCGTCGGCGGCAGCTTGTCAGAAGTTCTGGTGAACTCCGATGAACGGCGCATCGCGGAAGCAGTCACGCAAGTAAAAGCGGAGCTGTCTCTTGATGACGAGCAGCTCATGGCCTACCTGGATGAGCGCATCCTGACAGATACACTTACCATCGCGCCCCACGTCAACGCCGACCGAATCCTGATGGTGCTCGCGAAGCGCGACAAGTCAGTGCCCTATTCCAGCCAGCTCGAACTTTACGAGGCGATGGGCCGTCCGGAGTCGATCACTTTGCCGACCGGACATGCATCAACCGCAGCCTATATTTTCTACCTGCGCTCGCGAATACTGCGGTTTTTCGATCGCAAACTCGCAGAATCCTCGTCAGCCGGGACTGCCATAGTTTCGCCGCAGGGTTGCGACGAGATTTCGGCAACCATTGACGCGCTCGGGATTGCTTACTGAATCGCGTCAAGCGAGCGCAGCAGGTTTAATACGTTCTGATCTTCGGCATGTCGCCGCGCCAGCGTGTAGGCAACATCCAGGGCCCCCTCTTTATCGCCGTTGTCCCTGAGTATCGTCGCAAGCGCCATCGCAATGTCGTAGTCGCCATCAAAGCGCTCGCGTGCGTCGCCCAGGACCCGTATGGCATCCTGTTGCTGCCCAGCGGAATTGAGCGCGATACCGAGAACGTAGGCCAGGCGCGGATTCTCCGGGCCGAGGGTTGCGGCCCGACTTAACTCTTCGAGCGCCTCCTCCATCTGACCGCTGCGCACGAGTGACAGTCCCAGCGCGTGATGCAGCGCGGCACTGCTGTCATCCAACGCAAGGCCATCACGCAAAATTTGCTGTGCTCGTGACTCATCCCCGAGTCCGCGCAGCAGGTCTGCCAGGTTCGCACGAGCCGTCACGGCGCGTGGCTCTATTCGCAACGCGTTTTCGTACAAAGCCAGGGCCGCAGTGACATTACCCAGCCCCATCTCGAACGTGGCAAGCGAGACAAGCGCTTCAGGCCTGTTCGCAATTGCCTCGTAGGCACTTCGAAAATCGCTTTCCGCCTGCGCCCAGGCACGCGCTTGCTCGAGTGACAACAGATCCTGCATGCCCACATAACTTGATGCAGCCTCAATACGTACACCTCGAACCGGGTCAGCCAGTAGCCGAGCACCCGGCAAGCGCATGCGCAATTCGCCCGGAAGCGCGCGCAGCTGGCGCAGTGCCGCTATCCGCAGCAACGGATCCGGACTTCCAAGCTCAGCTTCGAGTGCGCGGAACTCCCGGCTGCCAAAGGGTTGTGCAAGCTGCGCAACGGCGGTGGCCCTGGCGATGCCGGGATACTCGCTGTCATGCACAACCTCAAGCAGTTCTGCGTTCGCGAAGCTGCGGCGGCTGGCGTCAAGCGCGGGCCCAAAGTGCTTACGCGGCGAAGCCGCTTGCGGGCCAAGCCATTCGCTGATCGCTGTCGCCGCCCACGCAGCATCGCGATCGCTGTGGCAAACGCCACAGGCGTTCGGCGTGCCAATAGACTCGGTCAGATCCGGACGCGGAATGCGAAAGCTGTGATCGCGTCTGTCGTCAACGACCATGTAGGTCCGCGATGTCATGTGGCAATCCACGCACGCGGCCTGTTGCGGCTCGTGACCAGCGTGTTCAGTCACCGCGAACTTCGTCGGCATGTGGCACTGTGCGCAGACATCGCTCGGATTGTCCCCGCTGACCAGCCTCGACGTATGTGGATTGTGACAGTCGGTGCAGGTGACTCCGGCTTTGTACATGCGGCTTTGCAGGAACGATCCGTATACGTAGACCTCGTCCAGGATTTGCCCGTCGGCGAAGTACAGCGAATTATCCAGAAGTGCCGGCATATGTGTGTCAGTCAGCGGCTTGCCATACTCGTACGCTGCGGCAATGATGCCGCGCCGCGAATGGCAGCGGCCGCAGGACTCAGGCTGCTGCTGGGGCTGCGTTCGCGTTTCACTGAGGCCCGCAATCCCGGTTTCCGGATTCATGACCCAGGTCGCGCCAGCATGATCACCAAGATTGGCCTCGAGCCCATAGGCATCCGTTGCTTTGCCGGCAGCGACTTGCTCCAGGTGCTTTGAGCCCGGCCCGTGGCATGCCTCGCAGCCAACACTGATTTCGGAGTAGGTCGTTCTAAAGGTATTGGTTGCGGCGTCGAAGCCCATATCGACATTGGTCGAGTGACATTCGGCGCACATGTAGTTCCAGTTCTGCTGCAGGCCGGTCCAATGCAGTGAGTCGTCTGGCGCGATGTAGTCGTCATCGCCATAGACATGAAACCAGCGCTGGCCGCCCTCGGAGGCCGGCCGCGTGTCCCATGAAAATGCCAGCGTCTGCAGATTACCGCCCGGAAACTCGATCAGGTACTGCTGCAGCGGCTCCACGCCGAACGTGTAGGCAATACGGAACTCGCGATCCTCGCCTGACGCATCCGCCGTCCTGACGTAGAAAGCATCGTCACGTGTATAAAACAATGTACTGCTGCCAAAATACTCAAAGCTGGCATCGTTGAAGTCACCAAGAACGGTATCGGCAGTCGCAACCTGCATGGCGAGTTCGTGGTGCGATCCTGTCCAGTCACGAAATTCCGCCTCGTGACAATTCTGGCACGAAGTGCTGCCGACGAATGTTGCCACCTGGTTGTTGTCAGCAACGGGCGGCGGTTCTGTCTTGCTACAGCCAGCGGCAAACCACAGCGAGAGCAGCATGATGACAAGGAAGAATCTGGGCATGGGCAGCATATTACTTGAATTCTCAGCGTTGCGCGTGCCACAACTGTCGGGCGGACTGGAGATAACTGCCGGACTTTTGCTGAAGGTGGCCACGCTTCGGTGTACTCTCGGAATCTCATTTCCAAAGAGAGCAAACATGCCGTTTGCCCGCAATAGTCATGCCTCCGGCCTGCTCTTACTATCGGCCACCCTTGCCGCCGCAAGCCTGTTGCTGTTCGCGCCAAACCCGGCCAATGCCGGGCGCTTGCTCGACTACATTCGCAACTACGATCTCAATGACTACGCTCTGGGAATCGCTTACTCAACATCGCAGAACCCCTACGCCGGCTCGGCAAACTCGACCATCGTCTATCCGTACCTGACCAGCTTTCAGCATTCCGCGTTCACCAACGACTGGCTCTTGCTCCGTGACGGAAATGTTGGCCTGCGCTTCGTATCCAAAAACGAATGGGAGTTCGGCCTTATCGGTCGACTGCAAACATTAGGCCCGGGCGTGTCGGATAGCGAACAGCTGGCCGGCATCGAAGATCGAAACTGGGCCGTGGAAGTGGGACCACTGCTTGGCTGGCGCGGTTGGCCGGTTCATATGCAGTTGCGCTCGTACTGGGAGCTCCCCAACCGGCACAGCGGCTCGACGAGCGAGCTCGAGTTCTCTTTGCCGCGAGAGTTCGGCCGCGGCTTTTTCGTTCCCGCCGTGAGACTGGCTTACATGGATAGCAGCTACAGCAACTATTACTTCGGTGTCTCGGAGCAGGAGGCAACGCCAGACCGACCAACGTATCGACCTGGAAGTGCTACCAATGTCCGCCTCAGCTTCACGTTAGGCTACGAGCTTACGCCACGCTGGCTGCTCAAGGGGTCGATAGGACTCGGGCAGTTCGACTCGTCGATAAGCGCAAGCCCCATAATCGAGCGGGACCGCGTTTGGTCCGGATCCCTCGGACTCGCCTACAACGCCGATGTGTTCGCGCCGAGAGAGGATAGCGGATTGCTGGCTGACCAGGCTGTCGAGATTCGTCTTGGCGCTTTCAACAGCGCAATCAGCACGACGGTGACACGCGACTCTGGCGACGGCCAGGGGGCCGAGGAGGTCGATCTCGAAGACCTCCTCGGCGCCGCCGACCGTAAGACCCTGTTCCAGATCGACGCCAGGATCCGTCTGGGCTACTACCACCGGCTGCATCTCGGCTACTTCCGCTTGTCGCGTGAATCGCAACCAACGCTTGCCGCTGAGCTGCGATTTGGCGACCAGGTCTACCCCGCTGGCACGGAAATCGAGTCCACAGTCGAGTCGTCGCTGCTGCGATTTGCTTACTCGTATTCAATCTTTCGCGATCCGCAAAAAGAACTCGGCGTCATGGCCGGACTCAGCTATATCAACTTCGACAGTATGATTCGCGAGGCCGGCACACAGGAACCGGAGCGGCTAAGCGCAGAAGCACCGTTGCCGACCGTCGGCGTGTTTGCGACCGTATCATTTACAGAGAAATGGCGCCTGAGCGCCGACGCGAATTTTTTCGCGCTCGACTTCGATCGCTACTCGGGATTCATGAGTTACCTGACCGCTGGCCTTGAGCGACGTTTTGGTAAGACTTTTGCCGCGGGTCTCGGTTACAACTTCTACAGCCTGCGGCTGAATTCAAAGGACGAGGATCTCGGCGGCAAGCTTGATCTGCGTTATCACGGCCCCAAGCTGTACGCCAGCGTCGCGTTTTGACAGCCTTTCAAAGTCCGGTGCTATTTTTCATCAATCGGCTTGTATGAAAAGCGCGCGCCAGAGTATGAAAACTCTGCCATCAGTCCAAACCTGTTCATCGCGAATATCGCTACGCCATCGTTGTACGCCGGTGTCCCGGATATACCGGCAGTGATTACGTCGATGCCGGCCTGGCCAAGGAACCGCACTCGACCCTCCTTGTACTGTTCGAGGGCGTCGCGATCCTTAAAGAAGATAATCATGCTGAAATGCTTGGCTCCGAACTGGATGCCCGACGAAACTTGCGAAAATCCTGTGCTGCCGATGAGGCGGTCCCCCTCGATTACCAGCCCGCGCCCGTAGGCCCCGCCGAAGCCAACGGCAACACGCGTGACACCGGGCAGAATCGCATAACCATAGGCCTTGTCAAAATAGCTTTTCAATTCCGGCTTTTTCGCTTTGAATTTCGCGATAGCCACAGAGGCGGATTGTTGTTTGCTGTCGGATTCATCCGGCTGCCAGCCCGCAAATGACGGCGCGTTTAGACAAACGGCCAGAACCGAAAATAACAGCGCGCGTTTTTCGAACCTTATGTTCATCTCCTGACACACTCCAGGTGAGCGGTTATCCAGTCTGAACCACCCGACACATCGCCGAGAATGTTCGATGTGCCAAAAATACCAGAGCGATGAACCACCGTGGCGCCGGCGTAACAGTCCTGCAACCAGCGAGCTTTGGAGATGCGTCGCAAGGGAAAATCAACCTGCAGCTCCAGGTAATTCAGGAATCGCGATGTATTATCTCCCTTAGCTGCCTGCTTGCTCTGTTCCGCGAGCGGAACCTGCTCCGCATAGGACATGCCAAAGCCAAAACCAAGACGAAATATCTCTTCCCCGCTCCATGGCGAATAACCGGTCCCCATCGCCATAATGTAAGCATTGTAGCTCCAGAAGTCCTTATCAGACGTGAACAGGCCGTCCGTCGTCGTGACGCCATCTTCGAAATGTCGATACATCGCGAACCGTCCCAGGAAGTCGACATTGCTTGTCTCCGACAGCAGACGCGAGAGCATGATGCCAGCGATGTTGGTATCGACGACGCTACTCTTCTCGATCTGGCCCTGGTCGATTGCGCCAATGATGTTTTCCTCAGCCTGGTAACCATAATTGGTGCGCCACGACCATTCGCTCACGCGAGCCTCTCCGGCAACAGGTTTCAGCGTGTTACCGAACACATAAGTGCCGCCGACGAAAGCCTGGGAGAAGTTCGGTTTGTCGACGAGCGGACTATCTTCGACTGCCTTGTCAGAGCCACCGAAGCCTATGTTGCCGAACAGCATGACGCGATCCGTGATTCGCCAGGCCGTGTTCAGCCCCAGCGTAAAATATTGGGCACTGCCAACGTCATACACGGGCCGCTCAGGCGTTGCTTCCGCTTCGCTTACGCCAAAATAGTAGTTAGCCAGATTGTCGTCCTGAATCCCCCAGGTAATGAACGGCGAGAACGACCAGGCGCCACGCGTATAGTCGTAGCGGTAGCTCAGTTGAACTTCCTGACCGTTATGCTTGTTCAGCGTATCCGTTACCCAGTCCAGGGTGAGACTGCCAAACTTGCCCTTGTAGGTACTGGTAAGACCAGCATCCAGCGTTTGGTGTCGTCGTTCGAGACCGGCGAATATGCTGTCTTTGCTCGGATCGAGCTGCTGGAATCGCCAACGGCCAAGGACACTAATCGAGAATCTATCGTTCTTGTACAGATGGGCGCCAAAGGCGGTACCGTGAGCAAACAGGTACTTTCCCTCGTACAAATACAGCGGTATCAGGTCGAGCGGGACTTCGTCACTTTCCCCGGAACTGATGTAGAGATTGCTGCCGGTTCGAAGTCCGCCACCAAGCGCAGCCGTTCCCGGCGGCGAATCGAAAAAGGGGATTCTCGCGACTTCCTGCCCAGCAAGGGACCGCGCAGACAGCAGAAGGAACGCAGCCAGCGTGCATACGGTTACGAAAATCGAAACCGCGGAGTTTTTTGAGCCAAGCAGCATGCAGACCTTCAAAGTCCCGGATACAAAAACCAATGGCCGGGCGGCCGGCGCCGATCGACCCGGCTGCCCGATCACGGCGTGGGCATCTCATCTTACCTGATCCAGCTGCGGAATGGTCACCCGGTACCCGGCTACGAAGCACTGCTGATGGCGCAACCTTCAAGATCGTCGCCATAACGTTCTTCACGCAAGGCACCGCGTTCCATCGTCAGCTGGTAACCCACGAAGTACTTGAAAATATTGCTGACATAGGCAACCGTTTCACGACCTATCCTGCGCGCCGCGATGATCTCGACATTGTCGAACCAGCGGTGCGGATCATAGCCCTGTTCCGCCGCCTCATTGCGATATCGATTAATCTTGGCGGGCCCGGCATTGTAAGCCGCAAGGCTGAACAACCATTGGTTCACGTCATCGAATTTTTCGTCGCTGAAATAACGGTCGGCGATGAATCGCATGTACTTGGCCGCCGCGTGCACGTTGTTATCAACGGTGCTGACGTCATCGATACCGACGTTTTTGTCCGCAGCCGTCGAGGGCTTTATCTGCATCAGCCCTATCGCGCCTGCCGGACTTTTGCGATCTTGCCGCAACCCGGACTCCTGGTAGCCCTGCGCTGCAAGCATGAGCCAGTCGAAATCGTACTGCTCTCCGTATTTTCTAAAGACATCCGTCAACGCACGCATATCGCCCAGGGCGCGGCTAGTGTGTGAACAGCGTACTCGCGATGCGCTCGCCAGGTAGCGATTGTACGTATCGTTGCCAATCATCGTGCCTTTGCCGTATTTCCGCAGGAACCCCTTGATGGTCGCCGCCAGTAACGGGCTGTCGTTACGCATCGCCCAGGCAATCGAACCTCCTTCATTGATCGTGAGGTCTTCGCGCACTTTTATGTTCGGAAACACACCGGCCCAGAAACGCGCCTTGTAGGCGTCCATGATCGTGATCGGGATAATCCCGCCATTGACCATCTCAAGCAGGTCTTCGGCTTCCAGAATTTCATCCGCGAACTGAATGACAGGTGGTTCAAGGGCCCTGCTCGCGAAGTCTTCGCTGAGTTTGCCGAGATGTTCGAAGTAACTGCTGGACTGGCGCACGACTATGGTTCTGCCACTCAGATCGTCGAGAGACTTGAGCGGTACCGCGCCAGGTCCCGTAACAACGACCTCGTTGACATCCGTCAACATCGGGCGCGCAAATGTCACGAGCCGTGAGCGCTCCGCCGTAATCGTAAGATCCGCGGCAATCAGGTCTGCATGGCCCTCCAACAGGGCCGGAACCAGGTCATCCCTGTTCATCGGAATCGCCACTACGTATATCTTGATGTTACGTCGACCAGCTTCCTTGTTTACGTATTCTTCGAGCCGCTGCAGCAGTTCGTAGCTGGCGCCTCGAGGCCGACCATCTTCGTAGTAAAACTGGTAGCCGCCGAACGGCACCAGCGCACGGATTACACGACGTTCGACCATGCCGTCATAGTCACCGTGCCAGGACTGCCAGATACGACTGTATGGCATCGGCAGCAGATCCTCGGGCGAGGCCTCAACATCATCTGCATCTGCATCATCGGCCACGCTGGTTTGTGCCGCTTCGGTGACTTCTGCGGGTTCCGCAGATTCTGCGGCCGCGTCATTCTGTGCAGCGCCGCCGTCGCAGGCGCCAGCACAAAGCAGCAGTACTGCGAACAACAGTCGGATCGGCATGCCGGTCAATATGAATATGGGTCTCTGCATCGACGCTCGAGTCTGCCAGCTGCGGGGCCGGGACACCAGACCGCCCTAGTTACTTTGCCGAATACCCACAGGACACTCGCTGCCAATACAATTGGGACAATTCAAAGGCGGTGCGGTGCGCCAGCCAGTTACAGATCATCCGGTGATACCATCTTCATCAACAACGCTGACAAGTTATTAGGAAGAATGGCGCTGGCCTGTTGCGTGATTTTCGCAACGCCGGTGTTTGCCGGGCAGGATGTAACCGATATTCCTTTTTCCAGCTCGCCGACCGGCAGCGCGGCGCTCGGTGGCGCACTGCATATTCGGCGAAATGTTTACAAGCCAGCGGAAAATGTCGACGACTGGCCGATCGATTTGGTGCCGCTGCTTCTTTACAACGGTAAGTACGTATTTTCCCGCGGCACGGCGGCCGGCGTGCATGTCCTCAACAAACGTTCCGTCGAACTCAATCTGCTGGCACGCGTTCGCTTCGACAATCTTGATCCGGGCGACAGCGAATTTTACGAAGGCGTCCAGGCTCGCAAACAGTCGATCGATGGCGGCGCAGAAATGCGAGTGCGCGGTGATTGGGGCGAACTTAAGGCCGCCTGGCTCGTCGATACGCTTGGCCGACACTATGGTCAGAGCGCAGAGATAGCCTATCGATATACATTCGAGTATGGACGCCTGACGTTTTCGCCGTTTGTGAACTGGGAATGGCGCGACGCAGACATGACTAACTACTATTACGGCGTAAGCGCCGACGAGGCCCGCCCCGGTCGCGAGGAATATGCGCCTGGCAGCTCGCAGTGGTTTTCGCTCGGACTCAATACGTCCTACGCGCTGACGGATCGCGTCACACTTTTCGGCAACATTGGTTTCGATACGATCGATCCGACGGTACAGCGGAGCCCGATCGTCGACGCAAGCAAAGCGGCCGCGCTTTATGTGGGCGGCGAGTATACGTTCGGCAACCTGCTCGAGCCGGAATGCAATACATCGCCGGAACGTGCCTCGGAGTGGTCGTGGCGGGTCAACTACGGGTACTCCGCAGACGGCAACATCGTCAGTGAGATCGACCAGGGCGATTTCAGCGGCGACAGCTTCGCTGACACGACAATTGGTGGAATCACCCTGGGAAAACTGCTCGTTGCGGGGGAGCGAGCCGACTACCTTGCGCGATTTGCCGTGTATCGGCACTTCGAAGCCAACGAGGGAAACGGCACGTTCAACAGTTATGCGCTGTTTCTGTCGGCCATGGGCAGGGGTTATGGCCCCTGGAGTCGCGACGAGTGGTTCCGCTGGAGTCTGGGCTTCGGCCTGTCGTTTGCCGAAACGGTGCCGATTCCCGAGCAACTCCAACAGGCCGACGAGGGCAAGAAAACCGCGCGAGTGCTGAGCTATCTCGACCTGCAGGTAGACTTTCCGCTGCGGCGGCTTTTCAAAGCAAAGTCGGTGCGTAACTGCTACGTAGGCGCCACTGTCGTGCATCGTTCCGGCATCTTCGGTTCATCCGATGTCCTTGGCGATGTTGCGGGCGGCGCCGACTGGATAACGGCACACCTCGAGTGCTTCAGGAACTGAACCGTATTTTGCATGAAGCAACTGTCGCGGCTGTCTACGACTCTCGGGTCGGTTCGATGCCGACGCGCCGCGCCAGGTCCGATGTGAATATGCCATCTGGATCAAGCTCGAGCTTAAGCGCCAGCAACTCGTCGTATCGAGGATAGATTCGGCGGAACTGTTCCGGCGTCAGGACCTGATCCTTTGCCAGGTGCACTTTGCCACCGCGTCGGGCCGTCGCGTCGATGAGACGATCGATCGCGTCTCTGCTGGCCTCTATGTGACGTTTCTTCGGGTGAAATTCGAAATTCAGACTGTAACCATCTTCGGAAAACGACAGCAGGCTGTCGTCGTGTTTGTGCGCCCGAAGAATGGTCGTCACGGGCGGGCACGGCGACGACTGACAGATTTCGAGCAGCTCGACGATGGCGGCGCGTGCGTCACTGCGCGGAAACGTCACCTGCAATGTATAGCCATGCGGCCCGCAAACCAGATGGGCGGGCGGCACCGTGAAACTGGCTTCGAAGCTGAAACGAAGAAAAAGCTCGGTGTTTGAAAACCGGCCCATGCGCCAGAGTACCTGGCTCATACCATAGTAAAGCCGGTTGAACGTAAACATCATCAGCCGCTGCGCCTGCAACATCAGTGACAAAATCGGACCGATCGTCTGGTGTAGTTTGAGGCCAAAGCTGCGATGGCGTTCGAGGCGCTCGAAGCCTGCGTTGAGGTATTTCTGACGCTCGGCCTCGGTATCGTCGTGTTCGAGCCACTTGGCCGCATGCACCACGGAACGACCTATATTGCGTCCACTTGCGTAGGCATCTACCCAGACGACGGCCGCGTCATCTGACTTCTCAATGCGAGCCATGGCCTCCAACAGCTCGTCGACGTTAGCGGCCGGGGTGCGATTAATCTCGACATACGGCGACTTGATCCGCTTCAGCTGCAATGTTGCGTCAATGACGATGCCGAGCAGGCCGATGCCACCCACTATCGCATTGAATAGCTCGTGATCACGGTCGATGCTCAGCGTTTCACCGTTGACCAACATGAAGGTCATGTTAAGGACCTGGTTGCCAAAGCTGCCATGATGCCAGCCGTCTTTGCCATTGACGTTTGCGCAGATGGCGCCCGCAATACTCGAGTGCGATTCGGTCGGGCTGGACGGAACCGTCAATAATTTATGGTGGACCTCCCGAAAGATGTCGATCAGCCGGGTGCCGCCCTCGACTTTTATGGTTGCGCGCTCCTCGTCAAACTCCAGAATGCGATTCATCGAGCGCATGTCGAGCAGCGCATGCCCATCGTTGAGGGCCAGATCGCCGTATCCGCGACCGGCACCACGCACGCAGATGCTCATCCCCTGTTCGCGGAAATAGGCCAATGCCTGGCGACACTCGTCGACGTTTGTCGGACGCGCGACCAACGAACGGGAGCGGATAGAGCCCACCAGCGAGTCAACTTCCTGCCAACCCATGAACCCCGGCGGCTCGTGAGAATCAGGAGCTGCCTCAGCGAGGTCCCTTTGAAGAATTGTTGCCTGTTCGGACATTTTCTGCGTTTCCCGGTGACGCACGGAGCCAGACGAAGTCATCGGGGTTTTTTGACCCGCAATCCTGGCGCCCGCAAATATTGGGCCAGAAAAGGGCCCGGTACGCGTAATCTACCTGATATTAGTTTGGATTCCAGCGGGCCTTTCGTCCAATATCCGCGT
>Ga0316189_10002367_pt1 | contig 18624 bp, 19 predicted proteins | sample LowCovwburrow_MG_FD_204930 | JGI IMG/M metagenome (GOLD analysis project Ga0316189, IMG submission 204930) | Coastal sediment microbial communities from Maine, United States - Lowes Cove worm burrow | ecosystem: Environmental > Aquatic > Marine > Coastal > Sediment | place: USA: Maine...
TTATGGCTTGCCTTTACGGCTAGTCCAGCAGTCGCGGATCGTCTGGGCTTGGCGCCCAATCACTTCGCGATGCGGCAGCTTGTATTTTTATTACTATCCCTCGTGACAGTTATTGGAGTGTCCTTGATGCCCGCTTCGCTTATCAGGCGGCTGTGCATCATTGGCTTCATTCCGATGACGCTTCTAATATTGCTAACTCTGCTGATCGGCCCCGAATATAAAGGCGCTACGCGGTGGCTTCAGTTCGGCAGCTTTACACTGCAGCCGTCAGAATTTATGAAACCAGTCTTTATTGTGGTGACGGCTTGGCTTCTATCTGCTGATTTCAGCGAGGAAAAATTCCCAGCGAAACTGATCAGTAGCGCGTTATTTGGGCTGGTGGTGTTTATGCTTCTTAACCAACCGGATGTCGGCCAGACGTTTTTGATTGCAATGGTTTGGACCGGGCAAATGGCATTAGCTGGACTGCCAGTGATGTGGCTGGCGGTTACAGGCTCGGTTGGGCTGGCAGGTCTGGCGGTGGCTTATTTGACGCTGCCACATGTGGCGAACCGGATTAATAACTTCATTGATCCAGCGAGCGGCGACACCTATCAGGTCGATAAAGCCTTAGAGGCCATTGAAACAGGTGGCCTATTTGGAAAAGGACCGGGCGAAGGCACGGTGAAGCTGTCTTTGCCAGATGCTCATACAGATTATATTTTTGCAGTTGTCGGTGAGGAATTTGGGGCTATCGCCAGCTTGATACTGATCGCAATGTTCGCTGGTATTGTACTGCGAGGTCTGATGCATTTACTGAGTGAGGATGAGCCATTCAAGATGTTGGCTGCGGCAGGCTTATTGATGCAGTTTGGGCTGCAAGCCTTGATCAATATCGGTGTGAATTTGTCGCTGTTACCTTCCAAAGGAATGACGCTGCCATTTGTGTCCTACGGTGGGTCATCTATGCTGGCGCTGGCTGTTGGTATGGGCATGGTGTTGGCTTTGACACGGAAGAACCGGCATCTCAATCCGTCTCGCAACCCCTTAGCATTTTCGAGCGGCAGACTATGAGCGCGCCTTGCTACCATATTGTTTTGGCTGCTGGTGGCACGGGCGGTCATATGATGCCTGCTGATGTGTTAGCGGCAGAGCTAAAATCGCGGGGCCACAAGGTCAGTTTCATTACTGACCAGCGGGGCGCAGCGCTGCCGGGCTTTTTTTTAGACGGCGAGACCATGACGTTGATGACACGCAATCGTCAGGGCCTGATAGGACGGCTGAAATTTTATGCTGGGCTCGTATCCGGTTTTTTCTCTGCTAAGCGCTTTTTAAAGCAACAGCAGCCAGACTTGGTCATCGGCTTTGGCGGGTATCCATCTGCGCCAGCGGTGATGGCTGCCCATAGCTTGAATATCCCGACAATGATCCACGAACAAAATGCGATTTTGGGCAGAACGAACCGATTGGTCGCTGCCAAAGCCAAGCTAATTGCTTTGACCTTCTCCGGTACAGAGCGGCTTCCGGCGGGCGTGCCGTCTGAAGTGACGGGCTTGCCTGTTCGCAGTGAAATAGCAGCGATCGCGCCTTTTCAACAGAGCGATCTGGCAAAGGGTATATCAATCTTAGTGGTCGGCGGCAGTCAGGGTGCCCGGATATTGTCAGATATCGTCCCTGCAGCGATAGGAGAGATTCCCAAAGATATTTTGGGTTTAATTACCGTCACCCACCAAGCAAGGCCTGAAGATGTAGAGCGAGTGAAGGCGATCTATACTAGCTCGTCTGTTAAGGCTGACGTTGATAGCTATTTCACCGATCTTCCGCAGCGCATTTCAAAGTCAGCGTTAATTATTGCGCGAGCAGGGGCCTCCACACTCGCCGAAATTACCGTTGCTGGCAGGGCCAGTATTTTAGTGCCTTTGACAACTGCGATGGACGATCATCAAACTGCGAATGCTAGGCATGTTCCAGTAGGCGCCTGTTTTGTGTTATCGGAACAGGATTTTACTGTTGAAAATCTGCTAGAGCGGTTAACAAGCTGGCTAAATGATCCAATCGAACTTGTGAAAGCAGGGGCGATCGCGCGATCTGCCGGTAGGTCGGATGCGACCCAATCCCTAGGTGACGCGGTGGAAAATCTGGTTCTGAGTCAGCAAAAAAAGGAAGATGCAAAATGAAATCAATACCCTTCGATATTGGGACAGTTCATTTTGTCGGTATAGGCGGTATCGGGATGTCCGGCATTGCGGAGGTCATGCACAATTTGGGATATAGTGTCCAAGGCTCCGATATGGCGGAAAATGCAAATGTGAAACGCCTATCAGGGCTTGGTATTCCAGTAATGATTGGGCAACGCGCCCAGAATTTGGCCGCCGTCAAGGTCGTTGTTATCTCAAGCGCCATCAAGCCGGGCAACCCCGAATTAGACGCTGCACGAGACCAGGGTATCCCCGTTGTAAGGCGCGCAGAAATGCTGGCCGAGCTGATGCGATTGAAATGGTGTGTGTCGGTCGCGGGAACCCACGGTAAAACGACGACGACATCTATGGTGGCTGCAATGCTGGAAGCTGTATCTATGGACCCAACGGTCATAAACGGCGGCATCATTAATGCTTATGGGACCAATGCCCGACTGGGTGCTGGTGATTGGATGGTTGTTGAAGCGGATGAAAGCGACGGGACTTTTGTCAAGCTGCCGTCTACGATTGCCATTGTCACCAACCTGGACCCTGAGCATCTTGATTTTTATGGCGATTTTGAAACCGAGAAGGCAGCATTCCATGCCTTTTTGAACCGGCTCCCTTTTTACGGTGCAGCGGTACTATGTGTTGATCACCCTGAGGTCCAAAGCCTGATCGCTCATGTACAGGACCGAAAAGTTATTACCTACGGCCTATCACCGCAAGCTGATGTGCGGGCCGTGAATATCTCATGGAGTGATGGCGCAGCGGTTTTTGATGTGCAGGTCGCGGCGCGGATTGCCGGCGATGAGCCTATCCTCATTGAAGGTATTCGCTTGCCGATGCCGGGGGAGCATAATCTTCAAAACGCAACGGCTGCTATCGCGGTTGGGTTGGAGATGAAAGTTTCCCCTGCAGACTTGGTGGGTGCATTCCGGAATTTTGGTGGTGTAAAGCGCCGATTTACGAAGACGGGTGAAGCCGGCGGTGTTTCAGTGATTGATGATTACGGCCATCACCCGGTTGAAATCGGGGCCGTGCTAAAAGCGGCCCGCACAGCATGCGCCGGTCAGATTGTAGCCGTTGTGCAGCCGCATCGTTACAGTCGCTTAGAAAGCCTGTTTGAAGACTTCTGCACCTGTATGGGCGATGCGGATCATGTTATTATCGCCCCAGTATTTGAGGCCGGTGAGACGCCGATCGAGGGTATCGATGCCGCAGCCTTGGTCAGCGGTTTAAAGGCTAGAGGTCAAAAATCAGTGCAGACTATCTCGGGGCCAGCCGAATTGGCGGCGGCGGTTCATCCCCTTGTCACTGATGGCGACATGGTGATTTGCCTTGGTGCTGGCAGTATCACAAGCTGGGCGGCAAGCTTGCCCGCTGAATTACAGGCGCTTCAGGACGCTCAGAAATGAGTGGCTTGATCACCATAAGCGATTTGCCTCCTGTTCGCGGAAAACTAACTGAGCAGGCCTCACTAGCGCGTCTTAGCTGGTTTCGCACAGGCGGTCCCGCTGATGTGGTTTTTGAACCTGCGGATGAAGCGGATCTTTCACACTTTCTTTCATCACTCCCTTTGGAAATACCGATCACTGTACTGGGGGTTGGATCAAATCTGTTGGTGCGCGACGGCGGTATTCGCGGTGTCGTGATAAAGCTAGGTAAAACCTTCTCCGCGATCAAAGTCGACGAGGACAGGGTCACCGCTGGCGCCGGAGCGATGGATGTTCATGTTGCGAAAGCGGTCGCAGATGCGGGACTATCAGGGCTTGAGTTTTTAGTAGGGGTTCCCGGAACTATTGGCGGGGCGTTAAGAATGAATGCGGGTGCTTATGGTCGTGAAATGGCGGACTGTTTCATCGTGGCGCGCGGGATTGATCGTTCGGGTAATCCGGCACTGCTGAGTTTGGCCGATATGAACTTTACTTATCGCCATTCATCGTTACCGACGAGCCTTATTTTTACCGAAGCGACAATGAGCGGGACGCCAGGTGACACGTCAGATATTCTGGCTAGAATGGATGATATTAAGCGGCAGCGTGAAGATACCCAACCGATCGGCACAAGGACAGGGGGCAGTACTTTCAAGAATCCGGACCCGGAAGAGAGCAATGGCAGAAAAGCATGGGAATTAGTTGATGCTGCAGGCTGTAGGGGCCTTCGGGTTGGCGGCGCTGGTGTTAGCGAGAAGCATTGTAATTTCTTGATTAATTACGGTGACGCCTCAGCCAGCGATATCGAAACACTGGGCAATCAAGTCCGCAACCGGGTGCTTGACGAAACGGGCGTACTACTAGAATGGGAAATAAAATGTTTGGGTAGTGATGCTTCAAAGGATACGTCGTGATACTGACCAGATTTATCAGTCAAAAAATACTCCTTATTGGACTTGCTTTCAGCATCGCTGCTGCTGGCCTGTTCGGCCTTGAGCGCTCCGGGGCTTTAAAGAGTGCGAGTATATGGCTACTTGATCAAAGCAGAGACGCTGGTTTGGTCCTTGATCAACTGCGCATCGAGGGTGCTGAGCGGACTAAGCGTTACGATATTCTGTCCGTTCTTGAAGTTGATGGCGGTATGCCCTTATTGGCAGTCGAGCTGGAAGAAATTCGCGAGCGCTTGGAAAGCTTGCCGTGGGTTCGCCGCGCAGCGGTGGCTAGGCGGTTTCCTAACGAGTTGGCCATCATTATCGAAGAACGCCAGCCTTTCGCGCTTTGGCAAAAAAATGGGATTCTGCAACTCGTTGATACAGAGGGCCAGATCGTTAAGGGTGTGGGTCTCACTGAATTTGAATCGCTTAGAATTCTCGTTGGCGACGGTGCGCCTGAAGCTTCGATGGAGCTGGCTGCGCTATCGGCGATTGACCCCGATTTAATGGCGCTGGTGCGCTCTGTGATCCGCGTTGGAAACCGTCGGTGGGACCTTCTTTTTACCAACGGCATTAGGGTGAAATTGCCGGATAATGCGACCGACTGGGACAGCGAATCCGCCTTTGCAAGATTTTCTGAATTAGAGGCTAATGATCGCTTGTTGGACCGGGAGGTCAGTGTTATCGATATGCGCTTTGATGACCGTATTGTTTTGCGAGTGCTCCCGGCAGGGCGCCGGGCGATGGACGGGCTTGAAGAGCGAACATAAAATTGGTTTGGGGCGGCACAAGATGCGAGATGGAATAATTGCAGCGTTGGATGTTGGAAGCAGTAAGGCTGCTTGCATAATCGCGCGGGTTTCCCCTGATGGCGCTGTAACTGTACTGGGTGTAGGTAATCGGGCGTGCCTGGGCGTTCGTGCCGGAGCGGTGACTGATCTGGCTGAGACTGAGGACGCTATCCGAAAGGCAGTCGATCAAGCCGAGAAACTTGCCGCTGTGTCGGTTGAGGGGGTTACTTTGGCGACCGCCGCGGGGTACCCGGAAAGTCAGATCGTTGAAATGGAAGTGGCCGTGGATGGTCATGAAATTACCCGCTCAGATGTAGATCAAGCCATTGCCGAGGCTCGCGCCAAAATCGATGTTGGCCAGAAACAAATCCTGCATTCGTTCCCTGCGGCTTATGCGGTCGATGGTACGTTTATTAACACGTCTCCAGTGGGGATGAGCGCGAGCACCTTGAATGTTGCGATGCATGTGATCACCGTGACCGATGGCCCCGTAAAGAATTTACAGCGATGCGTCCAGCGGGCACATCTGGATGTAGATCAGGTGATTGTTGCGCCTTTTGCTTCCGGTTTGTCGGCCCTTGGCGCCAGCGAGCAATCGGTCGGTGCGGCCTGCATTGATATTGGTGGTGGAACGACCGATGTATCTGTCTTTTTGCACGGGTCAATGGTCTATGCAGGGGTCATTCCTAGCGGGGGTAAGGCGATCACCGAGGAAATCGCGCGCAAGCTGTTCACCAGTTTCGAAGACGCCGAGCGTCTAAAGACTTTGGCAGGGAGCGCGGTGATGAACCCTGCGCACCAGCGAGATTATATCGATGCGCCACAGATGGCTGATACTGCCACGATGAACCGAAATCTTCAGCGCCTTCCGCGCAGTGAATTAACACTGGTAATGCAGGGCGAGTATGAAAAATTGTTCCACAAAGTGCAAGACCGACTGGATAAGGCTGGTTTTGATCGGCAATCATGTCCGATCGTGCTTTGCGGCGGCGGCGCGCTAACCGAAAACATCATTGATCTGGCGCAGCAAATTTTGGGGCCGAGGGTCCGTCTTGCTCGCCACCGAGGCATCCCTGGCCTACCTGATTTTGCGCAGGGGCCTCAATTTTCAGCGGTAATTGGCCTGCTTGGGCATGCTTTGAACGGTGACGCATCGAAATCGGGCAAAAAAAGACAAAAAAACGCACAAAATCTGTGGGGAAACCTCACTCAATGGTTTCGCCAGAACTTTTAATCGGGTATAGTGTCATAGGGCACATTGTCGCCGAATACAGGCGAAGGTCGCGGCGGGCACGCGATACTAAACAAGCTGATGGGACGAATAAGATAATTGGCACATGCCTGACAGGTGGTCAGGGCATGGGCGTAGTTGAATCGCGATGGAGGATGTAAGACATGCCGATTGATTTTGCCAGCTCGGAGCTGACTGAACTAACACCGAAAATTGCAGTGATTGGGGTCGGCGGTGCAGGCTGTAATGCTGTGAATAATATGATAGCTGCAGAGTTGCAGGGTGTCGATTTCATGGTCGCCAACACCGATGCTCAGTCACTTGCAGCATCAAAAGCATCAAATCGCATGCAGCTCGGCGTGAAAATCACACAGGGATTGGGCGCAGGCGCTCAGCCAAAAGTCGGTGAAGCTGCTGCTGAGGAGGCGCTGGAGCATATTGAAGGCATGCTAGACGGCGCCCATATGGCATTTATCACAGCTGGCATGGGCGGCGGCACTGGAACTGGCGCAGCTCCGGTAATCGCACGGCTTGCTCGCGAAAAAGGCATTCTGACGGTCGGTGTTGTAACCAAGCCTTTCCAGTTTGAGGGTGCGCGTCGGATGAAGATTGCCGAGGCTGGGATTGACGCATTGCAACAGCATGTTGATACGCTGATCGTGATTCCTAACCAGAATTTATTCCGTGTTGCCAATGAGCGCACGACCTTTGCCGATGCCTTCGCTATGGCTGATGAAGTCTTACACTCGGGCGTACGCGGAATTACTGACCTAATGGTCATGCCGGGTCTGATTAACCTTGATTTTGCTGATGTTCGTACCGTGATGAGCGAGATGGGCAAGGCGATGATGGGCACCGGCGAAGCTGAGGGTGAGAGCCGCGCCCGCATCGCCGCTGAGGCTGCTATTTCTAATCCGCTCCTTGATGAGGTCTCTTTGAAGGGTGCGCGCGGCGTTATTATTAACGTAACGGGTGGCATGGACATGACCTTGTACGAGGTTGATGAAGCGACGAATTTGATCCGCGAACAGGTTGATAGCGAAGCAAACATCATCTTTGGTTCTGCCTTCAATGATGGCCTAGGTGGTCAGCTGCGGGTGTCCGTGGTCGCAACGGGCATTGATGCGCTGGATATTCAAAACCCGATCCCTCAGCCGGTTCGGACTGAGCGCCCATCGATTTTGCCGGCAGATATTGAGGAAACATCAGCGGATGCGCCAAAGGCTGAGGTTGCCGCGATGTCGGGCACCGAAGACCTTCCATCAGCACAAACCGTTGAGAGTACGGAAACAACGCCGCATGTTGAGACCTCCGAGTTTGAAGTTGAGGGTGAAGCCGAGTATGAGGTAGAAGACGCTGTGTCTGCGGACGAGGTTGTTGAGATTGAAGCGGAACCGGTATTTGAGCCGGCGGCGATAGAGACGCCAGAGCCCGTGATCAGTAGCCCTGCTGCTGAAGAAATGTCCGCGCCCGTCCAAGGCGTTGCCGACGAGGAAGCGCTGCCGGAGCAAGACACGTTTGTTGCCCGCGCTCCAATGGCACCGAAGGCTAACACTGCACCACTGGAGGTCGCTGATCCGTTTGCTGAATCAGATTATGAGAATGCTGCCACCGAAGAGAAAGAACCAGCGTCTTTGTTGAATATGGGTAGCAGGACTAGCCCTGCAAGCCGTCGCTCCAAGATCATGGCGACTGGTCAAACGCTTGAAGAAATGAGTGTCGACGACCAAACGGTGGCTGGATCTGAGGCCGGGACAGCGACAACGGAAAGCGCAGAGGAGCCACAGCCCAATGCGCGTCGAAGTCTCTTTCAGATGATGACGTCGGGCAGACGTGGAGAAGAAGAGCCTGACACGAAGCCCGCTGCGAAACCGGAGATGGGGAGCGTCAGTGCTGAAGACCGAGTTACACCCCGCGAGCCGCAAGAGCAATTGGAGATACCGTCTTTCTTAAGGCGGCAACAAAACTAGGATAGGCATACGTCATTGATCCAACAAAGGCGGGGCCTATGGCTCCGCCTTTTCTGTCGTTATTGATGTTTGACTGGCAGTTTCCGCGGTCTTAGTCGACCTTGATGGTGTGGCTAAAGGCTGTATCGTTCGCGCAAACCGCGCCGTCGACCAATTCGCCTATGCCGTTTCTGGCGGTGAAATCAGTATGGAAATTATAGTCCACGCCGCATGACAGATAGGACCGGCCGTTGATCGTAATCTCAGAATATCCTGCCCGCAGGAGTATCTCACGCGCGCCCGCAGCATCCACTTGCCCGATCGTGCTCCAGAAAACCATCAGGGCCATGAACAAGACAAAGATAAAAAGGCCGATCACTACATTTACATTAGATTCTTTCTTCGGCTTGGCTGGCATTGCTTTTATCCCTCTTGCTTGGACATTCCCTATTTTAATGGTTTTCGATAAGGCTGTCCAGAAAACTTAAGGGGCGGCCCATTATTGTGACCAGCGGGCTTTGTCTGCAATATCGCTCTCCTTCGCTTGCACCCATTCGCATTCGCCGCTTGTGGCCTCTTGCTTTTTCCAAAAGGGCGCATCAGTTTTTAGATAGTCCATAATAAAGTCTGCAGCCTGAAACGCCGCGCGGCGGTGGTTGCTCGCCGCAATGACAAGAACGATCGGGTTGCCTGGTACTAGGCGCCCAAATCGGTGAATGACCGTAACGGCAGCTATATCCCACCGCTCGCAAGCTATTGATACGATGCGACCCAGCTCGGTTTTTGTCATTGCTGGATAGTGCTCTAATGTTAGCGCGGTCAGGGCACCACCTTCCGAGCGGACTAGTCCGGTGAAAGATACGATCGCACCAATGTCACCTCCTAGTGCTTTGATATTTGCTTCTTCAGCGGCCTGATCAAAAGGCTCAAGCTGGACGCTTATATGCACTGATGCTGACATTTCAGCCACCTGTGACAGGAGGGAAAAGGGCAATTTCTGAGGCGCCTATCACCGATGTGGCTGCCTGTGCATGACGCTGATCCACTGCTACATGAATAGAGCCGTCGCTTTCCAAAATATCCTGAAACGCTACTGATTTTTGACCCAACCATTCCAAAAGATCAGCCACGGTTTTCACACTTTCGGGTAATGTCTCCTGGGCTTCAGAGCACTTCATCGCCTCACGTATCCAAGAGAAATACAGGATTTTCGTCATGTCACACCATATGCTTTAAGCCAGCTTTCAAGTAATCATAGCCGGTGTATAGTGTAAGCGCGGTCGCTCCCCACAGCAGAACAAGGCCGATCTCGTAGGCGGGATATCCAATGGAAGCGCCAGCATATACGCCGCAGAGATGGCCGAGCGCCAACATTTGGACAGCTGTTTTCCATTTGGCAATCTGGCTGACTTCAACGACGACATTCTGACCGCCCAAAAACTCGCGCAGACCAGATATCAATATCTCGCGGCCCATGATTAAGACTGCTGCAATGACGTGCACGCCCTCTACCCACTGCATCGCAACGACCATAATCAAAACCGCTGCGACCATCAGCTTATCGGCGATAGGGTCTAGGAACTGACCGATTTTCGACACTGAGCCACTCAAGCGAGCCAAGTAGCCATCAAAAAAGTCGCTGATCCCTGCAAAGAAAAAGGTGACCGTGGCGATCCAGCTAGCCAGCAATTGGTCTTCAATAAAGAAAGCCCACACTAAAATGGGGATCACAAAAATCCGCATCATGGTTAGAATGTTTGGCAGCGTCCACATTGGGGAATGTCCTTTTGTATCTAGCCCTCAACATAGTCCATCAGCCGCAGTGGTCAAGGACTGTTGCAGATTGTATCTATCTGATATCAATTTTCACTGAAATGATGTCGTATCTTCTCGGCCAAATTCTTACTGATGCCTTCAACCGCTTCCAGATCACGAGCGTCAGCCCCAATAACCGCTTTGGCAGAACCAAAATGGTGTAATAGCGCTTTCTTTCGCTTGGGGCCAACGCCGGGCAAAGTGTCTAACGGTGATCGCTTGATATCCATGCTCCTGCGTGTACGGTGGCTTCCAATAGCGAAGCGGTGCGCCTCGTCACGCAGACGCTGGAGATAGTATAAGACAGGATCACGAGGCGGTAGTGTGAATATCTGCTTGCCTGGAATATGAAACTGCTCGCGGCCAGCATTTCGGTCCGGACCCTTCGAGATCGCAACGATTGGCGCATTCGTGATGCCGGCCTCGGACAGCGCTTGCTCGACAGAAGAAAGTTGCCCCTTGCCGCCGTCGATCAGCACCAAGTCTGGCCAGTGACCTCGGTCTCTATTGGGATCCTCTTTTTGCAGCCGGACAAAGCGGCGCCTAATCACTTCGCGCATCATCGCAAAGTCGTCTCCCGGCTCGATATCATCATCCTTGATGTTGAACTTTCGGTACCGATTCTTCATAAAGCCTTCAGGCCCAGCAACGATCATCCCGCCAACGGCGCGGGCCCCTTGGATATGGCTGTTATCATAAACCTCGATGCGCTGGGGCACATCAGCTAGATCAAGGGTCTTTGCGACGCCTTCTAACAGCTTTCGTTGGCTCGCGGTTTCCGCATGATGTCGCTCCAAGGCTTCGACCGCATTACGGACTGCTTCCTTGACAACATCAGCTTTACGCCCTCGTTTGGGGTTTTGGAGATCAATCTTATGCTCCATTTTCTGCGCCAGCGCCTCGCCCAACAAAGCTGCCTCCGGCGGCATATGGCTCAGCAGGATAACTTTGGGTGCCGGTCGGCTGGCATAGAATTGGGCCAAAAACGCTCCCAGGACGGCCTCCACTGGCTCATGGCTATCGTGCCGTGGAAAATAGGAACGGTGCCCCCAATTTTGCCCCGATCGATAAAAGAAGACCTGCACGCAAACTTGACCGGCGAGCTCTGCTGCTGCGATAACATCGGCGTTATCGACCATCGCTTTAACCATACTTTGATGGCTTTGAATTGAGGTCAGCGCCTGCAATCGGTCGCGGTATAATGCAGCAGTTTCGTAATCCAGATTGGTTGAGGCTTTTTGCATGATATCAGCATATTTTTTCTGAATATGACTGGACTTACCCTCTAGAAAAGCTGTTGCCTCGCCCACTGTCTCAGCATAATTCTCGGCGGAAATGCGGCCCACGCAGGGAGCCGAACATCGCTTAATCTGATATTGTAAGCAGGGCCGTGTTCGGCTTTCAAGCGTCGCATCGGTGCAATTCCTCAGGCGAAAGACTTTCTGAAGAATATTGATGGTACGGCTCACTGATGACGCCGAGGCAAAGGGGCCGTAATATTTCCCTTTATGGCGGTGGGTCCCTCGGTGATTTGATATCTGTGGCCACTCGTGATCCCGCAAAAGGATGTAGGGGAAGGACTTATCATCCTTCAGCAGGACATTATACCAAGGCTGAAACCGCTTTATGAGACTTGCTTCTAACAGCAGGGCCTCGGCCTCGGTGCGGGTGGTGACAAATTCCATGACACGGGTCCGCGACACCATCTTAATTAACCGTGTGGTTAAGCGACCGGGATGGGTATAGCTGGTGACCCGCCGCTGGATATGTTTTGCCTTCCCCACGTATAAGACGTCGCCATTCCAGTCGATCATCCGGTACACGCCCGGCTTTAGAGGAGCGTTTTTCAAATAGCTTTTGATCGCCGATAGCCCTTTTTCTAGGTCTGCCTTATCAACTATTTGATCCGTCTCATTTTTTTCTAGATCTGTCATTCTATGCTCAATAATAATATGGCGCCGGTCGATCCTGATTGACCAATCAAGACAAATCAAGGCTTTAAAGGTTAACGAATCGGCATAAAAAAATATCCACTGTGCCTGTGGATAACCTTGTGGGGAAAAAGCAACGACTCCGTTCAGTTCCGCGCAATCATTGGACTTTCACCACATTGTGCAAAAAATAGGCAAATGACGTAAGTCATTGATTTTGTTAGAGCGCAAGGAAGCCGCAATCGTAAAAGAGAAAAAATATTTTTGTTTTCTTGTCTGCAATTGACCCTTGTGGCAGTGAGCGATTCGATGTGCAAAACTTTTAACGCTGTTTTGGCCGTAACCCTTTGTTTTACAAAATATTACAGTTTTGTTAACTAATTTTGTAACGTTCGATTTCGACCCCAACACTAGCAGCTTTTTCGATCGCAGCTAATTTCTCAACACGAACGCGAGAGCAGATTACATCATCAAATTTAAGCGCCATCTCGGCAATCTGCTCTGCCAGAGTTTCAACCAAATTAATGTGACCCGCAGCGATGATAGCTTCAATACCGGTCACGACTTCATTGTAGCAAACCACCCGGCCAATGTCATCGCCGTGGTGGGTTTCACCCTCCTGCACTGAGAGATCAACATTGATCCGTACGGGTTGAGTATCGCCTTTTTCATGATCATAGACGCCAATTTCAACAGGGGTTTGATAATCCCTGACGAAAACATGCCGAACCGAGCGCCTGGCATCGGCATAAGGTAGCGCATAAACGTTGGCTGATTTTTGATCGAACGTTGACATTGTTACGTCACTCCTGCGCCAATAAGTCGGGCGTTTGCCAAGCCAAATGCTGGCCGCCGTCGAGCGCTAACATTTGCCCTGTTACCGAGGGGCTGTTTAACAGATAGTCGATTGTTGAAGCAATTTCTTTTATATCCGGCCCCTTACCCAGAGGCACAGTCGCAGCCTCTGCGTTGAATATAGCATCCGTCTGATGCACGCTTGGCAACAAAGGCCCAGGGCCGATTGCGTTTACCCTAATGTTTGGAGCCAAAGCCTGTGCCATCGTCTGCGTTAAAGTCCACAGGGCGGCTTTAGAAGCCGTGTAAGACATAAAAGTTGGGTTCAGTCTCCAAACGCGTTGATCGATGATGTTCACAATCATTCCCCTCTGGTCGCCGGGAAGGGCTTCAGCGAAATCTTGTGACAGGAAAAAAGGCGCCTCTAGGTTAACCTTCATATGAAGGTCCCAGCTTTCTTGAGTGACATTACCTATGCGATCGTCGAGGAAGGTGGAGGCGTTATTAATCAATAGATCAATGGGTGCACCGGCTAGGCTTGATGCATTTGCCATCAGCTTGCCCCTCGCGTTCTTGTCAGCGAGATCAGCATAAACAACTGGGGCAGAGTGCCCAGCATCTGACAGCGCGGCAACAGTGCGTTTGATATTATCATCGTCCTTGCGAGCATGAAGCACAACTGTGTGGCCCCCAGCAAGCAGTGAAGTTGCTATCGCTGCCCCAACGCGCTTAGCAGCGCCTGTAACAAGTGCCACTGCCATTACACAGTCCCTATGGCATGCAAGGCAGGCTCGGCGGTACTTAATAGATAAATCAAGTAAGCCACGTATGAAATCAGCAGACCTGCGCCTGCGCGTCGGCCAATATTAGCACCTTTCAAACAGAAAGGCAGAATGATCAGGGTCGCAAGAAGCATGACCCACAAATCAACGCTCATAATACTATCGGACACGGGGATCGTGCCGAACAGAGAGGACACACCAATAATCCCAAGCAGATTGAACAAATTCGATCCGATGACATTACCAACAGCAACGTCGCAGTGGCGTCGAACAGCTGCAACAACCGATGTCACCAGTTCAGGTAAACTGGTGCCGATTGCAATTAGCGTCAGCCCAATCACTTCTTCAGACACGCCCCATTCGCGGGCAACAAACACAGCCCCTTCCACAAGAAGGTCGGCCCCGATCGCTAGGCCAATAGCCCCGCCAGTGATCATAATTGCTGATTTTCCAACCGGATATGGCTTTGTCTCGAGACCATCCAACTCAATCATTGGGTCAATGACGTCTGGGCTTTTTTTTGCCCTGATAAACGACCAGTATAGAAAGGCAAAGAGAAGCGCGAGAAGTCCCAGCCCTTGAGGCCAAGCGAATTGGCCGGTGGCGGCCATTGCGATGAAAATTAAGCTAGCACCTAGCATGACCAGTAAATTTTTCGTAAGCCGAGGGGCGTCACAGGCAAGCGGAGCGATGAGGGCAGGGACACCAAGAACAAGCAGGATATTGGCAATATTTGAGCCGACCACATTACCCAGCGCTAGGGCAGGCACGCCGACCAACACTGCATCAATCCCGACCACTAATTCAGGTGCGCTTGTGCCGAACGCCACGATTGTTAAGCCGATAACCAAAACAGGAACATCATAGCGACGGGCAATGGAAACTGCACCGCGCACCAAAACATCACCCGCGAAAACGAGCAAAACGAGGCCGCTTAAGATTGACACATAGGCCATAAATGGAGGGTACTCCGAGTCAAATCAGTTACAGTGCTTTTATATAGGTCGGGTCTCTACTGCATTCAATAGGGCATGATTTGTATTTGGCCAACCCTAATTGTCAATATTTGAATCAGTAGCCGCGCGAACGGTCCAATTGGGGCGCAGTTTTGTCACCGCAATGAATACGATTGATTGTTGCAGCAACATAGCCAGCGGCACTTTGTGGGCGCGTCAATGCCGATACGTGAGGCGTGATGATGACATCGCTGCGTCGCCATATCGGATGATCGCTTGCCAGGGGCTCATTCGGCATCACGTCCAATATCGCGGCGGATAAATGAGTATCAAGCGCTGCTGAAAGGTCATCTAATTTCACCAGACTTCCGCGACCTGCATTGATGATTGATGCACCCTTGGGTAGCTGGGTCAAGCGCTCGGCCGATAGCAAACCATCCGTTGCCGTCGTATGCGGTAGAAGCCCAATCAGGATATCTGTACCTGCCAGAAAAGCATCCAATTGATCATCGCCGTGAAATAATTCGCTGCCGTCATCAAGCGATTTTTGGGTGCGGGTCCAGCCTCGCATGGGGTAGCCAATGGCTGAGACTTGTTTTGCGACGGCCTGGCCTAGCCGACCATACCCTAATATACCCACAGAGACCTCGCTGGCGCGTTTATTTCCTTGGCGTTTCCATAGCTGCTTCGCCTGCTGAGATAAAAATTCTGGCATCCGTCGATGCAGCATCAGGCATGCCATCGTCATATAATCGGCCATATCTTTTCCAAGCTCATCGTCGGCTAATCGATAAACCGGAATATCTGGGGGTAAGGACTGGTCCCGCAAAACGCCGTCCATTCCAGCGCCCATCGAGAAAATAGCCTGAATGTTTGATTGGTTGCCGATAATATCCTTATCGGCTTGCCAGACAAAGCAGTAGGCAGGGCCATCGCTTGGGTCACCCCAGTTGGGCCAAATCCGGAAATCTATAGTGGAATCCGCTAGCTGAAACGCTTTCTTCCATCGCTGGCTATCAGCCTCATCGCCGTCTGGATAGAATAATAGAATCGTCACTTTACAGGGACCGCCAGTGTATCGAAATGCCTGGTAAGTAAGGACCTTAGATAAAGGCCAATATGATTACGGTCCCGAAACCCCGCTTCCTTTGCAAAACTTTCCGCCTGAGCGTCACTGACCGAAGGCCCCTTGGCGAAGGCCGTCATATCGGTGTGGAAGCCGATTGTAAAAATGTCCACATCAGAGCCGATGACCGTACCAAATATCTCATTGGTGACCTGACCCGTATTTTTCAGGTATCGATTTTCCATGCGGCGCTGGCCGATCAATTCTTGCTTTTTACCCGCCAGCGCGTGAAACATTTCGATATGATAAAGACCGGTCTTGTTAGCTGTTTCTTTCAAGGCTGTGAACTTGGCATCGGTGGTGGCAAGAAAGGTATGCTGAAAATTTGCGCGGTGGCCGAAGTCAGCCATTTTCGTCGGGACCAATCCAGCAGGCTCCAGCAGCAACAAGTCCCAGTGATCGCCTTGGCTGTGGCGCATGATGATGACCTGCTCACTCTTGCCCGCTCTATAGCCTTTCACGTCGCTAATCAGGGCTTCCAACTGCCCGGGTGCTGCCTGTAGTGTAGTGACGCGTACTTGGTCAGCGCTGACTGCAGATGAAATCAGCATCAAAGAGCACAAGATAATCTTGGGAATAAAATTCTTCATGATAGACCTTTCGAATATTTAGTTATACGAGCCAACTCTGGCACGATGCGCCTTCGCAATCCAGCAGCTTTTAATGACGCTGATCTTTTGGGCGTCTATGGAGGGGCGCGCAGAGCGGTCACCGTGATGGCGGTGGGAATTAAAGACTTGCCAAACTTATGAATCGGCTTTATGTTCCGCGCCTCGAATCAAGTGATGCACAATTATGTGGGTTGCACCCTGTCAAGGCGGCAGGAAAGCTAGGCTAGGCAGGCATGATGGTGTTTTTGCTGGCTGGGCTTTTTAAGACCCGAATAGAGTTAAGGATTGAACGATGGCTGTTCCAAAGAGTAAAATTTCGACATCCCGCCGCAATATGCGTCGGTCGCATGACGCCCTGAAGGCTGTGAATTATCAGGAAGATCAGCACACAGGCGAATACAAGCTTCGTCACCATATTGACCTGAAGACAGGTATGTATCGTGGCAAGCAAGTTCTGGAGCCAAAGGGCGACATCTAGTCCCCTAACGCCGATAGATTAGAGAGCCTGGCAGATGATTCTGCCGGGCTTTTTTTGCGCCTTGCAGTTGTCACATATCGCTCGTATGATATGATCAAACATCATGATGGAGAGATTATATGGCTGGACAGTATTTAAAAGGCGTCAAGGGAACCAAAGGCTTCAAGGCAGTAGCAATTGCGTTATTGATCCCTTTGTTATCATCGTGCTTCACAGACAATCAACTGACGGGGCGCAGCCAGTTCATCTCGATTCCGGAAAGTCAGGATGCAGCCATGGGCCTGCAAGCCTTCAATGAGGTAAAAGAGCAGGTCAAAGTGATCAGCTCTGGCCCGATGGCGGAGCGGGTTTCAAGAATAGGTAGGCGGATTGCCGCTGTCTCGGATAAACCTAACCTGGACTGGGAATTTGCCGTCATTGATGAAGATGTGATGAATGCTTGGGCGCTACCTGGCGGCAAGCTGGCCTTTTACCGCCCAATGGTCGAGAATTTCACCGACGGAGAGCTAGCTGCAGTGATGGGCCACGAGATTGCTCATGCCATCCTCAGACACGGCGCTGAGCAGGTCTCACGCGCTCAGATGCAGCAGCTTCTTGTATCCGCTGCTGTAGTGGGCACTGCGGTCGCGACAGAGGACGAAGGCAAAGCACAAACAGTGGCTGTTCTATCGGGGTTAGCTGTCAATGGCTTTGTGGCGTTACCGCATAGTCGCGCGATGGAGCTTGAGGCCGATTGGATTGGCACCCGTTATATGGCACGCGCAGGGTATGATCCCCGAAATGCGGTTAGTCTCTGGCAGAAAATGGCGCAGATGAAGGATGGCAAGGGCGCCCCTCCACCCTTTATGTCCACGCACCCGACCGACGGCAAACGGATTAGTCTGATCAACGACCGTATGGATGAATTTATGGCCGATTATCGCCGTGCTACGTCACGCTAGCTAGCATGGTTCATATCGCCCGTGCGATCTGGTTCATCATCGGAATAACAGCATTGGTGGTTGGCATCATTGGGGCGTTTCTTCCTTTGCTACCGACGGTTCCGTTGCTATTGTTGGCAGCCTTCGCGTTTGGTAAATCATCAAGTCGCTTTGAGGCATGGCTGATCAATCACCCCAAGCTTGGGCCTCCTATCATCGATTGGCGCACCCGCGGCGCTATCTCTAAAAAGGCAAAGGCGATTGCAGTTGTTACGCTGCTCATCGCCTTCGTTATTGCTTATTTATGGCCGGTCCCGCTCTATGCGCTTGCACTGCAGGCAAGCGTGCTGATCATAGTGTCTATCTTTATTCTGACACGACCGTCTAGCTGAACGGACCTTTTGGCTAATCAGGCTTTTTTCTCACCATTTTTGACCTGCTCGGTATCGTGCTCTGGCGCCATTTTTGGCAAGGTAAATTTCAGTAAGAAATACCCGACCACACCGGATGCCAGTGAACCGACTAGGATGCCGAGGCGCTCATCAAAGAACATATCAACGCCTGTTTCTTCAAAAGCTAACGACCCAATGAATAAGCTCATGGTAAAGCCAACACCACAGAGGGCAGCTATTGCATATAGTCCGCTATTGGTCATTGATGCTGGCAATTGTGCGATCCCCAGCTTCACCGCAAGCCAACAGAAGCCAAATATACC
>Ga0316189_10002368_pt1 | contig 18616 bp, 9 predicted proteins | sample LowCovwburrow_MG_FD_204930 | JGI IMG/M metagenome (GOLD analysis project Ga0316189, IMG submission 204930) | Coastal sediment microbial communities from Maine, United States - Lowes Cove worm burrow | ecosystem: Environmental > Aquatic > Marine > Coastal > Sediment | place: USA: Maine...
ATGCCGCGGCACGCGCTTTAAGGATGAGACCTTGCTGTACCGACTCGACGGACGGAACATCGCGCGGATCTATGCCATGAATGTTGAGCAGGCCCATGATTTTTTCGAGATGTTGCCGGTACCTCCCCGGGATGAAGCCGGTCAACTGATATTGGCGGAAGTCCGCAATCGCTTGAATTATCTCAGAGATGTCGGGTTGGGATACCTGACCCTCGATCGTCAGTCCCGCACCCTTTCCGGCGGCGAAGTCCAGCGGGTTGCGCTGGCATCCGCCCTGGGCTCTTCCCTGGTCAATACCCTCTATGTGCTGGATGAACCCAGCATCGGCCTGCATCCCCGGGACAACCATCGGCTTATCCGCATATTGAAAGGGCTGCGCAATTTATCGAATACCGTGGTGGTGGTCGAGCATGATCCTGAAATCATTCGCGAAAGTGACTATCTGCTGGATCTGGGACCAAAAGCCGGTGAACAAGGCGGGGAAATCATGTATTTCGGCCCCACCGCCGACGTCAACGGGTCTCTCACCGGGCAGTATCTCACGGGGCGACGCAAAATTCCTGTCAGCAGCCGGCGGCGCAGTCCCCGCAGCAATCGCTGGTTGGCTATCAAAGGGGCAGCCGCAAACAATTTGAAAAAGATCGATGTTCAGATCCCCCTGGGGTTGTTTGTCTGCTTAACCGGTGTGTCCGGATCGGGCAAATCGACCCTGGCGGAAGATATTCTATATAAAGCCGCCAAAAAATCCCTGGGAAACCACGAGGGTCGTCCCGGTGAACACACCGCCATCAAGGGCATGGATCATATTGATGATGTCGTGCTGGTCGACCAGCGGGCCATCGGCCGCACCCCCCGGGCCAATGCATTGACCTACACCAAAGCCCTGGATCCGATTCGCCGGCTGCTGGCAGATACCGCCGCAGCGAAGGCCGCCAATTTCGGTCCCGGTCACTTCTCCTTTAATGTGGCCGGTGGACGCTGCGAAACCTGTAAAGGCGAAGGATTCGAGAAGGTGGAAATGCAGTTTCTTTCCGATGTGTTCATTCTGTGTCCGGATTGCAAAGGCAAGCGCTTCAAACCCGACGTATTGGATGTCTGCTACCGGGGGCGCAACATCGACGACATTCTAACCATGACGGTGGACCAGGCCCTGAGGTTTTTCGAAACCAATAAAAAGGTAGTATCGGCGCTCCAGCCGCTGGCCGATGTGGGCCTCGGATATATCCGACTGGGCCAGCCAATAAACACCATGTCCGGCGGTGAGGCCCAGCGTCTCAAACTCTCCCGCTATGTCGGCAACGGTTCCGGTAATCTTTCGCGCAAATTGTTCATATTTGACGAACCCACCACCGGGCTTCATTTTGATGACATCGGCAGGCTGCTGGCCGCTTTACAGCGTCTGGTCGACAGCGGCAACACGGTCCTGGTGATCGAACACAACATGGATGTCGTTAAAACCGCCGACTGGGTCATCGATCTGGGCCCTGAAGGAGGTGATGCCGGTGGTTATGTGGTGGCCACCGGACCACCGGCAGAGGTGGCCAAAAATAAAAAATCGCACACCGGCCGTTTCTTAAAAGCCTATCTAAAAGGAAGGGGACGGTTGAAACGTCAAAACGCATCGCCCGCCGGTGTGGCCGAGTCGGTGGCATCATATTCAGAACCGACGATCTTTGATGCCATCACCTTGAAAGGCGCCCGCGAACACAACTTAAAGGATATCAATCTGACCTTGCCCCACAACGAAATGGTGGTGCTGACCGGAGTATCCGGTTCGGGAAAATCTACCCTGGCCTTTGATATCCTTTTCGCCGAAGGCCAGCGCCGCTATCTGGAAAGTCTGGCACCCTACGTTCGTCAGTACATGAAAATCCTGGAACGGCCGGATGTCGATCTGGTGACCGGCCTGGCCCCGACGGTGGCCATTGAACAGCGAACCAGCTATGCCAGCCGCCGGTCCACCGTGGCCACCCTTACCGAAATCTACCATTACCTGAGACTGCTGTATAGTAAACTGGGAATCCAGCACTGTCCGGGCTGCGGCCGCCGATTGACAGCCCAGACCCAGGCCGCCATTGTCGATCAGATCCGCCGACGTTACCCCGATACCGCCACCACGGTGCTGGCGCCCAAGGTATTCGGCCGCAAAGGCTTTCACAAGGATGTGTTTGCCCGGGCCCTCAAAAAAGGATTCAAAAAAGCCCGCATTGACGGCAAAATAACGCCATTGAAGGAAGGCCTGGCCTTGAGCCGCTATCGCGAGCACAACATCGATCTGGTCATCGGACGCCTTACGGATGGGGATCCGGAACCGCTGGTAGACCGGGCCCTGCAAGAGGGGGACGGCAGCCTGGTGATTTTAGACCGTCTCGGCAACGAAGACGTTTTCAGTCTGCACGGCATCTGTTCCACCTGCGGCATCGGCCTTGAGAGCCTCGATCCCCGTCTGTTTTCGTTTAACAGCAAGCAGGGGGCCTGCACACAATGCGGCGGGCTGGGAAGCATCGGGGAACCGGAGGATGAAGATACCGCCGCTGTGAAGATCTGCCGGCAATGCGGCGGCAGCCGGTTGAAGCCCCAGGCCCTGGCAGTCAAAGTCAACCAATATGCGATCTGGGATCTGGTGCAAAAACCGGCTCGGGAAGTATATGGGATCATCAAAAAACTAACCTTCAACGCCCATGACAAACCGGTGGCCGAACCCATAGTGGCCGAGCTGCTGACCCGGCTTTCGCTGCTGAATCAACTGGGGTTGTCCTATCTTTCCCTGGCTCGCAGCGGGAATACGCTTTCCGGTGGCGAAGCCCAGCGCATCCGTCTGGCCGCCCAGCTCGGATCGAACCTGACCGGGGTCTGCTACATTCTGGATGAACCCACCATCGGCCTGCATGCCAGGGACAACCGTATCCTGATCGATGCCCTCAAGACGTTGCGGGACCGGGGTAACACCATTCTGGTCGTTGAACATGATGAAGAAACCATCCGAGCCGCCGACACCATTGTCGATTTGGGTCCTGGGGCCGGACAGGACGGCGGCCAGGTGACGGCCAAGGGCAGCCTTTCCGATTTGAAAAAAGTCCCCCTGTCGGTGACCGGGGCCCTGATTGACGGTCACCGCAAAAAAATAACATCGCGCCTGAGGCCCTACAAAAAAATGCCCGGCATCTCAATTCGGGGGGCCGCTGTGAACAATCTGAAACAAATTAAGGTCGATCTTCCCCTGGGTTGCCTGATTTGCGTCACCGGTGTGTCGGGTTCGGGGAAATCCAGCCTGCTCAAGGAAACCCTCTATAGAGGTTTGCGCAACCGGCTGTTGAAGCAGCGTCGCCCGGCCGGTAAATGCCAGGATATCACCGGCTGGCAAACCCTCACCCGCGTGCTGGAAGTCGACCACAGTCCCATCGGCCGCACACCGCGCTCCGTGCCGGCATCCTATGTGGGATTTTTATCGGAAATCCGTAAACTTTTCTCCCTGACGCCCACGGCCCGTGCCAGAGGATATTCAGCCGGTCGCTTTTCATTTAATGTCGCCGCGGGCCGCTGCCAGACCTGCAAAGGACAGGGGCGGCCCAAAGTTGAAATGAGCTTTTTACCCGATGTGTATGTCCTCTGTGAGGTCTGCCGGGGAAAACGATTCAACAGCGAAACCCTGGCTGTTCAGTATCGAGGCCGGAATATCTCTGAAATCCTTGAGATGACGTTCGCCGAAGCAGCCCGTTTTTTTGCGGCCATTCCCACCATTCGGCGCGCCGCACAGTTTGTCTGCGACGTCGGTTTGGGTTATCTGTGTCTAGGGCAGCCCAGTCCTACCCTTTCCGGTGGTGAGGCCCAGCGCATTAAGCTGGCCCAACAACTGGTCAAACGATCCAACGGTCACACCCTGTATGTCCTGGACGAACCCACCACGGGGCTGCACATGGCCGACGTTCAGCGCTTGATTGACGTCTTCCAAAAGCTGGTGAATGAAGGCAACACCGTGGCCGTCATCGAACACAACATGGAGATCATCCGCGAAGCCGACTATATCATCGACCTGGGACCTGAAGGCGGTGATGAAGGCGGACGGGTGGTGGCCGCCGGATCACCCAAGGAGCTTCTCAAAGCCGTCACAAAATCCCACACGGCGAGGTGGTTTAAGAAGTACTTAGGAGGCAATTAGACCCTCATATTTGATGTTTTGCGTTTTTATGTCAAAAAAACAAAATCAAATAACAATAACCAAAAGACAAATAACAAACAAATCACAATGACTAAAATTCAAAATTCCAAACAATTGGATTTTGATCTTGTTTGAGATTTGGATTTTGAAGTTTGGAATTTATTTGCCCAATTTTAAGATCAGGTGGTGCTTGTAATTTGTTATTTATGGTTAATCTGGGGTAGGGAATCATTAATTGATTCCAAGAATAAAGGCCAATTAGGCATAGCAAATCACGTTCAAGTGTCCGCCCAGTCCGCGGATAAGCTTTAGTTCGCTGCGACTGCATTTTGTGGTATATTCGTCGGTAGGTAGTCTTATATAAAATCGATCCACCACAGGCGGACTTTAAATATTCAATATACGGGGAGCCTATATGTCCAAAAAATATGAAGTGAAAACTGCCGACCTCCGATGTATCTGCAACCCCAGGGTTTTTAAGTTCAAAAATACTTCCCGGGTCAAGCCCCTAAGCGAAGTCATCGGTCAAAAGCGGGCGGTACAGGCCATCGACTTCGGGCTGAATATGAAGAGCCCCGGATACAACATCTTTGTTAGCGGTCTCGAAGGCACGGGAAAATCCACCATCATTAAAGATCTTGTTACCAAACATGCGAAAACCCTGGCCGAACCGGATGGCTGGTGTCTGGTCAATAATTTTAAAGATCAATTCCGTCCCAAAGCCATCGCGGTTTCCAGTGGACAAGCTGTCCAGTTCAGCAAAACAGTGAATAAATTCATCGACGATTTAAAAAAGGATTTGCCTGCAGCATTTAAGAGCAAATCATATTTGAAACGGCTGTCCGTCATTAACAAAAGATATTCGGAGAAACAAAACCAGCTGTTTCAAAAAATCGAAAAGTTTGCCGCGCACAAAAACCTTCAAATTGTTAAATCTGAGGATGAGTTTGAAACGATTCCCGTGGTGGACGGCAAACCGCTGACTACCGAAGATTTCACAAATCTTTCAAAACGAAAAAAGGCTGCAATTGAAGAAAATATCCGCCTGGTCCATTCTCAGATAGCAAATGCATCCGTGGAAGTCGATAAATTGAAATATGCCCAGCACACGGATATCGAAAAATTGATGGATGAAACCACCCTGTCTGTCCTAAAATCCCGTCTGGAAAAAATCAGGTCCGAATTTCAAGATAACCGCAGCATTCTCACCCATCTGGCTGAAGTTGAACAGGATATTGTCGAAAACGTCAATTTGTTTATGCCCTCAGGGGAAACCAGCACCGGCGAGGAGACTATTTTTACTTCGCCGCAAAATTCCAAACTTCAGCGCTATCGCGTGAATATTTTAACAAATCAGGAACCGATAAAGGGGTCGCCGGTTATCTTCGAAACCAATCCCACCTATCACAATGTTATGGGTCGCATCGAAAAACGTGCGTATATGGGAACGGTGACGACGGACTTTACCATGGTTCAGGCCGGCTCTCTTTTAAACGCCAACGGCGGCTTCCTGATAATGGACATGGAATCTTTACTGAAGAACCCCTATGTCTGGGAAGCACTCAAACGCGCCTTGCAGACCAAATGCCTTTACATCGAGGATATTACCGAGGAGACCGGATTTGGTACGGTTTCCCTGCGGCCGGCGCCCATCCCCCTGGAAGTCAAGGTGATATTGCTGGGTAGCTATGACAATTTCGAAGTCTTGCAAAACTATGACCCGCGATTTAACAAGATCTTCAAGGTGCGGGCGGATTTTGATTCCGAAGTCCAAAAAAGCCCGGACACGGTTCAGCAATATGCGCGCTTTATTGCCCGGGTTTGCAAAGAGGAGGGGCTTCTGCCCTTCACCCCCAAAGGAGTGGCCACCATCGTGGAGTACGGCGAAAAATCCGTATCCGATAAAGACAAGCTCTCAATCCGATTCGGTCCTTTGCTGGGCGTTTTAAAGGAGGCGGACTATTGGGCGCGCAAGAACAAGGCCAGGCTGATTTCCGATAAATATGTCGTCAAGGCCTTTCACGAACACCGCTTCCGTTACAATCTTTATGAAGAAAAAATCCACGATTCCTACCGCGATGGGACCATCATGATCGATGTCGATGGCGCGATCACCGGTCAGGTCAACGGGCTGGCCGTCTATCAGATCGGCGATTTCTCATTCGGTCGTCCATTGCGCATTACAGCCGAAACCTTTATGGGTAAAGAAGGCGTCATTAATATCGAACGAGAAGTTAAATTAAGCGGCAAGACCCATGACAAGGGGGTGTTGATTCTCTCCGGATACCTCGGCAGAACATTCGCCCAGCAGTATCCGCTGAACCTGGCCATCAGCATCACCTTTGAACAGAACTACAGCGGCATCGATGGTGACAGCGCCTCGTCCACCGAGCTGTATGCCATTCTTTCCAGCTTAGCGGGCATCCCCGTCAAACAGGGGATTGCCGTCACCGGTTCCGTCAATCAAAAAGGAAAAATCCAGGCCATCGGTGGCGTCAATCATAAGATTGAAGGCTTTTTCGAGGTGTGTAAAACCAAGACCCTTAGCGGGACCCAGGGGGTAATCATACCCCGGGCAAACACCAAAAATCTCATGCTCCGAAAAGAAGTCGTCAATGCCGTCAAACGGCGTAAGTTTCATGTCTATCAAATTTCAACGGTGGAAGAAGGCATCGAAATATTAACCGGCGTGCCGGCGGGAAAAGCAGATAAAGACGGCAAATACCCCGAGGGAACCATATACGGGGCCGTCCAGAAAAAACTGGCGCATTATTTCGAAAAATCACAACGTCTGAAAAAGAACTAAAATGACCCGCGACACGTAACTCGCAACGCGTATGACCATACTGAACCAAATACCGGCGCTGCTCCGGGTGACCATCGTATTTGTGCTGGTGCTCATCGCCATCCGCAAAAAGCTGTCACTCGGAAATGCCTTTCTGCTTGGCGCTCTGGCTTTAGGTGTCCTTTTTGGGGAAAGCCCTCGAACCATAGCAAGCTCAGTAGTTGCATCCCTGCTGGACCCGCGAACGGTAACCCTTGCACTCATTGTAGGTCTCATCCTGATTTTGAGCAGCAGCATGGAAAAGGCCGGGCAAATGCAACGTCTTTTGACCAGCTTCCAGGGATTGGTGACCAGCCCGCGTCTGAATCTAACAATCTTTCCGGCGCTCATCGGACTCCTTCCGATGCCGGGTGGTGCAGTGTTTTCCGCCCCGATGGTCAAAGAGCTCGGTGCTCGATCGAAGCTTAGCGGCGGTCAGCTCAGTTTTGTCAACTACTGGTTTCGCCATATCTGGGAGTACTGGTGGCCGCTGTACCCGGGTGTGCTTCTGACGGTGGTCCTGGCCGATATCAATCTTTCCGTTTTTGTTTTGTCTATGGCGCCGTTGACTCTGGCTGCCATCATGCTGGGACAGGGCGCCATTAAAGTCATCGCAGACTTAACGCCGCAGGGAGCCCAGCAGCGGCGTCCGCCGATCATTCCCTTTTTAAAAGAGCTCACGCCGATACTGATTGCGATTTTACCGGGATTGGGCGCCGGATGGCTTCTTTCAAGGCTCTTCCCTGACTTCCCCGTCGGCAAGGAAGCGGGGCTGATTGCCTGCCTGGCTGCGGCCATTTTTTGGGTATGGCAGAAAAACAAGTTTAGCGGCCGGCAGATAGGCGCGGTAGTGCTCGACAAACATCTCCTGACGATGTTTTATATGGTGGCTGCAATATTCATTTTTAAGGGAATATTATCAAACGGTCAGGCTGTTAATGCCATCAGCCACAATTTGGTCACCTTGAAAATACCCCTGTTTTTCATCATTGCGCTGTTGCCCTTTATGGTGGGGTTGATCGCCGGCATCGCCATCGCCTTTGTGGGCAGTACATTTTCTATCTTGATTCCGATGATCCATTCAATGGGCGAGACCCAGCACATGCTCGCTTATATTATGCTGGCCATGGTTTGCGGGTTTGCCGGTGTACTTTTATCTCCGCTGCACTTGTGCCTGGTCCTATCCAATGAATATTTCCAGACCAACTTGTCTTCTGTATACAGGCACCTTTGGTTTCCGTGTATGGGCCTGGTTTTATCCGCCATCGGATATTTTGGGGTGTTACATTGGGGCCGCAGCCTGTTCGCAGCCGCATTCCCATGATTTTTTCTTTGTGGCTATGGAATTCGACCCGATTGACGCGTAATACGATTGTCAGAGATCGGTTAGGGCACTTTAACCGGGAACCCCTGCCCAGACCTGATTTCAAGAAGATGCGGCCACAGCATATGTTTTTAATAGCAGCGGGTTGATCTCCTTGATAACGGCTGTCGCACTCTCCGAGGCGTAGGCTACGAGCCCGCTTCCAGCCCGTAGGCTTCATAGGCTTACAGGCCGGAGGGGAGGCCAGGGCGGGCGTGAGAGTTGAACCGCTCACCCTAAATTAGAACATGCAAAAGAAAAACCCATACGGAGAATCGCTTAAAGAACAGTTGCTGGCCGGCGCCCGGGATCGTCTCCACAACTTTTTGCTGGCCGACGGTGCGGTCCGCGGGGTAATCATGAACGGCACGCGGATGGTCAACGAAATGCGGGCCAACCACGACCTGGGAATTCTGGAGACCCTGGTGCTGGGCCGGGCCTATTTAGGCGCCGGCTTAATGTCGGCAAGCTTGAAAAGCAATGACCGGATCGCCATTAAATTTGATTGTTCGGGACCGATTAAAGGGCTGGTGGTAGAAGCCAATGCATTTGGCGAGGTGCGCGGTTATCTGAAAAACGTCCCCATTCCGATGGATAAACCCATGAAAGATTTTAACCTGTCGCCATTTTTCGGCGCCGGTTTTCTTTCCGTGACGAAGTATTTAGAAGATGCCAAACAACCTTTTACCGGCAAGGTCATGCTCAAATACGGCAACATTGCCAAAGACCTTGCCAACTATTACCTCACCTCCGAGCAAATTCCGACGGCCTTTAATCTGAGTATAAAATTCGATAAAGCGGGTCGGGTCAGCGGGGCCGGGGCGGTGTTTCTACAGGCCATGCCCGGGACCGCTGAAGATTTGGCCGCAGGCCTGGAAGAGCGGGTCGTCAACCTGCCCTCTCTCGGAGAAGTATTTACCGCTGATATTGATCCTGAAACCCTCATCGACGAGGTTTTCAGGAAATATTCACCACGCTTTTTAGCCGATCACCGCATCGAGTTCATGTGCCACTGCAATCATAATCGGGTGCGCAGCCTGTTAATGCTGCTTCCGGTCGCGGATCTCAAAGACATCCGGGACAACGGACCTTTTCCCGTTGAAATGCGCTGTCATTTCTGCAATACGGCCTATCATTTCACGGAAAAGGATATCCGCCAAATTTATGGGCAGCGCTATCCGAATAATTGACCTTGCTAATAAATTGCCTCTTCCGCGTCGTCCTACTGGCTTTTCTGCTTCTTCATTTGCTGGACCATTTCATCCACCGATCGACCGGTGGGTGCCATGGCCACAGGGTTTACTTCCAGCAAGCCTTCCCAGGCTTTTACGGCACCGTCCGTATCTTGGAGGTCATGCAGAAGCACAATGCCTTTGTTCATCCGAGAAACCTCATGCTTGGGATCCGCCGCGATGGCTTTATCGAATGCCTTTATCGCTTCCTGCGGGTTGCCGCTGCGCCGATACATAACCCCCATATCGGTCCAGACATTGGCATTGTCCGGGTTGATTTCCAGAGCCTTGCGGTAGGCAGCGATTGATTTTTCGTATTGTTTCGAATCAAAATAAGAGTTTCCCAGCTCGATCCAGGCCTCGAGATTGCCGGGATTGGCCCGGGTTTCCTTTTCAAGCGCAGCTATCATACTTGATTTGTCGGGGTCTGCTGCCTGTGTGGGGGCGGGTGCAGGCCGTCCGGGCATTTGCGCTGGATCGGATTTAAACACGCCGAACATCACGCCCCCAAAAAAACCCACCGCCAGGGCCAGGAGGGCAACCAGCCAGAATGTTTCTTTGCGAACATATTGTCCATCGGCATTTTTTGATTGTTTTGCCATCGGTCCTCCAATGTGAGTTTGCAGCTCAGTCCATCGATTTTCAAGTGCAGTGACATGTAATTATTGACGGGTAAAATCGAGACTGTTGGAGATTTAGCCTAAGTTGTTCAGGCGTCAGTGTTCAGCCCCGCCGCAGGCCTGAAAAACGGCCAATCTGATCAAAAAATAAACTTTGTGGCTTCATACTTACTATTAGCGACTGTGGGAGCGGCTTTCCAGCCGCGATCATGCAATAATGGCTATAGAGCACCTTCTTTCGCGGCTAAAAGCCGCTCCCACGAGGAGTTCATGCAAATTTAATGACATTGATCCTTAATTTCAGGTAGTTTCATATTGGGTCAATACCGTTCAGTATCAACACCTTTAAACTAACACCGCCGGAAAAGAAGTCAATGACACGCCGTTTTTTGACATCTCCTTTACAATACTTAAATTGTTCCTTAATATTAACTCTTTGGCCTTTGACCGCGAAATTAGTCGAATAGACGCAGAAGGAACAAATCATGGGATTATTGAAACTGAAATCCTGCTTAAATATATTGGGAATTTTGTTGGGCATTTTAAGTTGTGCCATGATTTCGCAGGCCGCTGGGTTAAGCGCGGCGCATCGCCTTCAAATTGAATTGATTCCAGGTGCAAAGAAGTTAATCGGCCAAAATGACATCACCATCAAAACCGATGGGACTGCGGTCCTTGAATTTCGCCTTACTAAACGAGCTACCCGTATCGAAGTGCAAGTTAACAAAAATTCGCGAAATTTCAATTTTGAAAACGACCGCCTGCGGCTAACGCTCAAACCCTCTGAAATATCCCGCGAAGTGCAGGTTACCATTCACTATTCGGCCACTTTCGACGACCCCGTTCCGATGCACCCCATAAACATGGATAATCCCGGTTTCGGCGTTACGGCGACCATCTCGGAAAAGGGCAGCTTTTTGCTGGCCGGAGCCGGTTGGTACCCGGAACTTGTGGACAGCACGGCAAGTTACAAGGTGACGGTCACGGCACCATCCGGTCAGATTGCGGTGACGGCGGGCCGATCACTGGGTCATCGAACCAAAAATGGGAAAACCGTATCCGATTGGGAGGTAAAATATCCGGTAGAGGGCCTATCCCTTTCCGTCGGCGGGTATGTGGTTGAAGAAAAATCTGTGGGCGATGTAACCGTGGCGACTTATTTGCTGCCACCTAACCGGCATTTGGCGGCAGCATATCTGGAGGCCAGCGCCGGTTATCTATCGCTTTATTCGGATCTTTTCGGTGCGTATCCCTTTCAAAAGTTCGCCGTCGTCGAAAATTTCTTCCCCACCGGATTCGGCTTTCCTTCCTACACGCTCTTGGGAGGCAGGGTGCTGCAGCTGCCGTTTATCCTCCGCACCAGTTTGGGTCATGAAATCGCTCACTGCTGGTGGGGCAACGGGGTTTATGTGGATTCCACCCAGGGCAACTGGAGTGAGGGCTTGACCACCTATGTGGCGGATTATCGGTTCAAAGAAATGAAATCCCGAAAGGCCGCCCGGGATCACAGGCGACAATGGCTGAGAAACTATGCAACCCTGGTTGCACCGCAAAACGATTTTGCGCTGGACCGCTTTCAAAGCCGCTATGACACCGTCACGCGAACAATCGGCTATGACAAGGGTGCCATGGTTTTTCATATGATCCGGCAAACCCTGGGGGAAGATGCTTTCTGGGGGGCATTACGGGATATTTATCACAACTGCCTGTTCAAACGGACATCCTGGTCCGACCTGCAGCATGCATTCGAAACCCGCGGTAAACGGTCTCTGCAGGATTTTTTTGACCAATGGGTGTACCGCCGGGGGGCACCCCGATTTTCGTTGGATGGGGTTCGGGCCGAACACACCGGCAGCATTTGGCAAGTTAAAGGGCAAATCATTCAGCGTGAGCCCTATTTTAGTTTTCCGCTAAGGCTCGCGCTCCAAACCGGCAACCAAACGGCCATCCAAAAAATCTTTGTCTCCGGACGGGCAACCTCATTTGAGCTGAACAGTGACCATCGACCTCAAAAACTCGCAGCCGATCCCGCTGACGATATCTTCAGGCGGCTTTCCCCCTCGGAAATCCCGCCGGCCGTCAATGCCCTTAAAAGTTCGCCGGCGGTTCTGACCGTGCTATCCGCAGAACTGGACCCGGAACTGATGAAGGCGGCAGAAATACTTGCGCTTTCATTGGGATTGAAACATAATGAGTTCGTCACTGAAAGTCAGTTGGACCGCCAGATGCTTGCTGAAAATGACATACTGCTGATCGGTCTTCCCCGGCGCGATGATCTTTTGCAAAAAATGCCGGCTCGGGTCACTATCCGATCAGATTCCTTTTCGCTGAATGAAAAATTATATAAGAAACCCTTCGATACTTTTTTTGGTGTATTCGAACACCCCGAGACCGCGAATCGCATTGCAGCGCTGTTTTTGCCGTTATCACCTCATTTTGCCGACGTGGTGGCCCAAAAAATCACCCACTACGGAAAATACAGCTATCTCGCATTCCAAAGCGGTAAAAATCTGGCTAAAGGAATCTGGCCGGCGGAAACCTCTCCGCTGGTGGTTGAGTGGGACCAGGGGAAATAAGAAGGTGGAATGGGGAAGCGTGTTATGTTGCTGGATGCCGGATCAAGTCCGGCCTGACAGTCAGAAATTAAGCGCTTTTTGGAGGCAATATGAAGACGAAACGAATTTTTCTAATCATAATACCTGTGGTGGTAATCGTTGGAATGCAAGCTGGGATACAGGCCCATTTAGACCACCGCCTGTATGTTCTGCAGAACAATAAAGAAATACTATTGGCCGATGCAATTTCCGATCTCAAAAAAAATCGGATCATTCTGGTTGGCGAGCATCACACCAATCAAAACCATCACTTCGCCCAGCTGAATGTTATTCAATCGCTCAACGAGGCCGGTGTTCAGGTGGCCATCGGAATTGAAATGTTCAGAAACGACAGCCAGCAGGCTCTCGACCGGTGGGTTGCCGGTAACATCGGCGAAGCGGAATTCCAGGAAATCTATTACGATAACTGGACCTATCCCTGGTCGGCTTACCGGATGATCTTTGAATATGCCAAAAAGGAAAAAATACCAATGATTGGACTGAATGTCCCCAGGGAGATTACCCGTCAGGTGTCGCGCCAGGGATTCAACTCGCTTTCCGAAGAACAGAAAGGAAAGCTGGCAGACGTGAGCTGCAGGGTCGATAAAGAATATATGGACTACATTAAAAAAGCTTTCGGAGGTCATGGCCATGGCGAGCTTAACTTCACCTATTTTTGTGAAGCCCAGCTTGTCTGGGACAGTGCCATGGCGATCCATACCCTGGAATATCTAAAAAATAATCCGGATACCATCGTCATCCTGCTTGCCGGCAGCGGGCACGTTCGTAAAGGTGCCGTCCCGCGACAGATCCGCCTCCGCTCGGAAATACCTCACGCAGTTATTTTGCCGGAAGTAGAGGGCATGATCGACCCTGAAACAATAAGTACTAAAGATGCGGACTATATAATGCTGGGTTTATAGTTCTACTTTGTCACAATATCGGAGCAAAATATCTTATTCGAATTTCAAAAGGTCGCAATTTTAATATAGAAAATGAACTACTGCAGCAACTGCGGTCAACCGCTGACTTACCATATGCCGCCGGGCGATGATCGTTCCAGGTATTTTTGTGAATCCTGCGGTACCATCCACTATCAGAACCCCACCATGGTGGTCGGATGCATCCCCGAAATGGACGATAAAATCCTGTTCTGCCGGCGTGCTATCGAACCTTGCTATGGGAAGTGGACCTTGCCGGCAGGTTATCTGGAAAACGGCGAGACCGTCTCGGCCGGTGCCCGGCGCGAGACTTTTGAAGAAGCCCGGGCCAGGGTTGAAATATTGGCACCATATGCGTTATACAATATTTGCTATGTAAACCAGATCTATTTGATGTTTCGTGCCCGTCTGCTGGACCATAACTTCAGGCCGGGCAGCGAAAGCCTGGAGGTTCGGCTGTTTTCGGAAGCCGAGATTCCATGGGATGAAATAGCGTTCCGGGTGATGGAGGAGACCCTTGTTCAGTTTTTCAAAGACCGGCCCAACGGATTATTTCCATTTTATATCGGGAATATTTCTAAAAAATTATAATTTCAGCCACTATAGATAGATTCATAAATACCGTAAGGTAAAACTTGAGGAATGGATTCTAAATAAAAAACCAAATGTCAGACAGGATTTACAGGATCATCTGGATAGAAGGGCCTTCGGCCTAAGGGTATCTCGCTGCAGGCGAAAAAGATCTTTACCCCGCCTGCCCAGTTAAACGCGAAGCCTGTTTATCCGGGGTTAAACTTCGAAGAACAGCGCAGCGTATTTAACCCGGGCCATTAATCCTGTAAATCCTGCCTGCCCAATGGAATCATTTTATCTCATTCCAGCGGGGTCAAAAAAGGAATTTAAAATCGAATCCATTCAACGCTCAATGCTCTTGTAAGAAAAAATATACAGCTAATATGTTACCGCAATTATGAATAGGACCAGGCACGAAAGCACTAAAAAAATGGATATTCTGAGGTATTCATATGCAGTGGCCAATTACATCGAAAAATAAAACAATCATTTTTTATTCCTTTCTCAGCCTCTTATCTGTTTCAATTTTAATTTCCTGCGGCGACAATCGTGAATCCACCGAAACAGCACCGGCGGCCGTCAAACCTGAAAGTTTCACGTTTTTTGAACTCGGAACCAATACCAAGTTGACCGAACAAATCAGGCAAGATCTTGGCAACAAACTAGGTCGCGACGCCATCGAGCGGCGCAGCATCCTGGATTTGAACACCAACTATGCCGGGTTTATCAAAAAATATCTCCCCAAAATCGATGAACTGAATCGAAAAATAAATTCCCCCCCCGGAGAAAGAGTTGAGCATAACACCGTTAAGCTCATGTATCGTTATGCCCAAAGAGAAAATGCACCTTTTGATTATGTGGCGCTTGTTTTCTGGGAATTAACAAAGACACCGCTGCTGTTTAAAATCAATTTCAAAATAGATGAAACCGGCATCGTAGAAACGCTGAAAACAAAATACGGCCCGCCGCAAGTCATCGACTGGAAAGAAGAAAATGGCAAATCCATGGTTTGGAGAAAAAACATGGATGTATTGCTGGTGTCCGAAGTGCCCGACCAGTTCGGCCATCACGAATATCAAATTGTCATCTATTTCGTCCAGAACCTAAAACAACTCATCGAAATAGAAACAGATGAACTGAAAAAAAGAGAACAGCAGCGGGCAAAATCGGGGGAAAAGGCATTTTGAAGGTGGAAGCCGGAATGCGGAATGCAGAGGCGTAATGCCGTGACCAGTATCCAGTACCCAGTACCCAATAACCAATACCCATTACCCAGCAGCCATGCGCAAACACTTTCAATCCATATGCCGCCGGCTGTTTAGGGCAGCAGAAGGCGGTGGCGACGACGTTTCGGTTTTCGATCCGACGGATCAGTTCAAAAGTGACTCTGATGAGCCCGCAAGAGTTGCCCGGCGGCTAAACGCCGCTTTTCTTATCCTGCTTGCCGGACAAAAACATCCGGATTATAAACAAGCTCAGACGCTTTTAGATCAGACCGCCGATTCGACAGACGGATCGGAAATTGCACGATTTTATTTGGCCGGCGCAGATCGTATCCATAAAGAAATTGAAAATGTGTGCATCCGCGATCAGAATTTTTCAGCCCGCTTAAAACACCTTTCTTCCTATTTAAATACGACTCCCCAAGGGCAAAATCCGCTACAGGCAGCCGAAAACATCTGGTCCGTATTTTTCCCTGAAGGCGTCGGCCTGTCTTCGGACCGCGACAAATCCGTCTCTGCTCTGCGGAAAAAACGGACCGTCAACATCCACGCTGCCAACCCCACGCCCATCGTTGATGCGGCCCGGGAAATTCTGTTTACCTCAAATGTCCTTTTAACCCTTCCGCCGGCGACTCAATCCAGCCATGGATTACACTGCAGTGAAGCGCTTAAACAAAACCTGCACACAGTTTCCCGGGAACCTCAGCGCTTCTGGTATGACCACCCTATCCACATTGGCGTTAAACCCCAAAACAATGAGCTGCTATATGGCCTTGGCGGTTTGTCAGAAGCGTTGAAGTTTGAACGTGAACGTGGATCCGTCGCTAAAAATGCTAAAATAACCTGCCTTCTTTCAGTATCGGTCACCCATCAGGGGCTGCATGCAACAGCCCGCCCCTACATCGATGAAGTCCTGTCCGATGCCGGGTTTTTGAAGAATCTGGATGTGTCTGTGTTCACAGAAACAGATACTCGACAAATTATCAGCGAAATTATGGCCCCCGCGGCCCTGCATTTCTTAAAGCTCCAAGATGCAACAAACGAATTGACGATGTTTGGCGTTGATGGGGAATATGGCCGCCATTACAGTTTTTTGAAGGCCATGGCCGCTTTCTGGAATGTTTTTATTGAACCCCAGGTAAAAGCCACCTTTAAAATCGATCTAGACCAAATCTTTCCCCAACAAACTCTGGTTGAACAAACCGGTGCCTCGGCGTTCGAGCATTTCACGACGGCGCTTTGGGGTGCAAACGGTACCGATTTCAGGGGCAGACCGGTGGAATTGGGCATGATTGCGGGAGCACTCGTGAATAAAAGTGACATCGACAGCTCGCTTTTTACCCCTGACGTAGGGTTTCCGGAACGTTCGCTCCTGCCGGATGAACGCCTTTTTTTCAGTGTTTTGCCCCAGGCCATTTCCACCCGGGCAGAGATGATGACACGGTACAATACCCGCCGATTGGACGGAATCAACACCTGTATTCAACGGGTACACGTCACCGGTGGGACCAACGGCATCCGGATTGACAGTCTACGCCGACACCGCCCGTTTACGCCGTCTTTTATCGGCCGGGCGGAAGATCAGACCTATCTACTCTCCGCCCTCCAAAGCGTTGGTAAAAGCCTCGCCTACATCCACAAAGACGGGCTGATCATGCGCCACGACAAGGAGGCCTTCGCCCGTGAGGCCATCGAATCGGCCGAAATCGGCCGGATGGTGGGTGACTATATCCGCATGCTCTATCTGACCGCCTATGCCGGCGTAGTCTCTGCCGGCAAGACGGATTTAAAAAAAATCCTTGATCCGTTTACCGGCTGTTTTATATCCAAAATCCCGGCAACTGTCACGCTACTGCGATTTTCCTTGAAGGCCGCCGCGCTGTTTGGTGAGAATCAAATGGAAAAAGGGCTGGAACTGGTTACCATCGGCGTACAGCAAATATCAAAAGCCTTCGAGTTTGTCAGGGGAGAAAACAGCGCCCTTAAGCGGCAATACGACAACGAGCGCCGTGGTTGGGATGTGTACTACGACACCCTCGATGCCGTCGAACAGGCCCTTGAAAACAAAGACCCGTTTGCGCTGGAGTTGCAGCAAAAAGCAAAGGCCATTGTACGGGAATGCGCGGTGGGAAAAGAGCAGAGGGCAGAGAATATAGGGCGTGGAGCGCAGAGAAAGGGGCGACGAGATTTTAATTGACAAAAAATCACATTCAAAATAGAAATTTTATTTAGATATTTTTTTTCTTCAGATTTTCCTTGGGTAAATCGGTAAAGATCAAAAGCAAAAATTACTAAAGGAGTTTCCGTGCGTCTCTCTTTTAGGGTAATGTTGGAATGGATGCTTCACCGGCCTCTACTCGTTATTTTTGCGACTGCAGCCGTTACCCTCTTTTTTGCATGGCAGCTGCCGGATCTTTCATTTAAAACCTCTATCTATGATCTCCAAATCGAAGACCTTCCCGAAACCGCCTATTATAATAACTTCAAAAAACTGTTTGGTTCCGACGAAATTATCAGGGTCGTTATCAAAAGTAACAACGTCTTCGATCCCGTCACCTTTCGTAAAATTGAGCAACTCGCCGAAACTGCCGCCGCAATCAAGGGAGTCAGACGTGTTATCAGCCTTCCCGGCATAAAAAAGGCAGTTGATGTCTCCGGTGATTGGGGTTTAGAAAAATTTTCTGCCGTAATATCCCCCGTAGATCTATTCCAAAAAAACCTCATTTCAACCGACGGAAAGACCACTGCCCTGACACTTGTCCTCAATAACGATGCCGAACCTGAAACGGTGATCCGGAATGTCAGACAAATGATCGCCCTTGCGCCTAAAGACCTGATGCTCTACCAGACCGGGATGCCTCTTGTTTCAGAAGCGCTTGCCAAGTTTACCGAGAACGATTTTTTCCGTTTGCCGCCCATTACTTTTTTACTGATTGCCCTTATTTTCTTTTATCTGTTTCGCAAACCCCAATACATCCTTATTCCCCTCTCCTGTGTGGGACTGGCGCTGGTCTGGACCTTCGGTCTCATGGCTTTTCTCCAAATCCCGCTTTCAATGCTGACCATGATGGTTCCGGTTTTTCTCCT
>Ga0316189_10002369_pt1 | contig 18615 bp, 13 predicted proteins | sample LowCovwburrow_MG_FD_204930 | JGI IMG/M metagenome (GOLD analysis project Ga0316189, IMG submission 204930) | Coastal sediment microbial communities from Maine, United States - Lowes Cove worm burrow | ecosystem: Environmental > Aquatic > Marine > Coastal > Sediment | place: USA: Maine...
GGCCCCAACCGCTCGTCGGCCCCTGAGGGCAGCAGACCCGACGTGGCGCGGCCCCTCTCCCGGGAGGGAAGGGGGCCGACATGATCTCCGTCTCTCGGTCGCCGCGACGGTCACCGCGAGATCGAGCCGCGGTCCCCCGCGGCTAGGCGAGGGAGAGGGGCCCCGTGCCGTCGTCGCCGAAGGTGTCATTCGGGACGCCAAAGGTGTTCAGGATCGTCGTGAAGAGGTTGGCTATCGGCGGTTCGTCCGGGAAGGTCAGGTGACGCCCGGCCTTCACCGCGCCGCCCGCAGAGCCCGCGAGGAGCACCGGCAGGTTGTTGTGGTTGTGGGCGTTGCCGTCCGAGATCTCGGAGGAGAAGAAGACCAGCGAGTTGTCGAGCAGGCTCGAGTCCTCGGTGTCGGGGGTGTCCTTCATCCGCTGGAGGAGCTTGCTGAACTGGAGGAGCTCCCACTGGTCGATGATCTCCAGCTTGTCGTAGTTCGACTGGAGGTTCATGTGGTGCGAGGCCTCGTGGTGGGACCCGGGCGCGCCGATGAAGGCGTAGTCCCGGTATGCGCCTGCGTTCTGGAACATGAACGTGATGACGCGGCTCATGTCGCACTGCATGGCCAGGACCATGATGTCGATCATCAGATCGATGTGCGCCGGGAAGTTGTCGTAGTTGCCGTTCCAGTTCGGCGGGAGCTCGCAGACCGGGGCGATGGCCTCCTCGTTGATCCGCTTTTCGAGGTCGTTGACCCCGGTCAGGTATTGATCGAGCTTGGCCTGGTCGGTCTTGCCGAGCTTCACCCGCAGCGAGTTGATGTCGTCGAGCGCGTAGTCGAGGACGCTGAGCCGTTGGGTCCGCCTCGCCTCGAGCTCCTCCGCGGTCGCCTCCGGGTCAAAGCCGGCGAAGAGCAGGTCAAAGACCACCTGCGGCGCGGTCAGCTTGGGCATCGGCGTCGTCGGGTTGGCCCAGGAGATGTTCCGCGTGTAGGCGCAGGAATAGCCCGAGTCGCAGTTGCCGACGTTGCCGCCGCCCTCGATGCCGAGCTGGAGCGAAGCGTGCTGGGTCTTGTCGCCGAGCGCGTTGGCGAGGACCTGATCCATCGAGATGTTGTTGAGGATGTCGGACTCGGACTTCTTGACGTGGGTCGCGGTCAAGAAGGCCGAGGTACCGCCTGCATGGTCGCCGGGACCCTCTGGCTTGGCGGGCAGGTTGGCGAGGCCGGTGAGGACCGAGACGTCGGCCTGGAACGGCGCGAGCGGCTCTAGGATCATCGGCAGATCGTAGTTCGCCCCGACCTGCTGGGGCGTCCACGACTGCATGTGCATGCCGTTGGGGACGTACCAGGCGAGGAAGCGTAGGGCGATCTCGTCGGCTGCGCGGGCGTTGCGACCGGCGGGCGACATGGCCTCGAGCCAGGGGAGGGCGAGGAGGGCACCGGCGCCTCCGAGCATGGCGCGACGGGAGAGTCTGAAGGGACGTGGCATCTTGAATGAGCTCCTAGGGTGCAGGCTGAGGCGGGCTCAGGGTTGGTCCGGCTCTCCGCGGCGCGAGCGGAAGACATCGCTTGTGGCTAGGGCGACCACGAGGTCGGCAAATCGGTAATCGCTCATCTCAAAGTCGGCGACGACCTCGTCGATGTAGGGGGCATCGCCGAGCGTGACGCTGCGGCCCAGGCTGTAGATGAAGGTCTTGCGGACCATGCACTCGACGAAGTCCTGCTCCTGGCTGAGGAGGGTCGACATCTCGATCGCGTTGGTGAAGGCACCCCCCGAGGGGATGGTGCCGCTGGCGTCGACCGGCGCGCCGTTGTCCATCTCGCGGTAGGTGCCGATCGCGTCGTAGTGCTCGAGGCCAAAGCCGAGCGGATCCATGAGGTTGTGGCAGCCGGCGCAGATCGGGTCTTCGCGGTGTTTCTCCAACACTTCGCGCTGGGTCGCCCCGGGCTCCGGGGATTCGAGGTCCGGGATGTCGAGATCCGCGGGGGGGGGCGGCGGCGAGATGCAGAGGATGTTCTCCATCAGGAACTTGCCGCGCTTGACCACCGAGGTGTGGTCGGCGTGGGAGAGGATGCTGAGCAGCCCCGCCTGGGTCAGGATCCCCTGACGAGGGACGCCGTCGAGGTCGACCGGGACGAACTCTTCGCCCTGGACCCCGTCGATCCCGTAGTGGGCCGCGAGCACCTCGTTGACGTAGCTCTCCTTGGCGCTGAGCAGCTCCAGCATGCTCCGGTCGCCTTCAAAGAAGGTCGCCGTGAAGTGCTGCATCTCGCCGAGCATCGCCAGGCGGAGCTCTTCGGTCCACGCCGGGAAGGTCTGCTCGTCGTGGAAAGCGTCGGTCACTGCCCGGATCAGGAACCATTGACCGGCGAAGTTGTCGACCAGGGCCCGCGCCTTCGGGTCCTCGATCATCCGCATGACCTGCTCCTCGACCACCAGCGGATCGCTGAGCTCGCCTGAGGCGGCGAGGTCGAGCAGCTCGTCGTCGGGCATCGTGCTCCAGAGGAAGTACGAGAGGCGAGTGGCGAACTCGAAGTCGGTGAGCGGATGGGGCTTGAGCGACTTCGGATCGGGGTCGATCTCGACCCGAAAGATGAAGTGGGGCGAGACGAGGATGGCCCGCAGCGCTAGCTTCAGACCGTCGTCAAAGGATCCTCCGGCGCCCTGCGCCGCGGTGAGCAGGGCCATCAGACGATCGAGCTCGCCGTCGGTGAGCTCGCGACGGTAGGCGCGGCGGCCGAAGGTCGCGAGGATCTGCCGACCGCACGCCTCCTCGCCGTCGACCACCGGATCACAGACGAAGATCCGCTCGCGCTGGGCGTTCGGGTCGCCGGTGAGGCCCTGCGGGCCGCTGACCTCGATCCAGTCGATGAGCAGGTTGCGATCCTGCATCAGGTCGGGATCGTAAAAGTCGTTGGTGAAGGCGACGCTGAAGATCCGGGGACCCGCGGTCACCGGCAGCTCGATCTCGTAGACTTGGGGTCCGGTGTTGATCGCTTCGACGTCGAACTCAGCGACCGTCGCACCGTCCATCGCCAGGACCATGTGGGGCAGTTCGGGCCCCGCTTGCTGGCCGAAGGCGCGGACCCTGAGGAGATAGTCGCCGTCGACCTCGACCTCGACGTTGGTGGTGATGTCGCCGTTCGACCAGAGGTTCCAGAACTCACCGCTGGCCGCGCCGAGCGACGGGGTGACCTCCATGCCCTCGGCCTCGCGCTTCCAGGTGGTCGGCTCGGCGATCGCGACGGCCATCGCCTCCTCGATCAGCGACTCGGCGGCGCGCTCGTAGAGCTCCGCTTGGAGGGGCGAGAGGGTGAGCACGTCGGCGATGTTGTCGAAGCCGAGGCTGACGTCATCGGCCGCGAAGTCGTCCGCCGGCGTCTGCTCGGTCCACAGGAGATCGCGGGCGGTGTTGTTGTACTCGACCTTGTTGAGCCGGTGGAGGGTGACCCGGCCCGGGTCATCCGCGGGCTCGCCGCCGGTGTCGGTCTCGGTCTCGCCGATCGAGTCAGAGGTCATGCCCGAGTCGGTGCCCTCCGTCGCCGAGACGCTTGCAGACGCTGAGGTGTCGGTCGCCGTCGCGGACTCGTCGTCCCCACCACCGCCGCTACATCCGGCCGCGATGAGAGACGCGCCAAAGAAGAGAGTGTAGGCCTGGGGAGTAATGCGTGTGAAGTAGGCCACCATCGAGATATGGTAGCGAGCGAGGGGGTCAATGTGTCAATCCTCTCGTCGATCCATTTTGACAGGATTCGCAGCCGTATGCGGGGAATTGCCCCCGAATTCGTCGTTTTCTCTCGGACTTGCGTGGCGCTTGGCCCCCTAGCGAGGACGTCATCGCCTCTGGGCCGACCCAGGCAAGCGAAGGCAGACAAGCAGAGGCGCCGCCTACCTGGGACTCAGGCGAGCGAAGGCGCGGACGTCAGACAGCGTGGCCGACCCGGCGAAGACAGGGGCGCAGCCTACCGGAGGCGTAGCCGAGCGAAGACCTAGACGAGCGACGGTACGCCGTCTCGCCGGAGAGGCGCCCTGTCGCCGGAGAGGCGCCCTGTCGCCGAGCTAGACGCCGAGGAGGCCGCGGATGTTGCCGGTGACGGCCTTGGTCGGCAGGCACATCCGCACCCCCGCGGCCTGGACCGCCTCGCGCATCGCCTCGCTCGGATCATCGTGGACGGCGATGATCGTCGGCGGCCGAGATGTCCCTTTGAGCAGCTTGGCGATCAGATCAGTCTCCCTGAGGTCGGGGAGGCTGAGGCTCATGATCACGTAGGAGGGCGGCGCTGCCTGGGCGACGAGGAGCGCATCCTCGGCGGTCTGGGCGGTGAGCACCTTGACCGTCGCGTCGCTGAGCTCGTCCTGGACCTTGGCCCGGAAGTCAGCGTTCTGCGTGATCAGGAGGACCTTGGCGTTCTCCGGGGTGCTCTCCGCGGCCCGGCTTTGCGGCTCCTCGCGGAGGCGGAACGACTCGATCACCCGACGGCGCACGTCGGCGACGTCGAGCGGCTTGCGGAGACAGGCGACCGCACCAGCGCCGAGGATCCGCTCGGTGTTGGCCTCGGTATAGTAGCCGGTGATCGCGACGATCTCGGTGTGTGCGGTCGCCGAGTCGCGCTTGAGCCGGGTGCAGACCTCGAAGCCGTCGACCCCGGGCATCATCAGGTCGAGGAAGATCAGCTGCGGCTTGAAGAGGGCGACCAGCCGGCCTGCGTCGAAGGCATCGCGGGCGACCTCGACCTCAAAGGAGTGGGTGATGTCGTTGACGACGTCGCGGACGAGGTCGAGGACGACAGGCTCATCGTCGACGACGAGGATCCGGCCGGTCTCGTCGCCGGTCTGGACGTTGAAGGGGATCCCGCGCTCACTGCAGACCTTCTCGAGGTCTTCGCGGCGGACCCGGCGATGGCCGCCGACCGTCTTGAACGCAGGGATCAGCCCGTCCTCGATCCACCGAATCACGGTGGTCGGGGTGACGCAGCAGATCTTTGCGACGTCGTGGGTGGAGTAGGTGTCCTTGACTGGTGGTGTGCGTCCGCGGCTCATCGGCTGCTCGCTCGTCTAGCGGTGCTCAGAAGAAGGGGTCGGCGTCGGTCCGTCGTGGGCTGGGGGATCCAGCGGTGGACTGGCGGGCAGGAGGACGGTGAAGGTCGTGCCCTTGCCTGGGGCCGAGTCGATGAGGATATCACCACCGTGCTCTTTGATGATCCCATAGGAGATCGCGAGCCCTAGACCGGTCCCCTTGCCGATCTCCTTGGTGCTGAAGAAGGGATCAAAGATCCGCGGCAGGACCTCGGGGGGGATACCGGTCCCCTGGTCGCTGATCGCGAGGCGGGCGCCCTCCTCGTCCTGGCTCAGATCGATGCCGATCGTCCCGCCGCGGGGCATCGCGTCGACGGCGTTCGAGAGGAGGTTGAGGAGGACCTGCTCGATCTGCTCGGCGTCCGCCTCGATGACCACAGGGGCCTCTGGATAGGTCCTCACGACCCGGACGTTGTGCATCCGCCACTGGTACTCGCCAATGCCGATGACCCGGTCGACGGCCTCCGAGAGGACCAGGCGCCGGCGCTTCCCGCCCTCCTGCTGGCGTGAGAAGAGGAGCACGCCCTCGACGATCTTGCGGCAGCGCTCGCCGCTGTCGGCGATCTTGGTGACCCGCTCGCGGACCCAGGGGTCGAGGGGCTTGTCCAGGAGGAGCCGCGAGTAGCCGACGACGCCGCTCAGGGGGTTGTTGATCTCGTGGGCGATCCCGGCGGCGAGGAGGCCGACGGCGGCGAGCTTCTGGCTGCGGAGCACCTGATCCTCTAGGGCGCGCCTTCGCCGCAGGTCGAGGCCGACGAGGACGACGCCGGTGACCTTGGAGGAGTCGCGCAGGAGCCTCGCCTCGAGGTGGAGGGGGACCGCCTCGCCAGCGGCGGTCTTGATCACCAGCTCACGGACGATGCTGCCGTCGCGGAGGAGCGCCGTCCAGAGGGTCGCCCAGACCTCCGGATCGATCGCGCCGACGTCGATCCCGAAGCGGCGTCCGCGGGCGTCGTCGGCCGAGACCCCGAGGAGGCTCTCGCTCGCCCGGTTCCAGGTGACCACGCGCCCCTCGGCGTCGAGCGAGTTGAGGAGCACGGAGGTCTGGTCGAGGAGCATCGCCTGGTAGTTGGCGAAGGCCTCGGTCTCGACCATCAGCAGGCCGTTGGCGAGGCCGAGGGCGAGGGGAGGGGCGATCAGGCTGAGGAGGGAGGCGGTCCGCCGGTCAAAGGCGTTGGGCCGGCCGGAGATCAGCAGGAGGTAGCCGATAAGCCCAGAGGGGCCCGTCAGGACCACGCGAACGGCATTTCGGCCGCGGGCGAAGGGGCCGAAGACAGCCGCTGTGGTCGGGCTCTCGGTGTCGATCGTGTCGACCTGCCGGGCCCCTCGCCAGCTCTCGGGCGGGGCGCCGGTCAGCAGGCGGCGGTGCTCCTGGTCGCGCTCGATCTCCCAGCGCTCCCAGTGGCCGGTGCGGTAGACGACGAGGGCTGCGCGGTCGAGATCGAGCGCGTCGAGGAGAACGCGGCTGGCGGTCGGGATGCTCTCCTGAGGTCGGGGGGAGCTCAGCAGGATCCGATCGATCTGGGCGAGCAGGCGCTCCTCGAACTCCCGTTGGCGCCGCTCCTGGAGGTCCCGGAGGAGGGCGACCAGAGGGGCGCCGTGGCCCCGTCCGGCGGCGAGGGAGAGCTCGATCGGCAGTGACTCACCGTCGAGGCTGCGCAGCTCGATCTCGCCGTGCCAGTTGCCGGCCTCTGCTTGGGAGAGGGCTTGCGCGAGGCGGTCGACCTCGCCTGGGCTGACCAGCTCGAGGAGCGATCGGCCGACCAGGCGGGTGCCGAGCAGCGAGCCGGCGGCCGGGTTGGCGTGGACGATCTGGCCCCGGCTGTCGAGGACCAACATGCCCTGATCGAGCGCCTCGAGGCCGCGGACGACGGCCCGCCCCATCGCCGCCTCCGGCGAGTGGTCGATCCGGCTGTCGACCTCGCAGGTGGTCAGGATGTTGCCAGAGGAGAGCTTGCAGGTCCGGGCCAGGCAGGTGATCGGCGAGCCGATCGCCGGCACCAGCGTGAGGCTGGTGTTGAAGGCGTGTCCGGAGGGCCGCTGGCGGAGGCCGAGGAAGGCGCGCCCGAAGGCCCCTCGCTCGCTCGCTCGGCCGATCCAGGCGAGCAGGGGCTCGCCGATGACGGTGTCGAGGGCGAGGTGGAGGCGATCGACGAAGGCCCGGTTGGCGGCGAGGATGAAGCCGGCGTTCGACAGGACGACCGCCGGGATCGGCAGGGCGTCGAGGATCTCGTCGTAGCTGCCGGGCTGGGTCCGCGGCGGCAGGTGTCGCAGCGTCCCGTCGCTCTGCACCCGGAAGGAGGAGGTGGTCTTTCCTTTGCTCACGTACGCCCTGCGGTCTCCACCGCCGAGACAGCGATAACAGAAAAGAGGCCCGGCGCATTCCCCGAGTACGCGCAAGGCTGTCGGAGATCCCGGGGAGTCGAGGTTTCGCGCGCGCGGAGGGCCGGCTTCCGCTACCCTGGTCGACCTCCGCGATGGCTCCGATATCGACAGCAAAACCGCCTCCTGGGACCTCTGCGCCCCGTCTGGCCGCGACTGTGGTGGTCGTCCGCCCGCGCAAGACCGGGCCCGAACCGGAGATCTTCATGGTCCGGCGTTCGGCCCGCTCCGCCTTCATGCCCGACGCCCTGGTCTTCCCCGGCGGCAAGGTCGATCCGGGGGATGGCGAGGCCGAGAGCGACGCCGCTTTCGTCGCCGGGGCCCGCCGCGAGTGCCACGAGGAGGCCGGGATCGCCCTCGACGGCCGTCGCCTCCACTGGTTCGACACCTGGATCACGCCGTCGGCAGAGCCGCGACGCTTCTACGCCCGCTTCTTCCTCGCCAGGGTCGGCGCGGATGAGGCGAGGGACGCTGCCGCCGATGGCCACGAGACCCACGAGGGACGTTGGGCGACCGCGGCGGAGCACCTCGAGGCCTGGCGCAGCGGCGCGGTCGACCTGCCGCCGCCGACCGCCTGCACCCTGATGCGCCTCGCCGTGCCCAGTTGGACCGAGATCTTGGGCTGGGCCGAGGCGATCGCGAAGCCGCCGATCCTGCCGAAGTGGCTCGGCGATGCGCGCGGGGAGGGGCGGATGGAGGTGGTGATGCCCCACGACCCCGAGTACGCGGAGCTGCCTGGGGAGGGGATGCCCGCTGGGCCCCGCCTAGGCGGCTTGCCCCGCCGCTTTGTCCGTGAAGGGAGCACCTGGCGTCCATGCGAGTAGCAAAACATCTGTCTCGAGGGACATCCTCGATCCTCAAGTCCTTGATGGTGGTCGTCGTCGGCGTGGCCTCGGCCTGCGGCTCGACGGGAGAGGGCAGCGGCTCGTCGCCGGCCGCGAGCAAGCCCGCGGAGGCCAGCGCTGGTGCGCCCGCGGAGGCTCCGTCGGCGGAGTCGGCCGCGGCTGGCGAATCGACGGCGGGGGAGGGCGACGCTGCGGCGACTGCTGAGCCCGCGACCGGGACCGCTGGCAAGCTCTTGCGTTGGCTCGATCCCGAGTCGGTCGGCGCGACCTGGGTCGGCCGCGCCCACGATCTCGACGCTGACGCCCTGGCGACTCTCTACGCGGTCCCGCCGCGGGCGGCGCGGATGCTCCGCGACATCCAGTTCGTCGACGAGGGGTTGGGGATCGTTCTCGGCGCCGAGGAGGCGAAGCTGTGGCTGCGGCCTGAGGTCCTGGCCATGCAGCCTGCGGTCGCCCGCGGCACCTATGTCCTCCGCCTGCTCGCCGCACCGCGCTCCAAGGTCGAGGAGGCGCTGGCCGAGCACGAGATGACCGAGAGCAAGGTGGAGGGCTTCTCTCTCTGGGAGCCGGACGGGGTCTTCCCCTGGCGGATCCTCCTCCTCGACGAGGAGACCCTGGCGATGATCCCGATCCAGGAGATGGGCAGCGGGATAGGCCCGCTGACCGCGGGCCGGGACCTGCCGGCGTCGATGCTCGAGGGGGAGCTCAACAAGGCGATCGCCGCGGAGCCAAACCTCGTGCTTGAGCTCTTCGCCGAGGGCCCCTTCATCCATATGGATCTCTCCGCGGACGTCGGCGTTGTCCGCCTCAGCCTGCGGCAGTGGCAGGGCAGCGGCCTCGACGCGAACGTTCTCCTGCAACCTTTGGGCGACCCCGCGACCGCCGCGGACGAGCTCGAGGCCCGCGACGGCGCGGTCGAGAACGATGCGATGCGCGAGCTCATCGATCGGATCGCCTTCTCTGCCGAACCGCCGGTGGTGCTCGGGCGTCTCCAGATCCCGGCGGAGGATCGCGGTCCGCTGCGACGACTCTGATGCCGCGACGCCGACGAGGTAGGCGGCAAGCGAGCGCTGCCCTGGTGGGGTGGGCGCTCGCGATCGGGTCCTGCGGAGGCGATCCTTCGGCGGGCTCGGGTCCAGCTCGGGCGCAGGAGCTCCCGCCGAGCGGGGCCACGGTGAGCGAACCCGCGGCGGCGCCGACGGACGCTGCGGACGCCTGCGCGGGCCAGGTCGGGGCGCCCCTAGAGGAGCCGATCGAGCTCCCGGATGATCTACGGATCGCGGCTCGGCTCGACCTTCGTGACGGCGGGCTCGCGGCGGCGCTGGAGCACCTCGAGGTCTGGGCCCGCTGGGACCCCAGCGCGTCCGGTGCCGACGGCGACGAGCCGGCCGCAGGGGGATCCGGTTCGACCGAGAGTGCCGGCGATGGGGGGGAAAGAGCTCTGGCGCGCATGGCCGCAGACGCGGCGCCGCCGACCGGCGGTCAGCCGGGCGCAGAGGGGACCGAGCCGGACGACGGCGCTCCCTCTCTGGCGAGCAGCACGGTGCGCCCGCCTACGGTCGCGGGGCTAGCCCTCTCTCAGCTCGGGTTTCAGGTCGGTCATGTCCGCACGATCCTCGGCGGATTGGGGATCGATCCGCCGGAGATTCTCCTGCTCCAAGGGCCAGATGGTGAGCTTGTCTGGCTCTGGCGTCTGCCCTGCGATCACGAGCGTCTGCGGGCGCTCGTGACGTCCGCATGGGGGCTCCAGCTCCGGACCCTCGTCGCCGGTGCGCTCGGCGAGACGGTCGACCCGCAACGCTTTCCCTTTGATCTCCTCTTCCTCCCCGGCGATCGCCTCGCGTTGGTCCCGGCCGGCGGCGGTCTCAGGATCCTTCGCTGGCTGACCGACGGCGGACCGCGGGTGCCTGCCCTGAGCGCGCCGCAGGTTGATGAGGAGGGTCCGTCAGAGCTGCTCGGCACCTTGGCCCCCGCGGCGATCCGGCTCGTCATCGCCGACCGGGTCGGCGGCGTCCTGACTCTGCGCCCCGCCTCGAAGGTCACCGGATCGCTCCGCGTACGGGTCAGCGCGGCTGGCCTTGAGATCAGTGATAGCCTGCCGACGCCGCCGTGATCGGCGCGAACGAGAAGGGATCCACGACATGAACGACTCCGCCTCCACGCCCTCTCCCGCCACCGACAAGCCCTCCTTTATCGCCCTCCTGGGGCCTGTGCTCGCGCGGGTCGCTGCGCTTGAGCCCGAGTCCCGGACCTCGGCTGAGGCACAGGCGGAGCTGGAGCGCCTGCTCCGCGAAGGCTTCCCCGCCGACGGCCCGCTCGCCCAGGCGATCGGGGCGACGATCGAGGTCGGCGTCGCCGAAGGTTGGCTCTGTGAGCGGGGAACCGCGGACGCTCGCTTTGGCCGGGTCGCCAAGCCCTGCGAGGAGACCCACGGGTTGTCGATCGACGTCGTCCGCCTCGCGGGCGCAGCTCTCCGTCACGGTCACCCGAAGGGGGAGGTGACGCTCGGTTTCGCGGTTGAGGGGACGCCTCGCTTTGACGGTCGCGATCCGGGGTGGACCTTCGCGGGGCCCGGCTCTGTGCACGTTCCAGAGGTCAACGCGGGGAGGATGAATCTGATCTACTTCCTCCCCGAAGGGTCCGTGGACTGGGATCCAAAGCCGTCCGCGAGCTGACCCTAGGGGTTCACCGCTGCCTGCGATCGCGGGCGGTGAGCGCTGAAGCGCGAGACCCCCTGCGAGCGCCGACCCTGCGCGTCTTTAAGCTCCTCGGTGTGCTTGCACGATCAAGGTTCACGCTGGGTATTTTGTGGTACGTTGCCGGCCACTCTGAGGAGACCTGAGCGTGAAGCTGCTTCAAACACTGGCAATCCCCTGTTTGGTCCTGGCGATGAGCATGGGCTGCGGCAAAAAGACCCCTGAGGGCACGACCCCTCCCGGCGAGACCGGATCCGAGGCTGACGGCGGATCTGATGGATCTGACGGCGAAGGCTCCGGCGACGGTGGCGATGTCAGCGACGGTAGCGACGGTGGCGACGGTGGCGACGGCGGCGGCGACCCCAACGCCGTAGCCGAGTGCCCGGCCGAGGTCAGCGATACACCGACCGCTCTCTTCGCCGACAAGCTGGTCATGCGCCTGCCGAAGGGCGTCGAGCTCGTCGAGCGCACCCCCTTCCTGATGACGGCGAACAACGTCGACTCGACCTGTGACGCGATCATCTCGCGGATGGCCGTCGGCTACTTCGAGTACGACCCGAACAAGGCGATCAAGGACGTTCGCGACGGGATCGTCGGTCAGCTCGGCTACGCCGAGGGCGATGTTCAGGGCTGGGCTGACGAGAGCGAGAAGGGCTCGTCCTACACCGGCACCTTTGACGTCGGCGAGGGCCCCCAGGGCGAGCCGCCGGTCAAGGGTCTGATGACGATGAAAGAGGCCGAGGGGATCCACTACTGGGCGGTCTACGAGACCCACCCCAACGCCTGGCCGGCGATCAAGGCGACCTTTACGGAGTCCGCCAAGCGGATCCTGATCTTGCGCAACTAGTCCTGCTAGAACGACGACGCCGCCCTCAGGGCGGTGAGACAGACGCCGGGAGTGACGATGAGGGAGTGGAGCATGGGAATGCGAAGTGTCCGGTCGTTGCTATCGGCGTCTCTAATTTGCGGGGCCCTTGGGCTCTTTGCCTGCGACAAGTCGAGCCCCTCGACGGCGCCGGGCAGTCCTGCGAGCGTTGGAGGTGAGCCGGCGGTCGCCGGGGAGCCAGGCGCTCCAGGCGCTCCAGGCGTCGCCGGTGAGGGTGGGGGGCCTGGCGGTGAAGGTGCTGCTGTCGCGGGGCCCGCTGCGGCGCCCCCCTGTGACCCAGATCTCGACATCCAGCCGACCTCATTCTTCGCCAACCGGCTCCTCCTGACCTTGGTCAAGGGGACCGAGCTGATCGAGCAGAACCCCTTCTTCGCCCGCTCGACCGACGGCAATCAACAGGACACCTGCGGACGCGCGGTCGCCTTCGCTGCGGTCGGCTACGTCCGGTCGGGCGCATCGCTCGCGGAGATCCGCGACCACGTGATGCTCCTCCGGGGCTTCGAAGACGTCCGCTACAGCGGCGAGTCGACCCAGGGCGACACGACCATCGCGACCTACGACGTCGACGCCGGAGGAACCGCGGTCAAGGGCCTGGCCCTCTTCCGACGGGATCGCGGTTGGTACTACTGGTCGCTCTACGAGACCACGCCGGAGCTCTTTCCCCTGCAAGAGGCGATCTTCCGCCGCTCGTTCGGATCGCTGATGATCCGGCCGGTCCGTGAGGGCTAGCCGGATGACCTCCTGCGTGAGGGCGTGGATCTCTTGAAGATCCCTCCTTGTCGGCGCGTGGCTGTGTGATCTTCGCTCGCGGATTCTCTTCGGGTCTTGGCTGACCAGTCCCCTGCGTTTGCGCGAGGGCCTCGCTGAGCTGATCTCAGTCGCAGCTCGTGGTGGGTGCCGCAGCTCGCGGATACCGCGGCCCTGGGTGCACGCTCTTGCCGCAGCATTGTCGCTGCGAACGTCCGCGCCTCGCTCGCCGGATCGGAGCAAGGCGAGGCTGAGCAGATCGCCTCACCGCCAATTCGGCCTCACCGCAGGACGTGAGGGCACACCGACGATGCTCTCTATGGACCCTTGCGGCCCCCCTCAGCTTGGGGTAGAAGGCTCCTCCCCGCCCTGTCCATCTCTGACCCCATCGTCCAGAGGCCTAGGACAGCGGCCTTTCACGCCGCCGACACGGGTTCGAATCCCGTTGGGGTCGTCGGACTGGGCGGGGACTTGGGCTCGTAGCTCAGTTGGTAGAGCGACGGACTTTTAATCCGTTGGTCGCAGGTTCAAGTCCTGCCGGGCTCACTCAGTCGCCGCCGCCAAGGCGGCGATTTTTCTTGGTTCACCCCTAGGAGGCCGCGCCGATGCGGCGGCGCTTCGTCGGTACCAGGAGGACCGACGACACTTCTGGCCCCTGGGCAGGGCGGAGCCCGGGCGAGGATCGCTCGCCCTCGTCAGCCCCACAGATCGGCCAGGGCGCGACCCAAGCTCCGGGGCGAGAGACCGGAGCCGGAGGATCAACGCTCACGCCGGCGAGCGCGACCACCCAGAGTGCTAGTCGAAGATCCGCTCGATCGTGAAGCTGGCGGGCAGGGTCGGATCGCCGGTGACGCGGATGAAGCCGACCGGATCGTGCGGGAGCGGCTCACGAGCGATCCGGCACCCCGGGCTGCAGATCATCCCCTCCATGTAGTGGAAGCGGAGCACGAGGCTCTGCCCGTCGTCCGCATGGGCCTCGCGTACGTCGATCCGATTGAAGCTGGCGTCAACCTCTCCGCGGCCGCCGCGGATGTAGGAGGTCGGCCGGCGGACGCGGAAGATCTTGTGCTGACCGATCGCGCGGACGGGCTCTAGGAGGTCGAGGCGACGCTCGATCTCCGGGAAGTAGGGGTACGAGAAGACGATGTAGTCGACATGGTAGTCGGCCAGGTAGGTCGCGAGCTCGTCGCCGTGGTAGCGCGGCTCATCGGCGCGCAAGCGGAAGATGTTCGCCGCCTCGTGGATCACCCGCCGATCTGGGAAGCCGCCGATCACCGGGCGTTCGATCGCCCCGCTCAGGTACTCGCCGACGAACCAGAGCTGGGCGAGCACGCGGCCGTCGCCGGGGAGCTCGTCGAGGATGGTCGCCAGCTCCCGCATCGGCTCGTCGAGCCCAGGGAGGCGCATCGTCCGCGGCTTGGTCGGGATCCGAGCGCCGCGGTGGTCGACCGAGGTTCGCTCGAGGAGCGGCTGGACCAGCTCAGGGACGAAGAGGCTGACCTCGCCGACGATTCGCGGGGTCAGGAGGACTACGACCAGGAGCAGGAGCCCGCGAGAGCGCTTCGGGAGCGCCCGGAGGGCGAACGGGCGAAGCTGCTCAAAGAGCCAGGGGGCGGCGAAGAGGCCGGCGAAGAGGGTCCCGCTGACGGCAAAACGGTAGGGCTCTGTGAGCTCGATGATGGGGATCAACGAGCCCACATAGCTGAGACCGAAGAGCCAGATGAGGGTAATGAGGGCGAGCGTCTGCCGTGGATCCCGTCGTCGTCGCCAGCGGGCGATCGTGCCGGTGGCCCCGACCAGGGCGGCGAAGCGGAATAGGGTCTGAGGCAGGGAGAAGCCGGTCGTGACCGGGTTGACGAGGACCTCGAGGTAGTCGGCGATGAAGTAGGCCGGCGTCGCCTGACCGACGACCGCCGAGTGGGTCACCCAGCCGAGGTGGGCGAGGGCAGGCGCGAGCCAGTAGAGGTTGACGGCGATCGTCACCAGCGCGGCCGACCAGACCCGGAGATGACCAGCGAGGTCGAGGCGACGCGCGTGCAGCAGGTAGAGCGCGCCGAGCGGGACCACGAGGATGGCGAAGGCCCAGACATGGGTGAGGAGGGCCAGGGGCAGGGCGGTCGCGAGGCCGAGCCAGGCGAGCCAGGGCCTAGAGCTGCGGAGCATCGCCCACATCAGGCCGACGCAGAGGACCGCGAGGTGGCTCGCGGTGGCGAAGGAGACCATCCCCGCGGCCCAGAGGAAGTGGACGGTGGAGTCGAAGTGCCAGAGGAGAACTGCGACGCCAGCGGTCGCGACCAGGTGGGCGCAGCGGTAGCCGAAGAGCCGGGCGGCGGCGACGAGCGAGAGCGGAGCTGTGAGCGAGGATACGACCGCGAAGAGGTTGAACGCCGCTGGTACCGTGAGCCCCAGGCGGGTCAGGGCCAACACCCAGAGGAAGTGGGCCTTGTTGTCGACGTCGAAGATCAGGCCCACAGGATGACCTGCGAGGAGCCCCGGATCGTAGGCCCAGAGGCGTCCGGTCTCCCTGTAGACCTCGAGGAGCACCTGCGTCTGGTGGTAGTGGGTGTGGTAGTCCGGCATGTTGAAGCCGGCGTCGCCAAAGACCACCGCGGCCGGGAAGGCGTAGGCGACGAGGGCGACGTGGAGGAGCGCGATGATCCCCGCCGCGATCATCACAGGGCGACGACGGGGCGGTGCTGGGCGCGGGCGATCGGTCGAGTCGAGGTTTGTCACGGATCCCTAGGTGACCTGGCCTGCGCTGATCGTCAGCCAGAGGCCTGACGTGTGGCCGTGGACCGAGACCCAGGTGATCTCGGCGAGGAAGGTCAGGCCGAGGAGGAGGCGGATCCGCGTCCAGTAGGCGGGGATGGACGCGCGGGTGATCGGCAGTCCGAGGGCGACGATCGGGAGGAGCCCGGCGACGGGGTGGATGAGCAAAGTGCCGTAGGCGGCGCTGACGAGGAGCATGATCCGGATGAGCCGGCCAGTGCCGACCTCGCCGAGGATGACCGCCGTGGTGCGGACCCCGACGGCGAGGTCCTCGGGACGGTCACGGAGGACCTGGATGCTCTCGAAGACCCCAGAGAAGAGGCCCAGCTGGAGGACCAGCGCCCACGCGAGGGGGCTCTGTAGCGGGGCGCCGACCAGCGTCATGGCGACGCCCCAGGCGATCATCGCCGCGACGTCGAGCCCGGCGATCTTCTTGAGTCGCGCCGAATAGGCCCAGCACAGTCCGCCGCCGGCCAGGAGCGGCACGAGCAGCGCCGGGATCCAGAGCAGGGCGATCGCGACGAGGAGGCCGAGGAGGCCGAGCTGTGCGCCGATCGCCGAGCCGCGGTGGGCCGCCAGGAAGCGGGTCATCTCCGGTGCGCGGGTCGTCGACGCGAGGTCGGCGTCGACGTCGAGGAAGTCGTTGTTGAGGTAGACGAGGAGGTTGAGGAGGGCGCCGAAGGCGAGGCGGCCGGCCAGCTCGGGGAGGGCCAACCCGACCGCGATGCCGACCGCTGCAGCGCCGGCGAGGTTGGCCATCTCGAGGCGTCGAAGGCGGAAGTCGGCGACGTCGGCGATGATCCGCAGCGCAGCGCGAACAGGCCCGGTCCTCCGCGAGGAGGGCGACCCTGGGGTCCTCGGCGTGGCGGGGAGCGCTGCGCTCACCGGCTCACCTCCTCGTAGGCGTTGACGACCCTGTAGGTGTTGAGGATCTCGAGGTCCGCGGGGTGGGGCGCTGGGACTTTGATGAAGCCGACGCTGTCCTCAGCGTTGACGGGGGTGCGCTCGATCGTGCAGGAGGGCTCGCAGGCCAGCGTCTCCATCCAGTGGAAGCGGAGGACGACGTCGGCCTTGGGATCCGATCCGCGCAGCTCGATGCGGTTGGTCTCGGCCCTCACCTGGCCGCCGCCGCGGGCGACAAGCCCAGCCGGCGAGAGCACCTCGTAGACGACGAGCGGGCCGAACCTCGCCGCCTGGCGCAAGCTCGCGTAGGTGCGCAGCCAGGGAGCCTCGGGGGCGACGACGATCCAGCGGATCGCGTAGGTCTTCAGGTATCGGAGCAACGGCGCCTCGGCGAGGGCGCCGGTCGGATAGCGGCGATAGAGGTTCGCGCCCGAGTGGGCGAGGTTGCGATAGGTGAAGCCGCCGATCACCTGCGCGTCGGTGGCCCGCGCCAAGAGCTCGCCGATGTGGCCTATCTCGACCAAAAAGCGGCCCTGACCATCGTCGTGCTCGCGGACCCACTCGGTGAGCGCCTCAGCGTCCTCGTTGGCCTTCACCAGGCGGTAGTCGGGGCTCCCCGCAAAGCCGCTGCTGCCGATCCACCAGTGCTGCCGGGACTTCGGCTGCTCCGGCTGCGGCAGCGACCCGTGGACGTAGTAGGTGACCTCCGCGAAGAGGTGCTGGGCCGCCGGGATCATCAAGAGGCCGACGAGCATCGTCGTTGCCCGTGACCACTCTCGCCAGGGGCGAGCCCCGAGGAGAACGCCGAGGTGATCGGCCGCGGGGATGACGGCGATCAGCGCGAGGGGGCCGACGTGACGGTAGGGCTGGATCTGGCCGGTGATGCTGAAGTAGCCGCCGACGTAGGCGAGGGCGCCCAGGGTCAAGAGCGCCGTCGCGAAGGGCAAATGACGGGGATCGCCGCGGCGTCGCCAGCCGAGGAGGGCGAGCACCGCGAGGGCGAGCACGATCCAGCGCGCGGTGGTCCGGCTGCCGATGAGGCCGGTCGTCGACGGATCGATCGACCATTCCAGAAGATCCGCGCCCAGGATCGAGAGGCGCGATTGGCCGTAGATCGCCGAGTCCAGGATGTAGTGCCAGAAGCGGTGGGCGACGAGGAGCCAGTAGCTGTTGACCGCGATCGTCAGGCCGGCGATCCCGAGCACCGCCGCGTGCTCCCTGCGGCCGAGCGTGCGCCTCGCCCGGAGCCAGAGGGCGAGCATCGGCGGCGCGAGGATGAAGAACGAGTAGGGGTGGACGAGGTGGCCTAGCGCCAGGGAGAGCGCGCAGGCGATCGCCTGCCAGGGGCGTCTCTCCTCGGTGAAGCGGTAGAAGAGGGCGAGCGGGAGGAGGGCGAAGTAGGTCGCCGCATCGTAGGCGACCATGCCGATCCACCAGCACCAATGCAGCCAGGCGTCGAACCACCACAGCGCGACGGCGAGGGCCGCGGCGAGCGTCGACCGCCCGGGGCTCAGGTGAAAGAGCCGCGCCGCGGCGTAGACCGTCGGGATGAGCCCTAGGTGGACGAGGAGGGCGAAGCTGTTGAAGGCGTTGGCGTCGCTGAGGCCGAGCCAACCAAGGGCGTAGGTCCAAAGCTCCCAGCCCTTGTTGTCCGCGTCGAAGATGGCGCCCGTCGGGTGACCGGCGAGGAGCTGGACGTCGTAGACCCAGCTTTGACCCCATCCTCGCAGCCCCTCGAGCACCCGCCAGGTCTGGTTGGCGTGGGTCTCGAAGTCGACGTTGGGGAGCGGTCGCCCGGAGAACCACAGCTCCGGAGCGATGAAGAGGGTGAGGAGCGCGAGGTGGACCAGGACCACCGCCGCGATTCCGCCCCTGTCGGACCCCGGTCGCCTCACCATCGTCCGCAGGATATCGCACGGGGCGATTGCGAGCGATCGCCCCGTGTCCCCGCGAGGAGGCCCTCATGGCCGCCGGTCCGCAGGCCTCCTCCTAGGCAGAACATTGGTAATGTTTGCGAGCGCGCATACGTCTGCTAGCGTGTGCTCTCTTTGTTCACCTGTAGATAGAGGACCTCATGCGACAACTCTGGATTGGTACCTTCTTCGCAACCCTGGCCGGTCTCGGGCTCGGTGAGGCGATCGCCGCTCCTGCCGGTTCTCAGAGCGCAGAGGCGCAGCTTCGGGCCTGTGTGAAGTCCTGCTCGGCATCGTCGCTGAAGGTGGATGACCGGGCGACCTGCAAGCTCGAGTGTCGCTATCAGTTTGAGGCCCAGCCCGCGGCCGCGCCGAGACCTGCGGCCGCGCCGAGACCTGCGGCCGCGCCGAG
>Ga0316189_10002370_pt1 | contig 18605 bp, 21 predicted proteins | sample LowCovwburrow_MG_FD_204930 | JGI IMG/M metagenome (GOLD analysis project Ga0316189, IMG submission 204930) | Coastal sediment microbial communities from Maine, United States - Lowes Cove worm burrow | ecosystem: Environmental > Aquatic > Marine > Coastal > Sediment | place: USA: Maine...
CGGTTGAAAAAGCAAAAACTGGCGCTGAAAGATCGAATCCAGAAAATCGAAAATGAACTAACACCAGACATCATTGCTTAAGCGCTGAGGATCGCTATAGTGCCGCTTCCTTTAAACGGGGTACGAGATGGCAAAGATCAAAGTAGGCATTATCATGGGCAGCCAGTCGGACTGGGCCACCATGAAAGCCGCAGCCGACATTCTGGATGAACTGGGCATCGCATATGAGACAAAGATCGTCTCTGCGCACCGCACGCCTGACCGGCTTTGGGAATATGGCAAAACCGCTGTCTCAAGGGGACTAAATGTCATCATTGCAGGTGCTGGAGGGGCCGCTCATCTGCCGGGTATGATGGCGTCCAAAACCCGAGTGCCTGTCGTTGGTGTCCCCGTACAGACAAAAGCTCTGTCCGGTGTGGATAGTCTTTATTCCATCTTGCAAATGCCCAAAGGCTACCCGGTTGCCACCATGGCAATCGGGGCAACTGGTGCTGCAAATGCAGGCCTGATGGCGGCGGGTATTCTTGCAATTCATGACACCGATATTGCATCCCGTCTCGACGCATGGCGTGACGCCCTGTCTAACTCTATTCCGGAAATACCCCAAGATGACTGATCCACTCGCGTCTGGCGCCACCATTGGCATTTTAGGCGGCGGTCAGCTTGGCCGGATGCTCTCGGTTGCGGCGGCCCGACTTGGCTTTAAAACCCATATATTTGACCCTGGTGCGAACCCACCTGCAGGGCAGGTCTGCGACGCTGTTACGACTGCTTCTTACGAGGATAAGGCCGCGCTGCTGGCTTTCGCTGATGCGGTAGACGTTATCACCTTTGAATTTGAAAACATCCCGACAACCGCACTCGATATACTGGAAAGCCACCGCCCCATTCACCCCAATCGCGAGGCGCTCCGAGTCTCGCAAGACAGGCTTGTCGAAAAAGAATTCCTTCAAAGTCTCGGCCTCGCCACCGCGCCATTCGCGGCAGTAGACTCACTTGCAAATCTCAACAACGCAATTGCCAGAATTGGCACTCCTGCAATCTTAAAGACCCGACGTTTCGGCTATGACGGGAAAGGCCAGGTGCGTATCAAGACCCCGGGCGAAGCCGAAACGGCCTATGCGTCTATGGCTGATGCACCATCAATACTCGAAGGGTTCGTTGATTTCAGCCGCGAAATTTCAGTTATTGGCGCGCGTAACAGCGATGGGGCCGTCTCTTGCTACGATCCCGGCGAAAATATCCATAAAGACGGAATTTTACACACAACAACCGTTCCGGCGCAGATTTCCAACGCTCTGAGAACCGACGCGGTGTTACTGGCAGGGCGCATCCTTAACGCCCTCGATTATGTTGGTGTTATGGGTGTCGAACTTTTTGTGACTGATTCAGGCCTGATCGTGAATGAAATTGCACCACGCGTGCATAATTCGGGGCACTGGACGCAAAACGGCTGTGTGATCGACCAGTTTGAACAACATATCCGCGCAGTTTCTGGCTGGCCCTTAGGTGATGGGCAACGACATTCTGATGTCGAGATGCTGAACTTGATTGGCGAAGATATGACTATGGTCCCAACCCTCGCAAAAGAACGAAACGCCGCAATCCATCTTTACGGAAAAGCCGACGTAAAACCGGGCCGGAAGATGGGACATGTCAACCGACTGTTAAGCAAACCTTAAGCACCAGTTTCAATAAATATCCCCGCCGGAGGCAAAAAAGTTGAAAATCCTTTAAAAGGATTTTGCCTCCGGCCGGGATATTTATGGGAAAAAGAAATTTATGGTTGGCCGGCAAGACGAGAGAGCGCTTCGCTGTAGCCCATATTTTTATCAAACCGGCCCTCGCTCAGGAACAGCATCGTCTGTGCCACGACCAGCGGGTTGTTCATCATGAAGGTATGTGTCACGGGCAGAACAATATGGGCATCCATACCGCCTAGCCGCGTGGAACCTACCGCCACCTTTCCATCATCAGGTCCTGTAATGACGGCTGAGTAAATCGGGTTTAGCGATCGGTTTCCCGCTATTACACCCAATTCGAACCTGGCCGCGCCAAGACGGTTGGGCATGCTTTCTGAATCTGTCCCAAGTTCCAGCCCCGCTGGGCCATTTATCCAGCGAAAAGGGCCCAGATCGCCAAAAGCGTCCACCAGTTCCGAGCCATGATTTGGAGGCGCAAGCATAACAACGCGACCCATGGTTTTAGGTCGGTTGTTCTTAAGCCATGCCCGAACAAGTATTCCCCCCATGGAATGCGTTACAAAGTGTGTTCGCTGCGCACCACACGCAACGACTGCGTCGGGCAGCGTTTCAGCAACCAGTTCTTCAATCGGCGCGTTGGTAGATCGATGAGCGGGTACAACTGTTTTATACCCTGACCGTGTCAGCGCCTCTTCCATCACGGCCAGCGATGCGGGTCCACGCGCCAACCCATGTAGAAGGATCACGCAATCCGCAGCCGCCTGAAGCGGCCACATAACAAAGATCAGAAGTGTAAAGAGATACCGCATTGAGGTGATATAGGTGAATTGAATGATGGTTTCGAGACCTACTTGTACGCGCCGGGGTTCAAAGGCATTCTGCGGCCATGGACCATATACTCAGCTCAAAATCGCCACGGCTGGCAGCGCGCGCGATCATATTGCACGAAGAACGGTTGCTATTGGTTAATGCTTACCCTGCAGGCCTGTCAGATCTATGGTGCGCGCCGGGTGGCGGAGTTGAACGCGGAAGCTCGTTGCATGACAGCCTTACCCGGGAAATTTACGAAGAAACTGGCCTTTCAATCACTGTCGGCACGCCTGCGCTCGTCAATGAATTTCACGATCCATCGCGGGATTTTCATCAGGTCGACATCTACTTTCGTTGCCATATCAACTCTGGCTCTCTGGATCTGAAGTGGCAGGACCCGGAAGGTATTGTTTCTTGTCGTAAGTTTTTCACACGAACTGACATGTCGGATATTCGTTTCAAGCCAGACAGTCTGGCAGATGTTGCGTGGAGCACGGACGACGCGATTTCTTATGACCCGATCGAGCTCATCGTGCGATAAACCGTTTATGCAAGCGAATGAATGAACCGTATACTAACGCCTGATCGAAATTGCGATTCCACCCAAAACCAATACAGCTGCGATCAGGAACCTCAGGGTAAGGGCCTCTCCCAGAAAAACCATTCCGCCCGCCAATGCAATAATAGGCACCGTAAGCTGCGCGACTGCGGCAATGCTCGCATCAAGCCGGGGAAGAACCGTGTACCACAGAGCATAGCCAAGCCCTGATGTGACAACACCCGAAAGAACAGCAAGGGCTACGCCCCAAAGGGTGATTGGCAAAACATCTGGGAAAACCAACAATGGGAGTAGCCCCAAGGGCACGGCGAGTGTGAAATTCACAGCGGTTGCCGCCAGCGGATCTTTTGCTTTTCGACCATGAAGGGAATAGATACCCCACCCCAGAGCTGCGGCTGTCATCAGGCCTGCACCCAGAATTTCCGGAGCGGCAGCACCCCCTGGCCACAGCAGATAGACCAGACCGGCAAACGCGACCCCAGCCCCAAGCCAGCGCGTCAGGGGAAGCCGTTCTGACGAAAGCAGTGCACCCGCGAACATTGTGATCTGGACGCCACCAAACAGGATCAGCGCGCCAACACCAGCGTCTAGCGTGACATAGGCAAACGAGAACCCAATGATATATAAAACAAGCGAAAGCGGCCCGGTAATGCCCCCAAACTGGCTGCTTAAACTCGCCCCATTTCGCACCCAAACCATTAAGGCCAGTGCTAAAGCCCCCGATACCAACCGGATCGAGGCAAAACCAGAAGGTCCGATTGCCCCATCTGCCAAAGCGAGGCGATTCAATACAGAATTTGCCGCAAAGGCGACCATCGTCAGAACTGTAAGAAGGATCAGGCGTAAAGGATCGTTTTGCGAGGCTTTCACTTTAACTTCATTTCTTTTCCATTTGGGCAGGCCCGCGACTTAGAACGTCTTCGACATTTTGACTTTGTTCCCGCTTCGCTCAACCTCTTGCCATCCAAGATGGATGTAAAGTGAAACATTTTCCGGCATATCAACATGCGTGGACAGGCGCATCTCGGTATATCCCAGCTCAATGCATTCACGCTCTGCGAGCGAGATCAACGCACCCCCTAGTCCCTGCCCTTTCGCTTTGGGGTCTACCGCAATATTCGCGAGGCGTAGGGCTGCACCCTCGTTAACAAGGACGATTCCACCCCAAATTTCACCGTTACTTTCAGCGACCCAGACATTGTGGTTTGCGATGTCGTCCTCAATCCCTTCGGTCACAGCAGGCAAATCAGCTATCCGGTTGCGATAAACCGCGTAAGCGGCAGCAATACACTCTTTAAATTGAGTTGCATCCGATGGCTGGGCGCGCCTTATCTGCCAGTTCTTCATTGTATTCTCAGTGGTTTCAAATTCTTGCCATGTATAAAGATTGCTACGCGCAAAAGAAAAGGGGCCTCGAAAGACCCCTTTCCGTTAACCAACAGGTTGGCGTGACTTACATCATGCCGCCCATGCCGCCCATGCCGCCCATGTCTGGCATACCGCCACCAGCGCCAGCGCCTTCTTTAGAAGGCTTGTCAGCAACCATAGCTTCGGTTGTGATCAGCAAGCCAGCGATAGAGGCCGCATCTTCGAGTGCAGTACGAACCACTTTGGCAGGGTCGATAACGCCGAATTTGAACATGTCGCCATATTCTTCGGTCTGAGCGTTAAAGCCAAAGGTCGGGTCTGTGCTTTCACGGACTTTGCCCGCTACGACAGCACCGTCAACACCAGCGTTTTCTGCGATCTGACGCAGCGGTGCTTCGAGTGCTTTACGCACGATCGTAATACCAGCGTTTTGATCAGAGTTATCGCCAGTCAGCCCTTCGAGCGTTTTTGCTGCCTGAACCAGAGCAACACCACCGCCAACGATAACACCTTCTTGAACGGCCGCACGGGTCGCGTTCAGGGCATCGTCTACGCGGTCTTTGCGCTCTTTCACTTCGATTTCGGTCATGCCGCCAACGCGGATGACTGCAACACCGCCTGCGAGTTTCGCAACACGTTCCTGCAGTTTTTCACGGTCGTAATCAGAAGAAGTTTCTTCGATCTGACCGCGGATCTGCGCAACACGTGCTTCGATCTCTGCTTTTTCGCCAGCGCCGTCGATGATTGTTGTTTCATCTTTGGTGATGGTGACTTTTTTGGCAGAACCCAGCATGTCCATAGTGACGGATTCAAGTTTCATGCCCAGATCGTCAGAAATCACCTGACCACCGGTCAGGATAGCAATGTCTTGCAACATGGCTTTGCGGCGATCGCCGAAACCAGGTGCTTTAACAGCTGCAATTTTCAATCCGCCACGCAATTTGTTAACAACGAGAGTTGCAAGCGCTTCGCCTTCAACATCCTCAGAAATGATCAGCAGTGGTTTTTGCGACTGGATAACAGCCTCGAGCAGCGGAACCATTGGCTGAAGCGAAGACAGTTTCTTTTCGTGTAGCAGGATGACGACGTCTTCCAGATCTGCGATCATTTTGTCAGGGTTGGTGACGAAATAAGGTGACAGGTAGCCACGATCAAACTGCATACCTTCAACAACATCGGTTTCTGTTTCCAGACCTTTGTTTTCTTCGACGGTGATTACACCTTCGTTGCCAACGCGCTGCATGGCGTCTGCGATTTGGCGGCCAATTTCAGCTTCGCCGTTTGCAGAGATCGTACCAACCTGCGCAACTTCGTCGCTGTCTTTTACAACCCGCGAAGCAGCTTTAATCGACTCAACAACTTTTGAAACAGCGATGTCGATACCGCGCTTCAGGTCCATTGGGTTCATGCCAGCGGCAACCGATTTCAGGCCTTCTTTAACGATAGCTTGGGCCAGAACAGTCGCGGTTGTTGTACCGTCGCCTGCTTCGTCATTGGTGCGAGAGGCAACCTCTTTCACCATTTGGGCGCCCATGTTTTCGAACTTGTCTTCAAGCTCGATTTCTTTTGCAACGGTAACACCATCTTTGGTGATGCGTGGTGCGCCAAAGGATTTGTCGATAACGACGTTACGGCCTTTGGGACCAAGTGTTACTTTCACAGCATCTGCGAGGATATTAACGCCGCGCAACATACGATTGCGGGCATCGGTATCGAATTTGACTTCTTTAGCCATATTGCAAACTCCTAAAGTCTGTTTCTATTTTGAAGGGGACAGGGGGCGGATCAGGTAATGATGCCCAGGATGTCGCTTTCCTTCATCATCAGCAGCTCTTCGCCGTCGACGGTAACTTCGGTGCCGGACCATTTGCCAAACAGAATCTTGTCGCCGTTTTTCACAGCCATTTCGATCAGTTCGCCAGAATCTTTCCGCGCACCTTCGCCACAAGCGATAACTTCGCCTTCAGCTGGTTTTTCTTTTGCGGTGTCTGGAATGATCAGGCCGCCTGCTGTTTTCTCATCGCCTTCAACGCGACGAACGAGCACACGGTCGTGCAGCGGTTTCAATGCCATCTCTAGAACGCTCCTTGGTTCGAGGTTTATGTACTGTTGTCACTCGTCCCTGCCGAGTGCTAACGACATGGAAATAAGGATGACAGACGGGTGAGTCAACCAGAAGACTGCGAAATTTTGTTATTACAATTTGGCTTTGCTAAAATCCGACCCAACGTTTCACGTTACTTGGGCGCAAACCCATAGGATTTCAGGCCACTTAAGCCCGTCGGCGTAACGGTATAAACCCCCGTAGAAACGCGTTCAAACCAACCATAGTGATCGTCAGACATAATTCGCGTCGCATTCTCGACGCCTGTTGTATGGGCAACCTCTGCACCTTTGGTGGCCCCGTTCTCAGCCAAATACCCAGCGCAACGCAGAGCATCCTGTCGATAGGCTGTAACCAGCCCTTTTCGCGTTGCACCGCCAGTGTTCGGATCGCCCTCACGACGCGCGAATTCGCGAAGCAGACGGGTTTTCTTCGTCTTAGATTTGCGTGGCTTGAAGGGCCCCGGGTCAAGATGCACCTCGACCAGTTGATCACGCAAACGAACCGTAATCAGACCCAGCCCCAATCGACGGCAAAGGCTGATATTATCTTTTAGTGTTTTGTTGAACAAACGCCCCTTCCCTCTGGGAACCGCCAGATACACAATATCTGTAACCGCCTGACGCGCGACACCCTGATGAAACAGCGAAAGGGAAAAGCCGGTTTTCAGTTCTACAATCACAGGCTCTTCTTCGTCACGACAAGCCACAACATCAGCAGCCAGAACCTCGCTTTTGACAACATAACCCTGTGACTGAAGATATGCTTTGATAGGAGGATAGAGTTCAGTTTCGCGCAAACGGGTCATAGTTTCTTTTAACTTCAAGAAACCTGCGTGTCAGGAAAAACTGCCCGGCTTTCGAGAATGTTTTTATGGGCCAAAAAGCCACAGCAAGGCCGCGTGACAACCTAGGACCACCCCCCTATAAGGACGACAAAATTTACCCTGAAATGGACCGCAACATGACAACCTTAGTTTTTGGCCACAAGGCCCCCGACACTGATTCAACCGGCTCGCCTATTATCTGGGCATGGTACCTGAACGAAATCAAAGGAACGCAAGCCAAACCAGTGCTGCTTGGAATGCCAAACACTGAAGCTGCCTTTGTCGTGAACCGCTGGGGGTTTGAAACACCCGAGATCATTTCGGACGTCACAGCCGATGACACCTGCGTCGTTGTTGATACCAACAATCCTGCTGAACTGCCCGAAGCAATCAACGACGCGAACGTTGTGCAGATCATTGACCACCACCTCCTGGTCGGTGGCCTGAAAACACGTGGGCCCATCGACATCACAATCCGCCCTCTCGCCTGCACCGCAACCATCATGTATGACCTGATGGGTGACGACGCGGCGAAAATGCCCGACAATATCAAAGGCGCAATGCTGTCCTGCATTCTGTCTGATACGCTCGCGTTCCGCTCACCAACAACAACCGATGCAGATCGTGCACTGGCAGAAAAGCTCGCAGGCGAACTAGGCATCAATATCACTGATTATGCTTCTGAAATGTTCGAAGCGAAGTCTGACGTTTCTGCCTTCACTGACGCCGAACTGCTGCGGATGGATTCAAAAGAATACACTGTTGGTGACACTAAATTCCGTGTCTCGGTTCTGGAAACCACGGCACCAAAAATCGTCCTCGACCGTAAAGCCAGCCTGATGGAGAGCATGACCACCGTCGCAGCCGAAGATGGTGTTGATCAGGTCTTGTTGTTCGTCGTCGATATTCTGAGCGAAGAAGCAACCATGCTAATCCCGAATGAACTGACAAAAACCGTGGCTGAAAAAAGCTTTGGCGCGACTGTCGAAGGCGACGCAGTCGTTCTGCCGGGCGTGATGAGCCGCAAAAAACAGATTATTCCTAATCTGGCGGTCTGATCCGAACCAAAGTAAGAACAACGGGGCGCTTTTTAGCGCCCCTTTTTTCTGCATCTGCAATAAGATCATTTTGCGCATATGATGCGCGAAGAACATATTCACCTGCCGAGGATCAAATGACGCAAATTATCGAAGCACTCGACGACATATCTGCACGCTACGATGCGCTGTTTGTCGATCTCTGGGGATGTCTGCACAACGGTCTGGAACCATTTCCGGACGCAGTAAACGCGTTACAGCGTTTCCGAGCAGGCGGAGGGAAAGTTGTGCTGCTTACCAACTCCCCTCGTCCCCGCGCCAGCGTTGAGGTGCAGCTTGAACAGATAGGTGTCCCAAAAGACTGCTGGGATACAATCACCACATCCGGCGACAGTGCGCGCGCAGCTATGTTTCAGGGTGTCGTTGGCGAAAAGGTCTTTCACATCGGCAAGAAGGATGAGGAAGGCTTTTTCACCAAGCTTAAAATTATCGAAGATGCCGCAGATATTTCGCTGGTGTCACTGCAAGACGCTGAAGGCATCGTCTGTACTAGCCCGGAAGACCCGCTTGCCCTGCCCGAGGTTTATCGCCCGCAATTCTTGTATGCGAAACAAAAAGGTCTAAAACTGCTTTGCGCCAATCCGGATATCGTTGTCGACCGGGGGGAGCGGCGCGAATGGTGTGCAGGTGCATTGGCGGCGCTTTACACGGAAATGGGCGGTGAAAGCCTGTATTTTGGCAAACCGCACCCTCCGATCTACGACCTCGCACACCGAAGGTTGTTGGCGCTTGGCACCGATTACCCCGACCATCGCATCCTGTGCATCGGTGATGGAATCGCAACCGATATTCAGGGTGCCACAGGTGAGGATCTTGATTCGCTGTTTATATCTGGTGGCTTAGCAGCAACAGAAACCAAGACAGTCCGGCAGCCTGACCCAGCTGCGCTTGACGCGTATCTTGGGGCTGCACAGCTCACCCCACGCTATTCCATTGGGTTTTTACGCTAATCGTTGCCAAAACAGCAACAAAATCCGCCACGCAATAATATTTCACCAGAAACGCGAAATTTGCCGTTTTATTACTTTACGACTTGCCTGCACTGCAGCGATCCTTTATGCTGCAGTGCAACATAATCCTTCTGGAGAGACGGGATGCTCGACAATATGCCGCGTGGAACAATCTGCATAGAAGACATCGAAATCGGCATGAGCCGACATTTGAGCAAAGAAGTCACTGACCGTGACATCGAAATGTTTGCAGAAGTGTCGACAGACCGAAATCCGGTGCATCTGGATGATGCCTATGCGCAAGACACAATTTTCGAAGGGCGTATTGCGCATGGCATGCTGACAGCCGGGCTGATCTCTGCAGTCATTGGCGAGCAGCTTCCCGGGCACGGCACAGTTTATCTTGGCCAGACATTGAAATTTATGGCACCGGTACGCCCTGGAGATGTGGTCTATGCCGAAGTCGAAGTCATCGAAATCGACTATTCCCGTCGCCGGGTAAAAATGGACTGCCATTGTGCTGTTGATGGCAAAGTTGTGCTGAAAGGCGAGGCAATCGTACTTGCCCCAAGCCGGAAATTCGACTGACGACTTGCAAGGGCGCTTAGGCCTCGGTAGTTGGTCTTATGCGTATTGTTCGAGACACCCAGTTTGTGGAAGAAATAGATCGCGGTGCCAGTGCCGCGATTGGCAACTTTGATGGGGTGCATCGCGGCCATCAGGTTGTTATCGAAATTGCCCGTGAGCAGGCCGAAGGACTGGGCTGCCCGCTTGGCGTTATGACGTTTGAGCCACACCCGCGCCAGTATTTTGCCCCCGACGCCCCACCCTTTCGACTGATGAATGCCGATGCACGCGCACACCGGCTTGAAAAACTCGGGGTGGAACGGCTTTACGAACTTAACTTCAACAGTGTTTTATCTTCACATTCAGCGCGTGAGTTCGCAGAACATGTGATCGTAGAAGGTCTTGGATTACGTCATATCGTGGTTGGCGAGGATTTCTGCTTTGGCAAAGGTCGATCCGGAAACGCGAAAGACTTGAAGGCCTTTGGCGAAGAACTGGGGTTTGGTGTCACGGTTGTTCCGCTCGTTTCTGATGTTAAGGGTGAATTTTCTTCCACCTCAATCCGCAACGCCCTGACCGATGGCCGGCCTGGTGATGCCGCGCGAATGCTAGGCCACTGGCACCGCATTGAAGGAGAAGTGATCCACGGCGAACAGCGCGGACGAGAGCTGGGATACCCAACGACGAACATGTCAATCGACGGGCTGCACCCGCCAAAATTTGGGGTCTACGCCGTCAAGGTTGAAGTTCTGGATGGCCCGCACGCAGGCCAATACGACGGGGCAGCCAGCATGGGTGTCAGACCAATGTTTGGTGTCAATCAACCAAACCTTGAAACTTATCTATTCGATTTCAAAGGCGATCTTTATGGAGCAAACCTTTCAGTCGCGCTTATCGAGTATCTGCGACCAGAGCTGAAGTTTGAAAGCCTTGACGCCCTGATCGCACAAATGGATGCAGATTGCGCCAAAGCGCGCGTAATTCTCGCTGACGTGTGATCCTATGCAAGATCCGATAAACCGCGATGGGCTACGACCGAAATTCTGGGAAAAAGTAGCATTAAAGAACCTAACCGCAAAAGAGTGGGAAGCACTTTGTGACGGCTGCGGAAAATGCTGTCTGAACAAGCTGGAAGATGAAGAATCCGGCGAAGTTGTGTTTACCCGTGTGGCCTGCCGGTTGCTTGATGACCAAACCTGCCGCTGTGGGCAATATGATATCCGTAAGCAGTTTGTACCCGAATGTGTTGTTCTGACGCCCAAAACCCTGCCTGATGTTGCGTATTTTATGCCCGCCACCTGTGCCTACCGTCTTTTGCACGAAGGCAAGCCGCTTTACGACTGGCACCCGCTTATTTCCGGAACACCAGAGTCGGTACACGAAGCGGGTCAGTCGGTGCGCGGCTGGACGGTACCTGAATTCGAAATCTCAGAAGAAGACTGGGAAGACTATGTGATCGAGGAACCCTGCTGATGTTTTTTGCCTCCGACAATTCTGGCCCGGTGCATCCAAGTGTTATGGATGCCTTGGTGCACGTGAACGAAAGCTACGCGATGCCTTATGGCGCAGATGCCCTGATGGACAACGTTCGCACCCGCATCCGTGAAATATTCGAGGCACCAGAAGCTGCCGTCTATCTGGTAGCGACAGGGACAGCAGCGAATTCGCTAGCTTTGGCCACACTCTGTAATCCCTGGGAGACAGTATTCTGTTCTACGGTCGCCCATATCCACGAAGACGAATGTAACGCACCAGAGTTTTACACGGGCGGTGCTAAGCTGACCCTAGTCAAAGGCGACGACGCAAAGTTCACAGCAGACGCGTTGCGTGAAGCCGTCGAAAAAGAAGAAACCCGTGGCGTTCACGGCCCTCAGCGTGGGCCGGTATCAATGACCCAGGCGACAGAGCGTGGAACGATCTACAGTCTCGATGGAATTCGTTCCATTGCCAAAACGGCCAAGGCCTTTGGTCTGCCTGTCCATATGGACGGCGCGCGGTTCACAAATGCGCTTGTTGCGCTGGATTGCAGCGCCGCTGAAATGACGTGGAAAGCGGGGGTCGATGTCGTCAGTTTCGGGGGCACCAAAAATGGCCTGATGGGGGTAGAGGCGGTTATCTTTTTTGACCCGAAACATGCATGGGAATTTGAGCTGCGTCGCAAACGCGGAGCGCATCTTTTTTCCAAGCACCGGTACCTTTCGGCTCAGTTGGTCGCCTATCTGGATGATGATCTGTGGCTTCGATCGGCTAAAGCCGCAAACGACGCGACAGCGCGGCTGGCGCGTGGGCTAAAGCAAATCGAAGGGACAACCTTTGTGCATGAACCCGCTGTCAATATGATCTTTGCGGGATGGTCGCGTGCAGGGCACCAACGTCTTCACGACGCTGGCGCTCAGTACTACATCTGGGAAGGTGCATTAGACGGAAGTGACCCGGATGAGATATTAACAGCCCGGCTGGTGACCGACTGGTCAATGACGGATGAAAACATCGGCCGGTTTCTTGATCTGGTTCGGGGGTAACAGTACCCCCTTCTCAGCCGCTACCAAAACCCTGCAAACCTAGATCTTTCCAGCGAGGTGCAGGTCCAGATCATCTAGTCTGTCCTGTCCCCAAAACCTTTGGTCTGAATCCGTGACATAAAAGGGTGATCCGAATGCGCCATGCTTCACTGCGTCTTCCAAGTTTGCAGCGTAGGTTTCAGCCCCGGCAAGCAAGCCACTGTCAGCCAGGCTTGGATCAAATCCCGCTGCTTCCAGACACCCTCTGATAACGCCATCATCGGCAATGTTTTTTTCTTCCGCCCAACACGCCGCCAAAAAACTGTGTGCTAGCTTCCCTAAATCACCTCCGCCTGCGTTTTGAGCCGCGATGATGGCATACGCACTCGGCGCCATATTCGTCGGAAAGAACGCGGGCTTCGAATTAAGCGGCAACCCGGTTTTTTTCGCCTGTCTTTCTATTTCCTGTGCGCGCATTTCAATTCGCGAAGGATGCCGATCTTTTGGTGGAACGCCACCCGTGCGCGAAAATAGCGCCATAAGATCCAAAGGTTTGTAGGTGATGGTCGCCCCGTGCTTAGCAGAAATTTCTTCCAACCGGGTCCCTGCGAGATAGGCAAAGGGTGAAATTGTTGCGAAATAGTAATCTATATGAGCCATTTGGCCCTCCTGGCGTGTTGCATTCTTTGCAAGACCCTAGCTGGGTGGTAAGCGGTGTCAACGTGACGATTCTGTCATCTCGACGACTTCACCTGGGGACCAAAAACATGCCGACCGTTACTGAACCGAAACTCATTTCCGGTAATGCCAACCTAAGTCTGGCAAAATCTATTGCCCGCAGAATGTCGATGCACCGTGGTGTTAACATTGACCTAGTTGATGCTCGCGTAGAGCGCTTCAATGATCAGGAAATCTTTGTCGAAGTCTACGAAAATGTACGCGGCGAGGATATGTTCATAATCCAGCCAACGTCTAATCCTGCCAATGACAACCTGATGGAGCTGCTTATCATGGCGGATGCGCTTAAACGCTCTTCAGCAGCACGTGTCACAGCAGTGATTCCCTATTTTGGTTACGCCCGGCAAGATCGCCGCACAAAGGCACGGACCCCCATTACCGCGAAACTTGTCGCAAACATGATCACCGGAACAGGTATTGAGCGGGTCTTAACGATGGATCTGCACGCAGCGCAGATTCAGGGTTTCTTTGATATCCCGGTCGACAACCTTTATGCATCCCCAGTTTTCGCGCTCGATATCCAGCACCAGTTTAAAGACAAGCTGAATGATGTGATGATCGTTTCCCCAGACGTTGGTGGTGTTGCACGCGCGCGCGAACTGGCGCAGCGGATTGGCTGCCCACTTTCGATCGTTGACAAGCGACGTGAGAAGGCAGGCGAAGTTGCGGAAATGACAGTCATCGGTGATGTGACTGGCAAGACATGTATAATCGTCGATGACATTTGCGATACCGCTGGCACGCTCTGCAAGGCGGCTGAAGTGCTGATTCAAAGCGGCGCAAAAGAGGTCCATTCCTACATCACGCACGGCGTTCTGTCTGGCCCGGCTGTAGAGCGCATTACCAATTCAGTCATGAAAAGTCTGGTGATCACAGATTCGATCGAGCCAACTAAACAAGTTAAAGCTGCTAAAAATATCCGTATTGTGCCAACTGCGCCAATGTTCGCGCAAGCAATCCTCAACATCTGGCACGGCACTTCGGTTTCATCGCTATTTGACGTAAAAACACTCGGGCCAATTTATGAAGGCATGTACAGCAGCTAACCAAGCCTAAAGACTTTGATGCCTCGTCATCCCGCAATTTAGAAGATTTGGCGTGCGTTTCTTCGCACAAACGGGGCTTTTTTAGTAAAGCTCCCATTCTTCCTCGTCAGGCAAATCGCCAATCGCGATCCAGGACGCCCGTATACGGGCGACCCTGCTGTCAGCCCATGTACGAAAGACGAGATCAAAACCTGTTTTTGAAATATTTTCTGCCTGTATGTCCGCGCGCATGTTTGTGAGGCGGTCCATGTCCCACATTGACATGGAAACCTGCACGACAGGAATTGACTGAAATACAGATGAGAATTTCACTCTTGCACGCGACGCACGCGGGCCGGTTCCGGTCCACATGTCACCGCCATCCTCAAAATCAGAGAACAGCGTTTTTTCCCCTTGGTCGACACCAACCAGATGGCTGTGCAATCGCTTCATTCAAAATACCTTTCGGACTGAACCTTATCCGGAGAAATTGGCAAAACATTGCCCCGAATACGTCAAAGCCCCGCAAAGAAGTAGCGGGGCTTTGAAATCTGTTCAGAAAACCGGATATCAGCTTGCTGTTAGCCCAATTTCAGATGCTAACGCCGCAATATCGGCAACGCGCTTAGCAGTCACATCCTTTTCCTCAGGTCTTGCCTGTTGCTGCTTTTCAGCGGCGTCGGCAGCAAACCCGTTCAGAATGTCCTGCGTCATCTCAGACACTGGTAGCGCGTGTTCTGCCAATACAGAGGCCGCGCCGCTGGTAATTTCAGCAAAACCGCCACTGACGACGTACTCTGTTGTTCCTTCAGAACTGACAACCCGCACGATTCCGGGACGCAATGTCGTAATGACAGGTGCGTGGTCCGGCATCGCGGTCATGTCGCCATCAGCTCCCGGAAGCTGGATTTCCGTCGCCTGAACAGAAGCAAGCCTGCGTTCGGGCGACACCAGGTCGAATTGCATCGTATCGGCCATCAGGCCCTCCCTTAGGCTGCGTCTGCTGCCATTTTCTCGGCTTTAGCGACAACTTCGTCGATGCCACCAACCATATAGAAAGCACCTTCAGGCAAGTGGTCGTATTCGCCAGCAACAACAGCTTTGAACGAAGAAATCGTATCCGCCAGCGGAACCTGTTTTCCGTCAGAACCGGTGAACACTTTCGCAACGTCGAATGGCTGGCTGAGGAACCGCTGAATTTTACGCGCACGTGCAACAGTCAGCTTATCTTCTTCGCTCAGTTCGTCCATACCAAGGATGGCGATGATATCCTGAAGCGACTTGTAACGCTGCAAAATTTCCTGAACGTCAGTTGCCACTTTATAATGCTCATCCCCGATAACAGACGGGTCAAGAAGCCGCGAAGTTGAGTCAAGTGGATCAACAGCAGGATAAATACCAAGCTCTGAAATCGCACGCGACAGAACGGTTGTCGCATCGAGGTGCGCAAACGATGTCGCTGGTGCAGGGTCGGTAAGGTCATCCGCAGGTACGTAGATCGCCTGAACGGAAGTAATCGAACCAGCTTTGGTCGATGTAATCCGTTCTTGCAGCGCACCCATGTCAGTTGCCAGTGTTGGCTGATAGCCCACAGCAGATGGAATACGGCCCAAAAGTGCTGACACCTCGGAACCCGCCTGTGTAAAGCGGAAGATGTTATCAACGAAGAACAGAACGTCTGTACCAGATTGGTCTCGGAACTGTTCGGCCAAGGTCAGACCTGACAGAGCAACACGCATACGTGCTCCGGGAGGTTCGTTCATCTGGCCATAGACCAGCGCCACTTTGGATTTTTCCAGATCATCCGGAACGATAACGCCGGATTCGATCATCTCGTGGTAAAGGTCGTTTCCTTCACGTGTCCGCTCTCCAACACCGGCGAACACAGAAAAGCCTGAGTGCACTTTAGCAATGTTGTTGATCAGTTCCATGATGAGAACGGTTTTACCCACACCTGCACCACCGAAGAGGCCGATTTTACCGCCCTTCGCATAAGGCGCCAGAAGGTCGATCACCTTGATGCCTGTTTCCAGCACCACAGATTCTGTCGACTGTTCCGAAAACGCAGGAGCGTCCCGGTGGATCGAACGGTGCTCATCCGCTTTTACAGGGCCCTTTTCGTCAACCGGATCACCGGTCACGTTCAGGATACGGCCCAACGTTGCATTGCCGACCGGCACCTGAATTGGAGCGCCAGTGTCTTCAACCACTGCGCCGCGAACCAAGCCTTCGGTCGCATCCATCGCGATACAGCGTACTGATCTTTCGCCAAGATGCTGGGACACTTCAAGAACCAGTTTCTTGCCATTATTTTCTGTGTTCAGCGCGTTCAGAATTTCGGGAAGTGCATCCTCGAACTGAACGTCGACAACGGCGCCGATGACCTGAGTCACTTTGCCTTTTGCATTTGCCATGTCGTTTCTCCGGTTCTTTAGAGCGCTTCAGCGCCCGAGATAATTTCGATAAGCTCGTTCGTGATAACTGCCTGACGCGAACGGTTGTAAATGATCGTCAATTTGTCGATCATTTCACCAGCATTGCGTGTTGCGTTGTCCATAGCGGACATCCGTGCGCCTTGCTCAGACGCGCCATTCTCTAGCAGAGCGGCGAAAATCTGGGTGGCAATACCACGTGGCAGAAGATCAGCAAGGATTTCTTCTTGATCAGGCTCGTAGTCGTAAACCGTACCCGTTTCACCCGTATCTTCAAAAGTTGCAGGGATAACCTGCTGTTCAGTCGGTATCTGACTGATCACGCTCTCGAAGCGGTTGTAGAAAAGGGTTGCCACGTCAAATTCGCCTGCAATAAAGCGGTCGATAACCCCGCCCGCAATCCCATCGGCGTTGGCGTAACCAACACGTTTGACCTCGGAAAGGTCAACGTGATCGACGAAATGACTGCTGTATTCACGCTTAAGCTGCTCTCGACCCTTCTTGCCAACGGTCAAAATCTGCACCGTTTTACCGGAAGCGATCAGCTGTTCAGCCTTGGCACGTGCAAGTTTAACAATTGACGAGTTGAAGCCGCCACAAAGCCCCCGTTCCGCCGTCAACACCACCAATAGGTGCTTCTGGTCGGAACCGGTCCCTGCGAGCAGTTTAGGCGCGGAGTCTGATTTGCCAACTGAAGCTGCCAACCCACTCAGAACGGCATTCATCCGCTCTGCGTATGGGCGTCCAGCTACAGCAGCGTCCTGCGCACGGCGAAGTTTTGCCGCGGCGACCATCTGCATGGCCTTCGTGATCTTGCGAGTCGATTTGACACTCGCGATCCTGTTCTTAAGGTCCTTCAGGTTTGGCATGTATCCAATCCTATCCCCTGGCCACGTTAATTAAGCGAAATCTGCGGCGAATTCATCGAGTGCCGTTTTGATTTTGTCCTCAAGCTCACCTTTAACCTTACGGTCATTGTCGGTGATGTCTTTCAGCAAATCGGCGTGGTTTTGACGCAGGTGGTTCAACAGGCCTGCTTCGAAACGACCAACTTGTTTCACATCGATCTTGTCCAGATAGCCTTTGGTGCCTGCGTAAATCACGCAAACAATCTCGGCGTTGGTCAAAGGTGAATACTGTGATTGCTTCATAAGCTCGGTCAAACGCGCACCACGGTTCAACATCGCTTGCGTTGACGCATCAAGGTCAGACCCGAACTGCGCAAAAGCTGCCATCTCACGATACTGAGCCAGTTCTAGTTTAACCGGACCAGCGACAGATTTCATCGCATCAGTTTGTGCCGAAGAACCAACCCGCGAAACCGAAAGACCGGTGTTCACAGCTGGGCGAATGCCTTGGTAGAACAGTTCGGTTTCCAGGAAGATCTGACCGTCAGTGATCGAGATCACGTTGGTAGGAATAAACGCGGAAACGTCACCACCTTGGGTTTCAATGATCGGCAAAGCGGTCAAAGAACCGGAACCATTGTCTTCGTTCAATTTAGAAGAACGTTCCAGCAGGCGGGAGTGAAGGTAGAAAACGTCACCTGGGTAAGCTTCACGTCCGGGCGGACGACGCAGCAACAGCGACATCTGACGGTAGGAAACAGCTTGCTTACTAAGGTCATCGTAAATGATCAGCGCGTGGCGACCGTTGTCACGGAAGTGCTCAGCCATAGTAGTCGCCGAATAAGGTGCAAGAAACTGCATTGGCGCCGGATCAGATGCGGTTGCAGCCACGATGATTGTATATTCAATCGCGCCGGTTTCTTCGAGCTTCTTGACCAACTGAGCAACGGTTGAGCGTTTTTGACCAACAGCAACGTAGATACAATAGAGTTTTTTGCTCTCATCGTCGCCAGCGGCGTCGTTGTAAGCTTTCTGATTCAGGATCGTATCCAACGCAACGGCAGTTTTACCGGTTTG